>JAABUQ010003044.1_pt1 | contig 31635 bp, 26 predicted proteins | sample 5560001 | NCBI WGS metagenome assembly JAABUQ01 (sample SAMN10711888, study PRJNA513371) | rock metagenome | isolation source: Antarctica rocks | place: Antarctica: Victoria Land, Finger Mt nord | collected 2015-12-18 | reverse complement strand
ATGACCTCCGCCTCACGCAGCTTGCCAATGATTTCCTCCGGCTTGTGCTTCCTGAATGGCATTCCACGTCTCCTTCTCGATCCAAAATAACAAAGATTTTGGACCAATCAGAAGGGGGCAGATCAGCGGCGGTGAAGCGCGGCGTCAACGATCACGAGGTCGCCGCGATCGTCAACCACGCGCTCGAACGGTCGTGCGTGCGCGGCGTCACGTTCCAGCCGGTGCAGGATGCCGGCCGCAACCACGGCTTCAACGCCGCGAACAACCGCGTGCTGCTGACCCAGATACGGCGCGAGGTGGCCAAGTCCGGGGTGTTCGGGCTTGACGACATGATCCCGCTGCCGTGCAACCCCGATCAGATCTGCATCGGCTATGGCCTGCGCCAGGGGCGGGCGGTGACGCCGATCACGTCGTTGCTCCCGCGCGAGCTGATCCTCGAAGGGCCGAACACGATCAGCTACGAGGCGTATCCGGCGTTGCGCGAGGCGGTGAACGGGCTGCTCAACCTTGCCACCGCGCAATGCAATACCGAGGAGAAGCTGGGCCAGCTGCTCTGCTGTCTGCCGCAGGCGGTGGTCCCGGCGCAGCTGAGCTATGCCGACAGCTTCCGCGTCGTGATCCTGCAATTCCTCGACCGCTACAATTTCGACCTCGGCACCGTGAAGCGCAGCTGCGTCCACTTTTTGACACCCGACGAGGAGATCATCCCGTTCGATACCTATAACACCTTCTACCGCCCGGGCGCGGAAGGGGCGGGCGTGCTCGCGCTCGCGCGCGCGAGGGCGACGCTGTGATCGGTCTCACGTCGCTGCTCATGTTGGTCATCTTGCCATTGATGCTGATCGTCGCGGGTGTGAGCGCGAATGGCGCGAGCGAACCGACGCGTAAGCTGGTTGGCGGGATCATGCTCGCGGTCGGCATTTTAGTGATGACCGGCAGCGGGCTTTGCTCGGCGGCGGTGCTGTTCGCAGGCGGAGGAGCAATGGGATCGGCGTCGTTGTTGGTCCTGATCGTCGGCGGACTGCCCTTTGTGTCCGGGTTCGGGCTGTTCGCGTGGGGCAGAAAGCTAATTCGGGCCGCCCGTCCGCCGAGCGATGAGGAGCTGCGCCGCCGCTTCGACTAGGCTCAGCGCATGTGCTTCATGATCTCGCTCATCGGCATGTTCATGTGGCTGAGGTGCGACATGATCCACACACTGCCCAGCACCACCAGCAACACGATCAGCACCCCAAACGCTAGCGCCATGGTGTTGTTGGTGTTGTCCGGCCCGGTCGTGATGTGGAGGAAGAAGGCCAAGTGAACCCCCATCTGCGCGATCGCGAACACGATCAGCGCGGCGGGGATCGCGGGAGCCCAGATCAGTCCCGTCGTCGGCAGTACAAACGACATCACCGTCAGCAATACGGCCAGCGCCAGCCCGATCGCATAGCCGGTGGTGCCCGACCCAAGCGCGTCGCCGTCGGCGCGCTCCTCGCCGGGGGCGACATCGCCCGCGTCCGCGCCGCCTGTCATCTCCCGCACGCTCATTGTCCGGCTCCCAATAGATACACGACGGTGAACACCGCCACCCAGATGATGTCCAGCGCGTGCCAGAACAGGTTGAAGCAGAACAAGCGCCGCAGGATAGTCTCGCGAAAACCCTTGATCCACAGCTGTGCCATCATTGTGCCCAGCCACAATAGCCCGATGCCGACGTGCAGCCCGTGACAGCCGACAAGCGCGAAGAACGACGACAGGAAAGCGCTGCGCGTCGGCCCCGCGCCGTTCGCGACCATCTCGGCGAACTCCTGCAACTCGATGAACAGGAACGCCGCTCCGAGCAGCCCGGTGACGAGCAGCCAGAATTGCGTATGCGCCATGTTCTTGCGCGCGGTCGCGACGCTGCCCAGCCCGGCGGTGAACGACGAGGCGAGCAGCAGCCCGGTCTCGATGGCGACCCGGCGCAGGTCGAACAGGTCATGCCCCGACGGTCCGCCCGCGGTCTCCCCGCTCAGCACGGCATAGGCCGCGAAGAAGCCGGAGAACATGATGATGTCCGACAGCAGGAAAATCCAGAAGCCATAGGCGGTGATGATCCGCTTGGACGCGGGCCCGCCCTCGCCATGCCCGGTCGCCTCGCCATGGCCGTGGTGGCCATGGCCGTGAGCACCGCGATGACCGAGCGCGTAGGGGTCGGCGCGGTGCGCGGGCGCGGCGGCGCTCATGCGAACAGCCTCTCGCCCGCGCGTTGGCGCTCCAGCGCCGCTTCGCGCGCCGAGCGCCGGCGGCGATCGATCCGGGCCACTTCCTCCGCCGGGATCTCATATTCCTCATGGTTGCGCCACGCAAAGATCACGAACGTGGCATAGGCCCCGACCAGCCCGGTGGCCGCCAGCCACCAGATGTGCCAGATCAGCGCAAAGCCGATCGCGGTCGAGAAGAACGCCACCACGAAGCCGGTCGGCGAATTGCGCGGCATCTCGATCGCCTCGTATTTCGGCTCGGGTCCAAGCCGCTGCGATTCGATCGCCGCCTGTTTGATGCCCCAATACGATTCCTCGCCGGTCACGTCGGGCAGCACCGCGAAATTGAATACCGGCGGCGGTGAAGCCATCGACCATTCCAGGCTGCGCCCGTTCCACGGGTCGCCGGTATGGTCGCGCAGCGCCTCGCGATTGCGGATCGATACCACCAGTTGCGTGATCTGCGCCAGCACGCCCAGCGCCATCACGAACACGCCCGCGAGCGCGGCGTACAGCCACGGTGCCCATTCCACGACGTTGACGTGCTGGAGCCGTCGCTGCATCCCCTGCAGCCCGACGATGTAGAACGGGATGAAGACCATGAAGAAGCCCGTCAGCGACAGCCAGAACGCGCGCTTGCCCCACGTCTCGTCTAGCGAGAACCCGAACGCCTTGGGGAACCAATAGATCATCCCAGCGAACGCGCCGAAGATCGTGCCGCCGACGATCACGTTGTGGAAGTGCGCAACCAGAAACATCGAGTTATGGAGCATGAAGTCGGCGGGCGGCACCGCCATCAGCACGCCCGTCATGCCGCCGATCACGAACGTCGACACGAACGCGATCGCCCATAGCATCGGCGTCGCATAGCGGACCCGGCCACCGTACATGGTGAAAATCCAGTTGAAGACTTTCACGCCGGTCGGGATCGCGACGATGCTGGTCATGATGCCGAACACGGCATTAACGTCGCCGCCCGCGCCCATCGTGAAAAAGTGATGCAGCCAGACCATGAAGGCGAGCACGCAAATCGACATCGTCGCCAGCACCATCGACCGATAGCCGAACAACGGCTTGCCCGAGAAGGTGGCGAACACTTCGGAGAAGATGCCGAACGCGGGCAGGATCAGGATGTAAACCTCCGGATGACCCCATGACCAGATCAGGTTCATAAACATCATCGCGTTGCCGCCGGCATCGGTGGTGAAGAAGTGAAAGCCGAAATACCGATCGAGCGTCAGCATCGCCAGCGTCGCGGTCAGGATCGGGAAGGCGGCGACGATCAGCAGGTTGGACGCGAGGCTGGTCCAGCAGAACATCGGCATCCGCAGATAACCCATGCCCGGCGCGCGCATCTTGAGGATCGTGGTGACGAGATTGACCCCGCTCATCAACGTACCGATGCCCGAGATCTGGATCGCCCAAAGGTAATAATCGACGCCGACCCCGGGTGAATACGTCGTCTCGCTCAACGGCGCATAGGGCACCCAGCCGGTACGCGCGAACTCGCCGATCACCAGGCTCATGTTGACGAGCAGCGCGCCGACCGCGGTCAGCCAGAAGCTGACCGAGTTGAGCGTCGGGAACGCCACGTCGCGTACGCCAAGCTGGAGTGGCAGGACGAAGTTCATCAGCCCGATCACCATCGGCATCGCGCCGAAGAAGATCATGATCGTGCCGTGCGCGGTGAACAACTGGTCGTAATGTTCGGGCGGCAGGAACCCGGGATTGTGGCCGATCGCGACCGCCTGTTGCGTGCGCATCAGGATCGCGTCAGTAAACCCCCGGATCAACATCACCAGCGCGAGGATGATATACATCACGCCGATCCGCTTGTGATCGACCGACGTAATCCACTCGCGCCACAAATAGGGCCAATGACCCTTGACCGTGATCCAGCCCAACACGCCCGCGAGCACGAAGCCCACCATGGCACCTGCGACCAGCGGGATCGGCTGGCTCCAAGGGATCGCGTCCCAGCTAAGCTTGCCCAACATCAGCTCTCATCCCCAGGTGAAATGGACCCATGATCGCCGCGCCCGGTCTTCGGGCCGGGGGCGGGCAGCAGGCGTTGTATGGTGATGTCCTGAAACAATTGCGGCTGCACCGCGCGAAAGGTGATCGGCGCGACACGCGTGCTTTGTTGCGCCAGCCGGGGATAAGTCATCGAATCAAGCGCGGGACCCTTGCCGCGAGTTTGCGCCACCCAAGCGGCGAACCGTGCCGGCGCGACCGCATTGACCGGGAAGTCCATGTCGGAAAAACCGTCGCCGCTGAAATGCCCCGACACGCCATAAAAGACGCCCGGCTTGTCCGCGAGCAGGTTCAACTGCGTCGCCATCCCGCTCATCGTGTAGATCGAACTTCCCAGGCGCGGCACGAAGAAGGTGTTCATCACGCTTGCCGAAGTCAGCGAGAAATGGACGGGGACACCGACGGGCAGGACCAGCCGGTTAACGCTCGCCACGCCTTGTTGCGGATAGATGAACAGCCATTTCCAGTCGAGCGACACGACCTGCACTTCCATCGGCTTTTGCCGGGAGGCGAGCGGCCGCGCGGGGTCGAGATCGTGGCTGCCGATCCAGATCACGCCGCCCAGGAACAGCACGGTGAGGATCGGGACCGACCAGACGATCATCTCGACCCGCCCCGAATAGACGAAGTCGGGTTGCCGCCTGGCGCGCGCGTTGCCCTCGCGAAACCACCAGGCAAAGGTGAGATTGAGCAGCACCGTCGGCACCACGATCGCGAGCATGATGGTGAGCGAGTTGAGCAGGATGGTCCGATTGGCGGAGGCGACCGGCCCGGCTGGCGCGAACAAGCCTTCGCGACTGCCGCACCCCGCAAGCAGCGTGGCCACCGATATCGCCAGCCACAGGCGGGCGCGCGACGGCCAGCTTCGCGGGTCGGATCGTATCGGTCGCTGCATCGAGAACCGCTCCCTCATGCCTCAACGGCGCTGACACGCATGTATGTCTTCGGGTCCGCTCGCGCCAGCGAACGGCGGCGAACGAGGCCGGAAAAGCCGTGCGGGTTGCTCCCTCGTCCATAGTCGAGGCGTCGGGGTTGATCCAGGTGATGAGTTCGCCCCAAATTGGCGAAAAGCGTAGCGGAAGGCGATCTACCGCAACTTACCCGTCGCCGACGAGGTTTAGCGCGGGATACCATCATTCGGAGATACGCCATGACCACACAGACCCAAGACACCACCGGCCGCACCATCGCGATCGGCGCGGCGGCGGGAATCGCCGCCGGGTTGGCCGCCAATCTGCTGCGCAAATCCGCCGTTCAAGCCCCCACGATCGTGGCGGGCGCATGGGACCAGGCGCTCGCGGCCGAGCACAAGGCGGCGCTGCTGCTGATCGACAAGGCGGCCAAGACCAACGACACGCAAAGCGGGCTGCGCTCGTTCCTGCTGCTCCAGATCAAGCACGCGCTCGGCAAGCATGCGTTCGCCGAGGAGAACAGCGTTTACGCCAAGATGCGCGACCTCGGCATGCCGGAGGGCGCGGACCATCTCAACCACGAGCATGGCTATATCAAGCAGGCGTTGTTCGACCTGACCGAGATGTCGCGGAGCGACGCGGGCTGGGCACCGCGGATGCGCGAGCTCCACGCGCTCGTCGCCGAGCATGCGGGCGAGGAGGAGAACGACCTCTATCCCAAGCTGAAGGCGAAGCTGACCGATGCGGAGAACAAGCATCTGACCGTCGCGATGAACAAGGAAGCGTTTAAGCTGGCGTAACTGTCACATGCGGCGGGGTGGGGCACCGACGCCGCCCCGCCGCGTTGGTCGTCCCATGAAACTGTTCCATGTCAGCGATGTCCATTTCGGCGCGGAGGACCCCGCCGCGCTCGCGTGGTTCGCCGCGTGCGTTACCGACGAGCGGCCCGACGCGGTGGTGATGACGGGCGACCTCACCATGCGCGCGCGGACGGACGAGTTCGACGCGGGCGGGCGGTGGCTCCGCTCACTCGGCGTGCCGGTCACGGTGGAGATCGGCAACCACGACATCCCGTACTACTCCGACCCGATCGGGCGATTGTTTCGCCCGTACAAACGTTACGCCGCCGCCGAGCAGCTGATCGAGCGTCCGCTGTCGCTGCCGGGCGTGCAGGTCGTGCCGCTCAAGACGGTGGCGCGGCTGCAATGGCGCGTCGACCAGTCTAAGGGGCAGGTGAGCCGCCGCTCGCTGGCTGCGGCGCTGGCGACGATCGCCGCCGCTCCGCCCGGCGACCTTATCTTCATCGCCGCGCACCATCCACTCATCGACGTGCGCGAACGGGCGTTGGGCGGCACGCATGGCGGGCGCGGGGCGCTCGACGCGCTGGCGGCGGCGGGCGCGCATGCAGTGTTGTCGGGCCACATCCACGACCCGTTCGACGTTCCCTATAAGCATGGCGGCCGCACCGTCCGCCTGATCGGCGCAGGCACCTTGTCGAAGCGCACGCGCCAAAGCCCGCCCGCATTCAACGAAATCCGTGTCGGGGGCGTCGGGTTCAAGACGATCGTGCGGACGCTGTCGGCGGAACCGGATCGCGTGATCGGGGTGGGAACTGATTCAGAATAAGGATAATAGCCACTTGCGATCGGGAGTACTGGACGGCAAGCCGATCAGATAGGGTCTGACGAGGGCGGCGAGTGGCGAGACAGCTTAGCAGCGAGTGGGGGCCGTACCTCAGCGGCATGGACGCGCGAAATCGATTGTGCGCCTATGTCGATCGAAACTGCGGGTCGGCTGTCGGCGTGGTATGGGCTGCGAATGGCGCAATCTATCCTTTACGCGCGCCTAGGCGCATGAACGGTTTCGGCGATGTTGCGATTTTTCATTGGAGCCCGCCGCCGCCGCGGCGTCGCCCGCCACCGATGGACTTTTGGAGCCGGGCCTCTCGCTTCATCGACAGGTGCATGGAGCAAAGCGGTGAACTGCAGATGGTGCAGGCTCGCGGCAACGTGGCCGTTAGCCAAGCAGTCGGTCGCGGCGTCCACAGAATGTTCACCTCGCACCAGGACGACGCGGCCGGCTTAGCGTTCGACATCATTTGTGTTGCAGCGTCGATCGCGCTCCTCCCGACCGGTTTGGGCGTGTTCGGTCTCGCCGGACTTTTCGGGGGAGCGTATTGCTGGCGGCGGATGGAATCGCATATGGCATGGAGGTTGGTGGAGACGATGAAGGGGCGGAAGCGTTCAAGAAGCGATCGGAAGGGGTTAGATTGGTCGCGACGATCATGACTTTACCTGATTTCGCGTTTGGCGGCTTTTGCAAGATTCGCGAACTGAAAGAAATTCGAGGACTGTTGGCCTTGGATCGAACAACCGCGAGGGCCGCAGAGGCAATCGGGTCGAGGACGGCTCGAGCCGATCGAGCTGCAAGGTATGCCCAAATAGCCGAACGCGCGCACCTTAGAACTCAAATTCGTTCCAAGCAGATTGCCGCTGCACTCAAGCTGGAAATGGCACCTCGGGCGGCTGCTGCGGGCGGGACGTCGCTCTTGCTACGCGAAGAAGTTACTGGTGATGAACCCTTGATGCATCAGATTGTCCGGCAACTGTCATTCCATGTTGCCTCGGTCCACAAATGACAAATGCCTTCTCGCAAAGTCCGACATTGCGTCCAGTCACGGTCGGTTATTTGATCACCTTTGCCTTCGCGCTTATTGGGCTGACATTCCTCGGTATCGGCCTTGGAGCGACGTTGGAGGCCAGAGCTGGGCACGATCCGTTGGACGGCATCAATGCCGTCGGTTTGCCGGTCTTCGTTTTCTCGTGGCTCCTGATGTACATCTTTCGCCTAATCTTCTGGCGTAAGGTCCCGGAGCATCGGCAAGCGCAGGCGCGCGGGTTTGTAACGGCAATTCTGGTCAGTGAACTAATCGCTGCTGGAGTCGCAGTCGCTTTATTGGCCTCGAGCGGAGGTGTCGTCGCCGCGGCCTTCACCGGCTTGGGTGCTCTCTGCCAGATCGCCACCGTCACTTGGCTGGTCCGCTACCGCAGGGAGTAAGCCCGTAAAGAGCGCTACCGGTCTTCGGCCGATCACTGCCGGCTACCTGGGTTCTCTTGCGGTTGCCTTGCTAGGTGTTGTGTTCGCGATCATTGGCGTCGGCGGCGTTCTCGAGGCGCTGTCGGGACACGATCAAGATCGCGCGTTAGACGGTTATGGTGTCCAGCCCTGATCTTCGCCGGAGCGCTCGGGTTTATTTTTCGCCTGATCTTTTGGCGACGTATCGCCGCGGCGTGGCAGGCACGGGTGCGCGTACTCATGACGGTGGTACTCGGTCTGGAAGTCGTTGGCGTGATCGGTGCTCTTGTGTGGTTTTTCAACGCAGATCCTCCAAAAGCGGCGAGCCTTGGCGGGACTGCCGGATCGACCTTATTGATCGCTGCCCTATGCCAGATCGCGACCGTGATCTGGCTGGTTCGCTACCGCAAGGAATGAGCCCTGCGATCGGGCTTTGCACGGACTGATGCGACGGCGAAGTTATGCTCGCGCCAGCACTTCTTCCACCGCTTGAATCATCCGCGCGATGTCAGCCTCGCGCGACAGGCGGTGGTCGCCGTCCTTTATCAGCAGCGCTTGCACATCCGCCGATCGGATCAGCTCAGCGAGCCGCGCGCTCCTGATCCACGGCACGTCCGTGTCGGCGATGCCGTGGATCAGCCGCACCGGGCAGTCGATGGCGATCGCGCCGAACATCAACCGATGCGCCTCTCCCGATTGCCAGAACGCGCGGGTATAAACTGTCGGCGCGGGGCCGTACGGGTTCGCGCGCTCGACCCGCCCTTGCTGGAGCAGCGCCAGCTTCTCCTCCATGCTGAACCCCCAATCGGTGAAGTCGGGCGCGGCGGCGACGCCGACCAGCCCCACCACGCGATCGGGCCGCTGCAGCGCCGCGTGGAGCATCAGCCAGCCGCCCATCGACGATCCGACCAGCAGCACCGGCCCCGCGACCACCTCGTCGATCATCGCCAGCACATCGTCGAGCCAGTCGGCGAACCGCTGCTCGGCGAATTCGCCCTCGCTCTCGCCGCACCCGGCGTAATCGAAGCGGCAGAACCCGCGCCCGCTCGCCTGCCCCCACGCCTCCAGCGCGAGCGCCTTGACCCCGCGCATGTCGGACGCATAGCCGGGGAGGAACAGCACTGTCGGGCCGGTGCCGGGGGTGAGGTGATAGGCGAGGCGAGGGCGAGGCGCGGTCATGGCCAGCCCTTACTCGTCCTCGCACCACCACCGCCAGCGGCACGCTATCGTAGAAAGCCATCCACCGCCGCCGCGAACGCGGCGGGCTGGTCGAGCATCACGAAATGTCCGCTGTCCGCGACGGGCACGAAGGTAACGTGCGGTGCGCTGGCGTAGGCCGCGCGATAGAAGCCGTCTGCGCGCTCGCGGGGCATCGCGGTGGAGAAAGGGTAAACGAGCGTGATCGGCAAGGCGATGCTCGCCATCGCGGAGCGCAAGTCGGTGGTCAAATCCTCATACATCGCCTCGCCCGTGACGCGCGGGTCCGCCTTGGCAGCATAGCCGGCCACCGTCGCGCGTGCTGCAGGTGTCAGCGCGAGCCGCGCGGCGGTCGCCTGCGCCATGGCCGGGTCGGCGGGCTTGCCATAATTCGCGGTCAACGCGTCGCGCATCGCGGTCGCTTGCGGTGTGACCGCCTCGACCGTCGCGGTCGGGCCGAACACCATTCCATACCAGGGCAAGGTATCGACGAGCATCAGCTTACCGACATCGCCCGGGTGCGCGCGTGTCAGCGTCAGCCCTAGCAATCCGCCCAATGAGTGCCCAATCACCGCCGCTCGCGCGATCCGGTGGGCAGCGAGGTAGCCGTGCAGGTCGGCGACTACCCCGTCGAGCAGTCCGGGCGACAAGTTCGCGCCGGGTGCCTCGCCTGCGAAGCCGGTGACCTGGACCAGGATCACCTGGTGCGACTTGGCGAGCGCCGGGGCGACGCCGTCCCACACCGCGCGCGGCGAGGACAGGCCGGGGATCAGCACCACCGGCACGCCGCTGCCGATCGCGATGATCGAGATGTGGGGCATCGTCGCCTTTGCCTCATTCATCGCCGGGAAAGGGCGGCACCGCGCGGGCTGCGCCTGAAAGAGGAACAGCGGCGCGGCAATCGCGGCGACGAGGCGGGCCTTGGCTTGAGCGTTCATGGCGGCATCTCCTGGCTGGGACTGGTGAACACTTGTTCGATCGCGAGCGCGAACAGCTCGGCGATTTTGAACGCGAGCGGGAGTGAGGGGTCGTAGCGGCCAGTCTCGATCGCGTTGACGCTTTGACGCGAGACCTGGAGCCGTTCAGCAAGATCGCCTTGGCTCCAGCCTCGCTCCGCGCGCAAAGCGCGCAGGCGGTTGGTCATGGTCGACGTTCCGCCAGCCGCTCGCGCAACCGCAGCCCGGCCTGCGCCATCAACAGCCCGGCACACCACAGCGGAAACGCGAAATGAACCGGCTTGGTCGGGGCAAGGTGAGCGTCTTCCAGAAAGCTCCACACCGTCGTGACCGACAGCATCAACGCGGTCCCAATCAGCGTCGCCTTGACGAGCTGCGTGCGCTGGTATTCGTCCGATTGCTCGGCGAGGTACATGCCCATCGACCAGATCACGGCTACAATCGGAAGCGCGGGCAACACGGCCAGCGCGACGGTTGCTCCTTTTCCCGGATGCCACGCCCGCCTGGCGAGCTTGGATCCGATCAGCAAAATCACGTAAGCGGCCATGCTTGGTACGAAGCGGCGGAAATAACGACGGATCGCTTGCCGGGGCGTGAGCATCAGAACTCTCCTGCTGTCCAGGAGGCTTTACATGACCAGCGAGCTTTACGTAAACCTACCTTTACACGCTCACTCCCCTCAAATCACATAGTCCACCGTCCGCGCCTGCTCGGTCGCTTCGCGCTTGGCCCCGCGTTTCGCCACCAGCTCGCGGTGGAGCGCCGCCACCGTCAGGCTGCCGGTGCGCTGGCACGCGAACGGCAGCACCGCGTGGATCAGCGCACCCGCGCCGCCCAGCAGCATCCGCGCGCCGAAGCGCGCCGCGACGCCGAAATGCTCAGGGTAGGTCTCGCCCACGGCGGTGGGATGATCGAGGAACAGGCGGCGGATCATGCGGGGACTCCTGGGGCGGGGTGACGAGCGGCGACCTGTGCCAGCATCTCGGCGGCGAGCAGGCCCAACGTATCGTCGCGCGCGCCCATCACCAGCACGCGGTCGCCCGCGCGCGCTTGCGCGACGAGGTGCGCGGCGGCGGCGGCGCGGTCGGGGATGTGGAGCGCGGGCCGCCCGGTCGCGGCGATCTGGCGGACGATGTCGTCGCTCCCGACCTCACGCGCGACGGTGCCGCCCTGATAGACCGGGTCGGGCAGGACCAGCAGATCGTTCGCCGCCAGCCGCCCGGCGAACGTCGCGACCAGCTCTTGCCCCATCACCTTGAGCGGCCCGAACCCGTGCGGCTGAAACAGGATCAGCAAGCGGCCGGGCTGCGCGTGGAGCGTGTCGAGCGTCGCGGCGATCTTGTCCGGATTGTGCGCGAAGTCGTCGATCACGGTCACGCCCGCCGCCTCGCCGACCAGCTCTAGCCGCCGCTTCAGCCCCGCGAACCCGCTAATCGCGCGCGCGGCCTCCGCGACCGGCAGTCCGACCGCCACCGCCGCGCCGATTGCCGCGAGCGCGTTGGAGACGTTGTGCCGTCCGGGTACACGCAATTCCACCGAGTATCGCTCGCCCTCCGCCTCCAGCGTGAAGCTCGCGCCCGCCGCCGCCAGTCGCACCTTGCGCGCGATCAGATCGCCCTCGCCCTCGATCGAGAAGTCGATGCGGCGCGCGGCGGGCAACGACATCGCCAGCGCGGCGCTCTCGGCGTCGTCGCGGTTGATCACCGCGGTCGTCGCCTTCGCGATGAACGCCCCGAACAACGCGCGCAATTCGTCCAGCGACTTGTGGTCCAGGCTGACATTGGTGAGCACCGCGATGCTCGGCCGGTATTGCGCGATCGAGCCGTCGCTTTCGTCCACCTCGCTGACGAATTCCTCTCCCGACCCCACCAGCGCGCTCGCGAACGGGGCGTCGTGGGTGGCGAAGTTCTTCATCACCGCCCCGTTCATCGCGGTCGGGTCGCGCCCGGTGGCGTGCAGGATCCAAGCGATCATCCCCGTCACGGTCGACTTGCCCGATGTTCCCGCGACCCCGATCGGCAACGGCGCGGCGTTGAACAATTCGCTGAGCAGCGCCGCGCGCGTCTTGCGCTCGCAGCCCAGCGCGGCGGCGCGAACGATGTCGGGCACGCTCTCCTCCACGGCAGCGGAGGCGACCACGACCTGATCGGGGGATACCACCCCGCTGCCGTCCTGTGGGTGGAGCGCGATGCCCAGCGCGCGCAGCGCGTCGAATTTGGCCGGCACGCGTCCTTGATCGAGTCCCCGGTCCGACCCGGCGACGGTCATGCCCCGCGCACGCAGGATCATGGCCAGCGGCATCATCCCGCTCCCGCCCACGCCGACGAAGAAAGTGTCCTGCATCGGGCGGGCTATCGAACCTCCGCCGCGTCTGGGCAAGACATCGCGCGCGCGAACCGTTACGAACAATTCATGCGTGTCGTGGTGATCGCCCCCGCCAAGCCGATCGATTCCGTCGTCGCCGCGCGCGTTAGCGCGTTCGCGGCGCTTGCGTTCTCGCAGGTCAATCTCGTCATCCACCCGCAATGTTTCGAGTCCGACGGCGGCCACTTCGCGGGCTCCGACGCCCGTCGCGCGGCCGTGTTCGTCGAGACCGCCAATGATCCCGCCATCGATGCGATCTGGTTCGCGCGCGGCGGCTATGGCTCGAACCGCATCCTCGCCGACGCGATGCCCAGGCTCGGCCCGGCGGCGCGCTCAAAGCGGTACCTCGGCTATTCGGACATGGGTTTCGTGCTGGCGGCGCTGTACGCGCGGCGCATCGGCCGGGTCGCGCACGGGCCGATGCCGATCGATGTCAATCGCGATGGCGGCGACGCGACCGTCGCTCGCTCGCTCGCTTGGCTGACCGGGAGCAACGCCGGCGTCGAGCCGGGGCTCGGGAGCCGTCCGGCAGTCGCGTTCAATTTGGCTGTCCTGCAAGCCTTGATCGGTACGCCCTGGTTGCCCGACCTGACCGACCACGTGCTGCTGATCGAGGAAGTCTCCGAGCCGATGTACCGGGTCGACCGCGAGCTGTTCCAGCTCGCCCACGCGACGCAGCTGGCCGGCGTGGCGGGGGTCAGGCTTGGCGCGGTCAGTGATGTGCAAGCCAACGATCCGCCCTGGCGTGAGCCGCTGGAGGTCATGCTCCCGCGCTGGTGCGGCGAGATGGGCGTACCGTATCTTGGCCGCGCGGAAATCGGTCATACCCAGGCTAACTACGTTGTCCCGTTCGGCGTGACTTGATTTCATGCCCGGAACAGGGGACTGGTCGCACGGGTTTTGAAACCTGACACAGGAGGGAATGCGTCATGGCAGAATATCGCGACGACGGGGTCACCCCGAACACAGGCACTTATCGGACCACTCCGACTACCGGCGATACGGTAGTCGTGGAGCGGCGCGGCGGCGGGCTCGCGCGCACGCTGGCGACCCTGGCGCTGATCGCGCTGGTCATCGTCGGCATCCTGTTCGCGACCGGGTTCTGGAAAATGAACGCGACCAACGGCTCGTTGCCCAAGGTCAATGTCGAGGGCGGTTCGATGCCCAAGGTCGGCATTCAGTCGGACAAGCTCGTCGTCGGCACCAAGTCGACCACGGTGGACGTACCCAAGATCGAGACCAAGAAGGCCGAGATCAAGGTGCCCGTGATCGGCGTCCAGAAGAAGAACGAGCAATAAGCGTCGGCGGCGGCGCGGGGGATGCTCCGCGCCGCTTGCTTGCGTTGGCGGGGGTGCGCGCCGTAAACGATGGAGCGATTGTTCCACGTGAAACGAGTATTCATGGCCTTCCGCATCACGCTACCCGACGGCTCCTCGCGCGAGGTCGCGCCCGGCACTACCCCGGCGGACATCGCCGCCGCGATCGGGCCGGGACTGGCGAAGGCGGCGCTGGCGGCGCGTGTTAACGGCGAGTTGCGCGATTTGTCGCGCCCGTTCGACGGCGACGCCGATCTCGCGCTGGTGACCGCCCGGGACGAGCGTGACGCACTCGAATTGGCGCGCCACGACTACGCGCACGTCATGGCGGAGGCGGTGCAGCATCTTCACCCAGGCACCGAGATCACCTTCGGTCCGTCGACCGACGACGGCTTCTACTATGATTTCGCTCCGAAGGGCCGACAGTTCACCGAAGAGGACCTGCCCGCGATTGAGTACGAAATGCGCCGCCTTATCGCGCGCAACGAACCGTTCGTGCGCGAAGTCTGGTCTCGCCAACAGCTGATCGACCGCTGGAAGCAGCAAGGCGAGCGGTTCAAGGCGGAGTGGGCCGCGGAACTTCCCGAGGGCGAGGAGCTCACCATCTATCGCCAGGGCGCATGGCTCGACATGTGCCGCGGGCCGCACATGCCCTCGACGGGCAAGCTCGCGCCGGACGCGTTCAAACTGACGCGCGTGTCGGGTGCTTACTGGCGCGGTGACCAGAACAACGCGATGTTGAGCCGCATTTACGGCACCGGTTGGCTCACCAAGAAACAGCTCGACGCGCACCTGACCCGGCTGGAGGAGGCAGCCAAGCGCGACCACCGCCGTATCGGGCAGGAGATGGACCTGTTCCACCTGCAACCCGAGGCGCAAGGGTCGGTGTTCTGGCACGCCAAGGGCTATCTGATCTGGCGCGAGCTGGAGGCGTATATGCGCCGCCGCCTCGATGACGCGGGCTATCGCGAGGTCAAGACGCCGCAGTTGATGGACGCGCGTCAATGGGAGCAGTCCGGACATTGGGGCAAGTACCGCGAGAACATGTTCGTCGTCCCGGACGAAGTGCCGTCTGGCGAGGACACCGGCCCGGTGTTGTCGGGCGAGGCGGACCTGATGGCGCTCAAGCCGATGAACTGCCCCGCGCACGTCCTGATTTTCCGTCAGGGGATCAAGTCGTACCGCGACTTGCCGATCCGCATGGCCGAGTTCGGTTGCTGCCATCGCAATGAGGCGCACGGCGCGCTCCACGGCCTGTTGCGGGTACGCCAGTTCACGCAGGATGATGCGCATCTGTTCGTGCGCGAGGATCAGTTGATCGACGAGGTGCGCGCGTTCTGCGACCTGCTCGACTCAGTCTATCGCGACCTTGGCTTCGATAGTTACGCGATCAAGCTCGCGCTCCGGCCCGAGAAGCGATTTGGCTCCGAAGCGATGTGGGACTGGTCCGAGCAGAGCTTGCGCGACGCGGTGGCGGCGACAGGCCGCGACACGCCCGAGTTCGGGTGGGAGGAGCTGCCGGGGGAGGGGGCGTTCTACGCGCCCAAACTCGAATTCCACCTGACCGACGCGATCGGGCGGACGTGGCAGGTGGGGACGATCCAGACCGACACGGTGCTGCCCGAACGGCTGGACGCGTCGTACATCGGCGAGGACGGCGCGCGGCATCGCCCGGTGATGCTCCACCGCGCGATCCTGGGCACGTTCGAGCGGTTCATCGGCATCCTGATCGAGCATCACGCGGGCCGCTTCCCGCTGTGGCTCGCGCCGGTGCAGGCGGTGGTCGCGACGATCGTGTCGGACGCGGACGACTATGCGCACGAAGTCGCCGCCGAATTGCGCCGCGCGGGGCTGCGCGTGGAAACGGACCTCCGCAACGAGAAGATCAACTATAAGGTGCGCGAGCACAGTTTGGCGAAAGTGCCAAACCTGCTCGTGGTCGGCAAACGCGAGGCGGAAGAGCGTACCGTCGCGCTCCGCCCGCTGGGCGAGGGCGCGCGCCAGGAGGTGCTTTCGCTCGCCGACTTGGCCGCGCGATTGAAGGTTGATGCGACGCCGCCGGACCTTTCGCGCGCGCGCTAATTCGCTTATATCTTCGAGATACACCCCCAAGGAGACCTACCTATCCCTCCCCCCACAATGCGCCGGCCGATGCAGGCGCCACTGATGAACGGCCCTCGTTTCAACGAGTTTATCACTTCGCCCAAGGTCCGCGTGATCGATGGCGACGGCGAAAACCTCGGTGTGATGTATACGCGCGAGGCGATGGATCAGGCTAAGGAAGTCGGGCTCGACCTAGTCGAGGTATCGCCCAACGCCGATCCGCCGGTCGCCAAGTTCCTCGATGTCGGCAAGTTCAAGTACGAGGCGCAGAAAAAGGCCAACCTCGCCCGCAAGTCGCAAAAGACGCAGGAGATCAAGGAGATCAAGATGCGTCCCAATATCGACGATCATGACTACGACACCAAGATGAAGAAAGTGGCGGAGTTCATCGGCGAGGGCGACAAGGTCAAGCTGACGTTGCGCTTCCGCGGGCGTGAGCTCAGTCACGGACAGCTCGGCATGGCGGTGCTTCAGCGCGTGCAGGCGGACACAGCCGAATATGCCAAGGTGGAAGCGTTTCCGCGTATGGAAGGTCGCCAGATGTTGATGGTGCTCTCGCCCCGTTGAACTTCTAGGCGCGACTAGGTGGTGTCACCTTTTCGCGACACAAGAGGCGTAACTGACGTGATTCCGTCTGCCCGCTATGGACGCTGACCGCGCTTGCCTCCTACCACGCGGCCTGAACAGATAATCGTCCCTAGGAGAGAATGATGCGCAAGTCCGCGCTGCTGCTGTCGGCAGCCGTGCTCATAGTCGCTGGTCCCGCCCTCGCGCAGACCGCGACGCCCTCGCCGGCGCAGGCCGATGCCGATACGACTCAACAGCAAACGCAGGCCGCCTCGCCGGGCACCGCCAATGGCGCGGTGGCCGGCCGGACCGGCAACACCGCCGGCGCGAACGCGGAGGGAACCGCCGCCGCCTCACCAACAGCCACGAGCGAACCACAGAACGGCAGCGACATCATCGTCACTGCGACGCGCCGCTCCGAGCGGCTGTCGAACGTGCCGATCGCGGTATCCGCGGTTGGACAGGCGTCGCTTCAGAACTCGGGCGGCAGCGATATACGATCGCTGAACCAGCTTGCACCGTCGCTGCTGATCTCGTCGACCGGCAACGAGTCCAACGCCTCCGCGCGCATCCGCGGCATCGGCACCGTCGGCGACAATCCAGGCCTAGAGAGCTCGGTCGCGGTATTCATCGACGGCGTATATCGCAGCCGCACGGGCGTCGGCCTCAACGAACTGGGCGAGATCGACCGGGTCGAAGTGTTGCGCGGCCCCCAGGGCACGCTGTTCGGCCGCAACGCGTCAGCCGGCTTGATCAACATTATCACGCGCGCGCCGGAATTCGACTGGCACGGCAACGCCGAAGCGACGTACGGCAATTACAACCAGTATCGCTTCGCGGGTGGCCTGACGGGGCCGCTGATCAAGGATGTGCTGGCGTTCCGGATCGACGGCGTCACGGTCAATCGCGACGGATTTTACAAGAACGTGACGCAGGGTGGTGGCAGCGAGGCGCGGGCTAACGACCGCAACCGTTATTTCATCCGTGGCCAGCTTCTGTTCAAGCCATCCGACAAGCTCAGCTTCCGCGCGATCGGCGACTTCTCGCGCCGCAACGAGAGCTGCTGCGCCGCCGTATATTACAACCAGGTCGAAACCACCGACCCCACCGCGAACGCGGCGGCCGTCGCGCCGTTCTTCGTGACCAGCAACGCCGATGGCGCGGTCGCCACCAACGCGACGAACCGCGTCGTCGACATCCTGCGCCGTCAGGGTGCGGCCTACCCGCTCGCGGGCAACACGCCTAACCCGTTCAATCGCGAAGTCGCGATCACCCCCGGTCAGACGTTCCGCAATCTCACCAAGGATTACGGCGGGTCGCTGCAGGCCGACTGGAACTTGGGCGGCGCGACGCTGACCTCGATCACCGCGTATCGCGAGTACAAGTCCGGCAACGCCGGCGACGTCGACTATACCAACGTCGACCTGACGCACCGCGCCGCGGACGGCAACGCTTATCGCCAGTTCCACACCTTCACGCAGGAGGCGCGGCTGCAGGGTTCGCTGTTCCACGACAAGCTGGACTGGCTGGTGGGCGGCTTTTACTCCAACGAAAAGTTGCTCCTGTCCGATAACGTTGTGTTCGGCGCGCAATATGGCACCTTCGCCGCCTGCCGTCTGGTCGCCAATATCAGTCCGGCGCTGGCTCAGCAGGGCTTGGGGCAGACGGGCTGCCTCAGCCCGACTGGCCGCGCGACCGTGCTCGGGGCATTCGGGGGTGCCGGGCCACTTATCACCGGAGCGCTGGATCGGTTGACCGGGGGCGCGGGCGTTGGTGCCGGCGTCAACAGCGTCGGCGATCTGGCGTCGTTCTACCGGCAGAAAAGCGAGAACTACGCGTTCTTCACGCATAACATCTTTCATCTGACCGATACGCTGTCGATCACGGCGGGTCTGCGCTACACGCACGAGCGCAAGTCGTTCAGCGCGAAGTTCAACAACAACAACACCATTTGCCCCGTCCAGCAAGCGGCGCTGGCACCGCTTACGACTACGCAGAGCGGTGCCACCGCATTTGCGCAAGGTATCGTCACGTTGACCTGCACAGGCAATTCAAGTTCCGACCTCAACGCCCTGAACCCGTCGGACAGCTTCGGCGAGGGCGAGTTCACCGGCACGGCGGTTGTTTCATGGAAACCGACCCCGGCGTTGTTGACGTATATTTCCTACGCCAAGGGCTACAAGGCCGGTGGGTACAATCTCGACCGCTCCGACCTGGGCGGAGTCAACGGCGTGCTGACGCCGCGCAGCAACGCGGACGCTTCGGGGCTCCGCTTCAACTCGGAAAAGGTCAACAACTACGAGGTCGGCGCGAAGCTGAATCTTCACCGCTTCACGCTGAACGTCGCGGCGTTCCGCGAGGAGTTCAAGGACTTTCAGCTCAATACCTTTAACGGCTCGATCTTCGTCGTGCAGAACATCGAGGCGTGCAAGGATAGCCTGAACGGTCAGGATAGCGACAACGGCTTCAATCCCGTGACTGGTGCGCAGACCGGCGCTTGCTCGATCGCAAGTTCCAACAAGCCGGGCGTCAGATCGCAGGGCGTCGAGCTGGAGGCATCGGTCACTCCGATCCGGCAAGTCCAGTTAACCGCTGGTTATACTTATGCGCGCACGCGGTTCCAGCACGACCTGATCGGCAGTTCGACGACCGGCGAACCGTTGGACCGTGCGCTCTTCCTGACGCCGGGCAACCAGTTGTCGAACGCTCCCGAGAACGTCGTTACCGCCGCGTTCACCTGGACGCCGGACATCGGAACGAACGGTTTATCGGGGCTGCTGTACGTCGACAGCCGCACGACATCGGATTACAACACCGGTTCTGATTTGGCACCCGAGAAGAAACAGGACGGTTTTTCGGTTGTCAACGCGCGTATCGGATTGCGGGGCCGCAACCAGCTCTGGGCGCTGGAGTTCTGGGGTCAGAACGTGTTCAATCAAAACTACATCCAGGTCGCCTTTAATACGCCATTTCAGGGGGCGGGATCGTCCGCTAACGTCGCGGCGTTCGGCGGTACCGGCAACGCGCTCTATTCGGCGTTCCTGGCCGAACCGCGGACGTACGGCGTGACGTTGCGCACGCGTTTTTGACGGGTACGCGGGAGAGGGATCCCCAAGCAGCGCGGATCAGCTCGGGACACACCGGGCGAGCCGCGCCGCCGACCCCCGCTCACGCCGCGGCGACGACCGGCCTTCCCGCCGCCGCATCGAGCAGGCTTCGCTCGAGCGCGCCGAGCCGATCCTTGCTGTCGACTTTGTCGCCGGTCAGGTCGGTCAGGTAGAAGGTATCAACCGCGCGCTCGCCATAAGTGGCGACGTGCGCGGAGTGGATGGTCAGCTTCGCTTCGAACAGCGCATGGGCGAGCTGGTTCAACAGTGCGGGCCGGTCCTGCGCGTTGACCTCGACGACGGTGAAGCGGTTGGAGGCGCGGTTATCGATCAGCACGTTCGGCTGGACGGTGAAGGCGGACGCGCGGGGACGGGAGAGCGGCTTGGCGAGCAGGCGGTCGCTCATCCGCCCGCGATTGGCGAGTGCATCCGCGACCGTGGCGCGGATGCGCGCCAACTGCGCGGGCTCGTCGAACGGCTGGCCGAGCGGGTCCTGCACCAGGAAATTGTCGAGCGCCATGCCGTCGCGCGTGGTGTGAATCCGCGCGTCGATGATCGTACCACCCGCGAGATGGATCGCGCCGGCGACGCGGTAGAACAGGCCGGGATGGTCGGCGGCATGGACAGTGACCAATGTCGCGCCGCGCCCGGGATAAGGCTCCGCCTCGATCACCAATGGCGCGTCGCCAGCCCCCGCGATCAGCCGCGCGTTGCGCTCGAGCATTTCGGCGGGTTCCGCGACCCAATAGGCTTCGGGCAATCGTCGGACCAGCGCCGCGAACTGCCCCGCTCCCCAGCCGAGCGTTGCGCGCAACGCGTCCTGCTTGGTCGCGACCCGCTCGGCGCGCCCGCGCTGCTGATGGCCGAGCCGCAGCACCTCTTCCGCCCGATGGTAGAGGTCGGACAACAGCTGCCCCTTCCACCCGTTCCATGTGCCCGGTCCGACCGCGTGTATGTCCACCGTGGTCAGCAACAGCAGCAATCGCAACCGCTCCGGGCTTTGCACCACGTCGCGAAAGTCGAGGATGGTCTTGAAGTCCGACAAATCGCGCTTGAACGCGGTCGCGCTCATCAACAGGTGATGGCGGACCAGCCACGATACGGTTTCGGTCTCCGCCGGGGTGAGGCCCAGGCGCGGCCCCAGCCGGCAAGCGACCTCTGCGCCGAGCACCGAATGATCGCCGCCGCGCCCCTTGGCGATATCGTGGAGCAGCACCGCGACGTACAACGCGCGCCGCGACACGATCTGCGGCAGGATCGCGGTCGCGAGCGGCAACTCCTCCGCACGCTCGCCCTTTTCGATCCGCGCCAGCAGCCCGACCGCGCGGATCGTGTGCTCGTCGACGGTGTAATGGTGATACATGTCGAACTGCATCTGCGCGACGATGCGGCCGAAGTCGGGCAGGAAGCGACCGAGCACACCCGCCTCGTTCATTCGTCGCAAGCCCGCCTCGGGGTCGCGCGGCGAGGACAGCAGGTCGAGGAACAACGCGTTCGCGCGCGGGTCGCGGCGGACGCCGTCGACGAGCTTCGCGTCGCGCGCCGCGGCGCGCATCGTCAGGGGATGGATCTCCAGCGCGTGCAGGTCCGCCAACTGGAACAGCTCGACCAGCCGCAACGGGTCGATCCGGAAGAATCCGTCATGCGGCATCGCCAGCCGGCCATGATCGATGATAAACCCGTTCAACTCCTTACGGCGACGACTTCCCAGTGTCGGCAGCCCAAACCGCCACGATCGTGGCGTAAACTCCGTTTCGAGATGGGTCAGGAATACACCGGTCAGATCGCCGACGGTCTTGGCCTGCAGAAAATACATCTGCATGAACCGCTCCACGCGCGACTTGCCGGGCCGATCGGAAAACCGCATCCGCTCGGCGACCTCGCGCTGCAGGTCGAAGGTCAGGCGGTCTTCCGCGCGCGCCGCGATGGTATGGAGATGGCACCGCACCGCCCACAGGAAATTGTCCGCGCGGTGGAAGCGGCGATACTCCTCGACCGTGAACAGCCCGACCTCGGCCAGCTGTCCCGCGCGCTGGACGTCGTGGACGTATTTACCGATCCAGAACAGCGCGTGCAGATCGCGCAATCCGCCCTTGCCCTCCTTGACGTTGGGCTCAACCACATAGCGCGTGTCGCCCATCCGCGAATGGCGGGCGTTCCGTTCGGCCAGCTTGTCGGCGATGAACTGGCGCGCGGTGCCGTCCTTGACCTCCGCCTTGAAGCGGCGAGCCGCTTCTTCGTACAGCGCCTCGTCACCCCAGACGTAGCGCGCCTCGAGCAGCGCAGTGCGGACGGTGACATCCGCCTTGGCTTGGCGCACCATGTCGTCGAGCGAGCGGCTGGAATGACCGACCTTCAGTCCCAGGTCCCACAAGGCGTAGAGCATCGCCTCGATCACCTGTTCGGCATGCGCGGTCTGCTTGCCGGGGGTGAGGAAGCCGATATCGACGTCTGAATAGGGGGCCATCTCGCCGCGGCCGTATCCGCCCACCGCCAAAAGCACGATCCGCTCGCCTGCGGTCGGGTTGTGCGCGGGGTAGAGCCGGGTGGCGATGAACTCGGCGAGCAGGCGCAGGATCTGGTCGTGGAGAAACGCCTGCGCGTTGGCCGCTTCCAGCCCGCGCGAGGGTTGCGCGAGCAGCCGACGGTCCACCTCCGCCCGCCCGGCGACCAGCGCGTCTTTGAGCAGCCGCGTCGCCGCGCGACGCATCAGCTCGGGCGTGGATTCGGGCAGCGCGGCCAGTACGTCCGCCAGCGCGCGCCGGTCGATGATCGAGCGACGGTGCGGCAGCGCATCGAAGCGCGTGGCGCCCGATGCGATACGCGGGCGCGCTTCCTCGCGCGCGGGGCGGACGAGCGTGGCAAACCGGGTCGAGACGCGGGACATGGTTCGCAATATAGGGGCGGCCGATGCCTGCGTCAGCCGCGCCACCGAAGTGCGAACGTCGCGCCGCTCGATGCCCGCGCGCCCGCCAAGGCCTGCACCGCCGTGATCGCCACCGCCGCGACCAGCGCGCCCAGCAGTATGTCTGTCAGATAATGCGTGCCCTCCACGGGCGTCGCCAACAGCATCGCGGCGTTGAGCAACAGCAACGGCCAACGCAGTTTCGCGATCGGCCACGCGGCGCGAATGTAGAGCACTGCGGCGGCGGTGTGGAAGCTCGGCGCGGAAACCAGTCCACGCAGGGCACCCAGATCGATCCGATGCACCGCGTGCTCGCGCAGCGCAATGATCATCTCCGGCTGCCACAACGCGCTGTCGGGCATGTAGGGGATGTGCCCTTGCCAATCGCGCTCGAACGGGCCGGCGGCGGGCATCACCGGAAACAACACCAGCGCGATCACCGCCGCCAGCCAGAACGTCGCCATCAGCTTGTGCGCGCGGTCGCGCCGGTCCGTGACGGCGAAATGCCCGAATAGCAGGACTGGGCTAAGATAGATCGACCGGTAAGCCGCGCGGCCGAGCAGTTGCAGCGACGGGTGGGCCGCAACTGTCTCGTACCAGGCGAGCCAGTGGAAGTGCAGCACCGTGTCCATCCGATCCAGCGTGGCGTCGACATAGCCGTGCGACAACGCCGCCACCGGATAGCTCGCCACCGCGCCCATCAGCACCAGGACTGTGAGCAGGCCGTAGTCATACCCGGCATCGCGCAATGTGCGGCGCACGGGTCCGCGCCCGTCATGACAGACCAGCGCGGTTCCAAACGTCAGCGACAGCCAAAGCCATATCGGCAACGCGGCCGGCGTGAACACGTCGACGCTCAACCGAGCTTCGCCGAGCAGGGCGAGGAGAAGGACGACGCTGACGGCGAGCGCACCCGCGAACCACCGGTCGGGACGGGTGAGGGCGTTGGAACCGGCGGGTACGGGTAATCGGGTCCACGACGGAACGAACACCAATAACTCCCACCCGCGTTACTGATATGGCTTAGCCGCAGAAGTCCCGAATGACAATCGGGTGAACATTCCGTGACATGTCAGTGATTTCCGGCGACCTGCTTCAGCCGGTACAACGCCTCCAGTGCGTCACGGGGGGCCAGTGCATCGAGGTCGAGCGCGTCCAGCGCATCGCGCAGTTCGTCTCCGAGCGGCTCCGGCGCGGCCATCGCGGCGGCGAACAGCGGCAGGTCGTCGAGCCCCGCCGCCAACCCGCCGGTCCGCGCGCGCCCCGCCTCCAGCTTGCCGAGCACCGCCTTCGCGCGCTTGACGGTCGCGGGCGGCATTCCCGCCAGCCGGGCGACGGCGAGACCATAGCTGCGGTCGGCCGGTCCATCCGCCAGTTCGTGCAGCAACACCAACTCGCCCTTCCATTCGCGCGCGCGGACGTGGTGGAGCGTCAGCGCGTCGCATCGCTCGGCCAGCCGGGTCAGCTCGTGGTAATGCGTCGCGAACAGACAGCGGCTGCGATTGCCGTCATGGATCGCCTCCGCCACCGCCCAGGCGATTGCCAGCCCGTCATAGGTCGAGGTGCCGCGCCCGACCTCGTCGATGATCACGAACGAGCGCGCGGTCGCCTGCGCCAGGATCGCGGCGGTCTCGACCATCTCGACCATGAACGTCGACCGCCCGCGTGCGAGATTGTCCGACGCGCCGACCCGGCTGAACAACCGATCAACCAGGCCGATCCGCGCGGCGGTGGCAGGCACATAGCTTCCCGCCTGCGCGAGCACCGCGAGCAGCGCGTTCTGGCGCAGGAAGGTGGATTTGCCGCCCATGTTAGGGCCGGTGACCAGCCACAGCCGTGATGCCTCGGTCAGCACGCAGTCGTTGGCGACGAACCGCTCGCCCGCGCGCGCGACGGCGGCTTCCACCACCGGATGCCGCCCGCCCTCGACCTCGAAGCAGGGATGATCGACCAGCATCGGCCGGGTCCAGCCTCCTTCGCCCGCACGCTCCGCGAGCGCGGCGGCAACGTCGAGCCGCGCGAGCGCGTCCGCGGTGTCGGCGATCGCCTCGCGGCGGGCGAGCGCGGCGGCGGTCAGCTCTTCCAAGTGCGCGGCCTCCGCCGCCAGCGCATGCGCGCCCGCTTGCGTCACGGTGGCGGCGGTGTCGTGCAGGTCGGGCGCGTTGAACCGGACCGCGCCCGCCAGCGTCTGACGATGCGTGAAGCCGCTGTCCGCCGCCATCAGCGGGTCGGCGTGCCGCGCGGGCACCTCGATATGATAGCCGAGCACGCCGTTATGGCGGATCTTGAGCTGGCCGACGCCCGTCGCCTGACGATAGCGCGCCTCCAGCGCCGCAATTGCGCGCCGCCCTCCCGCGCCGGTCGCGCGCAGCGCGTCGAGCGCGGCGTCGTACCCTTCCGCGATCACGCCGCCATCGCCCACGTCGAGCGGCGGGGCGGGGACCAGCGCGCGGCGGAACACGTCGATCAGCGCGCCATGCCCGCCCAGCCGGGGCCGCAACTCTTCGAGAAGCGCGGGCGCGTCCGTCACCCGCGCGAGCCGCTCTCCCAGCGACCAGGCCGCGTCCAGCCCGTCGCGAAGGGCGGCGAGGTCGCGCGGCGTTCCCCGGCCCGCCGCGAGCCGCCCGAGCGCACGGCCGATATCGGGCAGCGAGCGCAAGGCCGAGCGCAGACCCTCACGCAATGCGCCGTCGTCATGGAACGACGCCACCAACGCGAGCCGCCGCTCGATCGCTGGCCGGTCCATCAACGGCGCACCGAGGTCGGCGGACAACATCCGCGCGCCCGCGCCCGTTACCGTGCGGTCGATCGCGTCAAGCAGCGATCCCTTGCGCGTGCCCCCGCTGGCGCAGGTCAGCTCAAGGCTGTTGCGCGTCGCCGCGTCGATCGCCATCGTCTCGGCCGTATGGCGGAGTCGCGGCGGCGTGAGGAAGGGGAGCGCCCCCTTGGCATTGCCCTCCAGATACGCGACCAGCCCGCCCGCCGCGGACAGCGCCGCGCGCCCGAACTGGCCGAACCCGTCGAGCGTGGCGACCGCATATACATGTTTCAGCCGCGTCGCGCCGCCCGCGCTGTCGAACTCGCTTCGTGGGCGCAGCGTGGTCGCGGTTTCCGCGTACGCGCCCGTCTCGGCCGCGATCACCTCGGCGGGGGACAACCGCGCCAGCTCCGCCGCCAGCGCATCGGCCGTGACCTCGATCAGCTCGAACCGACCTGTCGACACATCGGCGGCGGCAAGCGCGACCTCGCCCCCCGCCTCCCCGATCGCCACGCACCAGTTCGCGGCGCGCGCGTCGAGCAGCGCCTCCTCCGTCAGCGTTCCCGCCGTGACGACCCGGACGATCCCGCGTCCGACCAGCGCCTTCGACCCGCGCGCGCGGGCAGCGGCGGGCGTTTCCGTCTGCTCGGCGACCGCGACCCGGTGCCCCGCCTTGATCAGCCGCGCGAGATAGCCTTCCGCCGAGTGGACCGGCACGCCGCACATCGGCACCCGCGCGCCCTCATGCTCGCCGCGCGCGGTCAGCGCGATGTCGAGGCAGGCGGCGGCGATCCTGGCATCCTCGAAGAACAGCTCGAAGAAGTCGCCCATCCGGTAGAACAGCAATGCATCACCAGCCTCCGCCTTGAGCGCGAGATATTGCGCCATCATCGGCGTCGGGGCGGGCGAGGCATCGGCCATGCGCGCGGGGGTAGCTTGTGCCCGCCGCCCGTGGAAGAGCGAGCGGATCGAGCGCGTCGCTGGCGGGTTCGGTCGGCACACGATGACGGGGCAGGTGATGACATTGGCGAACTCGACGCACTCCGCTCCACGCCGGTCCGCGTTGAAGGTAGGCGTGGCCTTCGCCGCGCTGCTCCGGCTCGGCTGGACCGAGCGGGCGCGCGCCCAGGCACCCGCGCCCGTCGGTCCGGTGTTCCGTCCCGAGACCTACGGTGCGCGCGGCGATGGCGCGACCAACGACACCGACGCCTTTGTCGCGATGAGCGCCGCCGTGCAGGCGGCGGGCGGCGGCACGATCGAGCTCGCCCCGCGCAAGACCTACATCGTCGGGCGCCAGCGCTTCCTTGGCGGCCGGTCGACGCGCGGTGACATCGTCGCGGAAACGCTGTCCTATCTGCCGTCGCGCATTATTTTCCTGCGCGGGCTGGCGGGCGGCGTCGCCATCCGCGGCAATGGGGCGCGGCTGCGCGCCGCCGACGGCCTCCGCTATGGCACGTTCGACCCCGCCACGGGCCACGCGAACGAACACAAGATGCCGTACGGCGGCAACGACATCGCTTATCCCTACGACGCGATGATCAACCTCCACGATATCGCCGGACCGGTCCGGATCGAGGATGTGGAGCTCGACGGCAATTGCGATCGCTATGTCTGGGGCGGGCCGCGCGGCGACACCGGCTGGCAACTTCCCGGTAACGGCATGCTGATCGAGGGATGCGCGCATGTCGCCATCAACCGCGTCGACAGCCACCATCATGGACTCGACGGCCTGCAATGCGGGTCACGCGAGAGCTTCGCCGTGAGCAACTCGCGTTTCCACCACAATTGCCGGCTCAACGGAAATCTGCGCTCGGGCGCGAACTTCGTCGCGACCGACTGCGATTTCGACTTCGCCGCCAAGGGCGCGCATTTCAGCGCGCCGGCGGGCGGGTTCGACCTGGAGGCGGAGATCGCGGGTGACCCGATCCTTGCGCCGCGCTTCGTTCGCTGCCGTTTCCGCCACAATCGCTATCAGGGGATGGCGTCGGACAGCGGCGACGTGTGGGGTGCATCGTTCGACCATTGCCTGTTCTGGTCGGGTGCCCACCAGGAGTCCAACCCGGTCTATGTGTCGCGCCCGCATTTCACCTTCACAAGCTGTACGTTTGGCGGGCCGCTGATCGTGCTGGAGCCGTCCTTACGTGACAAGCGACTGCCGCTGTTCACCGGATGCCTGTTCACCGACGACCCACGCCTTGGCTCGCTCGACCGGACGGTCAGCACGGAAACCAGTAACATCAACGTTGCCTCGGGCGGGGTGATGTTCCGGGCGTGCCGTTTCCTCTTCACCCGCTCGCGCGTTCCCGGCATCGCCAATCCGCGCGTGGTGTTCGAGCGGTGCGTGCTGGCGAACTCGCCAAAAATCTATACCGTGATCTCCGGCACGTTCCGCGACTGCCGGATCACGGGCGCCTCGATCGACCTCAACAACAGCTCGTCCGCGAGGTTCGAGGGGCGCACGACGCTCAACGGGCGACCGGTTCCCGCGCGCGGCTGATCGTCCATCCGCGCTTGCCGCGTCGCGCCGCATCGCCCAAGGAACGGGTGACCGGCAAGGAACTTCCGCGACATGGCCGACGAACCCAATCTGCAATTTTCCGAGCGCGAGGCGTTGCTGTTCCATTCGGAGGGGCGTCCGGGCAAGATCGAGATCGTCGCCTCCAAGCCGATGGCGACGCAGCGCGATCTCGCGCTCGCCTATTCGCCCGGCGTCGCGGTGCCCGTGCGCGCGATCGCGGCGGATCCGGCGACCGCGTATGATTATACCGCCAAGGGGAACCTAGTCGCCGTCATCTCCAACGGCACCGCCATCCTCGGCCTCGGCAATCTCGGCGCGCTCGCCTCCAAGCCGGTGATGGAAGGCAAGGCGGTGCTGTTCAAACGCTTCGCCGACGTCGATTCGATCGATATCGAGCTCAAGACCGAGGACGTCGACCGCTTCATTGACGCGGTCGAGCTGATGGAGCCGACCTTCGGCGGCATCAACCTGGAGGACATCAAGTCCCCCGAATGCTTCATCATCGAGCAGACATTGCGCGACCGGATGAACATTCCCGTCTTCCACGACGACCAGCACGGCACCGCGATCATCGCCGCTGCGGGGCTGATCAACGCGCTATATCTGACCGGGCGCGACATCAAGGACACGCGGTTGGTGATGAACGGCGCGGGCGCGGCGGCGATCGCCTGCGCGGGGCTGATCAAGGCGATGGGGCTGCCGCACGACCACCTCCTCATGTGCGACCGCACCGGCGTGATCTGGCAGGGGCGCGAGGGCGTCAACCAATGGCAATCGGCGCACGCGGTCGATACCGACCGGCGCACCTTGACGCAGGCGCTGGTCGGCGCGGATGTGTTCATGGGGCTATCGGCGGCGGGCGCGGTGACGGGCGACATGGTGCGCGCGATGGCCCCCAGGCCGATCATCTTCGCGATGGCCAATCCTGATCCCGAGATCACGCCGCCCGAGGCGAAGGCGGCCCGCCCAGACGCGATCGTCGCCACGGGCAGGTCGGACTATCCGAACCAAGTCAACAACGTGCTCGGCTTCCCGTTCATCTTTCGCGGCGCGCTCGACGTGCGCGCGACCGGGATCAACGACGCGATGAAGATCGCCGCCGCGCAGGCGCTCGCCGCGCTCGCCCGCCAGCAGGTGCCCGAGGAGGTCGCGGCCGCCTATGGCGTGCGGCATCATTTCGGCCCGGACTATATCATCCCCGCGCCGTTCGACCCGCGGCTGATGGAGATCGTCCCCGCCGCCGTCGCGCGCGCGGCGATGGACTCCGGCGTCGCGACCAAGCCGATCATCGACATGGATGCGTACCGCCAGTCGCTCCGCGCGCGGCTCAACCCGACCACCTCCGTGCTGACGCTGGCGTACGAAGGCGCGCGCGCGCGGCCCAAGCGGGTGTTGTTCGCGGAAGGCGAGGAGGAGGTGGTGCTCCGCGCCGCCATCGCGTTCAAGGAGGGCGGCTATGGCACCCCCGTGCTGGTCGGACGCGACGAGGTGTACGAGCGGCTGCGCGACCTCGGCGTCGACGATCCGACCGAGTATGAGGTCCACAACAGCCGCGTCTCGCCGCTGGTGCCGCGCATGGTCGACTTCCTGTATGCGCGGCTGCAGCGGCGCGGTTATCTGCGCCGCGAATGCGAGCGGATGGTCAATCAGGACCGCAACGTGTTCGGCGCGTTGATGCTGCAGCTGGGCGAGGCGGAGGTGATGATCACCGGCATCACACGGCCCTATTCGGTCAGCATCCGCGAACTGCGCCGCGTGATCGACGCGGAAGCCGGGCGCACGCCGTTCGGCATCCACGTCATCGTCGGCCAGTCGCACACCACCTTCATCGCCGACACGACCGTCAACGAGCGCCCGAGCGCCGAACAGCTCGCGGATTTCGCTGAACAGACCGCCGCCGTCGCGCGCCGCATGGGCCACGAGCCGCGCGTCGCGTTCCTCAGCTATTCGACGTTCGGCAATCCCAAGGGCGCCTATCTCGATAACATCCGCGACGCGGTACGCGTGCTCGACGGGCGAGGCGTCGCGTTCGAATACGAGGGCGAGATGACGCCGGACGTGGCGCTCAACGAGAAACAGCGCCGCAACTACCCCTTCGCGCGGCTGTCCGGCCCCGCCAACGTGCTGATCATGCCCGGGCTCCAATCCGCGCACATCTCCGCCAAGCTGCTTCGCGAATTGGGCGGAGAGAGCGTGATCGGCCCGATGCTGGTGGGCATGGAAAAGCCGGTCCAGATCGCCGCGATGACCAGCACCGCCAGCGAGCTGGTGACGCTGGCGGTGCTCGCGGCGGGCGGGATCGCGCGGTAATTGGGCGAGATAATGGCGTGATTTGGCCGCGGGCAACTCTAGGCTACGCCCATGCGGAAGGCCGTCATTTTGCAAGAGCCATTTGCGTCAACTAAGACATCGATCTGGCAGCGCCTCGCCCAGCGTTACGAAAGGGAACCCTTTCGCGACATACCGATCGGAGGCGGACGCCCAGTAGCGGACATTAGAACTATAGGAGGGCAAGGCGCTAATCCCACGCTAAACAACGCTATCAAGGGTAGCGCGTTGCAGGAACGGCGCGCCTCGGCAGGTGTGCTGCCGGCTCTGGCGGATGGATGCCGCCTCTACGTGGGGCAGTTGGGCATTAGGTCGGCGGCACCGCCTCACGAACTCCGAGCAGGCTCTGCACGTCGACGACGGACGCCACCAGATCCCGGTCGAACGGCACCTGCCCGTCGAGGAACAGCATCGCCAGCCCGTGCACGAGCGACCAGCACTGCAGGGAGTAGGTTTGTACGTCCGCTCCGTCGGGCGCGAACCGAGCCGCGTTGACCCTCAGGTCTGCCGATCCCTTAGACTGCTGGCTAAGCGACGGGTCGAGCGTCATCACGAGCCTGAAGAGCGCCGGGTTGGCGACGGCGAACTCCACGTACGCGCGACCCGTGGCGAAGAAGCCTTGCTGTCCGCCACCAGCAGCATCCGAAGCCGCCGCGGCGGCGTCCTCGAGCTGCGCCAGGCCCACGCGGGCGAGAGCCGCCAGAAGCGACGCTTTGTCCGGAAAGTAGTGGTAGACGGCCGGCGCGCTCACGCCGACGCGACGCGCGATCTCGCGCAGCGAGATTTGTTCGACGGGGGCCGCGCCGAGCATCTTAAGACCGGCGTCGAGGAGACCCGTGCGCAGGTCTCCATGGTGGTACGTCTTTACGGGCATCGAACGGAGTTAGGCGCGTGCGCCACTCGAGCAAAGGCGATCATCGTTTTCCACTGCCATCTTGACACCGTTAGAACTATACCAATCTTAACGGCGTTAATCTGAATGGAGGTTGTCATGGACTCGCCTGCTGCCGTCACCCGACGCGGTGCCGAAATTGCCGTCGGCGCCGTCGCCGAACTCAGCCATCAGGCGCTTTCGCTAATCGGCACCGTGACCGGGGCCGAGCATCCATTCCAGTCGGGCGTGCACGAGCCGATGCGCGACGAGCTGACGCTCACCGAGCTCAGCGTGACGGGCACGATACCTGCCACCCTGAACGGCGTGTATCTTCGCAACGGACCGAACCCGATCGACCCGCCGACCAGTGGGGGGCACTGGTTCCTCGGCGACGGGATGA
>JAABUQ010003043.1_pt1:25000-31661 | contig 31661 bp, 21 predicted proteins | sample 5560001 | NCBI WGS metagenome assembly JAABUQ01 (sample SAMN10711888, study PRJNA513371) | rock metagenome | isolation source: Antarctica rocks | place: Antarctica: Victoria Land, Finger Mt nord | collected 2015-12-18 | reverse complement strand
TAAGTTATTTTAGAAATTAAAAAACTTATAAATTATTTAATAGAAAATATTATTAAAATAGCCTTAATAGAAATATTAAAAAATATATTAATATATATAATATTTATTAAAAAATAAAAATATATTAATATTATCTTTATAATAAAATATAAATATTATTATATTTATTAAGGCTTTAAAAAGAAATTATAATAAATTTTATAATAAATTTGCCGTTAAATATATATAATAAATATATTTATAATATAATCTTAATAATAATTAATCGATATATTAAAATATTAAAATATATATTTATTATAAAAACAATTAAAGTTTATAATTTAGCTAAGATCTTTTTTTAAAAAATTTATTTAAAATATAATATTTAACTATAAATTAATTTTTATTAATATATTTTAATTAAAAGTATATTTTTATTCGAAGGTAAAATATAAATTTAATATAATATTTTATCTTTAATAAATAAATAAACGGAGTATTAAAATCAAATATTAAAATATTATTTATATATTTTTTTTAATAAAAATCAAAATAATTAAACTTTTTTATTATTAATAATTGAATTTGTTTATCAAAATAATAAATAAAGCTTAATTAATATAACTTTATTTTATATTATATATAATTACTACCCGTACTTTGATAATATTGAAGATAATATTTTTAAAGGGAAAATATTAATAATAAAAGAAAAAATTAAATTATTATAAATTATTAAAAAAATAATAAAAAAATGTTAATATAATATAAGCGAAATATAAATTAAATATTATAATATTAAATATAAAGCTTAATCTTTTAATATTAATAATTTAGTTTTGCTATTTATAAAGAATTTAAAACTTAAAAGGCTAAAAAAGAAAATTTCTAATTAATTTATTAAACTTTTTTATATTTTTAAGCTAATTAGGAAATAAATATATTATCTTTTATTATTAAAAATATATTAGATTGATTCGGTATTTTATATTTTTTTATTAAAGTTTTATAAATATAAACAAAATAATAATTATTTACCTAAACTTTCTTTATTAAAACTTATAAATAACGAACTTAAATAAAAAGTTAAAAAAATATTAAATTATATAATAGAAAAAGGAATAATATATTATAAAATTTAATAAAAAAGCTAATTTATAAAATTTAATTAGTAAATTCCTAAAAAAAAATATAGAAAGAGTATAAAATTTATATAATATATATAATAAATAGTTAAAAGGTAAGCAAAAAATAAAATAAATATTTAATATTAAGAAAAAATTAAAAATTAAAAAAAATTAATATAAAGGTTAAAATATAACTGCAAATTAAAAATATATATATTAAAACTAATATAATATTAATAAGTAATAAAATATATATAACTTAAATATGTTATTAAATTAAATATATTATTAAATTAAATTAAAATTTTTATTCTTTTATTATCTTTTATTTTTCCTTTTTCTTCCTCCTTTTTATTAAAAGATAGGGCCGGTATAATAAATAGGAACTTAACTTAAAAATAAAATATATATATTAATTATAATATATATATAAAATATATACCGAAAAATATATAATATTATTTATATTATTAAAATTTTCCTTAATATTTTATAAGGTCTTTGTTATATTTATTTAAATATTTAATATAAAAGGCTTTTTTTTATTATTTTAATAATTTATTTATATATTAATAAGTATTTAATATTTTAATATTTTAATAAAGTTATATTATTTATATATAAATATATTACTTATTTCTTCAAAACCTTTATTATTAATAAGAAAGGTATAGAAAATATAATATAATATTATTAATTTATTAATATTATAAAAATATAAGCAATTTGCTACCCTTATACAAATTAAATATAATATTCTATTTAAAAGCAAAGAAACCTTAATTTTTAAACGTACTTTATTTTTAAACTGCTTTTCTATTTAATAAGAGTTATTTATAATAATAAAATTAAATATAAAAAAATATATATTAAAATAAAATTCTTTTTCTCTTTTAAGATTAAAATCTTTTAAATTAATAATAACGCCTTTTAAATATTTAAAAGACTCGAATATAATATAATTATTATATTTAATAAAATAAATAAATTTAAATAAGGAATTAATATTTTTAATATAAAAAGAAAAAAGAATAAATATAAATATTACGAATATATAAAAATTATATATATATAATATTAAAAATAATAATAATAAACAAATTATAATTAAAATATTAAGGAGAAAAAAGATATAAGCAAAACAAATATATAAATTTTATAAATTTTATATATATAAATTGTTATAAAATATTAATAATAAAATATTTAAAATATATTTATTATATAATATATTAAAGTAAAACTTAAATATATTTATATATAAATATTAATATATTATTATTATTATTTATATTAAATAATATATATACAAAATATTGCTTTTATATAAGCTATATATAATAAATATATATATAATATCTTTCTTTATTTCTTATAAAGTTAAAGGTTTTCTTAATATATCGATATATAATTTAAGATTAAATTTATAAAAGAGGGAAATAATTATTAAAGACTAATATATAAATTATCCGGATTATTACGTATTCTGGCCTTTAAAGGCTTTAAAGTATAATATTATTAATATTAATAATATATATATATTTAATATATATAATTCTAGCGTTAAATATATATTAAACCTTAACCGTTCTTTTTTCTTTAATAGTTAGTTTTATTATAGAATAAAACTTCCCTCTTGATCTTATATTGCTACCAACCCCTAGCTTATGGCATTATAAAATCTTAAATATAACTTTCAAGCGGATTTTAATTAGAAATCGAAATTTAATATTTTAATAAATAAGATTTGATTAAATATTATAAATATTATAAATAAGTTTAATTAAGTCTTTAATATAAAAAATTCCAAATTTATTAAAAATTAAAAGAATATTAATTTAATTTAATTATTTAATTTAATTAGCAATCTCTAGACCCAAATAATTAAAAATATATAATATATAGAAAATCATTATTAATAAATTAAAAAATAAGAAATAAATATACAATTATTATAACGATATATATATAAATTCTTTTTTAATATATAAATATTAATAATAATTAATTAATACTATTTAAGCGTTTCCTAAACGATTTAATCGTAAAGGGTATAATCTTTATATTCTTTTAAAAGGAACTAGGTTCCTTTATAATATATAAAAATATTAAATATATTTTTAACTTTTAACGAGAAAGAGTCTTATTTTGGTTTATATAATATTTAAATATAAAATTTAAAAATTTAAATAAAGGAAAAAATTTAAAATTAAATTTAAAAGCAAATATATTAAAAGTAAATTTAAAAGTAAATTCTTTTTTATATTTCGAATTGCTAATATAAATTAATATAAAATTATAAATAATAATTAAAACGTTATAAAACGTTTTTAATATTAAACGAAAAGAGAAAATATTATAATTATTATTAATAGAAATATATAAAGAGTTAAGAATTAACTTTATCTTAATAAATAATATAAAATAAATAACTTTAAATTTTTATATTAAGTTTTAATGTTTCTAATAAATATTAATAAAAACGTAATACGTTTATTTATTACTTAAAAAAATAATAATATTAAAAATAAAAAGAATCTTATAAAGAATCTTCTCGAAAACCCTTATAATAACGAATATAAACAAATTAATAATTTGTTTATATTAAATATAAATAATTATTTTTATTATATATTATTATTTTTATAAATATATAATTAACGATTATATATTTAATATTGAATAATAAATAATAAAATTAAAAATTATATATATTTTATATATAAAATCTTCTCGATAATTATATATTAATATAATTAATAATTTAAAACTTTATTATTATAAATAAATGTATTATTTTATTAAAATATAATAATATTTTAAATAATAAAAAGGGTTATAATAGGGTAAGCAATTTTATAATTAAATTATTTAAATTTTTATATTAATATTATTAACTTTAAATAGTAATTATTTATATATATTATAAAGAAATTATCGAATATAAAATTTAATAAATAATCGAAAATAATCGAAAATAATAAAAATTATTTGAAAATAAATTATATATTTTTTAACTTTCTTTAATATTAAATATATTTTAAAAAAGGCTAAAGATTAAAGAAATAAACAAAAAGACTATTTAATAAAAAAAAATTAAAAAATTAAAAATATAATTAGTTAAAAAGCAATATTCGAAATAATAAAAAAGGATAAATATATTATTTTTAAATATTTTAAATAATTAAATAATTTAAATAATATTGTAATATTATAAGTATATAAAATATTTATATAATCGTTATAACTTAAAAATAACTTATTAATATAAATAAAACTTATTCGAATTTTATTTAAATTTAATTAAAACTTATAAATATTATTAATATAATATTAATAATATTAAAACGAAAATTTAAATTGAATTTTGCTTAAATTTCGTTTAAATTTAATTAAAGTTTATAAATATTTCTATTATAATAATAATAATATTAAAATAAAAATAAAAACTTTCATTAAATTTTATTTAAATTATAAACAAATATTAAAAGAATATTAAAATTAATAAAATTTATTTCAAATATTTATAAAATTAAAATAAATAAGAAATTATTATTTTAATTATTTATATAAATAATCCCTTTTTTTTTCCTATATAATTAAATATATTAATAATTTAATATTTAATTATTTTTATAATATCCTAGTTAATAGCCTAAAGCGTAATTATACCGATAACCTTTTTCTTCCTAAAACTTTAATAAATTTTGATTTAATTTTTAAAGGATTTATTATTTAAATCTTTATAAATCGAATTAATAATAAAATAGAAATTTTAGTTAGCAATTATAACGAAATATTTTTACCCCTAGTTATTTGTTTTAAAACAAAGGAAAAAATGTTTTTAATTAAAATATTCGTTAATATTAATATTATTAAATTAAATTTAACAATTATAATTTTCAATATATCTTTTTTAATAATCGGAATAGGTTTAAGGCTTTAAAAAACCTTGTAAGTCTTTTTTCATTTTTATATATATTGTTAATATTAAAATTCTATTATTTCCTATTTCGAATTTGATATTAAAATTTTTAATTTTTAAATTATTATTTCCAAAGCTAACATTATAATAAGTAATAAAATAAAATATTTTTTTATTATAAAATATAAAATATAAAATATAAAATATTTTAAAATATAAAATTATTATTATAAACAAAATAAATATAGAATATAAATATATCGAATAGAAGTTAACGGGCTTTATATCGAAGTTATAATTACTTAGTTTATTACGTACTTTTTCTTCTACTATTCTTTATTAATATTAACTTTTATTATTTTTAATATAATTTATATAATTTATATTTTTATTGTTTTGTTTTCTTCCTTCTTTTTTTTAATTATATTTATTAATATTAATATGTATATTACCCGAGAATTAATTAACAAATTTATTAGCAAAATATTAACTTAAAGGAGCAAGATTAAATAAATTATTATTTTTAATATTTATAATAATCGGATATAAATTAGATTTTAAGTAAAATTATTAATATATTAGAAAAATCTTAAGCGAAATCTAAACGAAATTTAAATAAAATTTTAATTATATTTTTTATAAATTATAAACGGAATAATTTTATAAAAATAATATTTTTTATAAATAACTTAAAATATTAAAAGGGTAAATTATATATTTTTATTATAAATAATATTTTTCGGAACAAATATTTTAATTTATATATATATAATATATATTTTAAAAGTATATATATTTTAGAAATTTTTTAATATAATAATTATAATAATTAAATATAATATATAAAATATATAATTTATAAAAAACTAATTAATAATTAATATAAGTTCGTTATTTGAATATGATTTATATGAAATTTAATTTAACGATTATTATTTAATTATTATTTAGTTATTATTTATATTAAGAAATTATAATATAAATAGATTTATTAATCCGAATTTTAATAATTAAATATATTAAAATCCAAGGTTCCGAATTTGTTAATATTGTAAAGGCTGTATTATTTATATAGATAATTATAAAGTATTTGTACTAATTAATATAAATACTTTTTAATATTTTGGTTTTTTAAGTATCGTAGCTTAACGGTATAGCTTTAAATTTTAATAATTATATTTATATTAGGTTTCGGGGATTAGCTCCCCCTAAAGTTAATATAATTAGGAGTATATTCGAGGTTTTATATTCGATTCCGGCTAAGACCGCAATCGCTTAGGTTATATTAAATATATATTTATTACGAACAAATAGGCCGTAAACTCCTAAAGGGTTTTTTCTAACTAAAAAAAAAAATAGTAATTTTAAAGAGTTTTTCAAGCCGATAAAGCTATTATATATAGTTATAGAGGGGCTAGGTCCCCCAGAAACAAGCCGAATAGGCTGTTTTTAGGGCTGCGGTCCTACCTTAAGGGGTTTTTCAAACCGATAAGGCTATTACGTATAGTCGTATAAGGGCTAGGTCCCTTAGAAACAAGCCGAATAGGTTATTTTCAGGGCTGCGGTTCTACTTTAAGGGGTTTTTTAAACCGATAAGGCTATTACGTATAATCGTATAGGGGCTAGG
>JAABUQ010003043.1_pt1:0-22500 | contig 31661 bp, 21 predicted proteins | sample 5560001 | NCBI WGS metagenome assembly JAABUQ01 (sample SAMN10711888, study PRJNA513371) | rock metagenome | isolation source: Antarctica rocks | place: Antarctica: Victoria Land, Finger Mt nord | collected 2015-12-18 | reverse complement strand
GTGCTTACTATCAGCAATAATAGTATATCATAAGCTCCAATACGCCGACATTGGTTGTACATAAACTATGCTGTTTGCCGTACACTGACTCTAACTATCTCGTTCCCTATCGCCTAGATTTTGAGCTCTATTGGCGGTCTCAATTCGGAGAAATGGGTACCTCAGTCGTTCATGGTGGTAAGCATTTTGGCAACGCCTCCAACTTCACCCTCCCAACCTTGGCTTGAAGCATTTACCTGGCTGCTTGTTCGATGGATTCGAAGATTTCGACAACTCAGTCCCAGTCGAATTCGGACCACTCAAATTATGATCTGGATCCTTATTGCTATAGTAAAGACGGCCCACTATTTGTCCAGTCTTACCAATTAGGACGTATCCTCCTAGGAATGGAAATTTGTCGACACAGTCCTCCAAAACAGCGATAAGCCGACTCGAAAAATCAGCAACACGGAAGGTCTCCCCTTTGACATAATCCATTGAATACGCAATGTCAATCTTGCACCGTCCCGCGATACCCAAGGTCCAAGGAAGAGGTCCAGGCGCTTTGTCGGAACCCCACGCCGTATTTAGAGCAGCGTACCTATTTTGTGGAAAGTTCTGTATGATCTTAAAGCAGTCTTCACTGTTGATGGTCGACGCAATGGAGTAGTAGCAAAGTGGCTGCCAGCCCGCAAGGCATTGTGGCCAGAGGAGGAAGAGGAGGCAAATGCGGTAAAGTTGCGATTTTGACCCCGTGCTTGTTTGCATGTCTTGCTATCTGGGAACTAATCTCTTTAACGTCTCCTTCTATTCGGATTTCGTCGAAATTGGAGGAGTTTGGAATCCCCCTTAGCATTCTCACAGTCCCGCCTCTTGGCTTTTAAGTTTCTAAAATGCCGCATCTGGGTCATAGTCAAGATTTCCCTATCATCAAGAGTGTTTCAGTTTTCCGTGTCCGAGTCATAGCCGCTGTCAACACCAGGTCCACCCCCAAATCCGTCCGCACCCGCTGAAAAGTTCCGGTATGCATGATGAGAGATATCTTGCGGGATACGCCTTCGAAATACGTGGGAGATTAGAAGCAGAGAAGACAGCAGCAGCGGCTGACGCAGTTGCGCCAGGAAATGGGTCCCTGAGTTGCACTGGGAGAAATCTATCCAAAGCCTCAATTGGCTTTACTGGGCCTGAACCATTTCTTACATCTTTCCTTGGTGAACAGATCCCTTTCAGTGGGGGGACCAGAACGCTGTTCTCCATACTCATCCAGTGGAAGGCAACTTTGTTGAGCTTGACTCATCAGATCTCTTGTATCACCCAGCTGTCGCTTATGCGTGCGTGAGACATTGCCCTCGATAGACGAGGCAATCAAGTGGAAATACTACCGGTCTACATAAACTTGCTCCCGTTCCCGTTGCTCTCCGCGAAAGAGGACGAGGTATTCAGTTCAGCCTGATTGCTTGGATCGTTTTGAGGACATGGGCTATAACCAAGGTCTTTGCAAACGTGGGATGTCTCTAAAGAAAATCTGTAGCTATTCGATGCCTCGAATAAGGTTTACATGCGGTTGGCTGAAAAGCAAGAGATCGGATGTGAACACTAAACTTGAAACGCAAAGAACCGCCATCCGCTTTTGATACTTCAGTATTGTTGCGTTTGGAGCTACAACTGCGTTCGACGAAAATTTTACCATGAAGTAAGTCCTCCATTTCGCCTTAATTCTACCTTGGATACTTGGTCCCCTTATCATCTACGCCGGCAAATTGGCTCTTACTGTTGCTAACACCGATTGAAGGGAAAGCGACGTGGCATAGGGCTATGGCTTTCCACGGCTCGACCCGATGCCTACAACTAAGATTGTTATAAACTGGAGAAAGTTTCGAAGATGCATGGAGCCTCAAATTGCTCAAATGCAGCTTCTGCTAAGTCGCAGGGGGAAATTTTGAAACGGAGGTACTTTACAGCCCCCGTATGCCCTGCCTAGCCTCAAACTTTTCCTGCTATAAAGGGCGACAGTTACTACATGTCAGCTGTCATTGCCTTGTTTTCCCTTTTCAGCCCATTTTTCCTATTTTGCTTTCTCTAGGGTCATTTCGATCTTCAATCATACCACCAAAAACACCACTATGACACCACCTATCCTCCATTTTATCAGGCGAAGCAATGGTATGAACCAGGACTAGGAATACTCATTTGCCCCTATCTAGGGTCTCATCATCACGTATATTAAGGTGCTGTGCACCATTATTTATCAATCAGGCGATTTAACCCCAAGTGCATCTAACACTGTACCTAGTAATCACCTCACACTGCCTCGCACCAAACCTCACCAACGCTGCCATCAATTCCTTTCGTCTACGTCTGATTCCTATTCCATACCCAGCCTTCAATCTCTGTTAAGAAATCGTTCTTTAGAAATGCAACAAGGCAAAATCGCAAGGTGCAGCATGCCAACAACGCGCCTTCATCTGAGCCCCCTTCTCTATACCTAAGCCCTTACTTAGTCCCTACGTACCCTCGGATCGAACAGACAGTATACGTCTTACTTTGCCACCTTCAATCTTGATGACCCCATGATCTCCGCACCTGATCTGTGGCACTCCCCAGTAAGCTCGGCATGAAGGATCCGGCGAGGTGCAATGGGCTGTGTCATCTCTATTCGCACCCCTTGGTGTGTAAAGCGTTGTTTGCGGGCAATGCTGTGAGGGCGTTGAAGCCTAAGACACAGGTTCAAGATTACCCTATTAGAGACGAGTTCAAGGCGAGGGAGGCAGGGATGGACACCCGGGGTTGTACATAAGTTCTTTGGACGTTGAGCAAGTTTGGATCTTATAGACATAAGTAAGACGGATGCTATGCCCCATTTTTCACGTATGCTTGATGCCCGGCGAACACGCTTGAAATTGTCAATACCCTGTGCTCATCGAGTGTACGTTTGGTAAATACACATTCTGAGTTACTGCTCGGTGAGACCGTGATCGGGCCCGTTCCACTTCTTCTTCCCGAGACTTTGTTAAGGGACGAAATAGAGACCAAAACTCTCCAACGCAAACTCAGGTACATAAGTTGCGCGAGGTCCGAAACTGTATGAATATAGAGGATTTCTAAATTTGGAGTTTGAATCGTCAGACATTATGGAGGCTGAGCGGGGGAAAAGGCTTCATGTGTAGAGATCAAGCCAACTGGCTTGCGATGGTTCAATTGCCCAAGCTGATCCCAAGCCTACATGTGATTTCAGACTTCTCACCATTCGCTCTCCTCACCATGGAGCCCCGAGGGCTGCATCGCCGGGCCTGTGAGGGTGGTTTGGTCGTGGCCTTCGCTATATGTCTGGGAGTCCGCCACGTGTCCACGAGTCTCTGGTGATGGCTCGTCGGGGTACTCGATCCCTCTCCGTCGGTTAATAGCCGCGCGTTCTTCTCCGCTGGCAGAGAAAGTGCTTCGGGTGGACGACTGGGATGGATTGCGGATTTGGTATATCACCAGCACCAGGACCTAGAATTTCAAGTCAGCGACTTCATCGAGGCTTTGCGAATCTCGAACTTTGAGGCATCGACCGAGATGTACCTTTAGGAGGAACGATACGACGGCGACGAGGAGTATCAAACCGCCAGTGATCTGCTCGTCTTGTCTCCATCCTCCAAAGCAGCTCCGCTGTCTGCCAAAGGCTTCGTGGCACGCCATAGCAGCGTGGCTTCTGTCCGGGAAAGGCCACGCTCTGTCCTGCACGGAATTGAATCCACAACACTGGTGGCGATCTTGAATCCTTCGGATTACCTCCACGTTCTTGTTGGAGAATAGCCAGGCCCATTGACCTTCGAGATGGCATTTTAGGTCGCTCGGCGGAGCCATGTAGGTAAGGGCTAGTGTGGCGATGATTGTATCATAGATGAAAAGGAGCATAACCATTATCATAGCTGACGGAGAGATATCAAGCTTGGTATCGTTACGGCCTCCATGGGAGCCACGAAGAAGGGATTGAGCACCTCGTAGGGTGACACCCGTGACTATCGGGAGGATAACGGTTGCCGCGGATGTGGCAGTCGAGATGGGTAAAGCTAAGGATCGAACCCGATGAAAGGCAATACTGCAATCTTGTGAGTTTCACACGACGGCCAGTGAAGTGACGACAAACCCGGCGGTAACAACAAGGCCTACCAAGACCTGCGTCGGCTGTGTCAGTCAACTGTTTCCGCGTACAGAGGCCGGAATTACCAATGGTAGAATAAGTGAGAGTGCTTGAGTTGATGACTGCATTGTGCTGCGATAGGCTCAACTGTTGTTGAAATACGTATCCAAGCTGTGCGTCACTTGAGGATGCAACCGAGCGATTATGAAAGAGTTTGAAGAGGGAAAGTGGTCGTGGAAGGTGAGTACAGCTGACGCCTACATCAGGCCAAGATCGTTCGATTGGTGGATGAAAATAAAATGACGTACCTCTCAAGTGCGGGGCTCCCTGTATGATTCATATCGTCTACGAGTACGCTTTTCGAACAGCGTGCCATCTCTCGTGTCTCTAATTTGACATTGCTAACCCCAAACCGATATCATTATTCTGGTCGCTTTTGCGTGTATCCCGATAAATGTCAGGTCGCGATCCATCCCGGGGCCGGGGAGGCGGGACGTCCGGACGAGGGTCTCGGGGCGGAAGCTCCGATCGAGGCAGCGGGCGCGGACGCGGCCGTGGCGATGGCGCATTCAGAGGAGGTGGCGGTCGTGGTGACGGTGGTGGTTTTCGTGGTTTTCGTGGTGGGGGAGCTTCCCAAGGGCCGTTGTTGTTTAGGTGGAGCTACTCCTGATGTATTGTTTCTGGCTTGACTACTAACCTCACGCCCCCCCAGTCCCGCCGAGCCTCTTGATCAACCCTCGAGAGATATTACGAAAGCCGAAAACGAATCGATCTCCAATCAAAACCTATCCTTGTCGACTCTCAGCATCACGCCAGGATCAAGAATGCCACCACGCCCAGCCTACGGGACGAGTGGCCGCCGCATCGTCCTTCGTTGCAACTACTTCCAAGTCTTGCCCAACCCGGATCTGCAAATCTTCCGCTATCATGTGGAGGTGACTCCGGCGGCAAATGCGGCTCGGAAAAGACGACGAGCATTTGAATTGCTTTTGGAGACGGCGTCATTCCTGGACGGGGTGCGTCCTGCCATGGCAACAGACTATCGGTCGATGTTGGTTACTGCTCAAAGATTAGACCTTGGCGCAGAGGATCGAACCACTAGTCGCGTAGTCTACTACGAAGCTGAAGAGGCCGGCCCTAAATCTGAGCAACCCCCCACGTACACCTTCAAGATCTCATATACCAGCACACTCTCCGTTCAAGAGCTTTTGGATTATGTCTCTTCCACTGCAACCTCCGCCGGCTACAGTGACAAGGACTCGGTGCTGCAAGCCTTGAATATCGCCATGTCCCGTAAACCTTCCGGATCCCCCAACATAGCAGTTTCCCCTGGCACGAACCGCTTCTTCCCTACCGGTGCCGTCCTCGGTGACCTTGGAGGCGGCTTAGTTGCCCTTCGAGGGTATTACGCCAGCGTCCGAACAGCCACTCTTCGGCTACTGCTGAATGTCAACTCCGTGACGGCCACATTCTATCGAGCCGGTTCACTGCTCGATCTGATGCGCGATTTCAGGACGAGTTGTCAAGGTCCATGGCAATTTCTCTTGCATAACTTCTTGAAAGGCGTGCGGGTGGAGACAACGCACCTGAAGACTGCGAAGGGGGTGTATAAGACTAAGGTGCTCGCAGGATTGGCGCGGATTCCCCATCCCGCAGCGAGTGCACAGGAGGTCTCTTTCCACTGGGACGAGACAAACTCAAACGTGACTATTGAAGATTATTATAATCGAAGTACCACAATCCTCTTTGGCATACGTTTCCGCCGTTGAACTACTGACGAAGCCCAGAATACAACCTTCGCCTCAAAAGTGCACCCGCACCGGTTGTCAACGTGGGCAATGCTCAACATCCTATGTGGATGCCCGCGGAGCTCTGCAATGTCATCCCAGGCCAGGTTGCCAAAAAGAAACTGTCGCCAGAGCAGACCCAGGAAATGATCAAAGTGGCATGTCGAAGGCCTGCGGTCAACGCTGGTTTAATCGTTGGGGAGGGTGCTCAGGTCATGGGTATCGGACCCGATCATTCGGATGGCCCGGTATGTTATCGCTGAACCTGCAGTAACGGACGGTTTGATCCAATCAGCTGATGTCAAATTGCTAGACACTTTTCGGGCTTCGGATCGCGCCCCGGATGCTCACAGTGGATGGACGTATTCTTACGCCTCCAACTATAGCCTATGCTGCCAACAAATCGGTTTCTCCCTCGTCCGGCTCATGGAATATGATTCAGCAGAAGTTCTCCACCGGCACTCGGATTGCGAATTGGTCGTATTTCAAAATCCAGTTTGGCGACAGAGATCCACTCGATACGCCGCTGCCAGGTCTGATGAGGGAATTCAGGACGATGATGGAGAATTGTGGGCTTCGCGTGGAGGCTCCCAACCCGGGCTCTGGATTTCCGGACCTGAAGTTGAACGCCTCACAGCCCCACACGCACGAAGCCGTGATCGATCAAAGGCTCAGCAATGTCCGCAGCAAAAGTGGGACAAGGATGTTGTTGGTTGTGCTTCCAACCAAAAGCCAAGCGCTCTACGCGAGCGTTAAATATCTTGCAGATGTAAGATATGGCCTCAGCACCGTCTGCTCCGTCGCATCGAAGTTACAGACCGAACGCGGGCGCCCGCAGTATTTGGCCAACGTGGCTTTGAAGTGGAACCTTAAGGGCGGCGGAGTCAATCAGCAGCTTCCATCAAACAAAATGGGCATTCTTTCGACGTCGAAAACGATGGTAGTAGGCATCGACGTGACGCACCCCTCTCCCGGGAGCCGTGAAGCCGCTCCCAGCGTCGCAGGCGTTGTCGCCAGCGTCGACGAGAAATATGGCCAATGGCCAGCCAGTGTGCGCTGCCAGGAAAGTCGGAAGGAGATGGTTTCAGAGCTAGAAGACATGATTGTGGAACGGCTAAGAGTGTGGCAAAAACGCAACGCTCAAGCATTGCCTCAGAATATCTTGGTGTATCGGGACGGGGTATCGGAAGGTCAATATCAAACAGTGCTGGACGAGGAGTCACCCGCCTTCGATAGGGCCATCACCAGGGTTTACCCCGCGAACCGTCCCCGGCCGAAGGTGTCAATCATTGTCGTTGGTAAAAGGCATCATACTCGCTTTTACCCCACTAAGGAGGAGGATACAGACAGGTCAGGCAATCCCAAGAATGGCACTGTCGTCGATCGTGGGATCACGAGCGAGAGGCATTGGGACTTTTTCCTGCAAGCCCATACAGGCCTTCAGGGCACCGCCCGTCCCGCCCATTACGTCGTCGTGCAGGATCAGATCAGCTTAGGCGCCGACGGCTTGGAGCAACTGGTACATATCCCATCCGATTTTGAGCACGGACTAATGCCTACCCACAGACCCACAATCTGTGTTACCTCTTCGGTCGGGCGACGAAGGCAGTTTCAATCTGTCCGCCGGCCTACTACGCCGACCTTCTATGCGAGCGCGCTCGATGCTATCTGTACGACACGTTCAATCAAGATTCTGCGTCTAGCGGTGGCGGAGCCGGCGCCTTTGATGCCAATTTGGCTCGATGGACTCGCGATGTTCATCCAGATCTTCGGGATACCATGTTTTACATCTAGCTCTCAAAGACGGAACGGTACCGACACAATCCTCCATGTCATCCATCTGGCCTACCAGATACTATGTTGGTGTCACTGCAGTTGCTTTTTCCAGACAGCAGGTTTTCAGGCTACAGCGCTAGTAAGCACAATGTCCACAATATCCACAGTCCTCTGAACTGCATGCGGTGAAGTCCTTGTCAGATTCATCATCCCGATCACCATAGTCCTGATCACCTTCAAAGTCGTAGTCTTCGCGCAAGTCCCTCGCAGGGCTGCCCTGTCCCATTTGCTTCCATCCGTCATCCTCATCCTCGAGGCCCTTATCCTCCCTCAGCTTGAGGCACAGGTCGTCAGGTAGGGCGTTTTGATGACTGATATCAAGCTCCCACATTTCCAGTTTTCCGCTGTCGCTTCGCCTGACGAGGCATTTCATGGTGATAGTATTCCGGACAGTGTCGATAATCCGTCGTATAAGGGTATCCAGTTTCCGCAGATTTACCGAATTTTGCTCCTCCCAGCTTCTAATGTCTTTGCACATATCAATGATTTCCACATCATTGAATCGGCCACCTTTGTGATAAGCAGCAATCAAATTTGGTGTCTGGGATATCCAAAGTCGAGGCAACACGATATCCATGTCCAGGACTTTATGAACAGCACGGGTTTTGATCTCGACCGCGGCCGCTTGATCGACCTCGCTGCCTCCGGTACGGATGACAAGTCCATGGCCCGTGGCAGGCCGTCTTTCACCGATCGTCATGATATTACCGGAGCTCAGCAAAGTCGCGGTATCGACAAGATCGGCCTTGCCTCCTTGTCGTGCTGGAGCTTTTTTGACACTCGCAGCCTTCTCCGCAAGATAACAGTCGCTCTCGAATCGAAGGAGATACTTTAAACCAGCGAATTCATATTCGGCGACTCGGTGATGGGAACTGGACCCTTTGACCTCGCCGCCCCATCTTGTATACTCCTCCGGGAACGTGTGCCCAAATCCTCGAAACCCGTCGATGAACTCCGTGGCCTTCCTTTCCTTCCTGATGAATACGGCTTTGTCTCCGATAATTTCCACATCAATCTCAAAATTCTTTGAGTTCATGGTGACGAAATCAAAGAGTTTGGCCATGGTATTTCTGCAAATGACAACATCGACGTCATCCAAATCGATCTCGGGATGCACCTCGTATATGGCACGAAACATCGGCTCCAACGGGAAGGATCTGTAACGTGCAGTATTTTGATCGATGAACACTTCGCCTTTGTCTGGTTCAAGCCTTCGAATATGAGCTGGGGGAGACCAAATCGCAGGAGAACCTTTGCAATTTGGAAGGTCAGCAGTCGATTTTCAGTCCGCACGGAGAGTCAACAAGAGACAGACTCACCCGGGACAAGAATAGTAGGCTCGCTGCTGTCGAGCCAATTGTAGGACGCTATGCATTGGAATTTTGATATTTGAGGGGCGCCATCTGACGGCGAAATATCGGCAGCATTGAGTCCAACGAGCAGGTCGCCTGGTGGCAACTCATCACCATCAGGAGAAGCCGAAGCGCCCCTCCATTTGCTTGTGAGAGACGCTCGGGACGTTCCACCGCGTCCATGGTTAGATCGATAATAAGCAGAGCCTCGGGTAGACATCGATTCAGGACGTACGCATGGAACAGTTTTTGACCTCTGCAACAACAAAGCTGCAAATAGAACGAGATATGTTGCGAAGGTTCCAAACGGGTCGCCAGTGGTGCCACGACAAGCTCGCAAATCTTGACCGAAAAGAGCATGGTGGGGCCATGGGGATCCCCGATGGTGTCCGAGTCCCAAGAATTTGGCGGGGTTGTGAATAACTTCCTGGAAGTCAAGTCAAGTCAAGTCATTGCTGCAACGACCTCATGGTAGCAGCTCGTACATGGTTTTCGCAAATGTCCGCATCTCTATCACATCCTGAGAATCCTAGAGGTGCTCTACTCGCCAATTATTACCGAGGCGTCCTGTCCGGAAAGCACATCTTGCAAACCTCTCAGAATGGCAACCTGTTCATTGAGGCCATCTGCGCCCAGGCTGATCCGCCAACTTGTGTCCACGAGATAATATCTAGCCATAATGGTCTGCCGTCTGTGCAGGCTTGTATGCGCTTTAGCATCTCCCCCATTTTCATCAATGGTCGTGCTACGGAGCTTCTCCGGTATCTCCAAGCTCCGGCTCTGAAGACAATCTGTGGAGGAGACCTTCTGCGTGAGGTCGTCCTGCGTATTGTGAAGCCACCGATCTTTTGGAATGTGTTCGTCAAGGAATACAGAGACGGCAGTTTGCAAGAGGGCGCTGCACAGTCATTTGCTTGGCTCCTTGTGGAGCTCCTCTCGCTTCCCCTGGAGAAATCCTTGGAATATCATGACTTGGCGCAAGACCTCACCGCACGAGAGCTTCTGCTCAGCTCTCCTCACTTCGAGATTCGGACAATGGGTCAAAAGATCAAACATATCCTCTCGACCCTCAGTTCGGCGGCCCTGGTCGACAGCGAATGTGGTCCCGGAGGCCGGCACGACAACGATTTTGTAGACTTTCGACAAGTCTCCATCCTTCCCACCGCTGACGAGCTTACTTCTACAGAGCCGCCGTTTCTTCTTGTTGCCGAAGCAGTCGAAGATCCCGATAGGGAATGTTCTCGTCTGGCAGTTCATATTGACAATCAATTTCGCCTTCTCCGTGAGGACATGCTTGGAGAAATACGCGAGGAGCTCCAGATCGTGCTCGGGAAGAAGAAGGGATATCACAGAGGTTTGGTGATCCATGACTTGGTGCCACTCGACATTTATTGCGGTGTACCCAACAGGCGCCAGGCGTGGGGTATGCAGTTTTTGTGCAAGTCCGACATCCCTCGATTGTTCAAGGGCAAACCCAAGGACCGGAAAGCCTATCTCAAGGACAACCGCAATATTTTCAAGCACCAGTCTGTGGCATGCCTTCTAGCCGACGGAGCGGTAGTTGCCTTCCCGACTATCAACAGAAACATAGATTTGCTGGCAGAAGAGCCCCCAATCGTCACCTTGCAATTTGCAAGCGAGGCCGGCACTACCAATGCGCTTCTCAGAGTGAAAACGGCGAAGCAGATTACATTGGTGCAGATAGACACGGCTGTCTTTGCGTTCGCACCGGTCTTAAGGCGACTCCAGGAAGCGAAAGACCTACCGCTGCTAGATGAGCTGCTCTTTTTGAGTTCACCGAGTTCCACACTGGAACCATCTTCTCAGCCATTAGGCATCATCCGCAAGATCAAAGCCAACCCGGTGGAAGACCTAAAATCCATCCTTAAAACCGCATGCTCAGTTCGGTTGGATGTGTCGCAGATTGCGTCTCTTCTCTCAGGGTTAACGCAAAGCGTCAGCTTGATCCAAGGACCGCCAGGTAAGAGTGAATCTGGCTTATCTAAATGTACTCCCATTCTTACCCGGACCTTTCACAGGTACCGGCAAGTCTTTTATTGGTGCACTAATCGCCAAGATCCTCCACGATTCGACCGACAAGACGATTCTCGTCGTGTGCTACACCAATCACGCCCTCGATCAATTCCTCGAAGACTTGCTTGATATAGGTATCCAGCCAGAAAGTTTGGTGCGGCTTGGAGGGAAGTCGAGTCTGCGTACAAAACCTTTGGGCATCTTGGAACAGTCGACCACCTTCAAACAAAGTAAGGCATCTTGGAGAGTAATCGACGGACTCAGATCAGAGCTCGATCATCTCGAAGATCGCCTGCGAGACGCTTTTACTAGGTATCAATCGGCCACTGTTCAGAAGGAGCATCTGATGCAGTACCTCGAATTCCCCCCCGAGGATCCGGCGTTTTACGCGGCATTGACCGTACCCGAAGCCTCGGATGGCATGACACACATTGGGAGGCGGGGTAAAGCAGTCAATCGATTCTACCTGGTTGATCGATGGAGTCAAGGTATGAATGCCGGAATTTTTAAAAATCATATCCCAAAGGCATCCCACCGGATTTGGCACTTGGATGTTCCTGCGAGGCATGTAAAGCTCGCTAGCTGGAGGCTGGAGATACTCAAAGAACGAGCTTCGGACTTTCACCTGATTATTCAAGAGTACAATAATTGCTTGAGCCGGCTCGACGGCATGTTCAATGAGAAAAATGCTCACATCATAAAGAGCAAGCGTATCGTTGGCTGCACGACGACTGCGGCTGCAATGTATGTGAAGGAACTCCAGGCAGCGTCCCCGGACGTGCTCCTTGTGGAAGAAGCGGGCGAAATCCTTGAAAGCCACATCATCACCGCCCTCGGCTGTCGAACCAGGCAGTTGATCCTTATAGGAGATCACAAACAGCTGCGACCAAAAGTCAACAACCACCGTCTCAGCGTAGAAAAGGGCGAAGGGTACGATCTCAACCGATCTTTGTTCGAGCGGCTCGTCCTGAAGGGCTTCCCGCATCAGACTCTCACAGAGCAACACCGCATGCGTCCAGAGATCTCGTCGCTTATCCGCCAACTGACATATCCTGACCTTGTCGATGCACCCAAGACTCTAAATCGGCCTAACCTCCGTGGTTTTCGAGATAACATCATTTTCGTCAATCACACCTACCCTGAGGACGATATCCCTCAGCTCGCGGATCGGAGAGACATGAGCTCATCTTCCAAGCGAAACACCTTTGAGGGAGACATGGTTCTGAAGTGTGTTCGCTATCTCGGACAGCAAGGATATGGTCAGGACAAAATTGTGGTGTTGACTCCCTACCTTGCCCAATTACATCTGCTGCGAGAGTTGCTCAGCAAGGAGAATGACCCAATCCTTAATGATCTCGACTCCTACGATTTGGTACGTGCTGGCCTTTTACCGGCTGCGAGTGCGCGTCTGTCGAGGCGTCCGATTCGAATCGCAACGATTGGTAAGCATGAATTCCCTGCATGATTTCGCAAACACTTCGCACACCCCCTACTTGACATTCGAAAAACGTCACATTGTTACAAATGCCGCTGACAGCTCCCATCGTACGCAGACAACTATCAAGGGGAAGAGAGCGAAATAGTCCTCGTCACATTGACCAGAAGCAATGTCTCACGCGATATTGGATTCATGGCCCATCCGGAGCGACTGAATGTTCTCCTATCGCGGGCTCGTGACGCTCTCCTTATGATTGGGGACGCCGAGACTTTCTTGAATGCTCGCAAAGGCAAAGAGATCTGGATTCAATTCTTCGACCTACTCAGGCAGCGGGGAAACATCTACGACGGATTTCCTGTCAAGTGCGAGAGACACTCAGATAGAACGTCCATCTTACGACGGGCTGAAGATTTTGAAGAGGAATGTCCAGATGGGGGATGCAAGGAGCCATGGTGAGCAACACTGAACGGACCGCCTTTTCTGCTCTAACAATCGATTTCAGTAAGACCACACTCAGTTGCGGCATACACGCATGTCCACAGCGATGTCACCAGCTACATGACCATTCAAAAGTGCCATGCGATCATTTACTGTACTCGCAATGTCCCAAGGGTCATCCACAGTCATGGATGTGCCAGACGAAACGCCCTCCCTCGTGTCACAAATGCGACCACGAGGCCCGAGCCGTCGAGCGCAAGCAGAAAAAAGCCTTTGAACTGCAGCAAAAGCGCGATGCCGAACAACGAGAGCATGCGAGACAGATGGCAGAATTGGAGGAGAAGATAGATCTGGAGGTGCTGGCGCTGAAGGACGGTCAGATATCGAAAGAGAGGGCAGATGCCATTCAACAGAGAAAGGCTGACCTAGCTGCCATGAGGGCATTGGCTTGCCGCACGACATCCTCGCCACCCCATTCGAAAGATTCATCCGAACCCCAAAAACAGGCGCCTCCCGACGAATCCAAATCAGAAGTCAATGAGTCAGCTATGCCCAGTCAGCAACCAATGCCTACGGAGCGTCGATCGACTCCTTATCAAAAGTCTCCTTCAGAGGAGGAATGGCAGCGTCAGAAAGATACGGAAAATGTCAGCAACCCCGCCATTGACTCGATTATGGAAATGATTGGCCTTGAAGACGTCAAATCCCAGGTTCTCCGAATCAAGGCAAAGATCGATACCACTACACGCCAGAATTCGACCTTAAGGAATGAACGATTTAACATCTCGTTGTTAGGGAACCCGGGAACAGGTATGCTCTTTTCCTTTCAACGTCGCTGTCATCAGTTGACTAATTGATTCCACCTTTAGGGAAAACCACCGTTGCTCGCCTATACGCCAAATTTTTGACGCTTGTCGGGGTTTTACCTGGAAGTTCCTTCATTGAAACAACAGGCTCGCGTCTTGCCAAAGATGGCGTTTCCATGGTCAGAAAACACATTGAGGAGATTCAAAATGCTGGTGGAGGTGCTCTTTTCGTGGATGAGGCCTATCAGTTGACAGCTCAACACAATTATGGTGGTAATGCAGTCCTCGATTTTCTACTCGCAGAAATCGAAAACAATGTTGGCAGGATAGTCTTTATCTTCGCTGGCTACAATAAGGAGATGGAGAAGTTTTTCCAACACAATCCGGGTCTCGGTCGTCGGATCCCTTACTCGCTCCAGTTTGCGGACTACGAAGATGACGAATTTTTACGGATGATGGACCAATTTATCAATAAAAAGTATAGCGGCAAAATGAAGGTCGAAGATGGCATGAGTGGTCTATACGTTCGCATAGTCGTCCGCCGCCTTGGGAGGGGTCGGGGCCGCGAAGGGTTTGGCAACGCCGGGGCGCTGCAGAACACATTCTTCAAGATCTCAGAACGTCAAGGTGAGCGGCTCAACCGAGAGCGTAAAGACGGGTTGAGACCCGATGATTTTCTCTTAACAAAGGAAGATCTCATTGGCCCGGATCCATCTAAAGCCATAATCCAGAGCACAGCCTGGAAAAAGCTTCAGAACCTGATAGGGCTGGATTCCGTCAAAGAGTCAGTTCGCGCCATGTTCGGCTTTATCGAGACGAATTATCATCGGGAACTGAAGGACATGCCGCCCATTGAGTTTTCCCTCAATCGGGTCTTCCTTGGATCGCCTGGCACTGGTAAGACCTCGGTTGCTAAGCTGTACGGTCAGATTTTAGCCGATCTAGGCGTCCTCAGTATTGGCGAAGGTCTGTCTTTTCCATGTGCTGTGCGTAAGTCTTAGTTGCTGATTGTAATTTCAACAGTCGTCACCAAGAACCCGGCAGATTTTATTGGCGGCGCTCTGGGGCAGTCTGAGAGTAACACAAAGGCAATCTTGGCGACAACAGTCGGCAAGGTATTGATTATCGACGAGGCCTATATGCTATATACCGGCACCGGTGCGACGGGGAACCAAAGCGATCCGTATAAAACCGCAGTGATCGATACGCTTGTTGCGGAAGTACAAAGTGTCCCTGGTGAGGATCGATGTGTGCTTCTTCTCGGCTATGAAGATCAAATGGTGGAGATGTTCCAGAATGTCAATCCTGGTCTCTCTCGGAGATTCCCGATAGTCGACGCGTTTCGCTTCCAAGACTTTTCAGACTCGGAATTGCGACAGATCCTTGAGCTCAAGCTCAAAGACCAAGGCCTTGATGCAACGGAAAGGGCGAAGTCAGTAGCCATTGAGGTTCTCGGTCGAGCTCGCAACCGGCCCCATTTTGGCAATGCTGGTGAGGTCGACAATTTACTTGGCAAGGCAAAGGCCAGCTACCAGACTAGGCAGTCGTTGAAACCGCTCGGAGAGCGGTCATTTGATGCCATCTTTGAAGCACAGGACTTTGACGCAGCCTTTGACCGAGAGGTGGATGCGGCCACGAATTTCAGAAAGCTGTTCGAGGATACTGTAGGCTGCGAGGCCGTCGTTTCCAAGCTTGAAGGATATCAGCAGCTCGTCCGTGGAATGAAAGCTCGAGGACTCGATCCTCGCGACCAAATCCCAACAAACTTTGTCTTCAAGGGTCCACCGGGTAAGTCCCCTCGCCCTGATCCATAATCCTTCTCTGACCCGTCCTAGGCACCGGGAAAACTACGACGGCTCGGAAAATGGGGAAAGTATTCTACGATATGGGCTTTCTCTCCTCCGTTGAGGTCATTGAGTGCTCTGCCTCTGATCTCGTCGCACAGTATGTCGGACAGACGGGGCCCAAAACCCGAAATATGCTCGAGAGAGCTCTGGGAAAGGTGCTCTTCGTGGATGAGGCATATCGCCTTGGAGAAGGTCATTTCGCATCGGAGGCCATCGATGAGCTAGTGGATGTCATTACCAAGCCCAAGTTTTTTGGCAAAGTCGTCGTTATACTTGCAGGCTACGACAATGACATGAACAGGCTTATGGCGGTGAATCCGGGATTGTCAAGTCGCTTTTCAGAGGAGATCATATTCCGTGATATGACGCCTGACCATTGTTTACAGTTGCTAGACCGTCACCTCAAAGAGAAGGAGATTAGCGTTGCGGCTCTACAGGAAAATCTCTGCGCCCCATACAGAAAAATGGCTGGTATGCTTAAAGAGCTTTCCTGCCTATCATTTTGGGGAAATGCTAGAGACGTGCAGACTCTGGCCAAGGGCATGATTAGCTCCGCCTTCAGAGCTGTGAGAAGCCCAACGTCTCCCTTGACACTTTCTTCGAAGGAAGCTGTGGACTGCATGTCGCTCATGCTGGCTGAGCGACGAGACAGATGCGCCAGTCTTCCGCCAAGGAGACGTCCGCATTCCCTGGAGGATTTGGCTCAGGTTCACGACGCCATACCTCCGGTCTCGACTGCCACGAGCACATCGCAGGATATTGAAAAAGCTCTTGATGCTCATAAGGAGAAAGAATCCGTGCCTCCACAGACAACAAGTGATCGAGATCCAGAAGTTTCAGATGAAGTTTGGAACCAGCTGCAATCCGACAAGCATGCCGCAGATCTCGCTTTGAAGTTTTCGCGGGAGGAAATTTTGGATCGCGAACGGAAGCTGGAACAGGCCCGAGAAGCTGAGCAGGCCCAGGCAGCACAAGTGGAGGTGTTAGCGCAGATGAAAGCAAAGAATGATGCCGAGATCGAGGAGATAAAACGCAAACGAGAAAAGGCCAGGCTGGAAGAGCAAATGGCACGACGAGCCCGTGAAAATGCTCTGGCGGAACTAGAGAAGTCACGCCTCGAGGAGGAGGAAAGGAGACGTCAGGAAGCTCGGGCTCAAGCTAGCTTACGGCAAATGGGAGTGTGTTGCCAGGGCTTTCAATGGATCAAGCAGCCTTCAGGGTACAGGTGTGCCGGGGGGAGTCACTTCGTTTCCAACGAGAGACTCGGACTATGAACAACGACATACCTGCCCGCGAACGTCAATTTTATCACGGTAGGGCTGAAATCGCAACCCTACTAGCGGTGAGCGGGGAAATGGGTCATTAGAGATTAGATTAGATTAGGCAATTTCCGGGTCGAAAATTGGTGTTTCAATTTGACTTCTATCTTCTAAGTGATCTACCTTGCTCTGTTAGATTTTGATAAGATTTACAAATGTTGTCTCTCTGCTTGCCCTTCTTGGAGCGCTCAATTCCAGTGTGTTGTTCAAGTCTCCAACACCTGGAAACGATCTTAAGCTTGCCATCCGACTTGGAACGCATTTACCTGGGATCTTTTTCGAGTCGTGCTCTCAACTTCACCGAAGTGGTCAGTCACTGAGTCAAATCACAATGACATTTCAATTCCTTCCCGTCGAAGCTGGCTCGTTTATAGGATATATTGTCAGACGCTCAAAGACCATGTAAAGTTGAGTAATTGATTATTCTTTCATCTTTCTCATGTCCTGTTCAGACTTTGGTGTAGTATACGTAAATTCTCACATCAGCCGTCTTCGAGCTCTTGGACTGGGAAGTGCTTGATCAACTTTGGCTTCATATTGGCATAGAACAGTGGCGAAACCGTCCGTGCTCCGCCAATGCTACCAATGCTCCACTCTTTTATGAAGCTCAGTTCCTTACCCACCATCCGCCAAGTGAATGCCTCTTCGGGATATTTGAAGTATGTAACAGACGCTTTGAGTAGATCCTATGCCTTAGGTGAAGGACTTATAAACATCTCTATCTCTCGATGCAGATTCCACAAGGCCGTCGTATTCAAACTTACCCTCGTTCCTAGGAGAAATCTCCTGGGAGAATTGCCTGAACAGGCAAGTAATGTTTGATCCCGTTCGATCCAAAACCAGCTCCTAAACCTACCCTCATTCCTAGGAGAACTCTCCCAGGAGAATTTGCTTAGGAGGGCCCGGAGCGTTCAGGTCGGTCGAGGCTGCTGCATGAAATAAGATAAGCGACAGAAGTCGACTTCCGATTGGCGCTGATTGAACTTCTGCTATTCGCAGCGCCGAGCATAACAAGGCTGAAGTAGATAAGGCTGAGCAGTATCAGCCTTCCAATCTTTCCATCCTTTGTTTGATCTATTCTATTTATAACCCCTTGTGTTTGCTCCTACCTCTTGCGGCCACCTCACCATGATTGATTTCAAAGCTGGCCCCCTTTCAAGAGCAACCTGACACTATGACCTGGGGACACCATTCCCTTCCGCCTTCTCCATTCGTTCGCACTACTATATCCCAGCCCTTTTAATTCTAAGGCAGACTATGCATCAAACCTGTACCAGTTTCCATTTTCTCACATTTCGCCCTGATGTATTATTCAATGATCCCAAAAGCCCGGACGGTAAATCGTGGAACTCAGCTCTCAAATCCATCACCCGGATGGAGGGCTGGGGTTCTCTACAGTGGGGTAAAAGACTGGATTGTGAGGGGACTGCCGATTTGTTCATATGTAGGTAATCATAACCTTTAATGAGACCTAATCTTAACTTCTCATGAAAGACTGGAAAAGCTATGACAGCCTCGCAGCCTTCTTAGCCAGAGGCTACCTGGAGTTCTTAAGCCTTGTCAAACCGCTCCTCCTCGACCTCCCTCCCCCATCTCCTTACGCCTGTGAGCGTCATCCATTCCTTCCCGGCCCACACCATGACTACGTCAGCTCAGTCTATGAATTACGTTTCAATTCAGGCCTGAATGAGGCGACGAAGCTTGACCTTCGGATAGCGGAGCAGGGTTATCGGTCGGGCTACCAGCGCATCGCCGCAGGGCTCAATGTTTCCGGTCCCTGTCCAGGTGTTGACATAGAGGGTCTCTTCCAACGTATTGACATGGTCTGGCTTGCGCGCTGTCTGTCACCATTGCCACCACCATTGGAATTCGAAAGGCTTCTTTCTGCGGCTGATCGGCCTGGCCCCGACCCCAAAATCCTTCTTCTGATTACCTCATGGAAGGATCAAGAAGCAGAAAAGGATGTCATTAGGAAATATCAAGGGGTTCCGAACAGTCAAGACGCGGAAGATCCCTTCGCTGAAGATATCTTACCGAAAGCCACGAGCTTTACAAAACATCAGGTGGCACTTGAAGAAATCACCGAGGACAATGTCGGATTCCTAGACTCAGAAGAAAAGTGGAAGACATGGATGTCGCGGATGTTAGCGGAAGAGAATACGAAGAAGAGAGAGCGACTGGGAGAAAACGAGATAGGCCAGGCAGAACGGAGCAGTATAGAAGATGCATAGCTACTTTCCCATGATCCTCGAACACTAGTAACTCCGGAGTAAACACATTGCGCCATAATGCAATAGGTCTCCTTGGCCACCTTGACCAAAATCAAACTCCCGTCACCTCGCTCTAGCAGATTTCTCCAGTTCTCGAATCTAACCCCCCATCTTCGCAAGAACCAAAGTTTAGTCTCAGGCTCCATTGGGCCGATCTGGCTCCAAGGGACAATTATTTGTCAATTCCAAGCTTCTCCATCACATAATCCCTAGCACCATCTCGTGAGCGCATCCTACAATATGCCATACAAGATTTCCATCGGCGATTTCACCTTTTCGCTCGGCGCTGGAAGTCACACCACACACTACAGTAATGCATGCATTGGCGTCTACCAGCTGTTCGAGGATCTTCCTGATTAATGCATATTGAATCGATCCAGAGTGTTCAGCAATTATCAACAATTCGTAGCTGCAGTAATGTCTTTCTTAGATTTGGGGTGACTTTGACGCAATGGGTTGCTTCACTTGAATAGATATCTCTTCGCCCAGTAATACCTGCAGAAACTGGGACTATCTCTGTTTGACTATAATTGCACCTAATTTTTCCGGATAGATTGGTATTTCCCCATACGTATGATAGTGTTTCGTGAGAAATTGTGATTTCCTCGAGCTTCATAATACTGAAACATGATAGTAAATCATCCAAGCCTGACCCAGGAAATATCGATACAAGCCTGACCTCTCCTGGGCCTAACCTAGGATATATAGAATCGCTCAGTTCATTCATTAACGTTCAGGAGTCGTAGTGGCAATAATTTTCTGTCATTCCTGCTACGCGGCTGAGTTCAGGCAGCAACCTAGCTACAATGCGTGGGAATATACCTCCAGGCAACTATTACCGAAGTGCGTGCAGCCGAAATAGGCTCCTTCTTCCGTGCTCCCTTCCTTCTCTCCTTGCTCCCTCGCTGCTCCCTCTAAAAGCGGCCTTGCTCCCTTTCCAGAACGGAAACGGTAACCCGCAATCCTAAGTTCGGGGTGTATATAATGTATATATATATATATTAAAATTTTTTAATTTTATTATATTAATTATTATTATTTAATGAAATTTCCTTTTTAATTTTATATTATTATTAACTTTTAATTTACAATGTTATATTATTTGTCTTTTTTATTCTTTACAAATTTGAATTAATTTATTTTTTTAATAGTTTAAAAATTAATTAATTTTTTTATAAAAAATTTTCAAAAATTTTAATTAATAATAAAACGAATAATATTATTTCTTTTTATTTTATCGATTAATTTCTGAATATAATTATATTTCATATATATATATTTATATATTTATAAATTAAAAAATTGTTAAATTAAAATTATTTTAATATCAAATTTTTATACTATAAAGTTCTTTAAAATAGAACTTCTTAATATTATATTTATTAATTTTTTTTATTAATTAATCGTATTTTATTGAAAATTCAAAATCTATTTATTTATAATTAATATATTGTAAAGCTATATGCAGGTCTTGGTATTGTATATATGTTCTGTATATACTCCGGTATATAATTAGAAGTTATATTAATATTAAGCTTATTAAAATAACCCTATATCTACCCCGCTCAAAAGCTTTACCTTATTATTTTAAAAGTCCCCTATTTTTTTAACAGTAACTGTTAGTTCTTCTATCTTCTTAGAAGATAAGGTTAATAATAATTACCTATCTATTAAGTTCAACTTGCGTTCTACTATTGTAGCAGCTGTATCTAGTTATTATACTCTACATTACCATTTACTATACACCCTAACATATATAAAGCTATACGTAGGTTTTGGTATTGTATATATATTCTGTATATACTCTGATTTATAATTAGAAACTATATTAATATTAAACCTGTTACCGGAAGCCTTAAGGAATAAAATAACTTTATATTTATTTTATTTAAAAATTTTATCTTATTATTTTAAAAGTCCTTTATTCTTTTAATAATAATTATTAATTCTTTTATTTTTTTTAGAAAATAAAGTTAATAAAGTTAATAAAGTTAATAAAGTTAATAAAGTTAATAAAGTTAATAAAGTTAATAAAGTTAATAAAGTTAATAAAGTTAATAATAATTATCTATTTATTATATTCCGTTTATATTTTATTATTATAATAATTATATTTAATTATTATATTTTTGTAAAATTATATATAAGTTTTGGTATTGCATATATGTTCTGTATATATTCCGGTATATAATTAGAAACTACGTTAATATTAAGCTTGTTAAAGCAACCTTATATCTATTTTATTTAAAAACTTTATTTTATTATTTTAAAAGTCTTTTATTCTTTTAATAATAATTATTAGTTCTTTTATCCTTTTAAAAAATAAATTTAATAATAATTATTTATTTATTATATTTAATTTGCGCTTTATTATTATAATAATTATATTTAATTATTATATTTTATATTTTATATTATTATATATTATATACTTTAATAGTTTTAACAGTTCTCCTTATTAATATTATTTAAAGCAAAATAATTAAATATAATATATAATTTTTATAATTAAATTATAATAAAAGCGGTTTAAATATTAATATAATTAATTTAAGAATATTTTTAGAAAAAATTAAAGATAAAATACGCTAAATTAAATTCGAAAATATTTATCTTAAATTATAATTTGTAAATATAAAAATTAACATTTTAAAAAAATAATAATAGAATTTAAATATAAATATATAATTTATATATAATAATTATAATATTGAAAGAATTTTATACTAAAGATCTTTTATAATATAAAAGCAAATTATTTAAAGACCTTAATAATTAGTTTTAGAAACTAGAAAATTAAATATAATAAAGCTTTAATTATTTCTTTAATAATATATCCAAAATTTCCTTTATAAAATTAAGTTTAAATAATATATAATCGGAGTATATCCGGAATATTAAAGAGTCTTAAAATATACTTTTCGAATATACTTTTAAAGCTTTTAAAAAAATATTAATATATTTAATTTTATATTTAATTAATAAGTTAATTAAGATTATATTATATTATAAAAATATAAAATAAAAGGAATATTAATTAGTTTATAATTTTAATATAAGAAAAAAATTATTAAAAAATAAATTTTCGATAAAAAACTATTATTTTATATTTATAATTTAATAATTATAATAAGAAAAAAGCTAAATATTTTTATTAATTTATAATATAAATATCTTATTTAAAATAATATAATAAAACTAAATAAAGAATCTTTATTAAATATAAATAATATTAAAATATTTATTTTATAAAAATTAAAGTTTATTA
>JAABUQ010003040.1_pt1 | contig 31688 bp, 23 predicted proteins | sample 5560001 | NCBI WGS metagenome assembly JAABUQ01 (sample SAMN10711888, study PRJNA513371) | rock metagenome | isolation source: Antarctica rocks | place: Antarctica: Victoria Land, Finger Mt nord | collected 2015-12-18 | reverse complement strand
AGCAGAAGCTTTTAGACTTTATTGCCTACTACAACCGCACGATGGCTAAACCATTTTTGTGGAAGTTTGAAGGCTACCCAGAGTCTGTCTAATCTGGTGCGTTACTTCTGCCGAACTGCACTAGTAACTCGCGTGCTTTTCCGTGGCACGAATGCAATTGGTGTTGAGTACCTTGAGGGTGCTCATCTTTATCGCGCCGATCCGCAGGCTCAGCCCGATGGACCGGAACCCGGACCAAGAAAGGTAATGTATGCTGCTCGCGAAGTGATCCTGGCGGCAGGTGCCTTTAACAGCCCGCAGATTCTGAAACTCTCCGGCATTGGTCCAGCAGATGAACTGCGCCAACATGGCATTAAGCCAATCGTTGACCTGACGGGAGTTGGCGAGAACCTGCAAGATCGCTACGAAACCAGTGTAGTGACGCAGATGAATTCGGATTTCACGCTCGCTCAGGACTGTACCGGTGGACAACCGTCAGATCCTTGCTTTGCTGAGTGGGAGCAGGGTCAGGGGATTTATACGAACAACGGCGTGTTCAGCGGTCATATCCGGAAGTCCGATCCAGCGCGACCCGTTCCCGACCTCTTGATATTTGGCGTAATTGTACCATACCAAGGCTATTATCCTGGTTGGTCCGTGCCCCTCTCACAAGTGAAAAACCAATTCAGCTGGACCGTTCTTAAAGCGCACACGCGTAATCGCGCCGGAAACGTGAAACTGCGCTCAGCTGACCCACGGGATACTCCCGAAATCAACTTCCATTATTTTACTGAAGGCGACGATATCGAAGGCGAGGATCTGGCATCGGTTGTTAATGGGGTCGAATTTGTGCGTCGCATGAACGCGCATATCGCGGAGATCTCACAAGAGGTGCTTCCTGGTCCAACGGTTCAATCACGCGATGACATTATCAAATTTGTGGAGGCCGAGGCGTGGGGTCATCATGCCTCATGCACTAACAAGATAGGTCCGAAGAATGACCCAATGGCTGTGGTTGATAGTGAATTCCGCGTTCATGGTACGCATAATCTGCGCATCGTAGATGCTTCGGTCTTCCCGCGCGTTCCCGGCTACTTTATCGTTACACCGATCTATATGATTAGTGAAAAAGCAAGTGACGTTATATTAGCAAGCGCTAAAAGTCAAAGGATCTTGCCTGTATATGAAAGTAGGTGAGTATCCTTCAAGCTGCTTGTGCATTGACAGCGATAGTAAAAGAGAGAATAGCATCTCCTAAGCGGTATTGTTGCTGGCTAATTCCTTTTCTAGCGCCAGCCTCAGTACTCCACCCAATTACGACCAACTTGTTTTGTCCAGGACAAAGCTACTTCAGTCCGCTCTAGGCGAGCTGGCGGTTTCTCAGCACATCTAGCCATAGTAAATTCCCACTAGCAGACTCATCTGTGGACGCTGCAACACGTCTAGCAAATTAGCCAGACGCTTATGATAGTTTGAATGAGCTTTTATTTTTGCTTTTATCTCCGGTTGTCTTGTTGCACCAACGCCACCAAGCGTTTCAGAATTCCCAGAACCGTGTAGAGTTCATTCCCAGGATTAACCAAACTGAACAACCGGGAAAGCGCATATCGATGTCAGTTCCAATCCGAAGCGATCGCTCAACTCGCTCAGGGTTACGTTTTTTGCTTGAAGAGTCTGCACCATGTCGGTTAATCTTTCAGTGGCGATCGCTTACCTTTTAGTCTAAACTCATGTAACGATGTTCGCGCTCTTGCTCGAAATGGAATTTTTTCTAATTCCATGAAGAAATTCGCTCTTCTTGAAACCGTGTGGCAGGGTCAAGAAGAGCGCGACTAAAGACTACCAAGCCGTTCTGCCTTCAGACCTGCCTTCTTCCAGTCCAAGATAACTGCATTGAGCCGCATTGAATTTGGCTCAGCCAAAAGACCACGGCGGTCTAGTCGATTGAGCACTGAGAGAACCTCTGGAGACGGTAGGAAGCAGCTAACTACTAAATCTCCCAGATTAGAGTGAAACAAAACGTTTGACTCGACTATTTCATCAAGCCTATCTTGATTACTGCACTGAGGTAAATTCGTAACCGTTCACGGGGGGGTACATCATGCGCATAAACGTCAAAGCCTTGCTAAGCAAAAGCTTTGGGTTTTATGCGCATCAAAATATCGTACCTAAAATGTCTAAAAGACAATTTGCAGACCAGTATAGCACTTTTGACTACTCACAATTATCCGGTATAAATCCAATCTAGACTGGTTTTCGTACTGATTACGTGTGATTTCATATTGGACGTTTTTTTGATCCCCCCCTGAACGGTTACGTAAATTCTCAGTGATCATGATGCTAACCTCAGCTGATATCCTGGAGTACCAGCCTAGGGTTGGCGGGAAGGCAAGAAGTAGGCTGACCTTTTGTGTAATCTGCCCCATAAAATCGGGTGAATTAGGATCGCCAGAGTACAGCAAATGCCGTCCTCCTAGTCGCCACCAGACACCAGGCTTCTGGGGCGCATAGAATGGTTGGGATGGCTGTGGAACACAAAGCGCTTGTGCCATCTGGGGAAGTATGACAATATCTGGGATTCGATCTGGAGCCGGAGATTGACGGTGAATGGTGACGATTTCCAGCTTAGAGTTAGATTGTGCTGCTGGTGTTGGAGTTAGCTGTGGTTCTGGTTCTGCCTTGGGCTGGGTCGGAGCTGGAGTATACTTATGCTTGATTGCCTTAGCAGCTTTATGGGTGATGGGTTCACCTGCTTTGGCACGAACTAGAGCTTCAGAGCGGGCCGCTTCCGGGGTTGAAGGTGCTGCCAGGATATATAGGGCTGAAGGTGCTAGCTGCAAATCCGAAAAATTCTCGTTTTTAAAGCTCCTAGCCACATTCATAAACTGTTGGGCAGTTCTTTCAGTCCACTCGAACTCAGCCTCCAGCCAGTCTAAAAATCGCCCATGCCCGAGTCTTTTCTTCACCGATATCAGTTTTTGCCCAATTTCAACGATACCCTGAGCAGTGCGCTTCATCAACGCTCGAATTTCGCCAGTCTGCTTCTGCACAAAGTGAGAGCTTTCCGCATCCAGACTAGTATAATCAAAAACTTTACGGGCTTGGGGACTGGCGGAATCTAGTATTTGAATCATACGCTTAAAGGGTAGTCTACGAGCCTATTTGACTGACATTCATTGGAGGATGTGCATTTCTCTCTTGTCTGGGCGATGTCATAATCTAGCTTGATATTTTTACCTTTATCTATAGACTGAGCTTTTTTAAAAGCTTACCTACCCATAACAACTATCACAATCGGTAAAAATCAGAGGAAAATCTTCAAAAAGTTAGATAAAAGTCATAGGTGCTCTTGAGTAAACTTCTAGTCAGAGACGCACCCTTCCAGTGGAAGACCTGCTATTTACTATATCTATGAGCCGTTCGACTCAAAATCACTACGAGGCTGGCATTTAGATGCCTTTGCCCAAGCCCCAAAGGCTAGACAGAAAACCATCCCACCCAATAGCAGGCGGCGAGGGAAAGCTGCTGGCGGTTGATCCAGCACATGGGTGAGTGTACTTTAAAACTTACATTGCAGCTTTGCGGATTCTGTCCCAGATTTTTGCTCAGCGTCTGAAGTCGGGGGCTTGTACTATGGGGGGTGTGGGAACAATAGCCATCTGTAGTGCAACCCTACACCTCACACCCCGTTTTTGATACTTTTACCTCTATCTGAAGTAGTAGTATCTTCTCTCTAGAGTAGGGTGGTTAAGGCAGATCGATTGGAGCCGCTTACCCTGTGGCGATCGCGTGGAGCACTAACGAATAGTTCTGAATCCAAAAATGTCTAAAGCTCATAGCCAGCCTTACTTCATAAAGCCCCCACAACTTAATCCAGACCATCCACTGTTCGTTTTTTTGCCAGGGATGGACGAATCTACCAAGCTTGCCCTGATGCAAGTTGCCAGTGTAGCAACCGCCTTTGATGTTTGCTCTTTTGTGATTGAACCTGATGTTATGGAAGGTTGGGATATTCTCTGCGCGGAAGTGATAGCTTTAACGACAGCAGCACTAGAAACGGTGCCCCGGAAATCGGTTTACCTATGTGGCGAGTCCTTCGGTGGTTGCTTGGCGCTCAAGGTGATGGTGAAAGCCCCGAGACTATTTGATCGAATTATCTTAGTCAACCCAGCTTCGTCATTTAATCGACGACCCTGGATTCATTGGGGCTCACTCCTAACTCGCTGGCTGCCCGAACGTTTGTATCAAATGACTTCAGTCCTATTTTTGCCTTTTCTTGCTTCTGTGAGGCGAATGACGCCTAATGCACGCCAAACACTGTTGGAATCAGTCCGCTCTGTACCCCTGAAAACTTCTATCCAGCGCCTATCCCTAATGAGGGAGTTTAACGTTGACGAAAAGCAACTGGATCAGTTTACAAAACCTGTGTTGATAATTGCTAGTAAGGGTGATCGACTCTTACCTTCTGTAACAGAGGGTAAACGTCTAGCGAGAATTTTCCCTAATGCTGGATTTGTTAGTCTACCTCACAGTGGCCATGCCTGTCTACTGGAAGCAGATGTTAATCTTTATGAAATTATGCGCTCGGAGAATTTTTTAGATAATCTCTAGAATACTGAAATTTAAGCTGGCTTAAAATCAAGGTGAGCAACATGTTTGTGGAGGCCAGTTAACCAATCGGAGTGTCTAGATTTGACAGCGGCTGAGAAGCCCAACTGCACTCTTATTAACCAAATTTCCAGCCTAAAACCTTAAGTTTTTTCAAAACATGTCTATGACTAGACAAAAGCTGTTTAAATAGCCAGAATGATTTTGGAATCGCTTTGCCTAGTTAAAGTAACCTTAACTTTTATCTTAACCTGCTATTAAGCATACAGGCAAAAATCAGTAAAGAGGCCCTATGGCAAATATCCAAGCTCACGGTTTATGCTGATTGAGTGATTAACGAGGTGTAATTGAAATGCCAACTATCACAGTCAAACAGAAAGCTTTTACAGCTATTAATGTCTTTACCGTCGTCCCCAAATACCCAAAAATATGATCTTGTATACATTCAATTCAGAAAGATAAAGCCATGACAGCTGTCCAAGAAAAGACCGTGACAGATGAACAGGAGATTCAACCGGCTGAACCCTGCGTGATGGTGATCTTCGGCGCTGCTGGGGACTTGACTAAGCGGCTTCTGATGCCAGCGCTTTACAACTTAGCGTGCCGCAAGCTGTTGCCCAAGGAGTTTGCCGTAGTCGGCTTCGCTCGCAGCCAGATGAGCAACGACGATTTTCGGCAGAAAATGAGCCGAGACATTCAAGAATTTGCCACCGACTCAGTAGATGCGGAGATTTGGGACGCCTTGGTGCAGAGGCTCTACTATCAAAACGGCAACTTCGAGGACGTTGGCGCTTATCAGCAGTTGCAAAACCTGCTGAAGAAGGTGGACAGTGAGTGCGGCACTCGCGGCAATTATCTCTATTACCTAGCCACTGCCTCTGACTTTTTTGCGGAAATTGTGCGGCAACTTGGAGACATCGGGCTGGTGCGTGAACAGGAGGGGCACTGGCGACGAGTGATTATAGAGAAGCCGTTTGGGCATGACTTGGAATCGGCTCGCACCCTCAACCAAAACCTGGCTGCTGTACTCAAAGAAAGCCAGATTTACCGCATAGATCACTACCTCGGTAAAGAAACGGTGCAGAATATCTTGGTTTTCCGCTTTGGTAACGGTCTGTTTGAGCCAGTCTGGAACCGCAACTACATTGACCATGTGCAAATCACCGTCGCTGAGACGGTGGGTGTAGAAGGGAGGGGCGGCTTCTACGAAAGTGCAGGGGCGCTGCGGGACATGGTGCAAAACCACCTGTTCCAGTTACTAGCGATGATGGCTATGGAGCCGCCGCTTTCGTTTGAAGCGCAGGCGTTGCGTGATGAAAAGTCTAAACTGCTGCAGGCAATCATGCCCTTAAACTCAGTAGAAGAAGTCTTCGACCACGCTGTACGCGGTCAGTATGGTGAAGGCACTGTCAAGGATAAGCATGTGTCTGCCTACCGCGCCGAACCGCGAGTCTCCCCTGACTCCAACACTGAAACTTACGTAGCCCTGAAGCTGATGATTGACAACTGGCGCTGGGCTGGTGTGCCATTCTACTTGCGCACCGGCAAAGCTATGCCCCAGCGTACGAGCGAAATCGCCATCCAGTTCAAGCGCGTGCCGCACTTAATGTTCCGCCAGACTACAGTCTCGCAGCTCACCCCCAATTTTCTGGTACTGCATATTCAGCCGGATGAAGGCATCAGCCTGGAGTTTGGTGCGAAAGTGCCAGGCCCTGTTGTACGCATGGGTGCAGTGGGGATGGATTTTCACTACAGCGACTACTTTGGCAAGACGCCAAGTACCGGCTATGAGACACTGCTCTACGACTGCATGATCGGGGATGCGACGCTCTTCCAGCGGGCTGACAATGTTGAATTCGGCTGGAGTGTGGTAAAACCAATCCTAGATGTCTGGAAAACCTTACCACCAAAAAGCTTTCCCAACTATGCAGCTGGCAGTTGGGGACCATTAGAAGCTTTGGAGTTGCTGGAGCGCGACGGTCGGCACTGGCGCTCATATTGACGGCCCAACCGATGAGATGAATACAGAAGAATGAACAATAACTCACAATCCTTACCACAGAAAGTCTCCCTGCTTGTCGCCGATGTCGACGGCACCTTGGTTACAAAACAGAAGGTGCTGACAGATCGCGCTCGCAATGCGGTTCAAAAGCTACGCGATGCGGGCATTGCCTTCGCCATCACCAGTGGACGTCCGCCGTTGGGAATGAAAATGGTGGCCGACGCTCTCGAATTGACGGCACCCATTTCTGCCTTCAATGGTGGGGTATTCCTGAATCCAGATTACTCAATCATTGAGCAGAATCTCTTGCCAGAGACAGTAGCCAAACATGTGATCGAGATTATCAGTTCTCATGGTCTTGACGTCTGGGTTTACAGCGATCGCGACTGGTATGTGCCACAGCTTCACGGTCCTCATGTAGATCGTGAGGAATGGACAGTAAAGTTCCCGCCCAAGGTTGTGTCTAGCTTCGATCACGTACTCGACCAAGTGACGAAGATCGTCGGTGTCAGCGACGATTTAGATTTAGTGGCGCGGTGCGAAACTGACGTACAGCGGGAGTTCAGCCAGCATGTCTCGTGTCAGCCAGGCGAGAGTTCCGGTGGCGGGGAGGTTTCCGCTGCTCGCTCCCAGCCCTATTACCTAGACGTGACCCACCCCCACGCTAACAAAGGGTATGTAGTCTTGCGACTGTCGGAACTCCTCAACATTCCAACAGAGGAGATTGCCACTATCGGAGATATGCCTAACGATGTGTCGATGTTCAAACGCAGCGGCGTCAGTATCGCCATGGGCAATGCCAGCCTTGAGGTGCAGCACGATGCCCAATATGTGACGACCGACTACGAGAACGAGGGCTTCGCTAACGCGGTTGATCGCTTCATTTTGGGCAACAACGGCAGTTAGGGGACACTGCTACTGATGGAGGAGGCGACAGCGATTCTCTTGCAGTGCAATCAGGAGATTGCCTAGCCTCCCTATCTCACGCGCCATAGTTACGATGGACCCCAACACAAAACAAGGAGAAAACGATGAAACTCGAAGGTAAAGTCGCTTTGGTAACCGGCAGCAGCGGGGGAATTGGTCAAGCGATCGCAGTGTATCTCGCCGAGCAAGGTGCAGATATCGTGATCGATTATCGCTCTCATCCAGAAGGTGCTGAAGAAACCCTTGCCAAAGTGGAAGCAGCCGGGCGCAAAGGCTTGATTATTAAGGCGGATTTGGGCAGCATCAGCGAAATCCGCCAGATGATTGCTGACGGCGTCCAACACTTCGGTAAGCTGGATATCTTGGTGAACAACGCTGGCATCGACGGAAAGAATGCTGACTTTTGGGACATCGCCGAAGAAGACTACGACAGATTGCTGAACGTCAACCTGAAGGGCGTATTTTTCGCCACTCAAAACTTCGTGCGCCACCTAATCGACACCAAGCGGACTGGCAAGATCATCAACATCAGCTCGGTTCACGAGGAATTACCGTTTCCACACTTCACAGCTTATTGTATCAGCAAGGGCGGTGTAAAGATGATGATGCGTAACCTGGCAATTGAACTCGGACCCTTGGGAATCACGATTAACAACATTGCACCGGGAGCAATCGAGACGCCGATTAACACCAATCTCTTGAACGACCCAGTGAAGTTGAAAGCACTATTGCAAAACATCCCATTGGGACGGCTCGGCAAGCCAGGGGATATCGCGCCTGTGGTGGCTTTCTTAGCCTCGTCAGATGCCGACTATGTAACAGGCATGACCTTTGTCGTGGATGGTGGTTTGCTCTGGAACTATCACGAGCAGTAATGGATTTGCCAGTAGTCGCCTTTAGACTGCTGAGTATGGGCGATCGCGATATTGTGACATGCAAACTTTTTCACCTTCCAAATTACCGTAGTTTTTTCAAAAACGCCATTCTACCACATCATAAAATGTTGTCTAGTCTGATCCCCGATGAATTATCGTCGGTGCTATTCATCAAACTGCTGGACAAGTTTAGTGGCAAAATTAATCCAGCAATGTTGAGAATATGGCGACCAAAAAGTACTATGAAAATTGGATCTTCTGCCCATAAGGAGTTGTTCTGCCGAAGCTTTATGGAAACCCATAAAGAGTATGACCCTGAGCAGCTATCGTGGCCCGATCTGGACGGTTCAGCCCTTGCTCGCCTGCGCTTAATTCCCTTTTGGGAGGAAGCCCTCAACACCGAGAAGCAAGCCGCAGCAAAGGTCAATGCTTACGTGGCAACAATCAGCGACCCACTATTGCGTGAAGCGATCGCCCTACAAGGATTAGAGGAAGCCCGTCATGGCCAGCTGTTTCAGTTTATGATTCAACATTACGGCATTGAGACTTCCGCCAATTCGACCGTTGAGCTGCCTGACAACAGCGAGCAAGCCTTCATTGATTTTGGGTATGGTGAGTGCCTGGATGCTTTCCTCGGCTTTGGACTGTTTAAAATCGCCCGCAAGTCTGATTTCCTACCCGAATCAATGTTCACCATCTTTGACCTCCTGATGCACGAGGAATTACGTCACATAGTATTCTTCGTGAACTGGATAGCCTATCTACAGGTAAGTCAGGGTCGGGGAGCTAAGTTGTTTCGCTCAATGAATTCACTCTGGTATTACGGCAGAGCTGTCCAACGCTTGCTCGATACCGTGATTCGTAGCGCCGATAGCAAAGGTCAAAACTTCTCAGCCACTGAAGCCAGCGTTTTTATGGATGGCTTTAGCTGGGAGATTTTGCTTTCGGATTGTCTGGAGGAAAATGCGCGACGCATGAGTTGCTTCGATCACAAGCTACTCCAGCCTCAATTCCTGCCAACGCTTGCTCAAGTTGCACTAACCAGCTTCAAATTACTTCCCAAACGACTCCGCCGGATTGAAGAGAAAAACAGCTTCTCATAAAACGCCTTTTAGTTAGCAGAATTATGTACGTAATTCTGCTAATTAAGATACTAAAAATCTGAATACCTTAACTTCGGGATGGTAAAAGGAGCGATGCCTTCTGATCCACCCAGAGTATGACATTTCTTTCTGCCCTGGGAGTGAGGGTGTGAAAGTTCTCCACAGTCTATGATTTATGAAGATAATATAAAGAAATGTACCAATTATGAAGATAATATAAATAAATTCACTGTAAACGGTCTAGCCTGCTGGGGTGCAAATTATGTTAGCAACTGTCCAAACCAGATCAAATCAAACCAGAGCTAAAAACGAATTTCCGTCCCAAAACCTTGCTCTTAAAGCGATAAGAGGGGGATCACTTGCCCAACGAGACTCTGAAAACTTCCAGGCGGAAGCTGACAAATGGGGTAGTTACCTCAACACGGTACGTAAAGCTACGGTTGAGGCAATCTCAGCTAAAAAAATTGTCCAACGAGACTATATAACTTTGCTAGCGGAAGTGGATACATGGGAAAGGCGGCTTGAAATTGCCTTGAACAACAACTGTGAGGACTTAGTTTGTAAAGCATTATTGTGTAAAAATGCTTGTACAGACAAAGCGCGTAATCTCAAAGCTTTATTGACGTACTCCCCCTGATTGAATCAGGGGGATTCTCAAAAGATGTTACGAGGCAGGATGAATCCGTGCCTCTCCACCCTTCTTCCTGCTTCCGCGACTCTTAACTAGACTGTTACCAGTCCCCGTCAGACCGTCTCCACAGGCATTTTCAGAGCCCACGATGCGTCCCACCGCTCTTCCCCCCACGATTTCTAATCACTTGAGCTGATGCAACATCTCTATGTGTGGTGTATCCACATTCCAGACATGAATGAATTCTGTCACTGAGTTCTTTCTTTCCAGTGTGAGTATCACAACTAGGACATACTTGTGAAGTATAGTTTTTCTCCACTTTAGAAAAATATACTCCGCGCTTCCAGCACACCCATTGCAGAATAGTCAAAAAATGACGAGTGTTGGCGGACAGAGTACTCTGCCCGCCAAACTCTCGACCAAAGCCAGCGTCTAAGGTGTATTTGCCTAGCATCCCTTTAGCCCATGTCTGAAAGTCAATGTCCTCAACAAATATCATTCCAGCTTGGTCACAGAGTTTATGAGCCAGCTTGAAGTGAAAATCTTTCCTGGAGTCACTATTTCTTTGATGCAATCGAGCAATCTTCAAGCCTAACTTACGTCGATTATTGGAGCCTTTAATTTTATGCTTTAATCGGCGTTGTAGCAATTTCAGCTCACGTTGCCGTTCCACAAAAAATTTAGGGCGTTCGATAAGTTCGCCGTCAGAAGTTGCTAAAAATTTATCAAGTCCTAAATCAATCCCAATCGGATATCCAGAAGGCATTACATCCGGTACATTCACTTCACACTCTAAACCAAGCATGATAAAGTACCCTGATGCTCTTGCGTTCGATTCGAGCTTGCTTAATCACAAACCCATCTGGAATATCTCGTGATTTAATGAACTCCACTACACCTAGCTGAGGCAACTTGATAAAAATGCCTTTTATACAGTTTTTTAGCATTTGTGGGAACACAAAAGAACGCATTCTCACACGGTTTTTGAACCGAGGAAAACCCATTCCTTTACGCTGCATGTCCACAAATGCAGTCTCTAATCGTCTTAAAACCTGTTGCAGCATTTGAGCATTGACGGTTTTGAGTTCAGGATATTGCTCCTTTGCTTGAGTTAGAGACTTACACTGTAAAGCATAATTAGGGTATTGCGTATCAGCAGGGATGATGAATTCAGAGATGATAGAACAAGCGTCAATCCGACACTTACGAGAATTGATCCAGTCTTTACGCTCCCGCAAAGCATAGTTCCAAATTTGACGACAGATATCCAGAGTCCGCTCAATCTCTTGAACTTGCTCTCCTGTCGGCTTCAGTTTGTACTCGTAAGTTAGCTTTAGCATGTCAGTCCGTTATTCCTACAAAACAGTATAGCGCCTTGTAGGATAAAATAACAATAGCTTTTACGAGGGGATAAATCCCCTCTCCTCGCTTTCACGAGCAAGGGTTAGAAGGAGGGTTTCCCTCCATAGGGAACTGGCGTCCCCCCGGTTAAAACACGGGGGCTCTCAGCATTGATTTGGTAGACGTCAGCCTTGCCGTAGGGTAGCCAAAGTGCGATGTGTACTCTCAAGTACTTCAGGCGCGAATCATCCCAGTGAGATTTTACTAGGAGCTACAGTTGATGAAAAAAAGGCGTCGTCCACCTCCACCAGTGCGCATTGAAAAGCGGGATGGACGGTTGAACATCGTGGGGATGGGCGTGTGGCACTCCTACTGGCGCGACCCATACCATTTGCTGCTCACCGTTCCTTGGTCTGGGTTTTTGGCGCTGACTACTTTAGGGTATTTTTCTACCAATGCTCTGTTTGCCTTGATTTACCTGGCGGGAGGGGATTGCATCGCCAACGCCCGGCATGGCTCCTTCAGTGACGCCTTCTTCTTCAGCGTCCAGACCATGGACACAATTGGCTATGGCGCAATGTATCCGCGCACATTTTACGCGAATATGGTAGTCACGCTTGAAGCGCTGATAGGTCTTTTGGGAGTTGCCATGGGCACTGGGCTAGCGTTTGCCCGGTTCTCCCGGCCCACAGCTCGCGTCACCTTCAGCAGTGTGGCAGTGATTGCTCCCTATAATGGCGTGCCAACCTTGATGTTCCGGACAGCCAACCAGCGCCGTAACCAGATCCTGGAAGCGCAGTTGCGGGTGCGCCTGGTGCGAGACGAAATCAGCCAAGAGGGGCACTTCATGCGCCGGTTCCACGATCTTAAACTGCTGCGCAGCCAGAATCCGGTCTTCTCACTAAGCTGGACGGCAATGCATCAGATTGACGAGCACAGTCCCCTCTATGGGGTCACGGCTCAAATGCTTGCTGAGGGAGAAACCATGCTCGTGATCTCACTAACTGGGATCGACGAAACTGTTTCACAGACTATTTACGCACGTCACACTTTTGTGGCGCACGAGATCCTGTGGAACATGCGTTTTGTAGATATCGCATCTAGGAACAAGGACGGGGAGCGCTTCATCGACTACACCCGCTTCCACGATGTCATGCCTGTGCAAGCAACGCAAGGATGAATCCGGTGCTAGGAGTAATCAAGTTTTTAAAACCCTTAAAGCAAGTTTGGTCGCGCCTGAAGCCCTACTGCCGCTGGGTGATTTTGGGCGGGACGCTGTTTTTTTTTGCTAAAGCTCTCAAGGATCACTGGCAGGAAGTAGCAGCAATCCGAATTGACGCAGCAGGATGGGCAATTCTGGCGATCGCCCTGGGTGTTACAATGCTCGCCCACACATGGGCTGGATGGGTGTGGACTTGGATTCTCCAAGAGCTGAATCAACCCGTGACTCGTTCCCAGTTCGTCCAGATTTACCTGCAAACTAATATTGCCAAATATTTACCAGGCAATGTCTGGCATTACTACGGTCGGATTTCGGCGGCAAAAAATGCTGGCGTTTCTACCACTGCGGCGACTCTGAGCGTGTTGCTGGAACCGCTGCTGATGGTCAATGCCGCCTTAGTGATAGCAATGCTGGCTACTCAGACCGTCAAGGCAAATAGCCCTGTAATTCTACAGACATTGCCAATGCTCGGTTTGGCTACGGTGCTGATAGCGGTTCATCCCCGGTTTTTGAACCTGGCAATTCGCTTTCTGGGCCGAATGAAAGCAAAAGCAACCCGTACCGCCGTTGAGTCGAGTGCCCTTGAGCTGGTACGCTATCCCCTCCGGCCTTTGTTGGGAGAGCTGGGCTTTTTAGGACTCCGAGGCACTGGGTTTTTATTGACCCTGCTAATCCTTAACCCGTTGGAGCTTCGTCAGATTCCTTTGGTCTTCAGGGCTTTTAGTCTCGCATGGCTGCTGGGTACGATTGTTCCGGGCGCGCCTGCTGGTCTGGGTGTTTTTGATGCAACCGTACTCGCACTTTTGGCTCAACGCTTTTCTCCGGGTCTGGTTATCAGTATGATCGCCCTGTACCGCTTGGTCAGCATTCTGGCTGAAGCTGCGGGTGCCGGACTGGCTTGGTTAGATGCACACAAGAGTGGTGGGTCGTAACTCAAGTCATGCCCCCTTCGGAAATGCCTCGCCTTACCCACCAATTATAGTACATTAGTACTATAATTAACATATAGGTCATCGAGCGCTCTGAAGTACAAAGGCGGCTCCATGGCGTTTTTATAGAGAATGAATTCAAGTTGCCCTATGACCAAGCACTATATTCTCAGCTTTAATCCAACTGCCAAGCATGACTGGGATCGGTGCATTTTACGCGACCCCATCACCGCCAAGCGCCCAGAACTGGCAAAATTGATTGCCGAAGCCATTGGAGCAGAACCAGGCACTTACCTAGTGTCTGTGAATATTGAAGTCAAAGTTTTGGAGCAAGCTCCTATGCCCCAAGCGGAGCAGTTGGCTCTGGGCGCTCCGGAGTTTCCTCCCGCCCATCCTCAACTCCAGGAACTGGTTGCGTAATGAAGATTTTTGGGTAATTCCTCAACCCATTGTAGCAGCTGTCTGAACAAAATTTTATGATGATGCAACTTAGTCATTACCCTAGCGCGATCGCTCAAGCTGCCCAACGAGTGAATGAAATCGATTCACAGCTAATGGCAGTTCAGCAGCACCTTAACCGGGTGGAAGGCAATGCCGATAGGGTAGTGGCATTTGAGCCGGATTTGAAAAATGACAATCAACGCAAGGCGCGTCGCTTTGAAGTGCTTCTGACTAATCAGGAATACCAAAAGGTGGTGGACACGTCGATTCGATTAACTGCTGAAAAGGGCAATGCTTTAGCGCACTTGGAATATCTACGTAACCAATTCAGCGTTGCTAAGTTAGAGGCAAGACTAGCGATCGCTCAACAACTCACCGATTTTGAATCGCGTGAATTAGTAGGTTTATAGGCAATCTTAACATAATTGCCGCCAAGTCTCTACCTAACTAGGTGGAGATTTTTTAGACCAAGCTGCTGAAGCTGCGCGTTGCGGCAGTGCCCACCACCAAACAAGCTTGGGGCATCCGATGCTATACATGGCTACCATCACCTGAGCGACTCTGGCAGCTATAGTGGAACATACTATTACCGCGCTTGAACAGCCAGCAGATGGAGGCAGCATTGTGAGTTTAGGACGATGGGTGGGATTTCTTGCCCTTGTCATCTCTCTTGGGATTTTGTGGCAAATCCGGCAAGTGCTTTTGCTGTTATTTGCAGCTGTATTATTCGCAACAGTCTTAAACCGACTCGTGCGACTAATGCAGCGATTCCACATCAAGCGCGGCATCGCCATTTTCATATCAGTTATTCTTGTAGTGGCGCTCTTATTTGGCTTTTTCTCGGTGATTGTGCCGCCGATTGTTGATCAATCGCAAAAACTGGTTGACCTCGTTCCGCAAGCATTAGAACGGCTGCGTACCTGGTCTAAGTGGATACAAAACGTAATTCCAGAGCAACTGGTAGAGCAGGTTCGCGACCTTAGGGCTCTGAATCAAAATCTTCACGCTTGGGCAACTGGGCTGTTTGGCAATTTGTTTGCCATTTTCAGTAATTCGCTCGCCGTTGTCCTTAACGTGTTGCTAGTCTTTGTTCTGACAATCATGCTCTTGGCGAATCCCTCACAATACCGACGGATATTTATACTGATATTTCCCTCGTTCTATCGTCGGCGAGTCGATGACATTCTATCTGAGTGTGAAGTCAATTTGATTGGCTGGATCAGAGGCACTATTTTTGATATGTTCGTCATCGGTGTCGTGACCTATATTGGTCTTTTGGTTTTACAGGTGCCGCTGCCGCTGGTGAATGCGCTTTTGGCAGGCTTATTAGAGTTTATCCCTAATCTTGGACCGACCTTGAGTGTGATCCCACCAATGCTCCTTAGTCTGCTTGATGCGCCTTGGAAAGCAGGTGCAGTGCTGGTGTTATATATCCTGATTCAGCAGTTTGAAAGCAACATTTTGGTGCCTATAGTCATGAGAAGCCAGGCATCTCTGCTTCCAGCAGTTACCGTTTTCTCAGTGGTAGTTTTCGCTATCTTTTTCGGGTTCTTAGGTCTATTTCTCTCTATCCCACTAACGATTGTGCTCCAAGTTTGGCTAAAAGAAGTCTTGGTCAAGGATATACTCGACAAGTGGCGGGGATATGCAATAGACAATCCTACACAAGATTCACCAACCCCTGGCAATGGGAATCCTAACTCATAGCAGGTGGTCTACGCTCATGAGAATTGCGATTTCTCCCAGTGCGATTTTATTCACCCTGCTGCTGAATCAGTTTTGCTACTAAACCCGTCCAGCCAGTTTGATGACTAGCACCAATGCCAGCACCATTATCTCCATGAAAATATTCATTAAAAGTGATCAGATCGCGCCAATGAGGATTAGTTTGGAACATTTCTGTACCGCCATAAATCGGTCTTCTACCAGACGAATCTCTCAAAAAAGTCTGAATTAGCCTTTGAGATAATTCCGTTGCCACTTCCTGTAGACTCATCATTTGACCGGAACCAGTTGGGCACTCCACTTTGAAATCATCGCCCAAGAAATGATGAAACTTTTGGAGCGATTCGATTAGCAGATAATTAATGGGGAACCAAACTGGTCCGCGCCAGTTGGAATTGCCACCAAACAGACCAGTACTCGATTCTGCGGGCTCATAATCCACCCGGTACTCTTGTCCATCTACTGTCAGAATGTAGGGATGCGATTCGTGAAATTTAGAAACAGCCCGGATGCCATGAGGACTTAAAAATTCGGCTTCATCTAGCATTTTTTGCAAGATGCGACGGAGTTTGTCGGGATAGGCGATCGCTAGCAGTCTTCTGGCACCAACACCTGGTGTTTGGATACAGGCAATATTTCGTGTTAAGTCAGGGCGATGGCGAATAAACCATTCCGTCCGCTTCTTAAAGCCTGGGAATTGCTCCAAAGTTTCTGGTTCTAGAGTAGTAACAGCAAACAGTGGAATCAACCCCACGAGAGAACGCACTTTCATCGGGCACTGATGACCATTTGGTAAATGCAGTGCATCATAATAAAAGCCATCAACTTCATCCCACAATGCTATTTCTGCCTGACCAATGCCATCCATTGCATCAGTAATACGTATAAAATGCTCAAAAAATTTACTCGCAATGTCTTCATAGGTTGGATCTGTTTTTGCTAGTTCTATGGCGATTGTCAGCATGTTCAGGCAATACATGCCCATCCAACTCGTGCCATCTGCTTGATTGATGTATCCACCTGTGGGTAGTTGGGTACTTCTGTCAAATACGCCAATGTTGTCCAAGCCTAAGAATCCGCCCTGAAAGATATTTTTGCCTTCCACATCCTTGCGATTCACCCACCAGGTGAAATTGAGCAGCAACTTCTGGAAGACTCGCTCCAGAAAATCTCGATCAGTGCGACCATACATTTTTTGCTCAATCTTATAGACCTGCCAAGCTGCCCAGGCATGCACTGGCGGGTTAACATCATCAAAGGCCCATTCATACGCTGGTAGCTGACCGTTGGGATGCATATACCATTCTCGCGTCAACCGGCTCAGTTGTGGCTTGGCAAAGGCCGGGTCAATCATGGCGAACACAATCACATGAAAAGCTAAATCCCAAGTCGCAAACCAGGGATATTCCCATTTGTCTGGCATCGAGAGAATGTCATCATTAAAAAGATGAACCCATTCGTGATTTCTGCCACCAAGACGCGACTCTGGTGGCTGAGGACCGGCAGGATCGCCTTTGAGCCAATCCTCAACGACGTAGTAATAAAATTGTTTGCTCCATAACATCCCAGCAAAAGCCTGTCGCTGCACGTTACGCATGTCCTCTGATAAATCGAAGGGACAGATGCGCTGATAAAACTCGTCTGCTTCCTTGATGCGATTTTGAAAAATCGTGGTAAAGTCGGCACCGAAAGGCTCGAGAAAATTTGACAAATCACTCAGCCGTAGCCGCACTATTTTGGTTTCCCCTGCCGGAATCGATAAGATATAATGGGCTGAGGCTTTGGTGCCAAGCCGATTTGGATTGACGGCTGAAGCGCGATCGTATACTAGGTAATCATTAATCCCATCTTTGACGTAGGGAGAAGTATTACTCACCCCAAATAATCTTTCAAAGTTGGTTTCATTTTCTGTAAACAGTAGCTCGGTCGCACCGTCACAGTATAACCATCTATTTCCCAGCGTTGGATGGGAGGCTTCTACAAGGCTGGAGTCATTGTCAGATTTGAAGACCTTAACAAAGGGCTTTTCTTGAGTTGCATCCCAAGACCAGGTATTGCGAAACCAGAGGGTCGGCAACAAATGCAGCGTTTTTTCTTCTGGTCCCCGATTGGTAATACTGACTTGAATCAGAATATCCTCAGGTGAATTCTTGGCATACTCAACAAAAACGTCAAAATACCGATTATCGGCAAATACACCTGTATCGAGCAATTCAAACTCTAGACTATGTCGATCTCGACGTCGATTTTCTTCAACTAATTGGGTATAAGGGAAAGCAGCTTGGGGATACTTGTAAAGATACTTCATGTAGGAGTGCGTGGGAGTATTGTCCAGATAGAAGTAGTATTCTTTGACATCTTCCCCATGATTGCCTTCACTTCCTGTTAAACCAAACATTCTCTCTTTGAGAATCGGATCTTCACCGTTCCAGAGGGCAACGGCAAAACAGAGTCGCTGATGGTTATCAGAAATTCCGGCAATGCCATCCTCTCCCCAGCGGTAAGCACGGGAGCGGGCTTGGTCGTGTGAGAAGTAGTCCCACGCTTCTCCACTTGGACTATAATCTTCCCGTACCGTTCCCCACTGCCGTTCACTTAAGTAGGGTCCCCAGCGTTTCCAGTAGGCTGTGCGATCGCTGTTTTCTGCCAATCTTGCTTCTTCTTGGGTCATGGTTTTACTCCTGAATACAGAGCGCACTATTTACTGCTCCTGATAGTTCTACAGTCCTCCATCCATAAAGAAGGTCAATCTACTACCTCCTACGATGTGGTGATTCTGATATCAATACTTAGTTTTAACCTGAAAAAAAGGTTTGACAAGGATTGATCGCTATGTTAAGTATGAACTTAAGTTGTTCGGGGTTAATTCCTACAAGCCAGTCCTGTTGGGCTTTTTAGCTGTCAGCAGTCCAGACAATCCAGCCAGCAAATTAACTTAAGCTTAAGCAAAGTTCACTATCTTCAATAAAATTTAGTTGTTGACGGCGATGTAGCCCCGGTACTCAGGTCAAGCCTCTTTCACCAGATTACTTTCTGAACTCATTGATCTTGTTTGCAATTAACGGGAGCTTCCGCTCGTACTTGTGGATTTTAACCTGCATCTCGTCGGGCTTGTACCTCTTGTTGCAGAGCTTGCTGATCAGAAGAAGAAGACTGTGCGTACAGAGCCGGTGAAAATCGTGCCGTTGCTGCTCTGGTTGATCGGTTGGGTAATCACCTGGAGTACTGGCGTGATCCGAATGTTGTCGTTAACTGGGAAACTGTAGAACGCCTCAATATTGGTCTGAGTCGCATTCCCCACAGCCCGTTCAATAAACGGCTGTCCAACAGCCACACCCGCTACTGCATTTGGCACAAACACGTCTCGCGAGGAAATACCAGCCATCCAGTAGTTGGGGAGCAGATGACCAAAGGCTGTATCGCTGTAGCTGCCGTAACCGTAACGACCAAAGACACCGAGCTTGGGTGAGAGAGTCCACTCGAAGTTAGCCCCGAACACGCCAAACCGCCCATTAAATACATTGCCCCTACTGTACTGAAGCCGCACAGCCAAAGCTTTGGAGGGAGAGTATTCCAACTCAACCATACCCTCGTAAGGAGAGCCGAATAAGCCCCGATGGCCGCCAAGATTGGGATATAAGAGGTTAGCTAGCGCAAATACACTTCCGACAGGCATCTGGTTTTGGGGGTTGGGGTTAGCTCCATCTCCCGCCTCGTACCCAGCCCGCACCTTGAATGGCCCCCCGCCCGAATTCCAGGCAACGAGAGCTCCGGCTGCCGGGCCATTGATCGGGAAGAGAATGTAGTTGTTGGTTAATGCTAAAGTCGAGAAGTCTAAACCATTGCCGTTAGCATAGCTATTTAGGTCTATATAGTCTTGAAGATTGAGCGATGGGCCAACGGACAAACTCAAATCTTTACTGGGAGTAAAGGTATAGTAAAGGCGGTCAAGCCCCAAACGCTGGTTTGGAGTCCCGCGAACAGAGTACTCAAAGACACTGCCTAAGTAGGGTTCGAGATATCCGGCGACGTTATCCCTGCCTAGATCGCTGACTGAATCTAATCGGATTTTGAGCAGGTCTTGGCCGCTAAAGCTCGTATTCAAGTCCAGGGAAACCCGATAAGCTAAGGCAGGATTGGGCTGGTTGTTGGTAATTACTGCACCTTGTGGAGTAACAACGCGGTTACCACTGAAGGAACCGCCACTGACGGCAAAGATGGATTGACCTTGAAGTTTTGTAGTAGTGGAAAACTGATGGGTCTCTAGTTCTGTCGTCCGAGATTCCAGATTGTCCACTCGCCCTCTCAAGGTTAATAACTCGGTGGCAAAATCTGACTGTAGCCGTTGCAATGTCCTTAAGTGATCGCGCGACACCAAGTCTTCCTGTCCAGCTGCCGTTAACTGATTGACTCGGTCAATCACTGCATTCAGAGCCACGGCAAACTCATACCGCGTCAGAGCCCGGTTCCCCTGCAAGGTGGCATTGGGGTAGCCAGCAATCGCGCCGTAGCGTTCCATCAAAGACTGAAGTGCCTGAAAAGCCCAATCCGAAGGCTGCACATCTGAAAGCTGAGACACTGAGTTGATAGAGGCAGCGGTTGAAGCTGCCTGAGCCATCAGACGGGAGGTAGTAGTAGCGGACTGTAGCGCGCTTGGGCTGATTTGTTTGAGCTGAGTGCTAGGGTGATATAGAATCCGCTCAGGGCTGACCGCACTTGGCTGAGACGTTGCAGCTAGGGTAGAAGCACTCAGAGTAATTAGCCTAACGAAGATCAGGCCACCAAGAAGGTACAAATCAATCTTTTTCAATTCTGTTCAGTTGGAGCGCATCCACAAAGACTTTTGAGCCGGTGGTCTTTTCGTTTAAGATTTTGCTAATTCCGGCAGGTTTTATCAAGCGAAGATCGGAATCTTTTCGACGAACTTAAGTGGATCTGAGAATTTGAGTGAGCAGTGGTTGTATAAATGTTATATCTCAAGCTCGAGACAGCAGATTTTGCTCTATTGAGCCGAAAAGTCATAGTCGCTCAGATTAGCTTTGATCTGATGCAGCAAGTTAAGAATGTTTCCTGTCGCGTAACCCGATTCGCGCGAGGTTTGCTCTTGCAGCTTTGCCAGGATTTGCGTCAGCTGAAATTCAAGGTTGTCTTTGCTGCGGAACACTTTCAACAGTCCATCCATTACTGGCTTGAGAATCAGGCGATTCTGCGCTTCTCTGGGCTCATTCTTGGCAGTCGCCTGTACTAAGGCATGGTGATTGAACCAATGCAGTTGCTCGGTTGTGATCTCTTGGCACACTCGCTCAATTAGACTTGCTGTGACGCATTCCATGATCACAGGTTTGAGTGTAAACTGACAGCCACGTTTCTCAATCAAACTGCGCTGTTGCAGGGAGTCTAACACCGACAGCAACTCCCAAAGGGCAACTGCTGGAACGATATCATCCTGTAACTCTTGCACACTCGCCCATTCCCGGTGGATGGCTAACCAAGTCATGACTTGCTGCTCCAACTCGGTGAGCCGCTCTATCTGCTGCTCTAAGACATCGCAAATATCACGAAACCGAAATTGCCCTTGCTGCAAATGACGGACAAACTCCCTCAAATCTCCATTAAGATATGCTTGAATCGCTGAGGCCACGATTTGCAACGCCAGTGGATTGGCGGAATAGTGCCCAATTACCACTTGCCAATCTGAGTCTGAACCCGAAACCACGCCTCTAGCCTGCATCAGTTCTCGCCCGGCAGATTCAGACAATCCTTGTAGCTGCAATGTCTGCACTGAAGCGATCGCCCCGGCAAACCGTTGCATTACTTTGGGCTGCTCTCGACTAGTTAGTATCACACAACTCTGATGTCGTGTCTGTGCCACTTGGTGCAACAATTCCCCATAATCCTCGTATCCCTCGCGGTAATTGCCCGCCAATACTCCGCTTTGCATCAGCAACTCGGCATTGTCCAGTACCAACAAACAGCGGTGCTGGCTCAAATATACTAGCAACTTCGAGATGCTCATGCCGATATCAGACAGTTGCATTTCTTGCTGGGCTGACAAAAACTGCACTAAGGCGGTGAGAAGGTCTCTTAGGGGTGGGGCGTTACGCAGTGACTTCCAGATCACATACTCAAACTGTGAGCTGACTTGCTCTACCAATTTTGCGACCAGAGTGGTTTTGCCGACGCCGCCCATACCCAGAACTGCCACTAGACGGCTGCGCTGGCACAACCTCTCCTCTGGAGAATCGCCTACAATACACTGCTTAAGCTGAGCTAACTCTTGGGTGCGCCCATAGAACACTGACACTTCTACCCCTTCCCGCAAATCCTGCTGTAGGTGGGCATAGGGGGCAACGGCAGCAACCGGGATGTACGAGCCCTCGTCTTTGAACCAGGGTTTAGTGTAGTCGCTGCTGTCCAACTCCAAATTCAGTGCTCGGAAGCAGCGCTCTAGGGTGCGTTTGTCTACACCAAGTCTACCTTCAAGCACCTTACTGATAGTTACAGTATCGAGTTTGACGCGCTCGCTCAGGTCTTTGAGGGTATACTTTTCTCCGTAGTTCTCCTGAAACTCCAGCTCATCGATAGCATTGCGGAGCTTCTTCAGTCCCAAAGGAGTCAGATGAACACCACGACGACGTGGGGTTGATTGCAATGGAGGGTTAGCGTAAGTATACATATATCTGTCCTACACAAGCCATGGGTTTAATTTACCGCTCTTATTGTGTTGTGTCCCTATGTTGTAGATTGGTTGTGATTGTCGAAAAGGGTAAAATGGGAGCTTAACTTTAGATAGGGTAATTCCCTAACTTTTGGGGAGAATTGGCTCATAAGGAGCAAATTTTTTGGTAAAATACGACGATATTTAGATGTTTTGTGCCTATGAGGCAGAGTATGTCTGTTTATCGGTGCGAGACGATGGGCGAGGATTTGTGCTGAGCGCAGCAAACACTCTTCTCAGGAGCGAGCTTCGGTTTAATTGGGATGTACCAACGGGCAGAACGCATCGGGGGTCAACTGACCATTACTACTCAGCCTGGACAAGGTACCGAAATCTTTGTGCGCGTACCCGTGAGTTAGATAGTTTTAATTATGAGTCCAACTAATATTCGAGTTTTAATTGTCGACGATCACCCTGTTGTCCGTACTGGGTTAGCTTTAATGATCAAGTACGAACCAGAGATGGAAGTAGCGGCTGAGGCTGGAGATGGAGCTGAGGCTGTGCAGCTATTTCGCCAACATCAACCGGATGTGACGCTAATGGATCTGCGAATGGCGGGCATGGGCGGTGTAGATACCATTAATGCCATCCGGCAGGAGTTTCCCAACGCCTGCATTATCATTCTTACCACCTACGATGGAGATGAGGATATCTATCGAGGACTCCAGGCAGGTGCTAGGGGTTATTTGCTCAAGGGTACCGGCTGCGATCAATTGTTGGATGCAATCCGTAAAGTTCATGCCGGGCAAACGCATATTCCGGCTGAAGTGGGAGCGAAGCTGGCTATTAGGCTGAGTCGTCCTCAGTTGAGCAAGCGCGAACAGGAAGTCTTGCGTCTACTAGCAACCGGAATGAGTAATCGGGAGATTGCCACTACATTAAGCATTGGTGAGGGCACGATTAAATTCCACGTCAACAATATCCTCAACAAATTACAGGTGAGCGATCGCACTCAGGCAGCCCTGATCGCTTTAAAGCGAGGCATCGCCGATCTGTAGCAACGGAAAAATAAATAAAAGCTTGGAAACTATACTAATAGGCCGTGTGAGCTTTTGCGTGATCTGCTAAATCTGTTCCACTCAAAGCCAAGGTTGCCAGGGTAGGTGCTGTACATTGATGTCGCCTGCTTGAACAGAAGCATCCCACCGCGTGCGTTTTGCCTCCCGCCAAAATCGCAGTTTAATTTAATTGAGAGAACGGAGTGTTTCGACTTGTGCCGCTGACAAACCTAATATCTGGGCCACTTGCTCTACTTCCATCCCCGTTGCTAACAGATTTTGAGCCGCTTGCAGCAGTTGAGTTTGAGCATGTTCCTTTGCAAGTCGTTCTTGCTCAGTATCCGTCAACAACCAGTTCCCCACCTGATCACACCAGCGCAGCCAAGCGGCGGTCACCCCCTCAAACTCTCCCTGCCAGATGCCTAAGCCAATCTCCAAGTCCGTCAGCCAAACCAGGGGTGGTTCTGGGTTGAGCAGCTGCTCCCGATAATGCCCACCATCCAATTTGAAGTAGCGCATTACCCTCCTGCCAGAACACGTAGCTACGGCGCAAATCTCGCTGCTCGTACAAGCGAGGGACATCCACGACCAGAAACCAATCCGGGCGCTTGTGCCAAAGCGGATAACGAACGTTGTAGTAAAGATTAAGGTCAGAAGCCGTGAAGCAATTCTCCCGACTGTAGCCTGCTAAACTGAGCGTCCGACTCAAGAGTTGGGGTTGGAGGTGATGAAATTCGTCGGGCAAACCAGATTCCTCGCGGTCTTCACTGGGCAAATCGTACATGGTTGGCAGCACTTCTTTGGGCGATCGCGGTGGATCGCTCTGCTCAATGTGGATGCCACTGTCAGTTGCCATCAGCTTGTGCGTTGTCGGAACCATAGTCACCTCAACGAAGTGAGTCTCAGCCTAAATTTTACTGCCCTTTCAAAGTTCGCGTTCACTTACTTGCTCTATCGGCTCTGGAGCAGTAGAGTCTGCTGTCAAACAAATTGACAGGGCAAAATCAGCGAAGTATTTTTCTGGTTTAATTTACCGCTTTTATTGTGTTGTGTCCCTATGTCCTAGATTGGTTGTGATTGTCGAAAAGGGTAAAACGTGAGCTTAATTTTAGATAGGGTAATTCCCTAAGTTTTGGTGACAATAGGCTCATAAGGAGCAAATTTTTTGGTGAAATACGACGATATTTAGATATTTTGTGCCTAATTTCAGAGTCATAAAACCGCTGATGCCATATGCCTGACTCAATTTGGCTGGGGTTGAACTGAGCGGGAGATAATAGCTAATAAAACTTTGTCAGCGTAGCAATTTAGGAAGGCAGTCATGGAAACGCTAAAGCAGTGTTCTGAACGGGTCTGGCAATTGCAGTCACGGATTGCAGAGTTAGAGCAAGAGAACGCGCGGTTGCAAGCTGAGAATATCCATTTGCAAGCAGAAAATCAAACACTGCGGGCTTCATCAGCGCGGTTTCGGGCAGTGTTTGAGCAGTCTCCTCTCAGTATCCAGATGCTCTCGCCGGATGGACGAATACAGCAGGTCAACCGTGCGTGGGAGCAACTGTTTGACTCGACTCCAAGAGAAATCGGGGACTACAACATGCTCGCGAAGCAAGTGATGACCCTGATCGAGAGAGGGTTGGCTGGGGAAGTCGTCATCTTGCCCCCAATTCGCTACGATGTTGGTCAGAATGTGGCGGGTGGTGCGGATGGCAGAGCTCCCTGGGCACATGGAATCCTCTACCCGATCAAAGATGAGGTGGGGCATGTGGTTGAAGTCGTACTGGTTCACCAAGATACTACCGACTGGTTGCGGGTGGAGCAGACACGAAGGGAGGCTGAAGCAGAAAAACAAGCAGCGATATTGCTTGAGCGAGAACGAGCAGCCCTTGAGCGAGTGGCAGAACTGGCAAAAGCTAATGATACACTGAGCCAAACGCTGGAGGTGCTGGCAACAGACTCAGACCTCAACAATTTCTTGGGACACGTTCTGAAGGTGATTGCTCAACAGCTTGATGCACCGCTGACGGAATACTGGTTTCACCCAGAACCCGGCAATATTGCTTATCTTGGGCTATCCTGCTTACAGGGTCAGATTTTGACTCCAGCGGAGCAACCAGGGCATCCTGGGGTTGTAGGTTTTCCAGTTCCAACCGAGATGATTCATGGCGAGAGCTTGCACCATCGCCAACGGCATTTTGTGATTGAAGACGCAACAACCAATGCTCCAATTGTCGAGAATAATGCTCAAATTGGCGTTGACACAGAGCAATGGTGTGCAGAGCGCGGTGTCCGTAAGCAGTTAAATGTCCCGCTGAGATTAGGTGAAAAGAGTATTGGTGGACTCCTGATCTGGATTCCGGGCGAACGCCATTTCACCGAGCAGCAAATTGAACTCGCTTATGCCCTCGCACAACTTGTGACTCTGGCGATTCACCTCACTCAACTGGCGGAGCAGGCTCGTCTAGCAGCGATCGCTAAAGAACACGAAAAAGCAGCCGTTGAACGAGTTGCTGAACTAGCGAAGGCTAACTCAGCCCTTGCCGGTACCTGTGCTCGTCTTGCTAATCAACCTGATTTGTCGGCTTTTCTAGGATATGTCGTGTTGGAAGCGGTTGCACAACTAAAGGCGGACGCTGGAGTCTTATCTATTCTAAATGAACAGCGTGGAGTCTTGCAGGGTGTCGCCCATGTTCAACACGGTCAACTTATCCCAATTGAACCGCTAGCAGCCGAGATTACCATCGACGAGGCTGAGTTTTACCGGATACTGTTGGAAACTCGCAAACCTCGATTTTTTGATTTAGAGACAGAATCTCATCTGTTTTGGGCAGGAGCGATCGAGTTTCATCGGCAACACAACCATCGTGCGGTACTGGCAGTTCCCTTGTTTGCAGATGGCAAGTTGTTTGGGCATTTTGGACTGGCTTTTACCCAAAACGAGCCAATTAGCGAACAAGGTATGGAACTGGTGCAAGCTCTCGCTCATCAAGCCACGCTTGCCATCCAATTGATGCAACTAGCAGAATCAGCAAAACTTGCCGCGATCGTCTTTGAACAAGAACAAGCAGCACTTGAACGGTCGGCGGAACTGGCACTCGCCAATGATGCACTGCGTCGCTCAGTTGGACATCTCACCACCACGGACAGTTTGAACTCGTTCCTTGTTGCTGTGCTGCAAGAAGCAATTCAAGCTAGCGGTGCCGTGAGTGCAGCGGTATTTGTCTACAACCCGTCCGAGAATACTCTACTGAAGACTACCTTAGTCCTGCATGGCTCTGTTATAGACATTGCAACCGATCCGCGAACAGAGATCTGGCGTTCTCCAGTACCAGCAGACCTTACCAACGCTTGGCAAATGATGCTCCAACGGCGAATGTTGTGGATTGACAATGACAACCCAGAACCTGAACATTGGCCAATGTCCATTGCCTGGCACCACCAGTTTGGGCACAAGACGATTGCAGCAATCCCACTAGTTGTCGGTGAACAGACGTTAGGATTCTTAGGGCTTTGCTTTGCGACCCACCAACAACCGAGTGAGTCCAAGGTAGAGCAGTGCCGGGCACTGGCGCAACACGCAGCACTCGCACTGCGAATGTCACAACTGGCAGAAGAAGCGAAGCTAGCGGCGATCGCCAAAGAACAAGAAAAAGCAGCCCTTGAACGTGCCGCCGAACTAACAGAGCTAAACGCTGCCTTAAGTGCATCCGAAGCTCGCTTACGAACCTTGTTTGAGCAGATACCTGTCAGCCTGCAAATTTTCTCAAGCAGTGGAGTTTGCCTAGAAGTAAACCGAGCCTGGTCAGAACTTTGGCAACTGCCAAGCTCCGCTGTGATTGGTAAAAGTTGCTTAGTCACGAGCGAGAATCCCTCATCTCAACTGCCTAGTCCCTTCACTCCTTATTTGCAGCGCTGCTTTGCCGGAGAACCTGTAGTTGTGCCGCCGCTGTGGTTCGACCCCGTCACCACGTTTAAAGTCGGTCGGGCACGTTGGGTGCAAACCTACATCTACCCGATTAAAGATCAAGCCAATGGACTGCGCGAAGTGTTGTTGATTCACCAAGACATTCACGCCCTCAAACAAGCTTCTGAGGTAGCGCTCGGACAAACCGAGGCATTAATTCAGGTTCTGAGTGCCCTTGTCAGCTCACCTGATATCGACCAGTTGCTGGCGAAGGTGATCAGCATCACTACAGCCCAGTTAAACGCTCCTGCCTCTACACTGTGGCTGTGTGACACCCAAACCGGTGCGAACAAGCTGCATCTGGTCTGCTGTGGCGATCAAGTCAGCCGTGAACTACCTGTAAGAATGCTCACAGATATTGACTCGTTGTGTCTATTACTAGACTCGCCGACTTGGCAACAAATCGAACGCAATCGCCGCCCAATCGTTCTCACCGATATTGCCACCCATCCGGCGCTTGAACACCTGCGTCCCTGGTTGATGCAACAGCAAGTCCGAGCCTTGATGCTCGTGCCTCTAGTGTTAGACAACCAGCTCATTGGCTGCGTTGGCATTCACAATAGCACCAGCAACTACTTCCGCTCTGAAGAAATCGAACTAGCACAAGCCTTAGCACACCAAATCACGCTCGCAATTCAGTTAACTCAATTAGCACAGCAAGCAAAACTTACCGCGCTCCTAGAAGAACGCAATCGGATCGCGGGTGAAATTCACGACACCCTGGCTCAGACATTCACTGGCATCTCGCTTCAACTCGACGTTGCCCAGCGCCTTTTGAGTGTTGAGCCAATTGAAGCCCACCAGATTCTAGCGCGAGTCAGTGAGTTAGCACAGGTGGGGTTAACACAGGCGCGGCGCTCAGTTTGGACGCTGTATTCACCCACTACCCAAGAGGCGAATCTAGCACAATCGCTGCGGCACTCGCTGGAGCAGATGACTAATGATACTGCGGTTTGTGTCGAGTTCAATCTTGAGGGCACTCCTTGTTCGCTGTCGATGGATGTCAGCCAGAATTTGCTGCGGATGGGACAGGAGGCAGTGACCAATATCCTCAAACATGCTCAAGCTTCAACCATCTGGATTGAACTGGTTTATGAGGCAGAGTATGTCTGTTTATCGGTGCGAGACGATGGGCGAGGATTTGTGCTGAGCGCAGCAAACACTACCTCAGGAGCGAGCTTCGGTTTAATTGGGATGTACCAACGGGCAGAACGCATCGGGGGTCAACTGACCATCACTACTCAGCCTGGACAAGGTACCGAAATCTTTGTGCGTGTACCAGTGAGTTAGGTCTTCACTTTTGACTCAGTTGGGCTTTAGCCGCAGCCACCACACGTTCAGGCGTAAAGTCAATATATTGCTGGAATTCCCTTAAAGGTAGCGATGCTACGAAGCTTTTGATCCCAATGGTTTCACCCTTCAAACCAATGTATCGCTCCCAGCCAAAGGTGGCACCCTCTTCAACTGCCACGCGTGCAGTAACTGCTAGTGGAAAGACGTAATTGCGGTATACTGGACTCTGCTGCTCAAACAGCTTCCAGGATGGCATACTGATGACGCGAGCTTTGATCCCTTGGGTCGTTAGTTGTTCGTATGCTTGGACACAGAGTGAAACAGCGCTACCGGATGCCAGCAAGAGCACTTCGGGGTTGCCGTCGCTAGCATCCGCCAGGATGTAAGCTCCCCGCGCCAATCCAGAGGCAATTGCATACTGGGTTCGATCAAGGGTTGGTAGCGGTTGCCGACTTAGAATTAGACAAGTAGGTTGATACCGTAGACTGATCATGATTCGCCAAGCTTCAACGATTTCATTGGCATCGGCAGGATGCAGGGTAATCAATCCTGGAATGCTGCGGAGCATATTCAGATGCTCTATTGGTTGATAGCTAGGACCGTCTCCTTTCAACTCAACTGGATCGTGCATGAAGATGGAGATGCTCGGAATTTCCATTAAGGCTGCTGAGTGTAAAGCCGAAAGACTGCGATCGCTGCATACGAGATCGCTCAAACCATAGGCACGAAGTTTGCACAGAGACAACCCATTCAAAATTGCTCCCATCGCTTGTTTGCGAGCACCAAAGTGGAGATTTCGCCCACCAAAATCAGTCGCAGTAAAATCCCCTGCACCGGCAACTGTCAGCCGTGTTTTAGTCTTCGCAGCCAAATCTGCGGTGCCCCCAATCAACCAAGGAAGTTTCTGGGCGATCGCATTCAGCACCTGCTGTGAAACCTCTTGTCCAGCTATGCCCCTACTATCAGCTGAATACGTGGGTAATTCAATGTCCCACCCTTCGAGCAGTTGGCGGTGCTGCATCTGGTAGAGTTGATCGGCTAGCTCTGGATAGTGTCTGCGGTACTGGTTGAACTGCTGTATCCAAGCCTCCTGTAGAACAAGTCCTCGCTGCCCTAGCTCCATCTGAAAATGCTCTCTTACGCCTTCTGGTATCAGAAACTCAGCCGCTTCTGAGAAGCCGTAGTTCCGCTTAATCAGTCGAATTTGCTCTCCCAATGCTTCATCATTCGCATTCGTATTCTCTTCAGAGTAAATACTATCGATAATTGAATTGTTAAGGATGATGAGCGTAGGTCTGTCGCTCGTATTCTTGAAGCTGCGAAAGGTTTGCTCTAGCATGTCCAAGTTATCGGCATTCTCCACCTGGGTGACATGCCAACCGTAAGCGGTGAAGCGTGTTGCCACATCTTCGTTGAACGCCAGTGTCGATGCTTCGCTTGAGGTATGATCGTGGTAGTAAATCCAGCATAGATTAGATAAACCGAGATGCCCAGCAAGAGAGGCTGCCTCGCTGGATACTCCCTCCATCATGCAACTATCACCACAGAGGGTATAGACATCGTAGTTAAACAGCTCGAAGCCAGAACGGTTGAAGTAGTGCGCCATCCATCTCTGGGCGAGCGCTATGCCCACACTCGTCGCAACTCCCTGCCCCATTGGTCCAGTACTGGTTTCTACTCCGGAAGTCCAGCGGTGTTCGGGATATCCAAGGCACTTGCTGTTTGGCTGACGAAAGCGTCTGATGTCATCTAGCGTAACCGCTAATTCACCCACCCGTTCATATCTAGGATTGACCGCCCGCACCCCAGTTAGATGCAGCAGTGAATACAATAGCATCGATGCATGACCATTGGAGAGGATGAAGCGATCGCGATTTGCCCAATTCGGTTCTTTTGGAGCGAATCGCAGAAACCGCTGCCACAGGCAATAGGCAACCGGGGCTAGTGCCACTATCGTTCTAGGATGACCAGTGCGTGCTTGGCTCAGTGCATCCATAGATAAAGTGCGTATGGTGTTAATACACAACTCGTCGATTTGTGCTGGAGTGGTCACTACATTTCCTCTTCTGCATGCCCGACCAACTACTCCTACCACAAAAGATTGTCATATTAAAACAAAAGATCAGCATATTAAAAAAGATGTTAAGATTGAACCTAGGACTTCAGCGATTGGCTCGCCGCCAATCTCCTGGTGTCATGCCATAGATACGTCGAAACAGGCGAATAAAGCCATTGGTATCGCGGTAGCCTATCTGTCTGCAGATAGTAGACAAGTTGGCATCAGTCTGTAGTAGTAGCCGTCGGGCTTCTGCCATGCGCCGTTCTGTAATCCATTCCACCACCGTTCGCCCAGTAAGACGGCGAACAAATGTGGTAAGGTAAGAGGAGGATCTTTCTACCGCGCTAGCCACGTCTGCTAAAGAAATGGGCTCGGCATAACGAGCATCAATCAACTCAAAGACCTCGGTAAGCAAAGGCTGATCCTGAAAAGGAGGCGCTGTTCTCTCAGGTGCCAGACGGGCAATTTCAACCAAAATTAACGTTAAGTAAGCTCTAGCAGCTTCCTTGTAGCCAGGTTGCTTCGAATGCAGCTCGGTTTGTAACGACTGTAAATACTGAGTCCACATGGGTTGCTTCTGGCGGGTAATATGAAAGTAGCCAGACTGAGTTCCTGCAAGCCTTAGGAAGGGTAACAACAACGGATTGGTATAAATGCTTAAAACTAAGTTTTCACTTGCAGGGGTAATGGTTGTCGTTGCAATCTGAAAGCGATACCCAATTGGAGCGATCGCATCTACTGTGAACTGCAATAAGTAGTTAAGCAAAATTAATTACATAGTTAGTTCCGAATTCTCTGAGAATTTTTTCAACAGATGCAACAAAAGTGTTCCAGCTAGAGTATGCATCTATTTCAATCCATTCATACTTAATAAAC
>JAABUQ010003038.1_pt1 | contig 31695 bp, 34 predicted proteins | sample 5560001 | NCBI WGS metagenome assembly JAABUQ01 (sample SAMN10711888, study PRJNA513371) | rock metagenome | isolation source: Antarctica rocks | place: Antarctica: Victoria Land, Finger Mt nord | collected 2015-12-18 | reverse complement strand
AACTTAATTATAAATCTTTAAAGTAAATAATAATAAATTTAAAAAAATAATAAATATTTAATTTAAATTTAATTATTAATTAAAAATTAATAAATTTTAAAATAATCTTTTTTTAAAAATTATTTTAATAAAATTATTATTTATTTATAAACGAATTTATTATATTAATTAATTTTAATATTTTAATAAATTTTATATTTAAAATAAATATTATAATAAATAATTATTTATTATATATATTAATATTAAAGTTAAAAATAAAAATTAATAAATTAAAAATATTATTTAAATTTATTTCTTATATAAAATAAAATTAATTTTGATTTATTTTATAATTTTAAAATTTATAAAATTATATAAAAAATAAAAGGTTATCCGACCAAAAATTTTTTTTAAATTTTTTTTTAAGCTAACCTTGATATAGCTAGATTAATAGTTGTCCGACCCTAACATAGTCGGCCGAGTTTTTTAGTAGTGGTCGGATAACCTGTAGGCTCGATGGTTGGGGCAACAGAAACCAACGGCGATACCAAGAAAAGAAAGTTGCCAAGATGGCTTTATATCTTCCAATCCCGTTATGCGGCTGCTCTCTTCTTTCGCCGGCTTTTCTGTAGCGCATTCGCGCCTTTCCTCGACTTTCTTGTCGCGGTGTACTCCGCATCATCATCCAAAGACTCATCCTCTGCCTTGTCGTCCACGGGCGCAACCCTCTTCTTCGCTCTCGCATTCTTCGGCCTTTCCTCCCTCGCCACGCCGTTCGCATCCCCGTTCCCGTCCGCTGGCTCCTCAGCGCCATCTGCAGCAGTCCTCCCCTGAGCCCTTTCATGCAGCCTCCCCAACGCGCTCTCCATTCTCTTACTCTTTTCCACCCTCCTCCTAGGCGCAAATGCCCCTGCACCCGCACCCGCTGCACCACTAGCCCCAACCCCCACCCCCCCCTGAAAAAATTGCGTAATATTACTCTGCGTCCCCTCATTCTCCCTGCGATTCATATCCCTAATTACAGGCACCAGCACCTCGTCCGTACGCTCCTGACTCCATCCAATTGTTGCCATCAAGAAGCGCCTCAAGGCATCCAAGTCGGGGACGCCCCATTGAAAGGGTTCGGGATCCTTGTCTACTTCCGGGTTGAGGTAGGCATAGTCGACGCGGGTATCGGGAAATGTGGTGGGAAGGAAGATTTTGGCTGCGTTTTTGCGGAACTTGTGGCGGAACGCGTTGGAGTGGTCTGAAGGGACGGGAGCCTGGCCCATTTGTACTGAAGCCCACCAGTCGGAGAAGGACTCGAGGGTTTCAAACTCGGAGAGAATCTCTAAGGCTGTGACCGGGCCGACGCTAGGGATGCCCTCTGTATAGTCCGAGCCAAGGAGGTGGGCAAAGCGAATGAGCTTTTTGCGGGTGAGGGAGTACTCTTTTTCCAAGTCAGAGGCCAGATAGCATTCGACAAATTTGGCCTGATTGAACATGTTTTTATAGACGCGGGTGCCGCCAAAAAGGAAAATGTCGCTGTCATCTGTCACGATCCCATCGACCAAGCCTAGAGACACGAGGGTGGCGCATTGGGCTTCTGCTTCCATGGGGGCGGTGACGTAGGGAAGACCGAAGAGGGTGAGCAGTTGCTGGCATTCCGTTACCATGATGTGAGTTACTTCGTCTGCGTCGCGGCGGTCCTTTTTCTGTTGGTTGCGCAGCTGGCGGAGCTCTTTTTCGTAGTCCTCGGCATTCTCAAGTTGGGACTTTTGGTTCAGGGTGGAGGCAAAGCGGGCATGTTCCTCGGCTTCGACGGCCAGTTGAGCCATTAGGTCTTCGTCGTCGGGGTCTGAATAGTCGTTTTCGTCTTCAGCTGCGAGAGCTTCTAAGGCTCGGCCGTCGGAGGATTGGCCCAGTGGTAGTGATGGTGGTAGTCGAGAAGAAACATCGTTGAGCGGTGTAGTCGATGTTTCCGCTTGAGATGTGGAGTCCGGGTTGCCGACATTCTCGAAGTCAGGCGATTGGGATTTTGAAGCCTCCCGAAGATGACCTCCAGCTGGTGCAGCTTTGTGTTTCGTTTGCCGACTGTCTTGTTCTTCTTCTGCTTCGCTTTCGGACCAATCAATGGGCTCCTCGCTCTCAGAACTGTTCCCTGGTGCATCTTTTGTGGCAGCAGCCACCGTTGATCTGTGGTCCTCCATAATTTCCATCTCTTCTCCTGTATTCCCAATGCTCTCATCCGTCATCTGCTTCTGCTCATCCGTTAAACGACTATACTCTTGAGGGCGGGATGGCACCGGAGGCTCAGCCCTCGTCAAGTCCGCCAGATCTCCCATTTTAACCTCGCTCTCAAGAGGTCTTACAGCCTCCAGAACCACATCGTCCTCTTCTTCCTCTTCCGAAGACGCAATAGCGATGACTTCGTTAGTCTTCTCTTTGGGAGCATCGAGATCAATGACCTCTCCGGTCTCCTGCTTTCTCAAGACCGCTTGAGCAGACAGAGGCTGCGATCTGCGATCTGACTCCGCACCCTCGAATTGCTTCCCTTCGATAGCGTCTTGTTTTGCGTTCTCCTCGCGGATGTCTCCAGAGAACCAAGGAGGCAGTGGCTGGGTCTCCTGGTCTTTCTTCGCTGATTCCTTCTCAAAACCGCCGGCTTGTTCTTCTGCTGGCCTTCTCTTCTTCTGTCCCAAGATCGACTTGCCTAAAGTGAGTGATTCGAAGGGGAGTGGGCCATCAAAGCCAGAGCTTTGAAGTGGAGGTGCTGGCTTTGCTGGTGCTCCCTGGGGACTTCTTCGTTTATACTTGGTACGCCTTGATTCGTTCAGCGCAGCCTGCAACTGAAGGTCTTCATCATCGCTATCCTCAGCAAAAGGCCTTGGGGCCATGTCTTGAGCTCGGGCATTGATAAGATGGGCAGCGTCGCGCCCGGCTTTGGCATTTTTTTGATTGAAGTCAAGGGGCTTGTCGATCCGCGGACCAGCGACTGCGACACTCGAAAAGGTCGGGAGCTCTTCTTCTTCTTCTAAGCGATCTTCATGATTTTCGAGAGACATAGCGATTGCTCGATTGAGCTCTTCCTCTTCTGTTTCAGCTGCAGGAGCTGGTACGTCTTCGAAGAGGTCGTCCATATTCTCATCTTCTTTTGCTCCATTCTCTTGCTGTTGTACGAAGAGAGAGTCGGGCTCCTCTTCAGCAGCGTTTCCATCTGGCCTTCGACCCCCTGCTGCTTCCAATCTAGCTTTGTACAATTTTGTCCTTTGTTTAACCATTTCTTCCGATTCGAAAGGCACGTCCACTGTAGCCACCGCTCTCTTCCTCTTCGGCAACCGATTCAACCCCTCAATCGGCACATCCTCAAATCCCTCCTCCTCCCAATCCCCCTCTTCCTCCACCTCCTCCCTATCAAGCCCCTCAACATCAATAGGCCTCGCCCTCTGCCCCTCCTCTTTATTGCTCACAACACCCAACGCCCACCCTCCTTCTACCCCATCATTTTTGACAAGCACGTACTCCTTTCCCCTCTCCCCGGCAACCCTCGTAGTACCAGTGCCAGCCATAGCATCCTCGCCATTCATTCCATTGATGTTCATGAGTCTCTGCGTAAGCTCATTTCTCTCCGTCACCCGCTCAATCTGGAATCTTGAGAAATCCATTCGGTTGGGGAACATCGTGTCCAGCTGCTCTTTACTATAGCCCATCCTCAACCTACTCCTGAGCCTTGCCGCGTTGAGGATGTTATATCGATCACTGGCGGGCAGACTCAAAAAGAAAGGGGACTCGAAATCGATCTTGCTAAAGTCATACACGTTGACATCCTCGCCCGTATGGAACTGCCGCGCATACTCCTCGAGCTCTTCATGGCTCATAATCCTAGGATCGTTCGGAGCGCCCATGTCCGCGAGATCCACATCCAGGTTCGGGAGGTGATACGCGTCCTTCTTCCTGAACGTCCGATTCTGCTGCCGCTCCTGTGCCGTCATTTGTAGTTCGTCGACATATACCGGATTCTCAGGCACCTCTTCCTCCCCATCCTCTTCGTTTCTCGCGGGATTTTCTCTCTCCTCCCTCCTTCGCACATCCTCTTCCTCGGCCCTCCTCTGCATCTGCACTGCAAGCAACTTCCCCGCAGTCCTGACCGCATCCTCCCTCCTGCCCTCCCTTCTCGCCTTCCGCCCTGACACCGTCTGCCGTTTTAGAATCGGCGCCCCGCCATCAAACACAAATACGGGCTTAATACCAAAGAAAAGCAATTTGCAAATTCTTCGGAAAAAACCGACGACGTGGGAGTTCCGCAGGGCGTTGCCTTCTTTATCGCGGACGGCTTTGAGGAATTGGTAGATCCAAATGGAGGCGTCGACGGCGAGGCGTTTGCGGTTTAGGGTCTCGAGCTTTGTGGGGCGGGCGCAGGGTTGGACTACGGTCCATAAGCCTGTGACGCCCATGGTGGGAGAGGAAGGTTGTGAGGGTTGTGAAAGGTTTAGCTATGGGGTGGAGAGGGATGTTGTAGCGAATCTGGCGGAGTATACCGTGCGGTGCGGGAGTCTCTCCACAACATATTGTCTTCTGGGTGGAGACTCGGACGTGGGCAATACCGTGAAGGGACTTTCTGGCTCAGTGACGTGAAATTTAAAGACGTGACGGCCATACGCCGGGTAGCAATGGGGAAAGAATGTGGGACGTCGACAGCAATGGGGCCTCATCACTGTCAATGAATGACGCTTTCCTTGGACAAGTGGTATGTGGAAAACTGTGCGTGGTACATACTAATAGACTAATCAACGAGCAAAGATCAATCAACTAGTATTACAACACGGCACCCCCTCCGCCACCATTACACATCATCATCGTTGTGTACTGCAGGCATCATCCAACAAAGGAAACCGCATATCAGCTAAAACCACACGGCATGCACTCTGGTGTTCGTATGCTGTATCACATCATCAGAGCTGGGGGTATTTCGAGCGTATCCCAATCCTCCCCTGTCCACCCATCAGCCGTTCAAGCTTCAACGGCCCTCTCCTCCTCACGTCCTCTTGCCTCGCCGTTCGCTGGCGTCTCCTCTTCCTCCTCCTCTTCTTCCTCGTCGTCTTGATACTCGCGGTGGGCGCCTGCAGGAACCCAGAGGCCGCTCTCGCGGTCCTTCATGCTCTGGTCTTGGCCAGAGAGATCGACACCTTCACCTGCGTTGCGATTCTTGCGGCCGCGCTGGGAGAGGTTGCGAGCGCGGGTGCTGAGCTTGGAGGAGACGGCTGCGTTTTGTTGAACCCAGTTTGTGAGGGCGTCCTCGCAGTCTTGGATGATACTGGATACAATTTTAGTAGCGATCTTGATAGTCTCGCTCGGTGAATACATACGCCTTGCTGCCCTCGTATCCGTCATAAGCTTCACGAGTCTCGCCCGGAGTCACTGGGGTGTCATCGACGAGCTCCAAGAGATGCTTTCCGAATCCGGCAATGATGGCAAGCTTCTCGCTGTGTTCACGGAGCGCATCGAACTGGTAAGTGAAAGCTGCCTTCAACTTCTCGCGGGTGATGTTGGACAATTGGGCTTCGGCGACAAGTGATTCGGCCTCGGCGCGGACAAGCTCCTGTTCGAGAACGACGATGCGGGGGCTGTTCGGCTCCTTGTACTTGAGCTGGGCAATCTGGTCCGTGATCTTTTGCTTGCCTGTTCAGACATGTTAAAGTTGCATTCACCATGGCGCAGGGGTGGATGACTGACGGTCTCGACTGGGCTGGACTGAGGCCTCAATGTTACGGATGCTTTTGATTGTCACGCGGTATTGGTCATAACGGTCAACGAATTGATCCTCAAGTTCGCCGATTTCGTAGATCAAGACACCAAGCTTGTCGGTAACATCCGATACGTCATCGTCGCAAGCTTCACCCCAGATCGACAGTTGTTGCTGTTTTGGACGATCAGGATCGCTTCGTGAAAGTTTGGTGTTGCAGAAGAGCCTACAGCGACTTCCATCCTCTCACGTCCTACTAGTTCCATGCTACGCATCACGTTCTTCTCCATCTTGACCAGCTGCGACAGCTTCTTTGCAAGGTCGGGGCCAAAGGCACCGGCGGTGGATTTGCGGAAAGCATGGCCTACACCTTGTCAAACAAGTGGGTACATGTTAGCCTGCGACATCGATTTGAACGACAACGTTGGCGATGTGTGCAATACAAAAACGTAGGAGAGAGGGATTCGGCGGGACGAGATGGTCATGTAAACAGACAAAATACAATACATTAGAGGGTTGGTGCAAAGCCCGTAGCAAAAGAAAGGCAATGATTCAAGCTCTCCAGATCGTCCCAGGCAAGGCACGCCCTGTCGCATAGAGAGCCGCAGCAACCGATGGCAGATTCGCAGTCCGCTCGCGCAAGGAACGTGGGTGCAAAAGTTGCATTGAACACACGGCCACTCTCAACGCTACACAAGGTCTCACTCACCGACACTGCTCTTTCCGAAGAATCGACCAGATTTCGTCGAGGAGGTTGGGGGCGGAGGGTTCTGGATCTGCGAGGCTGTGGGAGCGCGCGATTGGCGCATAGAGTATGTGCGATGCATGATGGGTGGTTGTCTCGGAAGGTTGATCAAATAGGTATGTGTATATGTGAAGAGGATGATTGCAGCAAGAGTGATTCTGTGATGGAGAGAAAAGTAAGCAAGTGAGGTGTAGGTGTGTGTGCGTATTGAGTTGTGGTCTGTCCTTGTCCTTGTTGCTTGTTTGCGCCGCTGACGGGGTGTTCCGCAAACCAATCAAGTAGGCCAACTCCCAATGACGCACACAGCCGCAGGTTTCCCTGAGACCCTACGCTACTTCTTGGGGCAATGACCAACAAGGCACCTTCACATTTTTACTCACCTGTGACGTTGAATACACGCTAGATGATGTTTGTATTGTTCTGAAGGAGGAGGCGAGAGTGGAGGGGAGGGAGATATGGCGATTGCGAAGGCAACATGTGAGTGAATGTGGGGGGATGCACAGCACGACGATTTCTAGTCCAGCCAGCCAAGCCTGAAGCCAATTGGTGAAAGCGGCCTGGAAGAACGGTCTGGACGTTGTTGTCCTGGAGATCTCTCGGATCAGCAACGCGACTTAAGACCCTAACTACCTTGACTACTGCCTATTTAAGGTATCTCAGGTATCTAAAGTAGTTTATTAACCAGACCCGTCAATGCTCGTGCCATTTGCTCATGCGCAGTTGACAGCTCTGGCGTCCCTCGGCGGAATTGGATGCATTGGTCTTGAGCCACGTATTCAGGAGAAAAACTGCTCAACGTAGCCATGCTGCCCAACGTGCCAACCTATCCATCTAACCATCCATCAATCCATCTAGCCAAGCTGAGGGTATTCTACTATTCGGTCCTCCGCTCAGTCCTTCATCAACGCTCGCAGCCAGAGCTGGCTGCGAGTAAAATAATTGCGAATATGAGACTGCCACAACGCCGTGCTAAAGCGATCCCTTCCTTCCCTACCACCGCGGTGGTGTCGGAAGAGGGCTTCACTACCGTAGAAACCAGCAAGGATCATTGATTGCCTGCATTATCTTTGGGAGCATCCACGCCCGTCACAAGAGTCGGAGCCACCCTCCTCTTCTTGGGCTCCCGCGTCTGCTCCTCCTTCTCCGACTCGCTCGCATCCCGCTTTCCCAAAGCGCTGCCGCTCACAGAACTTGGCCTGCTGATGACACCAGACATTGGGGTCTGCGGTGGTGTCGTCCATGGGAGTCCGCCGAAAGACGGATTGGCGGCTGCGACGCTCGGCACACTTCCCATGGTAGGCGTAGGGTTGCTCATGATCGCTTGTGATGACTCGGTAGCGATCGAGGATATAGAGTTCGACCGCGTCGGACTCGGAGGTGGAGGTGGGGCGGGAGAAGCTGGTAATGGAAATGCGGGCGTTGGCGGCCTGTCGAATGATGGTGGTGCGGATGCTGTCGGTGTAGGGACTGGTGTTGGCTGTGCAGATCCAGCAGTCGAGATAGGGGCCGGAGATGGATGGTGAGTCGTTGGTGTGTGGCCGCTGTATATTTGTCCGAGTTCTCCAGGGCTAAAAGAAAGGTTTGAGCAAAAGCCGTCTGAAGAGCTCATGATCAAGGTCAATCCGTCACTCGACCTACACACTTGCGTCAGCTCTTGCATGGCTAGAATCAGGCAAGGGTGTCGTACCAGGTAAGGTCTGTAAAAGTGGCGTAATGCAAGTTACTTACGACGACTAGCGGAGTCTGGTGTTGAGTGTCGTAGACTAGCACCGAATCCTGCGTTGCCACAGCATATACAATACGATAAGCCAAAGCAAATGCTGGTGAAGGACTTGGTCCAGACGGGTTCTGCTCCGGCTCATGTGGGCGTGGCGATGATGTAGGCCTTCCTGTGTCCAGCGGTGATGGGATTGCTGCAGGTGGAGGCGGATCCATGGGAGAATGGGCAGGTGGCTGTTTGGATGGCACAACCGGGTCAGGCAACAAAGCTATTGCCTCATCGCCCGATGATGTGTCAATGGTGATCTGTGTGGTGGTCTTTGGAGCCGTACGAAGGGTGTAATAGACCGGAGAGCATTTGACGGCCATTGAAGGCTTCTTGTGTCCGGGAAGGTGCGCTATTGGCGGTCTATTGAGACCTGCTCGAGTGTAAATATAGACCGTGTTGACGACATCGTCGGGCCCTTTGGCTCCGTCTGCTGCATTCGAAGTCCTGAACTGGCCAGCAGGTGTAAAGAGCAAGCTGCCATCGGGAGCAAATGTCAGGCGTCGGAAGAACGATGTGTAGGTCTCATTGGCATATATGCCCGCATTCCTAATGGTGCCACTCCTCATCATGTACGGGTTCGGTGAATGCTCCATCGGGCGCACGGCAGGGAGAGGCATTGATGGGGCTGGAGAAGCTGAGCGGCGCATAGACGGTGAAGAGCCAAATGACGAGCGTCGACTGTGAGAGATTGTTGGAGGGTTCATGGGCAAAGCGAGAGATGTTGGTGTTCCCGGCATGGACGGCCCGGGCGACCCTGGAGCCAGTGCTGAAGAATCTTGTGAGACGTGTGGGCGAAGGCTTGAGTCCGGAGGTGCTGGGCTGCTTGAAGAGATTCGCCGGCCCGGTAGATCCATCTTGGATATCTTGTTGTGTTGATTGAGGGTGAATTGGCCGTCCTTGGTCTTGAGAGTATAGATATGGCAGGCTCTATCCGAGGACTGCGTCGCAAGAAACTCGTTTAACGGGTCCCAAGCTACCCCTTGTACGTAATGATTGTGCTCTGCTATCTGGCGTACCATTTGCCCTTTCCATGACTTAGCATCGGCACATCTCGATGGCCAAAAGGAGGGCCAGCTCACCTGAGTGTGCATTGTAGACACGAGCAATATTGTCCATACTGCCGGTAATGAAGAAGACGCCATCAGGTGACCATGCCAGATCGTATATTTCGGAGCCGGACGAGCGACACATATGCTTGATTCGCCATGTCTCCTTATCTTCTAGGGCATCTTCTCCAAACGCTAGGGTGTGGGCGTGCGTCTCGGAGGGAACCCAAAGTAGTATGTTGCCATCGTCCCCAGCACTTGCTAGCATCTCACCTAGATCCACGTTAAGCATTGCTCCCCTGATCAATGATCAATTAACAGGGGCGTACCTCTGGGAGCAAAGCGAACGACATTGACTGCCTGTGTATGCTGTCCACGTTATCAGCACAGGATTACGCAATTGGAGTTTGAATACATCGCTCACTTTGATCAAAGTGGTCAGGTAAGTGACCGTTCTCTCTTCGCCGTCTCGCTCAACCCTCCACAGACGCACGTTGTTATCTCCCCCAGCTGTTGCCAATCGACCTTTGCCGTGGGGCTCGAAGTGCGTAGAGTATATGGGCGTGTTCTCATTGTGCCACGAGATGAGCAGAGGTGAGGCCTTCATTCTGCCTATTGACGATGGTGAAATGCTAGCGCGGACTGGGCCAACCTGTCCGTCCGCAACGAAGGAGGGCCAAAGGAAAGAGGAACAAATGAATTGGGGTGGTCGCAAGACGAATCAAATACAAGATGTCCGCATGGACAATTACTCAATGTGGAAGATGTGGGTTGGATTGGAGCCCTGAGGCGTTGTGTGTCAGCTTAAAGGTCGGCGTTGTTTCATCTGGCTAGCTAAGGTAGCTACTTGAAGGGGAGTAGGGTGTTATTATAGTGAAGCCGCCATGCTGATTCTCCGCATTCTGTAGTCCATACGCGAGCCGCGTTGGTAATACAATACTGCGCTAAGCTATATTTGTGATACCAATACGTGTTTTATGGCCGTAAAAAGTAACGAGATACCTTCAGCGACGCGTCCGCGAATTATGAGAGTCGACTTATTACAATGTCTATTGTTTACTTGGCCTTATCGTAGACGCACCTACTATCAATTGACAACCACTGATTGTTCCTCGCCGGTCGATTTGTTGAGGCTCTCCCACCCAGGTGCCGTCAATCCTCTCTCTTCAAATTCTTGATCGCTAACAATCTTTATCGTCTTCCTCTTCAACTTGCCCATGCGAAGCAGCATCATATTCTCGTTGAGGATATACTTTTGGGTTTCTTCGGGTTTCCAGTGGGTTGCGTGAACGAACTCGACTTGATCAGGAGGTGCATTCCCAGGCATTTTCCCCGTAGTCCAGCGTTCGCTAGTCGCATAGATGCCTTTCTGATCTATCAGGCGATGTCCTTCGCTTCTGGAGGGGACTAGGCCTGCATGATAAAGAATGTTGGCCATTCTTTGGTCGTACACGAGAGATCGAGGGAGCGTAATGGCTAATGGACTTTCGGACATGGTTTCCAGCCCATTTGGATCGCCCAAAGAAGCCGATTGAACCAATGGGCTATTTTGGAACAAACGAGCGTGCTCCTGCTCCGCCTCTTGTGATATTTCGGTGCCATGGACAACGTTGAGTACTTCACGAGCCAGCTGGTGCTGAGCGACACGTTTCGAAGGGTCCTCGTTGTGCTCTTCCATGAGCCTATCGAGAATATCGAGAGGCTCAAAGGTGAACAGCTTCAGGTAACGGTGAACATCCGCATCTGCTGTACGTAGGAAGAACTATTCATCGGTCAGCTTGATTGAGGACCGCCACATGTGGGCGATTTTACCTGGTAGAGATCAAATGGACTCGTCATTTGCCCATCTAACCATATTGCATTGCCTGCAGATTTTCCAAACTTCTGGCCCGACGCAGTTGTCAAGAGTGGTACAGTGAATCCCATTGGTCTTTTCACCAATACTTCCAAAGGCTTCATCCCGCTCTCATCCTGCCTGACAACCGGATCTGGGTGGGTTCGCCTGATGTAATTTATTGCATCCACACCAGCTAGAATGTTGCCAAATTGATCAGACCCCCCAACTTGGACTTGGATATCTTTTGTTTTGTACATATGCCACCAATCCCAAGCTTGAAGGCTTGGGTAGAGGAACTCGGCAAGGGACATGCCTTCACTGCTCTCGATTCGATTCTTTACGCTACAAAAGCGATAGGAAGTCAGCACCACCATCCTGTCGAACTCTCATGAACGAAACTCACTTACAAATCCCGTCCTAGCTGGGTTCCTAGCCGCATACCTGACGCCATTACTTGAAGGAATTCAGAGATGGTAGTGCTCGTGAGCCAGTGGCTGTTATTTGGCATTTCCCTTCTCCACGTCTTGGGATCTCGTCTGTAGCCGTAGGCTTTCACCCTCTGTTCCGCATTTACCCAAATTCCTTGTAGCTGAACATGGACCTGCGCCAGATTTGCCTTGCGCTCGCCTGAAGTCTGAACTGGCCGGGCACTGTTTCGGTCTGTAGGATCCCCAATTCTGGCCGTCATCCCGCCCAGCTGTTACAGTCAGCTGTCGAAAAGAAGCAGAGAACGGTTATAAGTTTTACCAACGAACAAGACTTATATCCGTGACAGTACATCCAGAACAGGACCATTAGGGGTAGAAGATGACCAATGTGAAGTGAGGGGGCGGTGGGATCAATTCCTGCGTAGATGCCGATTCGTTTCAAGGTCATCAATCTGTCCAGGTCGTCTCGCTTGCTGAGGAACATTCAGCCTTCAATATGAATCAGGTGGCATTTGGCAATGACCCTCCTTGGGGCTGGCATACCCAACGACCTGATTAACGTATCCTCTCTTTTCCAGCATGCTCAACATGCTCTCTTTCCGGCCAGCCAAGATCTCTTCCGCTTGCTCTTTCCATTGCAATTCGTTCTGCTCGATTTGTTTTCCACGCTTCGATACTTGAACATGTTTGTATCTTTTTTGGGCGTTTCTCGAGGGTTCTGGGACTCGAGACCCTTGAATACGGTGTAGACATGGTGGGAAAATATACTGCGGCCTCTGCAAGAGGCCAGTTGCAATCCTTAGCCCCATCAATCCGAGACAGGACAGTGGAGAATTGAGCGGCAAAAGGAGAACATTGAGAAACCTTGGAAGGTCAATGGGATCGAGGAAGATCGGCGCGGAATAATATATATCCGACTCCTCCGCAATCCGCAACGGCTGGTCCCTCGTGCGTCATCAGAAAGGGCACAACCATCGCGAAGGATCCAAGGCAAGAAGGAGATGCGGATTCTAGAATGGTTGCTGACTTATTCGGAAAGCCTTTCCAATTGAAGTTTGTTAGGCCAGCTGATATGTTATTGTTTGCCAACGCCCTCTGTGACCCGCCTCTTGGCCAGACGACTGTTGTCCCTTATGGGCAGCAAGCAGTGCGATCTTGCCCCGGCTTGTTGCAACATCATTCGCTGACCGGCATTAGGTGAGATTCACAGTATTGATCGAGTCAAGTAGGTCATTTCCGGAGCAGCCATGGGAGGCTGTGCTCTGGCACAACGGCCATGATAATCGAGAGTGGCGGGAACTGCCCATGCTAGAGACCACTGCCACAGATCGAGTGCCTGTATTGTTCTCTTGAAATCCAAAGTATAATTTTTCTCATGCTTACAACTTCCAGCTTGCCATCAGGTCGAAAAGTCGAGCCAAAGTCTACCGCCGATACTTCTCAATCGATCTGCCCAAGCCAGCCAAGACTGATCATCCCCTGCATTTTACTCTGAAATTTCGCGTCACTGCTAGCGAGAATTGGAAGTGGGCAAATGACCAAGCATGTACAGGGGATGGCGAAGTCTGCTTCCAACCCAAGAAACCACCAGGCGAGCTGAGAGATTACCTCAGAGACTATAGCCATGATATTACCGTGCACGATGTTGAGAGCCAATCTCCAGATGCACAGCTTTGGTCTATCCTTGCTCCCATTCAGCCAGCGTTAGGGACTGACTCAGTGTTCACGAACACATGTCTTGGAACACCGCGTAGCTACACTCGGTGGTTTGCGACAGTAAGACCATGGGCTCCATGGCTTGCTCCTCGACATGGCAAAGCGCCATTTGCTACTCCACAGCCAGCGGTCACATGCTCATTCTTACGTTGGGACGGACTTCATCTGGTCTTGTTAGCCATTAGTGGCGTTGATCATGTCTTGACGGTTTTTCAACCAGATGGACAGGGTAATGTCATTGCATCTTCCAGGAATGACAGTGAAGAGCCTTCCAGGCAAGCCCGAATCATTGTTGCTGCTGCAAGTACTTACGAATCCGCAAATGCTGCTGTCATGTATCACGCTCGTAACATTGTTCGGGGTGACGAGTACATGAGTACCCAACTGAAGAACGAGATGAGTGCCATGATAGAAAATGACGTGAAAGCTGAGTGGATGGAAAATTGGTATGATGGCTTGACCTACTGCACATGGAACGCACTGGGGCAGGACTTGACTGAAGAGAAGATTTTCAACGCCCTAGACATATTGAAGGAGAACAATATCAACATCACTAATCTGATCATCGACGACAACTGGCAATCTCTTGACAACCAAGATGGCGTGAACCAATTTGCTCTGGGCTGGACCGATTTTGAGGCCAACAAGAAGGGTTTTCCCAGCGGGCTGAAACACACTTGTTTAACCATCAGAGAACGAAATCCAAACATTCAGCATATCGCCGTCTGGCACGCCATTCTGGGATATTGGGGAGCTGTTTCCCCTCATGGCAAGATTGCCAGGGACTACAAGACCATCAAGGTTCGGAAGGACAGCGGCGAAAGTATGACTATCGTCGATGAACCAGATGTTGATCGAATGTACGACGACTTCTACAAATTCCTGTTGTCCTGCGGCGTCGACTCCGTCAAGACAGACGCCCAGTTCATGCTAGACGAAATTGCAAATGCGCCCGACAGACGCCGTTTTATCAGAGCATACCAGGATGCCTGGACGATCGCCAGCCTACGCTATTTCTCGATCAAAGCAATATCATGCATGTCCCAATTCCCTCAAAATCTTTTCCACAGTCAACTACCAATGAACAAGCCACGCGTAATGGTCCGCAACAGCGACGACTTCTTCCCCGACGTACCGAGCTCACATCCATTCCATATCTTCTGCAACGCTCACAACTCTCTCTTCACTTCGCACCTGAACATTTTGCCGGACTGGGACATGTTCCAGACTTCGCACGACTACAGCGGCTTTCATGCAGCCGGCCGATGCATCTCGGGTGGGCCGGTCTACATTACTGATGAGCCAGGGAAGCACGACTTGGACCTTCTCGCCCAGATGACCGCCCGCACAGCACAAAACAAAACCTACGTACTTCGGCCCAGCGTCTTCGGCAAGACTGTTAACATGTACACCGCGTACGAGGAAGAGCGCCTATTAAAAGTTGGCACTTTCGTTGGTGCTACTGGCGGCACAGGAATCCTCGGCCTGTTCAACATAAGCTATCGCGTGCTAGCCGAGCTAGTCAATATTAATGCCTTCCCTGGTGTCGAGAAAGACGGAGAGTATATCATTCGTTCTCACACAACGGGAGAGATTTCAAATAAGCTGAAGTTGAGTGATGAAACGCCCGTCATTTCCTTGGAGGTCGAGGTGAAGGGCTATGAAATCCTTTCCGCTTACCCTTTGCGCTCATTCACGTTGAGAGGGAGCACGGGCCTGCAATCCTCGATTACCAGAGTCGCCGTCTTAGGTCTATTGGGCAAGATGACAGGCGCGGCGGCTGTTAACTCCACCGACATGCGTATCAAAGAGGATGGTAGGCTCCAGTTAGAAGTGGGCATCAAGGCAATGGGTGTTCTAGGGATCTACTTCTCTACTCTGGCAGATCGCTCTGTCTCTGAGGATGTTCTCATCATGATGTTCGGTAAAGTCATTCCTCAGCATACGGTCAAGATCAATGAGGAAGCGCCAATTCTCGAGGTCGATATTGAGAAGGCGTGGGATGAGATGGGCTTGAAGCCTGGGATGAGCAACGACATCCCGCTTAAGATCTTTATTCGCTAGCCAACGAGAGTGGTAACACAAAAGCACAAGAATCGGAAAAGTCGAAGGAGCTCAAGCAACTCCTCCTACATGCGTCAATGAGATATGCCATACAAAAGCTGCAACGACTTAATTGTAGGTAATTCCTGGCAAACAGTGATATCTAAACATGGTATGATCGTCTTTGGGATCTTGACCGATCACTGGCCCCGAAATCTGTAAGGTGTTGCATTTGAGCAATGGGCGGGTATTGCGGTTGTTGTTGACTTCTAATCTTCATTGTCATTCTACGGACAACTACTCAATGAAACGATGAAGGTTTGATGCTCCATTTTTCCCCCGGGATGGAGTATTTCTTGATAATGCAGTAACGGAGACAGTCTCCAAATGCATCTTGGCCCCTTCTCATTGCTAAAAATATATAGGCGAGTTGGACTGTCCCATTGAGTACCTAACGAACAGGGCTCTGGCAGCGCTTGCCATTATCCCGAGGATCTCGTTCTTTATTTCTCTCGGACATTATGATTTGGGCTTTGCCATTGACCCCTGAAGGTGGTGAATGATTGTATTCTTTGTTCTTTTTCAGATCTCACCATTCCCAATGGTACACTATTTGCGCAAGATGGTTCCTATTGTCCCGGACACAGTCAATCACCGATTCCAATTGACAGAACCAGATCTCCAAATAAAATAAGCCATGACGACCTCTTTTTCTAGTTTACATTCCAACTCAGCAGAGCAATTTCTATTCCTGAGCAGCATCAAACAGAATTTTTGCAGCCCTCCAAGTCTTCGAAGAACATTAGACCTGACGACAATAGTCCTTCCCCCCAATTCAAGCATCAGTCTCTTAGCAATCCTTTCGAGACTAAGATTTTAACATGGCCGTACAAACGGCCGCCACCGTCTCGATGCTGGAAGCTATCTTCAATCCCACCGTGATGTACGGAGACATGCAGGCTGTGATCTTGAGTTGTCTTGACAACAACGACCTCAATGTCCTCCAGCTGACGTCTCGTCGATTGAACGAGTTCATGACTACGCCACCCACCGGGCCAATTGCCACAGGCACAGCTGCAGTACAGGCGTCGCAAATGATCCCAAGGCCACTAAGATGATATCGTAAGTTGCTTCGATTCAAGCATTGAGCATCCCTACCCAAGATAGTGTACGGCTTTGCTTATGTGCTACGAGTCGATTCTCAACCTAATGCCTTGACCTTATCAAGGGCGTTCTAATAAAAACCGCAACGCTGACTCCTCCCTTCTCGAGAAATGAATCTACCCGATCATTGTGACCAAGACAACTGCACCACCCTCCCCCAAAGCTTCAGCCGCATCAGCCACTGCCAACAATCAGACTTCGCCGCTCTCTAGAGCCAAGACCACGACTGGGCACAACGACTGGGCCACCCGGACGACTGCGGCTCCGTCTGCGAATTCTGCCGCTAGGACCACCACTACCTCACCCCCCACGTACGCGTCGTCCTTGGCACCCAAGACTATCACGGCTACCAGCGCTACATAATCATCATCGCACGCGGCCACATCGACGTCTACCACGATTGCGACAGCACACAACGCACCCTACACCCGTCAGGCCACAACGGCTGCACCTGCTACGAAAACTGGTACCAAAATCGCTGGCTCTGCGAAAGCTGCGACGACATCAACATCCGCGCCCTGTCCCGCAAGAACCTCGCCCTCTTGTACGGCCGGAACAAGCTCGTCCAGCGCGGCAACATCATGGTCCACGACGACTCCCTCCGCAACGCCCCCAATAGCCACTGCCCCTGCGGCGGGTGAAGATTAGTGCACGCATACCCTCCCCGCCCACCCATCACCTTCCCTCCCGCCCTGCCTCCCCCAGCAAACGCCCCTCTCGCTTTTGCCCCACAAGCCCCAGCAGCAGGTCCCCTCGCCGCGCCTTCATTCCCCCGCCCGCGCACTTCCAAATCCCCCCCGTCACACCCCCTCGCACGCAACAATGCGTGGTATGCTGCGGGTACATTGTCCCCTGTGGCGGACCTGTGCCTGCACCCCTTCGCCGAGCCCGTCGCCTCCTCCAATGAGCGCGCGGGAGAGGGATTGGCGGATTAGAATAGCGCTGAGGACTGGGTGCTCTGTGGGTCTGCGAAATTTGAGACTACCGAGGGCGAGGACGCAGACGCGGTCGCAGACGAGGAGGAGGGGGAACGGGGGGAAGGATGTTATGTTGGATGGGAGGGGAAGGGAGGTGAGGGCGAGTCGGGAGGGGTTTGTGGGGGGGGGGGGGGTGATGAGTGGGGGTGCGAGGCGAGAGGAAGGGCGGATGGGGGCGGTGGGTTTGTGGGACTGTTTGGGGGTTGTTGAGGGGTCTGTTTGTTGGTATCGCTGAGGGATAGGTGGGCATTTTATTTGACTGTAATTTTTGTGGGCTTGACTCATGACGGTGGAGCGGATCTAGTGTTAGTAATAGATCGGCTGGACACATTAGTATGAGACATGATAAATCGTTTTGCTCAGATGAATTGTCATTTTGTGTCGGACACATCGTGAGGACTTCGCCCCGCGGGAGTAGATGGAGGATAGAGGGTGTTTCAATCAGCTTGTTTTCAACTCAGCTCTTGTCACGAATGTGTCGCCACGATCCTGGCGGGATGGAGGTAAGAGGGTTATTGTAAAGTGTGGAACGCTGGATGGGATTTGAAAGAGGTGGCGCTGTGGCCTTCTGGTGGACGAGAGCTCGAGGAAAGACTATTTGTTTTCACAGAGATCTGTAGCTTGATTCACGGGTGGCTGTGATACAACGTGGACACTGAGACCATTACGTTGTGATGACATAGCGTGTAAACATGTGAGTCTAACAGTTCAATATTGTAACAACCTCGCCATACAATGAGGATCACGGCCGCGATTTTGGGTGCAAGAGCTGCGCCATGAAGTACTGGAAGGGATCTCGATTGCCCAACACCGAGCCCTCTAAGGCTGAAAATGTGCAAAGCTACTTTCAGAATTGGGGAGCGATCGTGAAATGTCATCTGCAAGCAGATCTTTGCCCAAGTCTTGATTCTATTGAAGATCTATGCGGTCGGCGTGCTGCAGGTTGCAGTCTCTGTTGCAGGCTTTGGTACCGACATCCCATGATCCCGATCATCCGTCCACCTTAAGGGAAGTGATATGCCGTTCCTCCACCTGCTCGTCTCCTATCCCGACTTCTCCACCCATCTAGTGGCGTGACTTGGGAAATCGATATTCACCCACCAGTCAAGTCGAAGGTGAGGAGATCTTTCTCAAGGTGGGTCATTGGCGTCCTTGGGCAGCTCATGCATTAGTCTATATTCTGGTTGCAAGTCAGCAACTCGATTTGAACTTGAGTAGCTGGCTCTATCAAGTCAAGACAGTGATTGGGCGCCCTGCGGCTTCCCAAGTCTGCAGCTGCAGGTGGCGCTGTGGCAAAGAGCTCTTTATCCACGAATCGCAGTAATCATTTGGCCTTTCCAACTCTCCATACACGCAGCTACAGTAACGCCTTGCAGTCTCATTTCTCATGGTGCTCTATTGACGTACTTACTACTCAACATACTTCTTTCGGTTTCCATTGTGTTTCATGCATTCCTCTAGAGTAGAACGCATCAGCTGAAGCATACGATTTTCAGAGACGAGTTTTTCACTACGGCTCAATGGGAAGTACATACTTCTCGTCTGACTCGAGAATGCATGACTGTGGTCTTGGCTGTATCTCTTCGCGACCAATATTGCACGTCTTAGTTCCAATTGTTTGGACGTGGACACATCTATGCCGTCGGAGGACGTCGTGACACATTTTATCTTCGTCGGAACCTGCTAGCTATGAGTATCGAAGCTGGGTACGTTGAGATTGTTTGGGTGGAATTGTAGTATGAAAAGGGATAAAGGAGAATTAAAGGATAATAATACCTGCAAAACTAATCGCCTGACGGAAGAAGACCCTACACTCGAGCCGCATCCACAGACCAACTATGAGCGAATATATCTATAGGTAAATCTGATACCAACTGAATGGCCACATTATATGTGAAAAATCTGTTCAGCCACAGATGAAGACTATTGGGGAGGAGCTGTTTCCTGGGGACTTACCAGATCACTTCTTCAATTCCACCTCTCCGCACAGAAATGGCATCCAATTGCACCAACAAATGTCAACATGGTCTAGAGTCTGCTTGAAATTGCCCCTGGTCAATGGCCTCGATACGGCTTTCCATTGGTATTTTGTTCCCTGGCCTGCAAGGTAGGCCACAGGGTTGCGACTCAAGGACCGGCGGGATGGCAACATCTCGGGTACCAAGCTGCCGGCAATGAAATCGTTGGATGTGGACCAAACCATGGGGATTATGTGTTTCAAAAATAGACATCGAGTGGAGTTGGCAAACGCAAAGCCCCTCCCACCAACCGGGAGCGGTGTGCACTGAGATGGATTGTGTAAGCGCATTGGCCACTTGTGCACTTACAGCCAGATTGGTTGCTGACTGGCGAAAGTGAGGCTGTCTGTTGCCCCTCTCCACATTCTGAAATTGTTCGCCTGCATCGTGCGTTGTCGATTCGAGGTACCATAGATCACAATTCCAAGCCAGAGCATAGGTAACCAGATGCTGTCATTAGTAGAGAGTAGCCGTTGCTTTATTCCCGCCATGATCGTTCGTCCTTCCTGTGCGATACGCCTCCTGTATGTCGGGCATTGATTGAACGATTCAGAGCCTCGTAGAAGTTCATCGAGCTTGAGAATACTCTCTGTAAAGTATCATCATGATGCATTAATTCTCACGGCCTCCCCAAAGAAGGTTAAAACTTTCATGACGAGGACATTTCTTCGGCAAGGCGTGGGTCCAAATGGCCATTCATCGTAGGAGTATAGACGCCCAGACGGTCATGGGTAATCACTTGAGAAACAGGATTTCCGGGTAGCACAAAGTGCAACCTTTCCCTCTTTTAATGGCAAGGTCGAGTACGGTGCGCGGTCGCCGGATGCCTGGTTGCCTGTTTGCCTTGTCGCCTTCTCGTATAACGGGGCTTCAGGCGAATGAAACCACACGTAATGGCCTGACAAGAACAGCCTATGAATTGGGAGACGCTGATGGCTCTAGACCGAGATGCTTTGGCTTACAGGCCATTCTTTTGCACGCCCCGATCGACTTCTACTAACCATCCCTGAGAGTGGCGGTATTATTGGCCCTCCGCTGCTGAGCGTTCGTGATTTTGTACTCGAATAAGCAAATGAATGTCCTTGCTGTAGCTATCAGCAGCCCTCGTTATATTGTTTGGCTTCGTGTTTGCCGTCTGAGAATGAAATCTATCTAACTACAAAGTATGTCCGTGGAGACATTGGCGATTTAGCAATGCTTGCCCCAAGCCGAATTCCGACCAGGACCAAAGCGAAGATATTCGCGCCTCAAACTCTTTGCTATCAAGCAATAGTAGGAGACCTATCTAGTCCTCGTCTTTGCAAGCCATCTGGAGATTCATGTGAAGAGGCCTTGATCGACTCAAACGTGAGAACTTCATAGTTAGACTACCGAGCAAAAACTCCCGCAAGCGCCGCTTCGGGAATGACAAATCCGCGGACTGGCTTTGATGTGTCGCTATGTGGATTCTGTCTTTTTACAAAGCCATGTCCTTGCTCTTCTCTCGGACCAGACACGCATCGCCATCGCCCTTCAGATGATAGTCCACGCCTTGCATTGTGCCATCAAAAATGTAATGGCCATGTATCCATTTGAACCGCTTCGATCGCCGTGGCGAGAAGACATCAAATACATCCTGGTGTATCTTGCTGACCCACCCTTCATTAGGCAGATGGGCTTCGGTGACATCCTCCCAAACACGACGCGGTTTAATCTCCCAAAATCGATCCCCAGGTTCAAGATCAAGGCCGAGTGCTGCGGATTCTTCGGGCGTGTAGACCTTGATAGCCAAAAACAGTACGTAATCCTCTTTTGCGGAAGCTTCATAAAGAATTGACATGGGTATCGAAAGGAAATGGTGCTCATGGTGGTGCCCGATTAAAGTAATGAAACTCGTTGAGAGCGGAAGTTGCTTGAGCACTTGGCTAAGGAAGGGTACTCCAAGAGATAAGTGGTATTTCAGGGCTGAACAAAGATTGGACTCAGCCAGCCTCCTCTCAGGATCTCGGCCATCAACAGCAGGGATGCTGTACAGTGCGGTCGCAGGGTTTAGGTTCTCATAAAGCGTCTTTGGTCGATGCCACTGTCCACTCCACAGGTCAGGGTCCGAGCGTATCGTACGAAGCATGAAGATTCTCTTATTTTCGTAGAGATAGAGAATCACGTCAGTCAGGTATTGACATATCTCGTCCAATTCCGCGACTTCCCAAGGGACGAGGGCACCGAGAAAGAGTGCTTGAAGAGACCTTGATGATTCCCAGTCGAGACTAGGTCGATTTTGAAGGTCTTTGGCGTTGAGAGGCCTATGAAAGAGCATGCAATATATGTGAAGACGCCACAATGCGCGCTGGATCCGATGCTTCTCTTCGAGGCGAAGTTCGATCTTTCTCGGCGAGGACACGTTCCTTTCTACCTGAATTGCAAAGCGGCCGATCGTAGAGAGAATATGATTATCTTCGCTCTCATAGTATGAGTTGCACGCCCTTTGGGCACTTATGTCCGTTAAGACTTGCTCACGGCGGCCTAGAAGCGCTTGCAGGTACGACGAGAGAAACCCCTTGGTGAGGTTTTCTATTCCAGTGAAGACAGCAGCGAGTTCTCGCAGTACCATCACTGGATCAGCGATTTTGAGGGGAAGCTGGCGGTCCTGCGAGCTGAGGTGCCGTCGTATGAATTGACCCATTGTATAATGGGCGTTTGGGAAGTCTTGTTGCAGGATGACAACGGTGACGGCCAGCTGCTGTATCTCCAAAGGGAGGCTCTTCAGAGCTATCTGTATGAAACACCGAGCGTGGCTCTTGAAGACAGCCTTGGCTGCCCAGGATTGCGAGACATGGTCACGGAGGCTGGGGAGGCTATCGCAATGCGCCGCTACTGCTGAGAAGTTGCAGAATTGAGGAGGTGACATCCTTGCAGTGCTCTAATATGTTCCGGGATGATGGGTAGAGAGGAGGCGTGAGTAACACAATTTTCTCGGCGCTAAACTGCCATAGGAGCTTTTCCACTCATAACATCCCCTTCGGGCGTAAGCTCGGCACATTGTGCAGCCGTAGTTTAGGCCTCTATCTTTAGATGTGCTTTTCTCAAGTGGCACGTATAGGCGGATGCGAGCTAGAAAGAAGCGGAGCCAGCCAATCGCACTGCTCCTCGGTCCACATATCGAGAAATCTGCCGAGTCGGGAGTCTACTCTTGACTCATGCAAGTAAGATAGCATTGTATTCAGCAGCCCTTTACAAGATTCGTTATCGAAACCACTGTTCCAATCATTCTTTGGACGGGTGGGCTCTGATTCATGAGATTCTCTGCCCTCAGCTGGTATTCCTCGGGGGAAAAGTCGTTGGTCATTTGGTTCATGCCCCACTCGACAGGGGTCTTGGTGGATGTGAGGTGTTTTCTTCATTCCTTGCATGCTGCATCGTCGGGTACACAGTATGGGAGATGTTGGCTCCAAACTTGGTTCTACGAGAATCACAATACTTCCAAGATTTTGCCTCAGACTTCTATACTACCGACCGTCGATTCTAAATCTGAAGGCTGGCCAGTTTGCTAGGCTTTGGGTTCTTTTGAAGGGTTTGATACCAAGTGAGAAGTCAGATACTTGCTATCGAACACTTCAGAGTTTGAGGCAAGCGTAGCGCTCTCGTGTTCGTCGATATCATTGCCCATTTCTTGCTCGGGAAAAGAACTCTGCATCATTGCTCCTGCATCTTATTAGCAGTCATCTCACGTGCACCTACTTTGTAGTGCGCCGAGTGCCCTATTCTGTCTCTGGGCGGCTTCTGTTTCGCCCCGTAGAGTCGGTCGGCTTGTTTACTATTATTCTCTTGAGCTGGCGGGCAGCTGCATGCTCGATTATGGTTATAACATAGTCTGAAGATCATTCTGTTCAGAGCAAAGGACCATTCACTTCGCGTCGTTAGTATCCAGCGCCAGGCTGCCTTGTTTCTTGCAATGCGTGGATGGTGCCCAAAGTGCCATTTGGTGCAAGTGGAATCGGCTAGAAAGAGCCGCACATTGCATCGCCAGAGCGACTGTGCACCTTGACCTGAATGGCACGGTGCTCTTTGACCTTTGTCCCGCTTGCGATCAGGGAAAGATGGAGACGGTCGAGGGGTCTTCATCCCGTCTCAATCGCGCCTGCCGACAATTTCACGAGACGCTAATCACTAGCGCGCGCTTCCATTCTAAGGTACTCCTATCCATTTGCACTTCTGATCAGTGCTCTCGCGCATTGCACAAGGCTGATAATACAGAACTACTTTCCGTCGGGGGAAGTGGTGTATTTGGAGTGTTTGGCGATGATTGGACGTGGTGATGAAATTCTTGAATTGGGAGGGCTGGGGCCATACCATTGGGAGAATTCTGGTGATATCACGCCGGCTTTCAGGGTTTCCTCTGGTAAATTACGAGGGCTTATGCGATTTGTTCTACGTGAGTATCGGCGGCAAGGAGTGTTTATCTTCTGCGGCATTTCACTAGGGGGTATTGGGTTTGTTCCTGTCTATCTCAGCTAAGACCAGGCTTCGTGACAGTCTGAAGCATTTGCAGAATATAGATTTGGTCGAAGCAGAGCCAACAGTGTAGGATTTCTAATGGTATACATCACTCGAAACTTCGTCGCTGGTCTAGAGTATCGAAATTCCATTCGCATCACACATCCGCGTGCACACGCATTATTCATCACCCAGCCTATCCATCATGTTGTCCCGAAACCGTCTTTGGTACGCAATTTTGCGAACTACCCAGCAAGACCCAAATCCTCCCGGGCAGGCACAACACGAATAGTGTTCGTGTGGCCCTTCCCGCCCCTCCATCCCTGAACACAAACGACCATGTCGTTCTTGCTCAACACGCCCAAATCGATCGCGCTCTTGATCCCCCACTTCAGACGCCCATCGACATCTTCCTGCCAATCAACGCTTTTGTAATCGGGTTTCTTCTGTGGGAAGAGGAAAGGGTAGACGCCCCGGTAGAGGTGGGAGTAACGCGAGGCCGTTGCGTTGCGAGTGACCATTATGATGGGGCAGACGGGACGGTATTTGGATATCATGCGGGCGGATTGGCCACTGGGATATATTAGCGTCCTTACTATCAACCGAGAAGATGAAACGGGAAGAGTCACCTCGTAGTCAAGACAAGTATGGCCCCAGCATTCATCTCCAGGCTCGTGCTGACAGCAGACATGGAGATAGACTCCAGCATGCTCACAGGCTTCTTGGTGGTAGCGCGCATATCGTTGAACAAGCTCACATATGGGATGGCTACTTCGGCAAGCGAGCAGGTCTCGTGCATCATGCTGACGGATTCTCGGGGGTAGCTGCCCTTGGCTGTTTCACCGGACAACATCACGCAGTCGGCGCCATCTAGGACGGCATTACCAACATCGCTGACTTCAGCACGCGTGGGACGGGGATTGTTGGTCATGGACTCCAGCATCTGAGTAGCGCAGATGACGGGCTTGCCGGCACGGTTGCATTTGGCGATCATCATCTTCTGCGCAATAAAGACCTGCGCGGGAGGGATCTCAATACCCAAGTCGCCACGAGCGACCATGACGCCGTCAGTCACCTGGAGGATTTCATCGAAGTTATTCACACCCTGTTGGTTCTCGATCTTGGCAATGATCTGGATATCCTTACCGTCTTCGCCGAGGACCTTTCGGATAGATTCGATGTCGCTACCGCGACGGATGAACGAGGCGAAGACCATGTCTACGTTGTTCTTGACGCCGAAGCGGAGATCGGCTTGGTCCTTTTCGGAGAGCGCCGGGAGGTCGACGTCGGTTTTGGGGAGGTTGACTCCCTTTTTGGAGGATATCTTGCCGTTGTTCATGCATCTGACATGAAGCGTTTTATCGTCGATGATTTTGATAACTTCGAACGAAAGGATCCCATCGTCGACGTATATGGTGCGGCCGGCTTTGATGACTTTGGTGATGTTCTTGTAGTCGACATACCTGTACGTAGGTCAGCAAAAGCGTTATGTAGGGATCTTAGGGAGTGTACATGTTCTTGTCATCGCTAGCGGTGGCGTATTTTTCGTCGGTAGTGATGTTCATCTCAGTGCCTGCGGAGATCGGGATGTCTGCATCTCTGGTGGTATTACCGGTACGAATCTCTGGTCCTTTCTAATGTTGTCTCAACTCTCAATATCTCATGCAGAGGGGTTTGTGCAAGGTACCGTATCAAGAGCAATGGCCAAAGGGCGGCCGGGATTCTGACGCTCAGCCTCTCTCGCATTGTCGATCACGGATTGATGGTACTGCAAACGTTCAGTTTAGGATATAACTTGGCCATTGGCTTAGTGATTGGATATTTCAACATACCTCGTAAGAGCCATGAGAGAAGTTCATACGAACAACATTGAGTCCAGCTGGTAGGCTTGCGTCAATTGAGTGTACCGTCGGTGAAGGCCGATCGTACCTTTGCGGAGCATAGCAATTTTTTCTGGGGAATTAGTCTTCGGGCCTAGTTTTTCGGTTGATTAGCAACGTTCATCGACCCATTGCGAGCATAGAGGACGGCAGGCTATTGAGTGGAGGTAGCGTATACTCACCGATGGTGCAGATGATCGAGGTGCGACGGTAGTTCGTTTTTGGCTTGAACTCGGTGTTGAGGCTCGAGAGCCATTCGATCTGAGTCTGTCCGCTGGACAGATGATCCAGAGAGTCTGCCATCCTGAGAGAGCCTGGCTGAATGAAGGCTCCCCTGAGGAATTCCTACTGCGGCGACTTAGAGAAAGTCCCGAAATATCTCGGGTTTCAAGAAGCGTACCCCTTCTTGACCAGGTGAGTGCCTGGAGGATTGATTGGACGTGAGATGAGCTTCTGCTGGATCTTGCTGGAGCAGAGATGAGGATGAAGAGAGGAATATAGATTTAGGGAGGGGTGAGGGAGAGCTTTTCAAGGATGGGTTTGAATATGATGTTTGGCCAGAAAGCTTTCTACTCAACAAAGCTTTTCATCCGCGGGGATGCCGCCCGAGGGGTCGGGGCCATTTAGGTTTCCTGGGCCGGCTACGTATCTAATCACGGTTGTGTCCGTATCAAGCTCTGTCGCGTCGGTAAGGCATATAAGCGAATGGAACGTTTTTGAGTACTAGTGTCAGCCCTACAGCGCTAAAAAGTGGGCATGAGATGCTCCCAGCCAGTCTGGATACACTTTCATTTGAAAGCATCCTTCATACCAGTAGACTCGAATACCGCTGGTGATTCTCTCCGTAAGCTTGGGAAGATACCACCTACACACTCTACACATCTGGGTGCCAGAACTGAAACTCACAATGGTGGTGAGTGACTGCAATGCAATCAACACGGCAGGCTCCAGCTGATAATTGGAGTAGCTCGGACGTATAACCCACTATGCTTTCGATGCAATCCTCGGTAACCTTCTTGCCTCGACTCTTGACATACAACACATTGTTGCTAACTAACGGAATAGTCTCGGCTTTTCTTGCAGGCATGAGGCGGTCCACAGGTCTCACGTATGGACCCCACTTCCATCCCTACTCCTGGCCTCCCAGCTGTCACTTTATGGTAGCAGGCTAGACTGCAAACGCCAGAACCAGCCTTGCTAATTATACCCTCATCTGGGGACCTCAGCCCCAGCGTCAACTCAGAGAAGATATCCGAAAGCAAAGAGCTGAAAAAGTGGGTCGACAATTACCTTGGCATGGGCGAGTGGGTGATGGATCAGAGTGTGGCCATATTGGGATCGAGCGGCTGGTTCGAGAGGAGGAGAGGGGAGTCAGGATCTGATGAGAGGAGAAGATGAAAGAATGTGCCAATGGAAGAGGAGTTATTTGCGGCGTTGGCTGGGCAATGCTGGAGCTATGTTGAGAAGTTGTGGAGACCTGGCGGTTCGTTCTAAATGTGGATGCTGCTCAAATATCTGAGTGCCACTGTTGGGGTACACTTCTGGCATTGTTTCCCACAGGATTGAGTGTCGACCAGGTGACAGGCAGTTTGCAGGATTCAAATGGAATTTCCTCTCCTTCAATCAACATACAAATCACCAAACTTTGCACAAGAACCACCATTGTGCAGCATGAACAACCGAACCGAACCCATAGTAAACGCAATTGACACAGGAATGCAATCACGCTAATGTTTTGCCCTCGTGCTTTGACATCATATATCCTCCCTGGATTACCGTAGAATTCTTCCCCCAAGCACGATCCCTGATACCGATATAGCGTATCCAAACTCCCCCAACCATCCCTCACCTGCCTCAACCATGTCTCCAACGCCAGATAACTACTTCGTCCGCGTAACCGCTGGTCCCTCCTACGATCCCTCAACTCACCAAGTTGTCAATGTCAACTCCCCCGCCCAAACCCACATAATCTCACCCCTCTGCACCGCCAACCTCTCCATCCGCATTCAAAATTACCGGGGTAGCCCTCCTCCCCTTCCCACATACCCCTAGCAATCCATTGACACATTCAGGTCTCCCCCGCAACTCCCCCATTACATCCCCTTACTTCTCCTCTCCAACCCACACAAAAGATCAATACAGCATTTCCTTCACCCTCCTTCCGCACATCCCAATCCCAGGCACCTCCCTCGTCTTCGGCAACGACATCGACCATCCCGTCCGTGACCGCCTCCCGTACGGGACCGGGGCGGCTTTTAAGATTGTGAAGAGTTTGATCGATCCTGGTTTGGAAGGGGATTTGTACTCTGATCAACCGCATCTTTATGGGAATGCTTTGAGTAGTTTTAATGTTGTACGGGTGGGGGAGAAGGTGGAGGGGGTAAAGCTGGAAAGTGAAGGAGGGGAGGCAGGAGGGGTGTTGCAAGAGGGGGGAGATGGGGATGGCGTGGCGTGGAGGAAGGAGAGAGATGTGCCTGAAAAGGAGGATGCGAGGAAGAAGTGGGCGCTGAAAGGAGGGGGGGAGAAGTGGGAGTGGGAGGCTGGGAGGGTTTTCAGGGGGGATTTTTTCAATCCGTTTATTGACTTCAATGGTGGGTTCCACCGCCTGACACGAGAAGTTGTCAAGAGCTGGAGATTCTTTTCCTGCTGACAGAGATCAGATTTCTCTCTGAAGCTGCCCGGCTTCTCATTATCAGTATTGGGCTACTTGGGTGGGGAAGACTACTTAAGGTACACATCTTCTTTCTACGAATACCTTTCCGTGGGGATGGGCAAGTCTCGTCCGGCTAATATATTCTTCTCTCCAGATACGTCCTGAAGAACAAAGACACGGGCGATGTCTTTTTCGTGGTAGTATTCTCTTTGGTAAAGAAAGAGGACGTAGAGAAGGAGGAGGCAAAGCAAGCAAAACAGGGCGCAACTGAGAACGATACTAGAGAAGGAAGGCATGAGGGGGAGAAGAGCTTTCAGCCAAGAGCAGAGGATCTCGATTAAGTGCAATTTATTCGGACTTTGACTGTAAGGAAGTGGGTGCTCAGAAATATACAGTGAGCAACCACATCCCCTGCAAAGACGCGGTGTTCGTTGACCTACTTTGGCGCATAGACTTTAGACATATCGGTCTACAGTAACTTATCCTTCATCTCTAATAGTTCTTTGATACTATATGGAACAAGCTGCAAAACATGCAAGAAGGGACGCGGAAGGACAAAGAATATATTGCGGCCAACCCGTCTCCACCCCCTAGTGTTTACATCTTCACCACACAGTGATGAAGCACCTAAGCGAAGCTCTGACACAAATTCTCATTGTAAAAGGGCTTTGGGAACCGTGCCCGCTTCACAGACAGATCATGCCACAGAAGGATGGAGCGACACTCCAAATCCTTGCGCGGCATGTCAAAAGCTAGTCAAAAGCCAAGGCATAAATCATGGCGTCGGTCTGAGGAGCCGGGGAAGAGATCACAACACTGGTCGAGCCACATAATTGTCATTCATCACAAGTCCAAGAAGCCCAGACACTATGGAAAAGATCGCCTTCTGATGTATCCTGAGATCCGTAGGTCTGCCAGTGCCCATGGTCTTATCAGCCAATGCTAATCAATGTTCTACTTTAGCCTCATGGCAGCAGTATTTATGCATGATCCATTCTGTCTGTTTTATGCTAAGTTTTTCAGAGGGAATGAGTTCCTTCGGTCGGGATATCGGTATGTGGATTCAAAGACTCTATTTCGAGAGACTGTCGCTCATTCAGCTGGCCCCTAGTCCCACAAGCGGATCTCTTCTCCAGTCCATCAAAAGTCTCCTATACCTCCACAACGAAACCGGTAAGCTTTCCCTCGTCCTTCCCGCTTGGCCTCACGGCTGACGTTGTCAACAAAGTGAACATATACGCCCACATTCTTGGCGCCGAAATCTTCCTCAATCTCCCACAAAGGACATCCTCTATGACCTCCCGCTACCGTACCGCGAGTACTTCCGATGTCATCGTCTTCTCCATATTCTCCTACGGGGTGGCCACATGTTTCGCTCTTTCCGCTACGTAAGAAACCCCAGATTCTGCTCACTAACCGTCTTGCTGAATTTCGATCAGAGCCCACACGCTTTTCAACCACTCGCAAAGCTATGCTTCCTTCGGGCTCAAACTAGATTACCTCGGAATTGTCCTCTTAATGTGGGGCTTACATGTTTCGACTGAGTACTACGGATTCTACTGCAACCCGCGCCTACAAACTTTTTACTGGACGATGGTACGCGACCCTTCCCCTCTCTCTTCATACTGGGGTCACCCTGTGAAAGCTTACTGTAATAAATTTAGACAACTATGATAGCAATAGGTTGTGCCGTTTCCACACTATCTCCCAAATTCAGCCGGCCGGAATACCACCTCCAGCGTGCATTCATGTACGGATCTGGCGCCCTTTTCGTCATCGTGTTCATTGTCCATGGGATTTTGCTTCACGGCTGGGCGATTCAGAAGGAGAGGATGGCACTGCAGTGGATGGGCTTTACCGCAATCCTGAATGCGCTTGGTGGACTTTTCTATTCCTCAAAGGTAAGTCTGCCGGCGAAAAGCCATGATGAGAAGTTGTTGTGAAAGTAGTGAGCTAACAGAGATAGTTTCCTGAAAGATGGACGCCGTACAAATACGACATCTTTGGGGCAAGCCATCAGATGTTCCATATCTTGGTCGTCTTTGCGGCCTTAGCGCACATTATGGGCTTGCAACATGCGTTCGATTATACGCACAGTGTGGGACATGAGTGCGGATGTGTGTGTGAATGAGAAGCGGGAGGCTCTCATTTCCTTTGTAGATAGTCCATACTTGAAGATATCGAAGAAGCCATCCTCCACGTGTGAGCGAATAACGAATGAGAGGTGGCACAGAGCCAAATCACACAAGAATGTTATCGTTCCAATTTTATATATACGTCTAGAAAATCTATCGGTCTATCAAAATATCTCCCAAAAGCCTGTATGCCCCCTCAATCCTGCTTCCCGTCCCCATTCCCATCCTTCGCAGGCTCAAACCTCGCCCTCAACGTTTTCACCATCCTCCCAAACCAATAAACATTCAACCCACTCAACGTAGCCGTCGCCCCCACATACAGCAGGGCTAACCACGGCGGCACCGGCAAGCCCCCTTGCGTATTATAGGCCTCCCAGATGTCCCGGTACATATTAAAACACTGCATAGTTCCCCACACCAACCTACTAGCCCCAAAGGTCGTAACAAGCGCTACACCATTCACCAACTGCGCCGTCGAACCGGTCATGCCAAGCTTATCCATAAACCAGTGAATATTCAAGAAAGGGGTGGAGAGCTCGTAAAGAATGAAATTGAGGCCGTAGTAATTGCAAAAAGGCCGCTATCACCCCGTCAGTCTAGCATCCACCCACCGCACCGCTGAGCCTCCCCAGCACAGACACACACCCCCACAAGCACAGAGGACACAAAAGGGGTACTCACAAACCCAAACAACCCCACCGCAAGCGCACACCCCGCATGCACCGCCGCCCCCACCCCATGCACATCCAACCTACCCACACACAACGCCAAATCCCACAGGAAGTACCCAGCACTCAGCCCCTGCACCATTCCCCCCGCCCCGCTATACCCCCACACCCGCTCCCGAGCGCCCCAATTCCACCGCTCCTTATCCTTGTATATGACCCACACGGCGGCGGCGTTAATGAGGAGGGATTGGACGAGGGAGACGGCGTGCGCGTTCCACTTGATTTTGTTTTTGGGGGGTAAGTTGGGGTAGGTGTGGGGGAAGAGGGCTGTGGAGAGGTGGGGGGAGAGGGAGTGGTTGAGGAAGGTGTAGAGAGTGAAGGAGGGGAGGATTTCGTGGGCGTGCAGGGGGAGGCTGCGGAGGGAGAGGCTGCGGGCGAGA
>JAABUQ010003037.1_pt1 | contig 31706 bp, 25 predicted proteins | sample 5560001 | NCBI WGS metagenome assembly JAABUQ01 (sample SAMN10711888, study PRJNA513371) | rock metagenome | isolation source: Antarctica rocks | place: Antarctica: Victoria Land, Finger Mt nord | collected 2015-12-18 | reverse complement strand
GCCCGCGCGCCTTCAGATGATCTACGACCAGTTCAACACGCTGGTGGACACCCATCAGCCTGCCGAAGTCGCCACGGAGCGTTTGTTTTTCACCAACAATGTCACTACGGGCATTCCCGTGGGCCGCGCCCTGGGGGTGATACTGCTCACGCTCGCCCAGCGCCGTCTGCCGTGGGCCGAATACACGCCCACCCAGGTAAAAAGCGCGGTGGTCGGCGTGGGCAATGCCGACAAAAAGCAGGTGCAGTTTATGGTCACGCGCCTGCTCAGCCTGCGCGAAACCCCCAAGCCCGACGATGCCGCCGATGCCCTGGCTGTCGCCCTGTGCCATGCGCACTCCCTGCGCCTTGCCCCGCTGGTCAAGCCGGGCGTGCGCGGCTGACATTTTGTGCGGCAAACACGGCAGGGATAATCGCTTCGCATCGCTAACTTACCGCTTATTAAGAGTATTGTGTAAATGTCTTGAAGAGGCCCCCCTGCCCTTCTCCCCGCTAACGCACTGGCGTACCCGGAGGGTGGAGGCCCTGCGACTAGGGGCAATAATGGGGAGCAATACAGAGAAGAGCCAGTGGCTATTGTCTTTCCTAATCTTATTCTGGCTCCCCAGCCCTCCGGGCATGCCAGTGCATGATTGGGGCGGGGGGGCCTTCCTACCACCTTCTGTACACAGTCTCAGCATCAATCACACATCAACCAACACCCAATTACAGCAATTATTCCGAGGAGAACCAGCACATGGCGGGAACAATCGTAGCGGTCTTCCAAGACCATCAGGCGGCGGAAGAAGCGGCGCAGGCGCTGCTTGATGACGGCGTGCCTCTGGCCGACATCGCCCTGGTGGCGAAGAATGCCGGGGGCGAAACCGGCCCGCTGCACGCCCAAGGCGAGCGGCCCGAAGCCGACGGCGAGGAGTTTCTCACCACGTCTGTGCGCGAAGTGCCGGAGCATGACGTGGAGCGTCCGGTCAATCACCACGCCGAAAGCATTGCGCGCGGCGTGGTCGGCTTTGTGGTCGGCGGCCCGATCATGTCGCTCGCGGTTGCGCTGTGCATTTATCTGCCCGGCGCGGAAGCGCTGTTCACCGCCCACCCCTTGATGCCGCAGCTCGGCGGCGGACTGCTGGGCGGCATCATCGGGGCGTTGATTGGGGCGCTGACGGCGGGCGGCGTGCCGGAAGACGCCGCCCGCGCCTACCACCAGCATGTGGAGCGCGGCGAGACTTTGGTGACCGCGCTGTCGTCGGGCAGTCGCGCCGCCCACTTGCAGGAGATATTGAAGGAGCATGGCGGGCGGCGGCTGGGCTACTTTCCGCGCTTTCTAGACAGCGTGCAAAGCGCCGAGTCGTAGGGAGCCAGCCGGGGCCGTGCGCGCACGTCGTTTCAGCCTCCCTTCGGCGGTTCCACGGCATATCAAGGGCGTACCGACGACGGAAAGATTTGTTCCGTCGTTGGTACACGCTGGGAAGGCCGGGGCAACACAGGGGCAATGCCATAGGAAAACAGAGAGGGGCCGCTGCCATTATCGGCAACGGCCCGTAGCGTTTGCGCGCCTGTTGAGGAAATATCACAGGCGTTCCAGGCGGCGGCGCAGGCGGCGCGTGTTGAAGACGACGGACAAGGAACTCACCAGCATCGCCCCCGCCGCGACAATGGGGTTGACCCAGCCCAGCACGGCGAGAGGAATGCAGACGCCGTTGTACAGGCAGGCCCAGAACAAGTTTTGCTTCATCACGCGGGCAGTCTCGCGCCCAATGCGGAACAGGTCGGCCAATCGGCCCAGGTCATCCCCGACCAGCGTGATGTCGGCGGCGCGGCGAGCGATCTCCGTGCCGGACCCGAAGGCGATGCCGATGTCGGCCTGCGCCAGCGCGGGGGCATCGTTGATGCCGTCCCCAACCACTGCGACAGTTTGGGCCGTCTGCATGGCACGGACACGGGCCACTTTATCGGCGGGGGTCATCTGCGCGGTCAAGTTTTGGATGCCGACCGCGTGCGCAATGGCTTCCGTTGTGTCGCGCGCGTCACCCGAAATCACTTCCACGCCTATGCCCAATGTCCGCAGCGCGCCGACCGTCGCGGCGGCATTGGGGCGCGCGCGGTCGCCGAGGGCAATCAGGCCGCGTATCTGTGCCGCATCGGCTGTGCCAAGTGGGGAGAAAGCGGGGACGCTGCCGTAAAACAGCGCGGTCTGGCCCTGCGCCTCGCACGCGCGGGCGGCGTGTTCCAGGGTGTCGGGCAGGGGGGCGTTTTGGGCATGCGCGAGGGCGCGGCTGCCGATAAACCAGCGTACCCCGTCAACACTGCCCGTGATCCCCTGGCTGTCATGCCGGGCGAAGTCGGCGGCGCACACGGGCGGGCCGGGATATTCGGCTTCGGCGTGCTGGACCAGGGCGCGGGCCAGCGGGTGCTCACTTGGGCGCTCCAGGGCGGCAAGGATGGGCCAGTCATCATCACTGCCCGGCCCGGCAAAGACAGCCTCCCGGACGACAAAGCGGCCCTCGGTCAGGGTGCCTGTTTTATCCAGCAGGACGTGCCGGATGCGCGGCAGGGTTTCCAGGATGGCGGTGTTGGCAATCAGAATGCCCCGGCTTGCGGCGTGGCCCACGCCTGTCGTGATTGCCATCGGGGTGGCGAGGCCCAGCGCGCAGGGGCAGGCGATAACTAAAACAGCCACCATGCGCACCAGAATGGCCGACGCGGGGGCATGCAGGAAATACAAAACAGCGCCCGTGCTGAGTGCCAGCGTGAGAATGGCAGGCACGAACACGCGCGAAACCCGGTCCGCCCAGCGCTCCACGGGGGATTTGGAGGCTAAGGCCCCCTCCACCAGCGCGATCATCTGGGCCAGGGTCGTGTCCGCGCCAGTGCGGGTCACCTCAATCGTCAAGGGAGCATCGGCGGCCACAGTCGCGCCGGTCACCAGGTCGCCCGCCGTCTTCCACTGCGGGCGCGACTCGCCGGAAAGCAGGCTTTCGTCCACCGATGCCGCGCCGTCCACGACGCGTCCGTCGGCAGGAATGCGCTCGCCGGGCCGGACACGCACATGGTCGCCCACTGCCAGCTTGCCCAAAGACACCAGCGCTTCGCGTCCATTGGGGGCGACAAGCAGGGCTTTGCGGGGCAGCAGGCCGTGCAGCAGGGCGATTGCGCCGGTCGCCTCGCCGCGCGCGCCCGCTTCCAGGTGCTTGCCGATCAGCACGAGCGCAATCAGCATATCGGCGGTGTCAAAGTAAACGCGCGGGTCGTTCTTGGTGATAGCCCACAGGCTGTACGCGAACGCCGACAGCGCGCCCAGAGAAATCAAGGTTTCCATGGTCGCGGTGTGGGCACGGGCAGCCTGCCATGCGCGGCGAAACAAAGGCGCGCCCGCCCAAAGCACGGGCAGCGACAGCAGCAAGGCCCACAGCGACAGCAGGCGCGACGACCCGGCATCCAGGGAAAGCCCAGGGAAATGGCGCGCGAAGTACCCGACATACAGCGCAATACTGAACATGCCGACATTCATGGCAAAAATCATGGCGACCACGGCGCGCACCAGCGACAGGCGGCGCGCCTTTGTGCCGTCACCGGCGCCGTGTTCAGCAGAGTAAAGTTCGGCCTGGTAGCCCAGGCGCTTGATGGCGGAGATTAAGTCTTCGGGAGCCGTGCGTGCGGGCTTGTAGGTGACGCGGACTGTGTCCGAGGCGAACTGCACGCTGCACGCGGTCACGCCCCGCGTCTGGCCCAGCACGCGCTCAATCAGCCACGCGCAGGAGGCGCACCACATGCCGCCGACATGGAATGCGGCTTCGCGGGTCGTGCCCAATGTGTCGGCGGATGCGGGGCGGGTCGGGCCGCTGTCCTGGGCGGCGGATGCGGGGCGGGCGGGGGGCTGGGCGAAAGCGGAAGCGCTGCCGCCGTCGGGCCGGGCGATCAAACCCATTTGCAGGCACTGCTGGTACAGCGTTGTTTGTGTCGGGTCCTGGCCTTGGTCCAGGGCATGGCTTTCGCTGAGTATCTGATACACCTGGCGGCAGCCCTGGCAGCAGAACACGCGCGATGCGCCGTCCACAGTGGCGGGCAGGGGCGGGTGCGCGGCCAATCCGCACAGGTCACACACAGTCGTGGAAACGGCGACAGCCATAGTCAGGGCTTTCTTTACTCATCCTTGGGGCGTTCGGCGGGGGCTTGATAGGCAGTCGTCGGCGGGTGACGCTCGGCATAATAGGCCGTGTAAAACGTAATCCCGGCGAAGAACACGGTGACGGCAATCAGCAAGACCAGAAAGAGAGTCACACCCGTCGGCGGCTTGGCGCGGGCGCGCTCGGCGGGCGAAGGCGGCGGCGGCAGTTTGACATTGCTCCAGGAGCGCGGCATGGCAAGGGTCCTCAGCGGGCGGGCGCGTAGAAAAACGTGGGGACAACAACTCGCCCCTGCGGGCTTTGCACGCGCAGGCGCGCGGGCAGGCGCGTTTGCGGCGGCATGGAATGCGACGGTACAGACAAGGTGAGAGGGACAGTCAGCCCGCCGCGCGGGGCAAGCCTCAGCGTGGACGGCGTGACAGTCGCATTGGGCGGCAGCCCGCTCACCGTGATAACAGCCGTCTGCGCCTGGCGAGTTCCATTGACGACAGACAGCGCGTAGCCATTGCGGACAGCCTGCGCATCGCGGGAAATCGCGCCGTTGGCAAGCACGCTCGCGGCCAGCGGCACGCGCCCGACCATCTGCCACGCCGCCATTGACGCAAAAAAGACCAGGCCCAGCACGACCGCCGCGCGCTTTCTGTCCCACAAGCCCCACTTCTGCATTGGCGTCAAAGCGGGAGGCATACGCTCCGGCTGCACCCCATAGCGGAACTCAATCAGGCCCGCCACCCCGCGCCTGCCCAGAACATCCTCGCAGGCATCGGCGCATTCCCCGCAGCCGATGCACTCCATCTGCCCCGCGCCCTGCTTGATGTCAATCCCCATCGGGCAGACAGTTTCGCAGCGCCCGCACTTGATGCAGTCATCGCCGCGCTCGTCCAAATAGCGCACCACCAGCGTGTTGGTGTCCGCCAGCAGGCCCAGCATCGCGCCATACGGGCAGGCATGAACGCAGAACTTCCGGCGTATCCACAGCATGTCGGCGGCAGCCACACCCGCCAGCCCGTAGATGACCAAAGCGGCGGGAATGTCGCCCAGGGGATGCAAAGCCGCCCGACCAACCGTGCGCGGCGCGAGCCAGTACGATGCCACCACCAGGCCCGTGCCCCATGCCATCGCCGTCAGCAGCAAAGACCACACGCCCCGCGCCAGCAGAAACTGCCCTCGCCCCCGGCGCGCGCGCAGGGCCTTATCCAGGCGCGCCTTGAGCGAGTCCGCAAAGTCCGAGGCCAAAGTCTGAGGGCACACCCACCCGCACCACAATCGTCCGTACAAAAACGACACGGCCACCAGCGCCCACACGCCCAGCATCGCCACCCAAAACAGCAGCAGCAGGTCGTGGGCCGCCATTTTGTGCCAGGCGAAGTAAAACACCCCCTGACGCACATCCAACCGCAGGCCGTTGGTCAGCGGCAGCGCGACCAGCAGGATGCCGCACAGCGCTTGAAGCATGCGCCGCAGGGGGTGCCAGCGCGCCGAAGGCTTCGCCGCCGCGCGTGGCGGGGGCGCAGGCTGGATAATGCGGGAAGAAAGGTCGATCACAGTAGGGTTATTATACCCGCCGCGCCGCGCGAACGGGCAAAAAGCAAAGTGCAGTCGTCGTGCGGTGCGTGTTGACAAGGCGCATTCTAGGCGTTCCTTCGGTGTTTGTATGGCTCTTCAAGCGCATACCAACGACGGAAGAAATTGTTCCATCGTTGGTACAGGCTGGCAAAACCGTGGGAACGCGCAAGCAAAGCTGTCGGCAGGGGCTTGTGCGAGGCAAACGGCGGGGGTGTAAAAGCACGGACAAAGGACTGTGCCGGGGGCATGAAGCCGTTGGGCTTGGCGAGTGCCGGGGGTATAAAACCCCCGGCAGAGACGAGGCCATGCCCTCACGGGCGTAAGAAAGTGAGGCGCGAGCGTGTCTTATGTCCGAAGGACGTGGCTTCGTCCCTTGCCGAGGGTTTTATACCCCCGGCACTTGCCGAGTTTTTAGATCGCTGGGAGCTTGCCCGCGTTTGGCTGTGAACCCGTGCGGCGGGGAGCAGGGAGGCAGGAAACAGCACGCCTCATGCCGAACACTGGCGGGGTGATTTGAGGAAAGACAGGCGGCTTATGTCCCGACGATTGACTTTAACAGCGGCGCTTTCGGCGCTGGTGCTGCTGCATGCTGTGCCCCAAGACGCGCGGGTGAGCGCGGCCCGCCCGCAGGCTGTCGCCCGTAAAAACCTCACGCTGCCGGGACTCAAGCCCGGCGGCGCGACCCTGCTGCCCAACGGCTGGCGGGTCACCCCGGCGGGGCATCTGCTGGCTTTGCCGGGCGACATGCCGCTGCAAATGCAGCCGACGCCCGACGGCAAGTATTTGGTGGTCAATACGGGCGGCTTCCATGACCACGCGGTCAGCCTTGTCAATGTCGCGACACAAATGGTGACGCAAAGCGTCAACGTCGGCAAAGACTGGGACGGGCTGGCGCTCAGCGCGCAGGCCGATGCCGTGTTTGTGTCCGGCGGGGGCGTTCCCTCTGCGCAGTTTCTTGAGGGCGTGCGGCGTTTGGGCGCGACGCCTGCGATGCTGGCCGGGTTTGCCAAGCCGGTTTTGCGTTTGGGCTTGGCGGGGGGCAGGTTGGCGGCCCCCATGGGGATCAATGTGGCGGGGCTGGACGAGAGCGCGCGGTTTGTCGCAGGGCTGGCGGCGGGGCGCGGAGGCACGCTGTTTGCGCTGGATGCGCAGACCAATACGCTGTACAAACTGGGCGGCAGGCCACTCGCAACGCAGGGGTTTGTCGGGACGGGGTACGCACCCAGCCGGGTCGCTTTGTCGCCCGACGGCACGGTGGTCGCTGTCACCAACGAGGGCGCGCAGAGTGTTTCCCTATTCAACGCGGACACGCTGGACAAGATCGGCGACGTGCCGGTCGGCATCCACCCACACGCATTGGCGTATGGCAAGGACGGGCGGCTGTTTGTCGCCAATGCCGGCAGCAGCACGGTCTCGGTGGTTGACGGCGGGGCGGTGACCGAATCAATCAGCACTGCCCCCGACCCCGACCTGCCGGTCGGCTCCACGCCGGATGCCCTGGCCCTTGCGCCGGACGAGACGCGCCTCTATGTCGCCAATGGGGGCAACAACAGTGTCGCCGTGCTGGATACATCCGACCGCCGCGAGACCAAAGTGCTGGGGTTTATTCCGACCGCCTGGTATCCCACGTGCTTGGCGGTTTCGCCTGATGGGGCCAAACTGTTTGTCGGCACGGCCAAGGGCGCTCAGTCGCGGGCCAATGTTCCCTCGCTTGCCTCCAGCCCGCGCACCGACGGCAATTCTGCCCGCAAGTATGATTATATCGGCGACGTGCTGACGGGCCATGTGGCGGTTGTCGCTGTCCCAGATGCTGCCGCGCTGGCCGCCTACACCCGGCAGGTGACCGCCAATACGCCCGCGCCGTCCACCATGCTCACCGACCACAACGCCCGGCTGGCCGACAGCGCGTTTGCCGCGTTCCGGCATATCACCCATGTTTTGTATATCATTCGCGAGAACCGCACGTATGACCAGGTGCTGGGCGACATTGGCGGCGGCAACGGCGACCCGTCCCTGTGCTTGTTCGGCGCGCAGGTCACGCCCAATACCCACGCATTGGCAAAACGCACGGTGCTTTTGGACAATTTGTACTGCAATGGGGAAGTGTCGGAAGACGGCCACCAGTGGTGCGACAGCGCGTATGCCACGGACTACACCGAACGCTCCTGGCCGAGCAAGTACAGCGGGCGCGGCGAGCCGGGCGCGGACGAGCGTTTGACCGCCTCGCCCGCGGGCTACTTGTGGGATCAAAGCGCCCTTCACGGCCTGACGTACTACTCGTATGGCGAAGCCGCCGGCCTGAAGGCATCGCCCGATGCCCCACCTGCTTCCAGCGGCGATCCGGGGCACGGCGCGCTGGCCGGGCATCTCAGCCCCGCCTGGGCCGCAATTGCATTTGGGCGGCACGATACGGAGCGCGCCGCTGTGTTTCTGGCCGACCTCCACCGCGCCGAACAAACCGGGCAGTGGCCCCGCTTTCAGATTATGTCGTTGGCGGAGGATCACACCCAGGGTCTCAAAGCGGGGGCGTACTCGCCCATCGCCCATGTCGCCGCCAACGACCTCGCGCTGGGGCAGATCGTGCAGGGGGTTTCGCAGTCGCGTTTTTGGCGCAATACGGCCATCTTTGTGATAGAAGACGATGCCCAAGACGGCCCCGACCATGTGGATGCCCACCGGACAGTCGGCCTGGTGCTGTCGCCCTACGCCCGGCGCGGGATTGTAGACAGCACATTCTACACCACCGCCTCGTTTGTGCGCACCATGCAGCTTATTCTGCACATGCCGCCACTCACGCAGTACGACCATGCCGCCGCCCCGATGTACGCGGCCTTCACCGACAAACCCGACTTCGCCCCGCTCCTAGCGACACCGCCCCTGGTAGACATAGAAACGCGTAACCCTGCCGGCGGGCCGGGCGCGTCCGCGTCCGCCCGCCTGGACTTGTCCGCGCCCGACCGCGCGAACCCCGATGCCCTCAACGCCATTCTGTGGCACGCCCTGCGCCCTGGCCTCCCTCTGCCCGCGCCGAGGCGCAGCGCGCACAGGCTTTTCTAGCACGCGCTCCGCCTGAACACGCAAATAAAAAAGGGCCTGACGCCGGTGGGCGGCAGGCCCTTTTGCAGTGTCGTCACAGCAAATCACTCAGCATCACAACCGGCAGTTTCCACGTTCGGCAGGATTATCTGTCCCATGAGTCACGCTCTGCGCGCAGGAAGGCATCCACCTCGGCAGGGGACTTAAAAACATGGGGCGGGGGCAACTCTTGGAGAATATCCAGCATGGAAGGCTTGCGGGCGGGGGAACCCGGTGCAGGCGCTGGGTGCTGCTCCAAGTCTTGCAGGGCTTGGCGCAGCACATCATCGGGCGAGGAATAGCCGCCATTCGCAACGAGTCGTTCCACAATCTGCGCGAGTTCCGGCGTCAATGTGATGGTCATAGGCTTATTTTACCCGGCAGCGCCGCCGCTTTGACGCCAAACCCTCTGCCCTGCTCAGGACGCGGCGGCATCAAACCACGCGGTGAAACTGGGGTACGCCTGCTCCCGCCCGTCGTGGTGCAGGACGACCACGCCTTTGTTCTTTCCCGCCTCGTCTTTGTCAAAGCACGCGAATGCGCCCGTATCGCTGCGCCGGGCAAAGGCGGTCAGATGCCGTGCCGGGTCGTACTCGCGCAGGCGCGTGCTCACCGAGGCGATCTCGTCTTCATGCAGCATTTCCCACGGCCCCAGCGTGTCGGGGGCATCGGCGGATGTGGCTTCTTTGGTGCGCTTTTTGAACCCAGCCATTGCGTGTGCCTCTTTTCGGGTGACTTGTCGGGAAAACGACAAGGCCAGTGTACCTGCCTGGCCCGCAGGCCCAAACAAGCACAGGCCCCGGCGCGCAACAAAACCCTGGGGATTATTCCTGTTCATGCCGATACAAAGGATAGCGCTGAATAAGACGCAATTCCGCTGTCTTTGGCAGCCCGCTCTTCACGAAAGGCAATCATATAATGGAAAGCACCGCACACGCGCGGCGAGACGCGTGCCTGCCCACGGAAAACGGCTGCGCACGCTGCCAGTCGACAGGACGGCCCGCCGCCTCCGACAGCACGTATTTGCTGCTGGGGCCACAGAATGCCCATGCCCATGAGTCGCTGGCCCGTGCGCTGGATGCTGCCAATGTCCCTTACCGGGTGCTGGAAGGCGCGCTGGCCCTGCGCACGCAGCGGGCGCGCTTGTCCGGCTTTGCGCTGGCCTTTTTACAGGGCCTGCCTGCCGCCGTCGCCGATGCCGTCAAGGCGGTCTTTTACAGCGGCGACCTGGACTGCTCCCATTCCACGCTGGCGGCCTTTGTGCGGGCCGAGCCGATCAGCCTGCTGCTGGCCGATGCGCGCCACGAATGGGTGCGCGATGCCCTGGAAGACGGCTGGCTGACCTCATTCTTTCACCCAATCGTGGAGGCCAACACGGGCCTGGTCTTCGGCTACGAAGCCCTTGTTCGGGCGCGTCACCCCCAGACCCAGGAGCTGATTGGGGCCGGGCCGATTATCGCCGCCGCCCATCAGCTCAAGCTGGAGCATATCCTGGATCAGCAGGCGCGGCGCACAGCCATCAAGCATGCCGCCGCCCTGGACGTGCCCAACATTCGCTTCTTTATCAACTTCCTGCCCAACACCATCTATGACCCGGAGATTTGCCTGCGCACGACCATGGAAGCCGCCGACAAGTATCATTTAGACCCCGCCCGCCTGGTTTTTGAGGTGGTGGAAACCGAACGCATCCCGGATATGGCGCGCCTGCGCCACATTCTGGATTACTACCGCTCGCGGGGCGTGGGCACAGCCGTGGACGACATGGGCGCAGGCCATGCCAGCCTGCAGTATCTCACCGAGCTGCGCCCCGACTATGTCAAAATAGACCGCGATCTGATGACCCGCGCCGAACACGAAGACCCGGCCCGGCGCGACCTGGACATGATCGTCGGCAAGGCCAAAGAAATGGGCATTTTTGTCATTGCTGAAGGCATTGAAACGCCTGGGCAGATGCAGCTCAGCCTGGATGCCGGCGTGGACTACATGCAGGGCTTCTTGTTCGCCCGCCCCGCAAACCCGCCCGAAGCCTTCCGCACAGGCCTGCGCCTGCTGCCCAAGGCGCCCGTGAAAGCAGGAAATGTATGACGGCCCCGCTGATGCCCTCGTCGTCGCCTTTGGAGCAGACCGGCCTGCCCGCCGCGCACAGTGGCCTGCCCGCCGCGCCGCCTTTGCTCCAGCACGACGCGCAGTTTCTGCTGCAAGCCGCCGTGGAGCAGACCCGCGATGCCGTCCTCATTACCGATGCCTGCCTGGAAAAGCCCGGCCCGCACATTGTTTATGTCAACCCGGCCTTTGCGCAGATGTCCGGCTACGCCCCGGCGGAGATACTTGGCCTGTCGCCCCGCATCCTGCAAGGCGAGGGCACCAATCGCGGCCTGCTGGACAGGCTGCGCACCAATCTGGCTGCCGGCGAGCCGTTCCAGGGCGAAACCACCAACTACGGCAAAGGCGGGCGGCCCTACCATGTGGAATGGCAGATCGGGCCGATCCGCGACCAAACCGGGCAAGTGGCCTTTTTTGTCGCCACCATGCGCGACATCGGCGAACGACGCGCGCACGAAGCCCAAAGCGCCGAACAGATGGCCCGCATTGCCGAATACACGCAGCAACTGGAATGGCAGAAGTCGGAATTGCAGGAAGCCAATGCCATCCTGCACGCCCTCGCCGTCACCGATGGCCTGACCGGGCTGAACAACCACCGCCATTTCCATGAGCAATTGGAACGCGAGTTTGGGCGCGCGGCCCGCCGCAGCGCGCCTTTGTCGCTGATCCTGCTGGATGTAGACCACTTTAAAGGCTACAACGACCGCTTCGGCCACCCGGCGGGCGATCAGGTTCTGGAACAAGTCGCCCAAGTGCTGGCCGGGCACGCCCGCGCCGTGGACTTTGTCGCCCGCTACGGCGGCGAAGAATTCGCCGTGCTGCTGCCCGCCACCGACTCGGATGGCGCGCGGCGGGTCGCCGAGCGCCTGCGCCTCGCGATTGCCGAGCGTGCGTGGCCGTACCAGCCGGTCACCGTCAGCCTCGGCATTGCCTCCCTGACGCCTGCCCTGGCGCACCATTCCCATCTGCTGGATCAAGCCGACCGCGCCTTGTATCGCTCCAAAGCCTGCGGGCGCAACTGTGTCACGCATTTTCTGGACGGCCTGGCCCAGCAAGTGCGCGCCGCCTGAGAATGCACCCTCCGAAGCGTACTTTTAACGGCGTACTGACGGCCTCTCCTCGCCATTGCCACGGCTTACCAACGACGGAACAGTTTCTTCCGTCGTCGGTACAGGCTTGGTATGCCTTGACACAGCCTAAGGGATGTCTCAGCATGTGGCTGAAAACGAGCAGGATTGTCCCCTACCCTTCAACGGTTTCTGAAAAAGTCTAGGCTGTTACAGATATTGGGAGACATCCAGAGCGCATAGCCAAACCTTTCGGGTACAGTTGTCAAATGAGCCTTTTCAAGTTTGCTGCTACCCCCGCTGAACTACGCCTGCACGCCGCCTTGTTCTGGCCCGCCGACCTGATAGCCAAAGAAGCAAGCGCAAGCATAGTCCCCTTGCTGTTAGAAACACAAGATAAGTTTATCAGTTTGCTGGACGTAGCCGACGCGCATCCGGCGGCGTGGAAGCAAGCCTTGCAAACGACAAGTGGCCTGTCAGCCAATGTTTTCCTGAAGCATCTCATGGTGTTGGCCGATGTTGGCGGTGAGCAAATCAAACGCCTGCGCCCTGAACTCAATGGCCTGTTTCCATCCGGCACAATGACTTACGCGTGGCGTGAACAATCGTACACGTATACATTCCAGTCTTTGCTGCGCTCAAAAACAGTGGACAATAAATCTTTGTTCATAGACGGGCGGGGTTTACCGACAGCCCATTCATTAGACAGCGCAATGGAAGATGTTGCCATGCTTTTAATGCATGGCGGGGCCATGACGGGGGCCAGCTTGCCCTCCCCATTAGATGAGAAGTGCAGCATCGGCAGTTTGTTGGGACACAATGAAGAGTTGACACGGTTTGTGAAGCAACGTTATGTTCTGGTCAGTCGGATTACGGGCGGGGCTACGTCAAACGCACTTGGGCAACTGGCGCAATCTTTCGTCCGAGACACACTTGCTGAAGCCCTTCCGCAATGGAAGATAATCCGCAACGGAACTGTGCCCGGTATCAGTCACAACGCGGGCAAGACAGACATGGGCTTTGATGTGGTTGCAAAGTCGCCGCTCGGCAAGTACGTGGCAATAGAAGTTATGTTCCAAGTCACCACAAACAGCGTTATTGAGCGCAAGGCGGGACAGACTTTTGGCTGAATACCTCAATGCAATGGCGAAGGAGGGCGAAGGGATGCGCCTTGTCCGCAGTCTGGAAGAGTTTCGCGGGTGTACGTTACAGATTGCAGGCAAGCGCACGGGATTTAACGGTATTTCCGTCTGCAACGGGGACATACTGCGGAAGATAGAACTCAAGACGGTAGACAGCACCGATTACGGGTTCGCCATTAACGGCCTATACGGAATACAAAGCCTCTTTTTTGACCCACAGTATTATCTCTACTTCGCACTCATTCGGCGACGCAAGATTGTCATCGCGCGCGGCAACGAGTTCCTACAAGCACAAATACCGACGTACAACGCAGACATCGCAGAAGAAATGCGGACATGGATTGGGCTGACGCACGATATTAGCGTCAAGGCGGGCCTGAACATCATCCCCCGCATCAACTTCAAGTTAAAAGTCGGCCTGCGCTTGCTGGTGCAAACGTTGGAAGCGGCAGGCAGTGAGCAACAAACGGAACAGTGGAAGCGAAGCATTGACAGCGTGTGGCAAGGCGACGAAGAAGGCGGTTGGCAGATGACCTACCCACAAGCCACTATAGGAAAATAACGCGCATGACGGAACTTGAAAGCGAATTACTGCAAAATGTTAAGTATCTGCTGCTGGACTTGCAGGGCTGTTTGGAGCTGCTTGACCTGAACCTGCACACGGCAACAGGGCTGGCTTCATCCGCACCGGAGGCATTGGCTATAGTCAAACGCCTTGACCCAGGCTGGGAAGACCCGGCGGCTTATGCACTGGACAATGAGAATACTGATGCCGAAGAACAGGACTTCCTGACCCATTCGGATGTGTCAAATTAAAGCCACCACTCGTCTTGCCGCTTGTGCGGGAGCCGCGCCTGCCGCTTACGGAGTTTGCCGTCGCCCCACCACCACGCACCGAACTTATCAATGGGGATAGCCTTGCCGCTCTGCGTGACATTCCGAGCAGCAGCATAGACTTTTGCTTTGCTGATCCACCATACAACGTCAAGAAGCAGTACGACCATTGGAACGACGCAATGGAAACACAGGAATACTTTGCGTGGTGCGATACATGGCTTTCTGAACTCATGCGTGTCTTGAAGCCGGGCCGGACGCTGGCGGTACTCAACATCCCGCTTTGGGCTGTACGCCATTATCAGCACTTAGCAACGCTAGGGCAGTTCCAATCTTGGATTGCATGGGAGGCCCTGAGTTTTCCGGTGCGTATGGTGATGCCCGCGCATTATGCTATTGTCTGCTTCTCCAAAGGTGAGCCACGCTCCCTGCCAGGGCTTACAATATCCGTATCGCCCACTGCGGAGCAGAAAGACTTGACCCCTTTAGGCGAAAACCTGTGCATTCGCGGCGCGTGTGTCAGCGGCAGGCAGCGCAATCCCAATCTACAGCAGGGAAAGCTTTCCGACCTCTGGCACGACATCCACCGATTGAAGCACAACAGCCGCCGCGTTGACCACCCCTGTCAACTGCCGCCCGCACTTATGCGTCGCCTGTTTGCTCTGTTCACCCACCCGCAAGAGACAATCTTGGACTGCTTCAATGGCGCGGGCACGTCAACCCTTGTCGCGCATCAGATGGGGCGCGGCTATGTCGGCATGGAACTTTCTGCCGAGTACCACCGCATTGCCGCCGAACGTCACGCACAAATAGAGCAGGGCGAAGACCCGTTTGGCAAGCAGGAAATTATGCCGAAGGCCAAGAACAGCCCGGTCGCACGTCTGCCCAAACAGCAATATGCCGTCTCCAAAAAGGCGTTGCAGTTGGACGTTCGCCGCATTGCGCGGGAATTGGGCCATCTGCCCACGCGGGAAGAAGTTGCCGCACTCAGTCCATACCCAATCACGCACTATGACGAATACTTCTTCAGTTGGGGCGAAGTATGCGCCGCCGCCCGTACAACGGGAATGTCAGAGATTCCCGTATCAGGTGCGGAAGCATCTTCTGCAATTCCTTCTCTCTTTGCAGAAGCCCATGACTAAGACAATTTGCATCCCGCATACCAGCGGAATGCAAGATCGTGCTATTCGCGCCAACTTGTGAACAATCCCGCTTCAACTATGGGCGCAAGTGGCATTTAGAGCGAATGCAGCAGTCACAAATCCGCCTGCCCGCAAAGGGCGACGGCACACCCGACTTTGCATTCATGGAAGCCTATATGCGCCGCCGGCCGTTCAGCAGTCAACTGTAGACACGCCCCGCCCTGGCAGCCTTGACAACAGCCGCTCCCTCGTGCTATCATACACGCGCAATGGCAGAGCGTGCCTCATTGCAGCAAACTCACGAGTGGTGGAGGGAACGGCCCTATGAAACCACAACAACCACCCCGGCTTTGTTTTGTCTCCCTAGGCCGGGACAGGTGCTAAATCCGGCGCCGCTCCCTGGGATTGTTCCCACGGGCAGGCGCAAGAGTTAAGAAGCCGGCGAGATGACATATCCCCCCTGTGCCTCTTTCTTTGGAAGGTTTCGTCACCCCATTCACGCGGGCACGCTCGCCTTGACACACCCAAAGAAAGCGCAGAACCTCTATGTCTCAAGCCAAATTGTTCACCTCTGAGTCCGTCTCGGAAGGCCACCCCGACAAGCTCGCCGACCAAATCAGTGACGCTATTCTAGATGCCCTGCTCGCCCAGGACGTGAAAAGCCGCGTCGCCGTGGAAACTTTGCTCACGCGCGGGCTGGCCGTCATCGCCGGGGAAGTCACCACGCAGGGCTACGTGGAAATTGCCGATGTGGTGCGCAAAACCGTCAACGAAGCCGGCTACACCAAGACCGAATACGGCATGGACGGCGACACGACCGGCGTCTTGGTTTCCCTGCAAAAGCAGTCCCCGGATATTGCCGTCGGCGTGGATGCCGGCGCGAAAGGCGACAAGCCACAGGGCGCGGGCGACCAGGGCATGATGTTCGGCTTCGCGGTCAACGAGACGCCGGAACTGATGCCGCTGCCTATCACCATCGCGCACAAGCTGACGGCGGCCTACACCCGCTTCCGCAAGTCGGGCGAGCGGGGCCTGCGCCCCGACGCCAAAAGCCAGGTGACCATCGCCTACGACGCCGCCACGGACAGGCCCCTGCACATTGACACCCTCGTGTTCTCCGCCCAGCACGACCCCGACCTCTCCCAGGCCGATGTGCAAAAACTGGTCATGGACAATGTCATCCAGCCTGTGCTTGCCGAGTACGACCAGTATGTCACGCAGAACATTACCTACCATGTCAACCCAACCGGGATTTTCGTGATTGGCGGGCCGCAGGCGGATACGGGAGTGACGGGCCGTAAGATCATTGTGGACACATACGGCGGCTACGCGCGGCATGGCGGCGGGGCGTTTTCGGGCAAAGACCCCAGCAAAGTGGACCGCAGTGCGGCCTATGCCGCGCGCTTTATCGCCAAGAATATCGTCGCCGCCGGCCTGGCCGACAAAGTGGAAATACAACTCGCGTATGCCATCGGTGTTGCCGAACCCGTGTCCGTCTTGGTAGAGACATTCGGCACGGCGAAGATCGACCAGGACGAGATCAGCCGCCGCGTGCGCGCAAACTTCGACCTGACCCCGCGCGGCATCATTCAACTGCTCAGCCTGACGCGCCCCATTTACACGCAGACCGCCAAGAACGGCCATTTCGGCAACCCCGGCTTTGGCTGGGAGCAGACCGACCAGGCGTCCAAGCTGGCATCCTAAACACGCACGCAAAGCAGCCGCCGGGCGAGAGCGCCGGGGGTATAACGCACGGTGCCGGGGGTTTGGTAACCCCCGGCACGTCGCGCAGCATCAGGCAGCGCAACTCTTCTCACCACCCGCACTTTTGCCGTCTGCATAACCCCCGCCCCACTGCCGACAATGACTCCAAGCACGCACGCACCGGGCACTCTCGCCCCATGCCCGCGCAGATGGAGCCGTTTTATGCCTACGACGCCGCCCGCCCCCGAACCCTTGACCGTGCAGCAAATCCCGCTGACCCTGATACTCACCAACGCCGACCAGCCGCGCCAGTCGTTCTACCAGGACAGCCTGCAGGAGCTGGCCGCGTCCATCAAAGAGCGCGGGGTCCTGGAGCCTATTGTCGTGCGCCCCATGCCCGACGCGCAGGGCGTGGACAAGTACCAGATTGTTATGGGCGAGCGCCGCTTCCGGGCATCGGGGCTGGCGGGCAAGACTCACATTCCCGCCGTCATCAAGCACATGTCCGACGAGGACGCGCAGGCCGACGCGCTGCTGGAGAACTTCCAGCGCGAAGACCTGAACCCCATTGAAAAAGCCCGCGCCATCCAGGGCCTGCTGACATTTATGTCGTGGGAAAAGTGCGGCAAGACGTTGGGCGTCTCCGAAACCACGCTGCGCCGGTCGCTGGAACTCTTGGAATTGCCCGGCTTTGTGCAGCAGGAGCTGGCTCAGCGCACGAGCGGAACAGGCCAGTTTACGCTCTCCGAAGGCCACGCCCGTGCCCTGTCCGCCCTGCGCCACGACCCCAGCCTGCAAAAGCGCATGCTGGACAAAATCAAGGACGAGAAGCTGAACCTCGCCGACAGCGACAAAGTCATGGCCGCCATCCTCAAGCACCCCGACAAGAAAGAAGCGTTTCTGCGCGTGCCGCTCCATGTCACCGAGCAATTGCTCAAAACGCTGGGCACGCGGGCCGAGAAAGCCAAGCCATACCGCCCCGCCACAGCCGAACAGCACATGAAGGCCATCGACAAAATCGCCCAGCAATTGACGGATTTGCTGGACGAGCGCGTGATTGAGTACCTTTCCAATCTGCAGATGAACCAGACACTGGCGACCTGCGCCGAGCTTCAGCGCGGGGTGGATGAGTTCAACCGCAAAGTGCGGCTCGCCCTCAAGTCTAAAGAATACGGCTTCCAGGAGACGTACATCCACTGTCCCCTGTGCGGGCGCGTGGAGCTGGTCGGCAGCCTGCGCTGCTCGGTCTGCTGGACTGTCCTGCGCCGCTGCTACGACTGCGGCAACTACGACCGGGCTATGGAGAAGTGCGCCGTCACCAATACCCAGGTTTATGTCGCCGAAGCCGAGAACCCCAAAGAGCACTCCCGCAGCTACAAATGCCCGGACTACAAGCCTAAATACGAAGCGCAGGCGGTCAAGACCCTGAAGATAGCTTCCACCGCCGCCTGACCCTTGCCGAACAGCTCCGGCAGCCACTCGCCGCAGATAACGCTTTGCTGTTTGCCTGATCTGCGCTGCCGCCTGCGACTAGGGATCAAACCGCAAAGTCACAGACAGCAAAAAGCCGCCTGCCTCTTGCTGAGGCAGGCGGATTTTGGTCTTTTCCCCACGGCTACAGTGTGCCCAGGTTCGCCCGACGGCGGGTCAGGGCGAGACCTGCTAGAGCGGCGGCCCCGATCAGCAGGGTGGGCAGGCTGCCCGGCTCCGGGGCGGCAGTCAGCGACCCAAAGGCCGTTTGCGCATAAGCAGGCCCTGAAGCGACTACGTTGTACGTAGTCGCTGTTGAGTTTGCGCTCGGCGCGAACGTGAATGTCTCGGAGCCGAATGAGACGGAACCATTGGGGCTGAACAGCAGGAAAAAGGAGTCGCTCGCACTCGTGCTCTGCACCCGTGGGTCTGCGTAAGGGCTGCCGCTGTCACTGATGTAGTTGACGGCCCCATTGAAGTCAAACGTGATCTGGTTGGTGGTCGCCGCAGGGGAGACCATGACGTTGAATACATAGTTCCCGCCGCTGTTGGTCTTGGTGACGGTTAAAGTTTGGGCATGCGCGGCGGGCACAAGGGATGCCGCCAAAACCGAAGCGAGGGCGAAAGTTTTTGTGTTCATAGTTCTTAATCTTCTCCACGGCTGCTGCCTTGATCCAAGGCCCCCGATACAACAAAGCAAAGCCCCCAACACAACAAAGCAAAGCGGGCAGATACCCCGACGGCCTGCTGCCTGCCCCCAGTCTGACGCAGGTCAGTTGGGAATTGTTCCGCAACGCTGTATATCATACCCGTCGGCAGGTTAACTAAACACGTTTTTTGCTGTATTTGCTATCCATCGGCGCCAGCTCCCCCTAGTCACTCTGCCTTCTCTCTTTACCGAAAAGCGTGGAAGGCCCTCTCATTTAATCTGTGATTTTTATGAGAGGGATGGACCCCTAGTCGCTACGCTCCGTAGCGGGGAGAATAGCGCATCATCTTTCCGAAGACGATAAACCCCCTTCTCATAAATCCCCTTCTCTTATGTTGATGTCTCGCCTGTGCAATTTTACACAACATTGGGGATAATGTTATCGTGAACAGGCTCAGTGTAAAGTACAGGATTTTCCCAAGCCAGCCGCAAGAGCGACTGCTTAACGAAACCCTGGCCGTCTGCCGCCTCGTCTACAACAGCATGGTGCATGAGCGAACCGTCTGCTACCAAGTGCAGGGTAAATCGCCTTCCATGCGCGACCAACAGAAGGAGATGACCCAGTGGAAAAAGTCCCATGAGGAACTGACCACCGTTCATTCTCAGGTCTTGCAGAACGTCGCCGTCCGCGTTGAACTCGCCTTCCAAGCCTTCTTCCGCCGCGTGAAAGCAGGCGAAGGAAAGACTGAGAGAACGCCAGGCTATCCGCGATTGAAGGGCAAAGGCCAATATGACAGTATCACCTATCCGCAAGAGGGCTACAAGGTTAGTCAAAGCACCATCACGCTTTCCAAGATTGGACAGGTCAAGGTCAAGATACACCGCGCCTGTCCTGGCACAATCAAGACCTGCACCGTCCGCAAAGACGGCGAGAAGTGGTACGTCTGCCTCTCCTGCGAGTACGAACCCGTGCCGCTCCCTCCGTGCGATGATTCGGTAGGTATTGACGTTGGGTTAAAGACCTTCGCCGCTCTGTCCAATGGTGAGTTCATCGAGAACCCGCGCTTCTTCCGCAAAGAGGAAACGGCCCTTGCCAAAGCCCAGCGTAGGTTCGATAAGGTCAAAGACAAGCACGGCTCAAAGGAACGAAAACAGACTAAGAAGGTCGTTCGGCGTGTCCACGAGCGGATTAAGAACCGCCGCCACAACTTTGTGCATCAGCAGTCCCGTAAACTGGTCAACCGCTTTGGCGTCATCGCCGTCGAGAAACTCAATGTTAAGGGCATGGTACAAAACCACTGCCTCGCCAAATCTATTTCCGATGCTTCGTGGACGCAGTTCCGCAACTCACTGACGATGAAGGCTGAAAGTGCTGGTCGTCTGGTGGTCGCGGTCAACCCTGCGTACACTTCGCAAGACTGTTCCGCTTGCGGCTACCGCGCCAAGAAGAGACTGTCTGAGCGATGGCATCATTGCCCGATGTGCGGGTTGGTGTTAGACCGAGACACCAACGCCGCCGTCAACATAAACGCATTGGGACAACAATGCGTCGCTCACTAGTGAGCGTAGAAGCCCGTCCATTTATGGACGCGGAGTTGTCACAGCGTTCTGTGCTCTTCGCCTTGATTTGCTTCGTACCGCGGACTGCGGGGAGTGTCCGATTTCGCTCGGTTTGGCATTGCCAGTATCCGGTGATTTGGCAGTGCCGGTGTTGTTGGATTGAGGCCGCCCTCAGATGCTTCCAAAGGCACTGCATAAGCGTTTCCCCCGCTCTGCAGCGGCGTACCGACGACGGAAGAGTTTGTTCCGTCGTTGATACGCCGTGGATCACTCGCAGCAAAGGCGGGGGAACACCGTTGAGACACGAGGGGAGAACCGAGCCGAAACGGACACTCCCAGACTGCGTTAATCGTTGTCTCGCCGGGGCACATGCGCGCTGATGGTTTTGGTGGGAACCAGAGTGTGGCGCGGGGCAGGCACGCGGGACTTCATGCCTCGGACGCTTTTCCAGATCATCTCATTGAGCAGGGCAGGGTCGGCGCTGTCCGGGTGGCGAAAGTCCATCTTGGCGGCCAGCCGGGCCAGATGATAGGCCATCGTACCGGGCTTAAGGCTGGGCATCGAGGGATTAAGCTCGGCGACAAACTTCTGGTCGGGCAGAATGGCCGTGTAGGCCGCGCCGTTGGTCGGCGAAGCGTCAAAGTCCATAATCGTGTTGGCGGTGGCATCGTACTGGCTGAGCGGCGGGATGCCCATCAATTGCTCCATTGTTTTCAGCACGCTGTCTGTATTGTAAAACGTGTGGTCTACGGAGTTTGCGTGAATGTAGGGGCTGATGACAAAGCAGTTGGAGCGGTGGGCATCTACGTGGTCCTGCCCGTCCTGCGCATCGTCTTCTATCACAAAGATAGCGGTGTTCTTCCAGATGGGGCTGTGGCTGACCAGGTCAACAAACTGCCCGACCGCATAGTCGTTGTCAGCCACGTGGGCGCGCGGCGACGGGTCGCCGGGTGTCATGCCGTCGGTATGGTCGTTCATAAAGCGCACGGTCAGAAAGGCCGGAACGCTGTTGCCGGTGGGGTCGGCGGCGAGCATTTCATTGAACTCTTTCTTGAACTCCTGAAAGCGGCTGGTCGCGGGTATTTTGCCCAGGGCGATCTGCGCGGGCGTGTAGTTGCTGTAGCGCAGGATTTTCCAGTTGGCAGCCACGCCGTCAATGGCGGGTGCATCGCTGTCGGGGAAGGTGAGGTCAAACTCGCGGTAGTCGTAATCGCTGATGCCCGCAAGGTCATGGCCGGGAGGCTGAACACCGGCGGCGGCAGGGTAGTTGTCGGGGAACAGGTTGGCCGGGGCGGGCGTGCCGCCTGCCACAGGCAGTTCCAGCGAGTAAAAGAAGCCGTAGTTGCGGTACTTGTTGGTCAGGCCGGTTCCGGCAAGCTGGATATTGGCAAGCACGTCGTCCCAAATATGGCCGTTGGGACCTTCGCCGGCATCCGCAATGGGCGGCGCGCCTGTCGGAAAGGCTAGGGACAGGGGGCGCATGTCGGGGTCTAGAGCGGGGAAGCCGCCGGTCAGGTACATGTTGTTGCTGCCTTCAAAGTCGTAGTTGCGTCCCCGTCCGCTGTAGTTGTAAGGCAGGTTTTTAATCACGTACTCCGTCGCGAAACTGTTGGTGCTCCACGGCCACCCGTCGCCGCTGGCCTCGCCGCAGTCATAAAAGTTATCCAGCAGCACAAAGCGGGACGCGAGGGCGTGGAAGTTTGGCGTGACACGAGTTCCCGGCGTGCCGCCGTCGCCAAACAGCGTCAGGGACGGGTCGCCGTTGCCCTGCGGCAGGTCGCCCAGCACCTGGTCATAGGTGCGGTTTTCTTTGACAATGTAAACCACGTGCTTGATGCCGCCTGCCTGGAGGCCGATACCCGCAAGCGGGTTGGGCGGGGTGGCGGTGGTGGATGTAATCTTGTTGTTGCTCAGCACCTGCGTCGTTTGGGATGCAAGAAGGGCGGCATTGGGCAGCGGCATGGTGACGACGTTGCCTTCAATGATATTCAGAATGTAGTTGCCCTCGCTGCCATTCGGCCCTTGATTGATCTTGTTGGGGTTGCGCGTCTGTGTGCCTTTGGCATTGGCGATCAGCAGGCGCGTGCCCGAAGGACTGACTGCCACTGCTGTCGGGTACCAGCCTGCGGGAATGTAGCCTTTGACATTGAGGGCTTGCGGGTCGCACACGGCGACAGCATTCATGTCGCCCAGGGAAACGTACAATGTGCGCTCATCGGGAGACAGCGCCAGCCCGGTGGGCGTTGCGCCGGGCAGGGTGGAGGCTCCGGTCGGGCGCAGAAGGATTGTCCCGGCAAGGCTGTTGTCGGCGGTGTTGACCACGGACACGGTGTCACTATGGGCATTGGCGACATACAGCGTTGTCTGCGCTTTGTTGAGCAGCAAGCCGTCGGGATGCGCGCCCGTCGGTAGAGTCGCCGCCAGTGTCGGCTGGGCGGGGTTCGTGGTGTTCAGCACATACACCGCCCCATCGCGAGGGCCGGACAAGCCCCGCTGCGTGGACACATACACTTTGCTGCCGTCGGCCAGCGCCGCCACGGATAGGGGGAAGTTCGGGGTGGCCGCCGCCGCGCCTGCAAGTCCCATGCCGGTGAATGCGAAGCGCCCCATCGTGACACCGGTCGCGGCATTAAAGATAACCAGAGCGCCGGGCTTGCTGAAGACGGTTGGGTCAACAGCAGCGCCCTGCGTGTACACTTCGTTGACAGCGGCGTACAGGCGGCCCTGACCGTCCAGGGCCAGCCCCGCAATGAAGTCCCCGGACACGCCAGTGATCGTGCGGGTCTGGGTGAGCGTGCCGTCCGGCCCGACGTTGATGACGGCAATGCTGCTGTTGTCGCCCTGCGCGGCATAGACCGTGCTGCCGCCATTAGGATTGGCGGCAGCGGCCAGCCCGTAGTACAGGCCGTTGCTGTTGAAGATCAGGCTGCCGTCGGGATTTGTCCCAGTGGCCTGACGCGGGAAATCCAAATGCGAGACGCCCCGGCCCGTCGCGGTGCTGATGCACCACAGCGACTGGCGGAAGCCCATGTCCGTGCTGATCGCGTATTTGCCGTCCGGGGTCAGGATCATGTTCATCGGCAGGCTGCCGACGCTTTGCCGGACGCTGGAGGGTGGAACCGTGATGCTTTTGCCGGTTATCAGAGGGTTTGGCCCTTGCGCGTGGGCAGGGGCCAATGAAGCGGCTGTCAGCATGGCGGCAGCCACGGCGGCAGTGCGGGTTGCTTTATGTTTCATCGTTAGAGTTCCTATACTTAACTTCTTGAGTTCCTATACTTAACTTCTATTGATTAGGCGTATTGATTAGGCGCGGCGGCGCGCGGCTAGGCGCAGGCCGAGGAATGCCACCCCGATACCGAGCGCAAGCGCGGCACTCGGCTCCGGTGCGGAGGCCGGGCCAAAAGCAAGGCCGTAGGGGTTGCCGCTGCCATTGGCGAAAGCAAAACTCTGCTGGAACGTGCCATCTGTGCTGAACTGGTCAAAATGCCCCCCGGCATTGCCGCCGGCATTGGGGTTGCCGTTGCTGTCGCGGTCGCCGACAAACAGCGTCCCGGACGGGCTGAATGCCAGCCCGTAGGGATTGTTGAGGCCCGCGTCCGAAGCAAACACGCTTTGGAACGTGCCTGGCGAGCCGCTTGACGGCCCGTTAAAGCGCAGGACAGCCCCATTGCCGTTCGGGGGGTTCTGCGAGGTTGCCGCGCCCTGCCCCTGGGCGACATACAGGCTGCCATTGGCGTCAAACGCCAGAAAGCCGGGCGACTGAAGGCCGCCTGCCCCCGCTGCGACAAAGGTCTGCGCGGACGTGCCGGAAGCGTTGAAGCTGACAACGTCATTTGCGCCCCCATCGCTCACATACAGCGTATTGCCGAAGAATGCCAGCCCGGCGGGGCTGGTGAGTGTGCCGCTGCCAAACGATGTGATGAGCGCGCCTGTTGTCCCGTCAAACTCCAGCACCTGCCCTTGCTGGCTGTCCGCAGCGTACAAGTTGCCGCCCCCAAAGGCAAGCCCGCTGAGAACGCCGTTTCCGTCTGACGCAAACAGGGTGGGAGCCGCCGAGGGATTGGTTAAGTCGTAGCGGTAAACGCCCGCATTGCCCGTGCCGGGGTCGGCGGCATTCACAAACAGGCTGCTGCCTGCAAACGCGATCCCGTTGGGGTGGATATAAACGCCGCCCGACAAAAGTGTTCGGGCTGCTGCGCCGCCGGAGTTGTATTCCACTATCTGGCTGTTGTCAAAGTCGCTGATATACAGGTCCTGCGCCTGAGCATGGGCCGGGCTTGCCGCCAGCAATGCCGCCGCGCCCAGCGCCAGCAGCGCCCCTATAGACCGGCATTGGCGCGCGCGTGGGTTGAAGTGGATTGTCATTGTGCTTTCCTTTGTCCCAGAAAACGGCGGCGCAGGCCCACGAATGCCAGCACGCCTGCACCCGCGCCCCAAATCAGACACGGCGATGGCTCCGGGGCAGCGGTGGCAAAAATATCCGTGATGGGCAGGATGGACCCACCCGTGATATTGATCATCTTGTTGTTTTGCCCTACCAGGCTGGCGTCGTTGGCTGTGCTGAACGCGCCTTCAATGGTGCGCAGCAGGTTGTAATGGTTGATGGCCGTGTCCGGGGAAGCCGCCTGCGATATCTTGAACCGGGCGATGGCGTCTTCTGTGTACTTGCCCACGATCACATTCTGGCCTGAAATCGCCGTGATGATCTGGTTGTTGGGGTCGCTTTGCAATGCGCCCAAGTCGCTCTCGTCAAACGTGAAGATCAACAGGCTGTTGTGCGTCAACGCCCACTGACGGTATGGCTCAATGTGATCTGCCAGCCATTTGTCTCCCGTCTGAATGCTGCCGTCGTGCATGTCGTTCTGCTCATTGGGCACGACCAGGGAGAACGACGGCAGGCCCGCAAAGCCGGCGTCGGTCGTGGGAAAGGCCGAGAATGCCTGGTTGACCGACGACGGCAGCGCATTCGGGTTGGACGAGGCGGTGGCTGTGTCGTCCTGCCAGTCCACGGCGGGGTTATGCTTGCGCACATACTCGTTCACGCCGGGGGTGCTGGTGAAGGCTTCCCCAGTAAAGCCGACCGAGGGCAGGCTTTCCGAAAACGAGGCAAATGTGTGGCCGGAGTTTAAAATCTCGCGCCCCAGGTTGGGCGTGTGGAACGGCGGCGGTGTTCCCAATGGCGGCAGTGTGCCCGGCTCCGCTGTTGTGCCCGGCAGCCCGTCCTGCTTGACCCCCTGATCCGACCCGGAGAAAAAATGCAGGTAGTTGGGCTGGCTGGGGTGCTGCTCGGCGACAAAGTGGGTCAGGTCGGCGCTGCCGGGCAAAAGCACATTGTTGATATAGGGCGCGAGGGCCGAGTTGCGGATTTCGGTATCGTTTTTGTTTTCGTCAATCACCAGCACGACATGGTCGTACTGAGGCACGCTTTGCGCCAAAGCCGGAGACAGCGATGCTCCGCAAAGCAAAACGCCTGTCAGCAGCCGAACAAGAGGGTATTTCATAGGGGAGCGCCTTTCGCGCGTGCGCCGCGCAAACAAAGATGCCCCTAGAATACCCGCTCTTTGTTAAGCCTTTGTTAACAAAACGCGAGAGTGCGGGGCGGCGGCAGGCTGCTCTTCCCGGCGAAGGCTTTTTCCCGCTGCACAGGCATTGCCAAGGCGTTCCCGCGGCTGATTATAGGCATTCTTACGGCGTACTGACGACGGAACAAATCCTTCCGTCGTCGGTACGCCGTGGCAGCGCCTTGTATCAGCCGAAAGAATGCCTTTGTGCCGAGGTAGAATATTCTGGTGGCCGAACTTACTTCTCCTTTTCGCTGCCAAATCACCCAAGTCGCGCATGGGACGCCTGAGTATGCGGCTCTGGTCGCGCTGCGGCACGAAGTCCTGCGCAGGCCGCTGGGCCTGGCGTTTACGCGGGAGCAGCTGGCGGCGGAAAGCGGCTCTTTTCATTTCGGGTGTTACAGCGAAGGGGTGTTGGTGGGGTGCCTGGTGCTGCGGCCCTTGCCGGAGGGCGGGGCGCAGATGCGTCAGGTGGCGGTGCGGGAGGAGTGGCAGGGCAGGGGCGTGGGGCAGGCAATGGTGGGCTATGCCGAGAATCGGGCGCGGGAACTGGGGTTGAGGGTCATGGTCTTGCATGCGCGCGAAAGCGCGGTCGGCTTTTACCAAACGCTGGGGTACCGAACGCAGGGCGCGCGTTTTTGGGAGGTGACACTGCCGCATTGGAAGATGACCAAGCGGCTGTAGCGGGATATTTCTCCCAATCACCGTGTGTCAGTCTGCTGATTGACCTTAATCCGTGTTATAATAAAACATCTGTGCCCGGCGGGAACAAAGGGTTTCCAGGCGGCGCGAAAGGGTGTTTTTGTGTTGGCACGACGTTTCTGTTGGGCGCTCCTGGCGCTGGCTGCACTGTGGCCCGCGTCCGCTTTTTGTCAAACCACGCTTCCCCGCCCATCTGCGCCCGCCGCGCCAACGGCCCCGGATGCGCAGGGCATCAATTCAACGGCGCAAGGGGGCAGCCGAGGGGCGGGGAGCAAGCCGACCCCGCAGGTGGTGCGCACGCCGCCGACATTGGGGCGAACCCAAACCACGGGCATTGAGGAGGTAGACGAACCTATCCCCGCCCCGCCGCCCTTTTCCGGGGCCTGGGCGCGGCACACGTATACAGTCGCGCCCTGCCCGCAGCCGCCCACGCTGGACGGCATACTCAATGACGCCTGCTGGAAGACCGCCACGCACGCGCGCGGCTTTTACCGCTACGGCGGCGGGACACCGTCCGCCCAGCAGACCGAAAGCTGGATATGCGCCGACAAGACGCACCTGTATCTCGCCTTTCGCTGCCGCGATGCTCACCCCGAACTGATCCAGGCCAGCATGACCCAGCGCAACGGCAACATTGGGCATGACGATTTCGTCGGGCTGGATATTGACAGCCAGGGCAGTCACCGGGGCTTTTCCACGTTTATCGTCAACCCGCGCGGCGCTCTGCTTGACCAGTTGGAAGGCGGCACAGCGGACAATATCACGTGGGCGGGCGACTGGAAAGCCGGCGTGCGGCGCACCGCACACGGCTGGAACTGCGAAATGTCTATTCCGTTCGCGCTGATGCGCTACCCCAAGGGCACGCGGGCATTCAACATGATCTTGTACCGGCAGATTGCGCGGGAAACCAGCCTGCAATCCTGGCCGTACATGCCGCCCGCGGGCATGGACAACTCCACCGAGCCGCAGTTTCTGAACACGTTCGCAGGTATTGCGCCGCCGGCCTTCACGCCCCGCCCGACGTTTCTGCCCTACACGCTGGCGACCGCCGGAACGGGAAACTCGGTGCGCGAAGGTTTAGACATCAAATATCCGCTGTCTACGACCATTACGGGCGTCGGCACGATTTTCCCGGACTTCCAGACCATTGAGCAGGATGTCACCAATATCAACTTCTCCTACACCGAGAAGCTGCTCAGCGACCGCCGCCCGTTCTTCGCCGAAGGCAGCGACTTTCTGCCTGCCCAGGACTTGTTTTACTCGCGGCGCATCCGCACCGTAGACGGCGGCCTGAAAGTGGTCGGCAAGCAGGGCAATACCAGTATCGGGGTGCTTGCCACCGGCTCGCGCGGCCCGGCCTCGCAAAGCGCGGCTGTGGTCAACGTGCGTCAGGACATCGGAGCGCTCAGCTACCTATCGGGGAACATCGTGGACAGCCTGATGCGCGGGGCGGCTTCCAATCAAGTCGCCAAACTGGAAGGGGTGTACGGCTGGCAGAAAGGCCCGACGCGCTACGCTGTGCAGGCCGACCATCTGCCTTCGTGGCAGGGCGGCAAGGTTCGGGGCAGCAAAGACTTTTTCCAGATTTCCAGCCAGCCGACCCTGGGGCATCCGCACTTTTCGGCCAATTACCTAGACATCGGCCCGGACTTCAAGAGCAGTCTCGGCTTCAACCCCGAACTGGACCTGCGCGGGCCGGATGCGAACGTCACCCAATACAATCAGTTTGACCGGGGCTGGCTGGAAAGCTACTTGGTTGTGTCGGACCTGAGCACGTTCCAGCATCATACAGGCGGCTTCTTTCACAACGACTTCTACAACCAGGCTCAAATCTCTACCCGCAAGGGCTTGCAGTACACGCTGGCCTATGACATCGGGCGGCGCAACCAAGTGAACAGCGACAGCCATACGCTGGATCATTTCCATGACCACGTTCTGACTACGGGCTTTGGCTGGGGGCGAAAGACTTTGTATCAGCGGGGCAACATCAGTGAGAATGTGGGGCGTCAGGGCGGCCAGTCGTACAACTTCCTGACCCTCTCGCAGGGCATCCTGGTCAGCCGCCCCCTTTCCGTGCAGATCAACTACAGCCGCCTGGCTTTGGGCGCGACAAAGTCCACGCAGACCATCGCGACCGGCACGTACCGCCTGAACGTGGCACAAACACTCGGCGCGCGCGTAGTCAATCAGGCGGGCGCAGACCAGGGGGCGGGCCTGGGCACGAACATCTACTTCTCGTTCAGCCAGCAGGTGCGGCAGGGCACGGACGTGTTCCTTTTGTTCGGCGACCCAAACAGTCCGCGCACGCGGGGCAAGTTCACGCTCAAGCTGGTGCATCCGTTCTGATGCTTTGCGCCCTGCTCAATAAGAGCCGCTCAATCGCTAGGCCAAGCCCCGCGCCCAGCGCGTAGCACACGAGGTTGCTGATGTGAAAGCCCGTGCCCAGCGCCAGCGCTCCGGCCTGTGTGTGCCGCAGCCCAGCCAGCCAGGGCGCTTGGATGAGCTTGGCAAACTCAACCGCCGCGCACGCCAAAAACGCCCCCGCACAGAGACGCTGGCCTGAGGATGTCGGAAAGCAAACGCCGAGGAGCCAGAAGATCATCGTGGCATACAAGATGTCGCCCGCGTTTTTGTGCAATAGGGGCGGCAGCAGGGTGGAAAAGCGGCGCGACCCCAGCCCCAGCGCGACAGTCACGGCAAACAAAAGCGCAGAAACCAAGCGCGAGCGTCGGCAAGGGAGATGGGTCAAATCAAAGCCTCGGTTTCCCCGGCAATCAGCGCGCGCCATCCGAACTCAATGCGGGAGCACACACGCCGCTGCCCTTGACATTCTATTGACAAGCGCGCCCGTGCCCGGCTACACTGTACCATGAACGGCCCCCGCATCGCCCTGCTTTGGTGCGCCCTCTTCGCCTGCGCGTCCGCCCATGCGCAGATGCCTGCCCCGCCCCCTGCGTCCGCGCCTGCGCTTCCCGCCGCACCCGATCCCAGCGCTCCTGATGCACCTCAATCCCGATTGGACATCGCCCCGCGCGAGCGGCAGTATTTCGCGCTGGGCAGGGCGCTCGCGCAGGGCGCATTCGCCTATGCGAGGCTGGGCAGCCAGGCCGGGCGCATTGAGCGCAGCCATGCCACTCGTGCCAAAGTCGCCGCTTTGGGCCGTCTCGCCCCCGACGCCCTGCATGCCCGCGAGACGGCCCGCGACGCATTTGCCCAGGCCGCCGCATTGATGCAGGCATTGAATGCCCCCGCCGCCATTTTGTCCCCTGTCAGCCGCTTGGCCGCGCGCCTGGCGAAGCCGCTGGCCCTCACTGCCGACAGCCGCGCCATTCAGTCGCTCAACCCCGATGCCGCCCTGGTGCTGTCGGCTCTCAGCGAATCCAACCTCGTGGCGCGCGTGATGGACGACCGCGCCCTGACCCAGTGGCTGAACGGCTCAGACGGGCATCGCAGCGGCCCGGTCTGGTACGCCGAGGGGCAGATCGCGGGCATCGCCCAGATCGCCGCCGCCGGCCACCTCCCCGACCTGCTGCCCCCTGTTGTGGATGTCGCCACCGACCTGCGGGGATTGCGCGACTGGCTGGCTTTGCGCGTCCCCGACCATCCCGGCCCCGATTTGGCCGCGTTGCAAGCCGCTATCAGCGACTTCCTTCAGCAGACCGCGCAGGGGCCGGGACAGCCGCGCCTGCTGCCCAAGCAGCCCGTTTCCGACGCCCAATTAGCGCAGTTGGGAAGCATCAGCGCGCTGCTGCAGGCGCAGATGATACCCTCGGATGTGCCCCTGTCGCCGCCCCCATCTCCCTAGCCGCACGCAAAAAAAGGCCGCCCGCGCGGGGTGGCCTTTCTGCTCGCGGCCTACTTGTGAACGCTCAAACCGGCCACATCCTGCGCGGCTTCCATCACGGCCTCGGCCAGCGTGGGGTGCGCGTGGATCGTGTGCATCAATTCGTCAATGGTGCTTTCCAGCTTGATGGAAACGCACGCTTCGTGGATCAAATCCGTGGCATGCGGGCCGACAATGTGCACGCCGAGTATTTCGCCGTACTTCGCGTCGGTGACAATCTTCACCAGGCCAACATTTTCGTTGATCGCCATCGCCTTGCCCAGCGACTTAAAGGTGAACTTGCCGACCTTGACATCGTAGCCCTTGTCGCGGGCTTCCTTTTCGGTCATGCCGGTCGCGGCGATTTCGGGTTCCGTGTAGACACAGTTCGGAATGGCCCGCCAGTCCATTTTCTCCTCATGGCCCATCGCGTTGCCCGCCGCCACCTCGCCTTCGCGGGTGGCGACATGGGCCAATCCCCCGGCATACGTGCCGTGGAACGGCTGGTCGTGCGCGGCCACATCGCCAATCGCGTAAATATGCGGCACATTGGTATGCAGCCCATTGTCCGTCGGGATGGCCTTGCCGTCAAACGTCACGCCTGCCGCGCCCAAATCCACGTTGTCCACAAACGCCCGACGGCCCACGGCGACCAGGATTTTATCAAACTCCAGTTCCCCGTCGCCCTTTTCACCCGTGTACTTGAGCTTCTTGCCCGCCACGTCCACGCCGACCACCTTCGTGCTCGTCATAAACTTGATCCCGGCTTTGGTCAGGAGTTTTTGCAGCTCGCCGCTGATTTCCTCGTCAAATGGGGGCAGAATGCGCGGCAGGAACTCCAGCACGGTCACGTCCGACCCCAGCCCGCGATAGGTGTACGCGAACTCGCAGCCGATCACGCCCCCGCCAATCACCGCCAGTCGCTTGGGCACATCCAGCGAAGACACGGCCTCATTGCTTGTCCAGACAGTTGTACTGGCGAGCTTGCCCTCGGCGCGCCGCCTGCGGGCTTCGGCATTAGTGATAAACACATCCGAGTCTGCGCCGCCGTCCGCAAGGCCCGGAATAGGCACTTTGGCCGGCACGCTGCCGGTCGCGATAATAATGTTCGCGCCCGAAATGCGCTCGGTTTTGCCGTCCTCGGTTGTCGCTTCCACTGTGTGCGGGTCAACCAGCTTGCCGATGCCT
>JAABUQ010003036.1_pt1 | contig 31706 bp, 26 predicted proteins | sample 5560001 | NCBI WGS metagenome assembly JAABUQ01 (sample SAMN10711888, study PRJNA513371) | rock metagenome | isolation source: Antarctica rocks | place: Antarctica: Victoria Land, Finger Mt nord | collected 2015-12-18 | reverse complement strand
GGGCCGGGCACGCCGATCAGTTGCACGGCGCTCATGCCCTGGCGCACCAGCATGGAGGCCAGGTCGGTCGCCCCGGTGAAATCGTCCGCGATGCAGCCGAGCAACGGCATCCTTTATCCCCTCAAGACCTGGTCCAGCAACGCCGCCTGCTCCGCCCAGCCCGGCAGGCGCTGCCCGGCCATCCAGGACGCCTCGGCCATGTCCGCGCGCAGGCCGCGGTCGAACACCAGGCGGCGCAGGCACTTCGATAATGTCGGCTCGTCGTCCAGGGCGCAGGCCAGGCCGGCGTCGGGCGGCACCAGGTCGGCGGCGCTGCCCCCGGCGCTGACCAGCAGCGGCAGGCCGCGCCGCATCGCCTCGGCAACGGCGGAGGGGTAGCCCTCCCAGCGCGTCGCCAGGGCGAACAGGTCGGCGTTGCGCCACAAGGTGTCCAGCGCCGCCAGGTCCGGGTTGCGGACCAGGCGGACTCGGCCACCCAGGGCGGGGTCCGCCGCCAGGGTGGCGAGATGGTCGGCGTAAGCCGGGTCGCGGCCATCCGCACCGGCGATGTCCAGGGTCCATTCCAGGTCGCCCAGCCGCGCCAAGGCGCGCAGCAGCAGGTCATGGCCCTTGCGCGGGGTCAGCACGCCGACCGACAGGATGCGGCACGCGCCCGATCCGGTACTGCGCGGCAGGTCGTCCAACCCGGGCGGCGCGACGGAGACCGCGCCGCTGGCGACGCCGAACTCTGCCACCAGGCGCTCGGCGACGGCCGTGCTGGTCGCCACCACGCGCCGCAGCGCCGGCAGCATGGCACGTTCGGCGGCCTGCACCGCGGGCCGCGCCGCCGGGTCGCGTCCGGCGCGGGCAGAGGCATGGAACACCAGCGCGACGGCATCGCGCCGGATCAGCTCGTCCAACCGGGGCAGCAATGCCGGCAACAGCAGGCCGTCGATCACCGGGACCGCGCCGGGTGGGAAAACGGGGTCGTCCTCCTGCAAGATGGCGGCCTCATGCCCGAACTGCCGCAGCGCCGCGGCCATGCGCTCGGCATACCGGGCGCTGTCGCCACCCTGGGCGGCATCCGGCCGGGGAAGGGCGAAGGCAATCTGCACGCCGGCGGGGTAACATGCCGCCGGGCCTTCGTCACGCCTGCTGGCGGGATGGCCGGGCTTTCCTCACGTATGCGGCCTTATGTAGCGACCGCCACTGTGGGATTGCCCGAACCTTGGTGGGCGGTTTGCGCGCTTGGGGGCTACGTCGTTGTCAGGGCGGCGTCATGTCGGCTTCGAGTGATGCCTCTTGCCAGCGCGGGCCAGTCCCTCCACGGGTTGCATACGCCAAGGGACAGGGCGGCCTCAGGTGCATCCGACCAGCACCCGAGACCGCCCATCCGACTGGCCCGCGTCGCCCTATTTTCATCCGCGGTGGCGCATCAGACATGATGCGGGGTGTCTCTCACGGAGGGAGAGGGAGCGGGCAGAGTCGCTATGCGTTGCCCCTGGTTGCCGGGCAGGCCCCGCCCGGCCTATTGAGGCACCTGCGATGGACCAGTCCGCCCCCCCGTTTGCCGAATACCAACAGGCCGCCACCTTCGGCGGGCCGTTCCCCTTGGATTGCGGGGTGTCGCTGGACGGGATCACCGTCGCCTACCGCACCTATGGCGCCCTGAACACCGGCGGCTCCAACGCCGTGCTGGTCTGCCATGCGTTGACCGGCGACCAGTATGCCGCGGAACCGCACCCCACCACCGGCAAGCCCGGCTGGTGGAACCAGGTGGTTGGGCCGGGCCGCCCGATCGACACCGACCGCTTCTTCGTCGTGTGCGCCAACGTCCTGGGCGGCTGCATGGGCAGCACCGGGCCACGCACTCCGCACGACGGCAGCGCCGAGCGGTGGGGCACCGAGTTCCCCGCCATCACCATACGCGACATGGTTCGGGCGCAGCACCTGCTGGTCGAAAGCCTGGGCATCACCCGGCTGTTCGCCGTCGTCGGCGGCAGCATGGGCGGCATGCAGGCGCTGGAGTGGGCCGCCACCTACCCGGATCAGGTATTTGCCTGCGTGCCCATCGCTACGGCGTCGTTCCACTCGGCGCAGAACATCGCCTTTCACGAGGTCGGGCGCCAGGCCATCTTCGCCGACCCCGATTGGGGCGGCGGCGAGTATTGGCGGGCCGGCAAGGTCCCCGCCCGCGGCCTGGCCGTCGCCCGCATGGCGGCGCACATCACCTACCTGAGCGAGCAGGCGCTGACCCGCAAGTTCGGCCGCCGGCTGCAGGCGCAGGACGCCAGGCACCTGCAGGCGCAGGATGCCGGCGCCACACTGTTAGGCGAGATGTTCGAGGTCGAGAGCTACCTGCGCCACCAAGGCAGCACATTCGTGCACCGCTTCGACGCCAACAGCTACCTGACGATCACCCGCGCCATGGACTACTTCGACTTGGCAGCGGAACACGATGGGGACCTGGCGGCGGCGTTCCGCGGCACGCGCACGCGGTTCTGCGTGGTGTCGTTCAGCAGCGACTGGCTGTTTCCCACCGCGCAGTCCCGCGCCATCGCGCGTGCGCTGAACCGTGCCGGGGCCAACGCCAGCTTCGTCGAGATCGCGTCCGACAAGGGCCACGACGCCTTCCTGCTGGACGAGCCGGACTTTCACCGCACCCTGTCCGGCTTCCTGTCCGGCTGCGCCGAGCATGCGTTGCTTCCCTCCTCCTCCGGAAAAGGGCCGGGGTGAGGGTGGCGGCACGGACCGAGCTAGGCCTGTTCGCACCGCTGCCTGCGCCCCCATCACCGCGGCCGGCCCTTGCGGCCTCCCTCACCCCGGCCCGCTCCCGGAGGGAGCAGCAGGCAGCATGAGCCGGCCCCCGGTTCAGCAGGTCGCCAAGAACATGCGGCTGGACCTGCAGCTCATGTCCGAGATGATCGCCCCCGGCTCCCGCGTGCTCGACATCGGCAGCGGCGACGGCACGTTGATCGAACACCTGTTCCGCACCCGCGGCTGCGACGCGCGGGGCATCGAGATCGACATGGCCGAGGTGACGCACGCCGTCGCGCACGGCCTGCCGGTGATGCACGGCGACGCCGACACCGACCTGCAGCACTATCCGGATGGGCTGTTCGACTACGTCGTGCTGTCCCGCACCCTGCAGGCGGTCGAGCGCCCGCAGGAGGTGCTGCGGCAGATGCTGCGGATCGGCACCCGCGCCCTGGTCAGCTTCCCCAATTTCGGCCACTGGCAGGTGCGCTGGCAGTTGCTGCGGTCAGGCCGGATGCCGATGACCTCGACGTGGGACCGGCCCTGGTACGAGACGCCCAACATCCACCCCTGCACCATCCGCGACTTCTTCGCCCTGTGTGCTCAGGAAGGCTACCGGGTGGAACGCTGGCTGGCGGTGGACGACGACGGGCGGCGGGCACCGTGGCGGCGCTTCCCGGGGCTGGCCAACGTGTTCGGCGAGCAGGCGCTGTTCCTGCTGTGCCGGGCGTAGCATGGCAATGCACAGGCGATTGATCGATCCAGGGTGGAAACCTGCCGCAATGCCGCCCTAATCACAGGCACCCGACCCGGTGCCTACCCTCATCTCATGGAACCACTCATGTCCGAAACCTCCGATACTCCCCTGTTCCAGCCATGCATGCTGGGCGGGCTTCAGCTCCGCAACCGAATCGTCATGGCGCCGCTGACGCGCAGCCGCAGCAGCGAGGAGGGTATCGTGCCTTCGTTCGCGGCGGAGTATTACGGCCAGCGCGCCAGCGCCGGGCTGATCGTGTCGGAGGCGACGAACATCTCCGCCCAGGCGCGCGGCTATGCGAAGACGCCCGGCATTTGGTCGCTGCAGCAGGTCAAGGCCTGGCAGCCCGTCACGGACGCCGTCCACGGCGAGGGCGGTCGCATCGTGCTGCAGCTCTGGCACACTGGCCGCATCAGCCATCCCGACCTGCACGACGGCGCGCTGCCGGTGGCCCCGTCCGCCATCAAGCCCTCGGGCCAGGCGTTCACCAACAGCGGGATGCAGGATCATGTGACGCCCCGCGCGCTGGAGACCGACGAGATCCCCGCCATCGTCGCCGACTACCGCCACGCCGCGCAGTGCGCGATGGACGCGGGCTTTGACGGCGTCGAGGTGCACTCGGCCAACAACTACCTGCTGGAGCAGTTCATCCGCGACAGCACCAACAAGCGCACCGACCGCTACGGCGGCAGCTTGGAGAACCGCCTGCGTTTCCCGCTGTCGGTTGTCGCGGCGGTGACGGAGGTGTGGGGCGGCGGCGGCCGGGTCGGCATCCGCATCTCGCCGGGCACGACCGCACCGGGGGAGACGCCGCTGGACAGCGATCCCATGGGGACCTACAGCGCCTACCTCGACGCGCTGAACGGCTTTGGCCTGATGTACGTGCATGATATCGAGGGCGTGACGCAGATGTCCCGCGACCCCGCCGGCATCGACTACCCGGCGCTGCGCAAGCTGTTCAGGGGCTCCTACATCGCCAACAACCAGTACACCCGCAAGCTGGCGGACGACACCATCGCCAAGGGCAACGCCGACCTGATCAGCTTTGGCCGCCCGTTCATCGCCAATCCCGACCTGGTGGAGCGGCTGCGGACCGGCGAGCCTCTGGCCGACGCGCCGAAGCAGTACTGGTATGGCGGGGACAGCGTTGGCTATTCGGACTGGCCGGGGATGCAGGGGCAGATCAAGCTGGCGGCGTAGCACCGGCAGCCCGCCGCCGGCCAGGTGCTGCGCGTGCAGCAGGGCGGCTGGTTCAGCTTCTGCGGCCACGCGTCCCGCGTGCCCTCGCCGGACTGGTTATGACGCTGCGGCCCACCGCTGGCGATGGGCTGTGGAACGTGGTCCACGTCACGTACTGGGTGGCGCAAGTCGATTTGCGCGCTCCGCAAGCTGTCACCCCTGTCCCCGAACAGGTACAGCCCTTGTCCCCGGCCTAGACACTCCGGGAGGAGGGGGGGAACTATGACGGACTACCTGGTGATCGGCGGCGGCACGGCCGGATGCATCCTGGCCGCCCGGCTGTCCGAGGACCCCAACGCCCGCGTCACCTTGCTGGAGGCCGGGCCGCCTGACCACGACCCGTGGATCCACATTCCCGCCGGCTACGCCCGCCTGTTTGCCAGCGGCAAGTACGACTGGCGCTTCGCCACCGAGCCGGAGGCGGAGCTGAACGGCCGCAGCGTCAACTGGCCGCGCGGGCGCGTGCTGGGCGGGTCCGGGTCCGTCAACGGCCTGGTCTATCTGCGCGGCTCCCCGCACGACTATGACCGCTGGGCGCAGGCCGGGGCGCGCGGCTGGTCGCATGACGACGTGCTGCCAGCCTTCCAGCGCATCGAGCACTGGGAAGGTGCGGCCGGCGCCACCCGCGCCACCGGCGGCCTGATCCCTGTCACCGAGCCGCGCGGCCTGTCCCTAGGCGCTGCCGCTTTTATCGAGGCGTGCGCCGCCTTGGGCTTCCCCCGGCACCGCGACATCAACGACGGCGCCATCGAGGGCGTGGCCCCGGTGCAGATGAACGTCCGCCGGGGCCGCCGCATCAGCACCGCCCAGGCCTACCTGCGCCCGGCCCGGCGCCGCCCCAATCTGCAGGTGCTGACCGGCGTCACCGTGCTGCGCCTGCTGGTCGAGGCCGGGCGCGTGGTCGGCTGCGCGGCACGCCGGGCGGATGGGACCGCGTTCGAGGTGCGGGCTGCGCGCGAGGTCGTGCTGTGCGCCGGGGCCATCGCATCCCCGAAACTGCTGATGCTGTCCGGCATCGGCGATGGCCCGGCGTTGCAGGCGCTGGGCCTGCCCGTTCACCTGCACCGCCCGGCGGTCGGCGCCAACCTGCAGGACCACCTCATCAGCCGCCTCAGCTTCCGCACCCGCCCGGCCGGGACGCTGAACGAAATCACCGCGAGCAAGCTGCGCCTGGCCGCCATGGCGCTTGGCTACGCATTGCGCCGCCGCGGCCAGATGGCGGTGGGCGCGACCGAGGCCACCCTGTTCGCCCGCGTGACGCCGGGGGCGGAGGAGGCCGAGGTGCAGTTCCAGTTCATCAACTTCAGCCTGACCCCGTGCGGCGGCTACGTTCTGCCAAAGCATCCCGGCTTCATGGTGAACTTCGGCCAGTGCCGCCCGGACAGCCGCGGCACCCTGGCGCTGCGGGACGCGGACCCGGACAGCAAGCCGGTGATCCGCGCCAACTACCTGTCCGCGCCGGCGGACCAGCACGTCATGCTGGCCGCCGCCCGCCTGGCCCGGCAGGTCGGCCGCACCGCGCCGTTCCGCGACCTGGTGCTGGAGGAGCTGATGCCGCCGCCCGAGGTGCAGGACGACGATGCCATGCTGGACTACATCCGCGCCAGCGGGACCACGGTGTACCATCCCTGCGGCACCTGCCGGATGGGCGCGGACGATGCCGCCGTCGTGGACCCGCAGTTGCGGCTGCGCGGGCTGGACGGGCTGCGGGTGGCCGATGCGTCGGTAATGCCGCTGGTGCCCAGCAGCAACATCCAGCCGGCGGTGATGATGGTGGCCGAGCGCGCGGCAGATTTCATGCGGGGCTGACGCTTGCTGCCCCCTCTCCTCCGGAAGAGGAAGAAAAGGCGGCTTCCTGGATCGCAGCATCCACCGCGGCCTCTTGCGCCTCCGTGTCGGATGGCAGCGGCCGGTCCGAAGCGCCGCCGGACGCAACCACCCGCGGGTTCTGGTCCCGCACCGTCACGGCATGGAATGCTGCCTCGTCCGGCACGAGAGGACGTCCAGCGGCGAAAGCGGCCAGGGGAAGGAACCGGTCCCACCGGGTCAGGTCGTGCATCCCGATCCCGAACGCCGCCAGCCCACGCGCCTGGAACAGTGCGGCATAGCCGGCCTGCCGCCGCTCTATCTCGCGGGCATACCAGTAGCAAAGCTGGTAGTCGGTCAGCCCGTCCGGTTCCGTGACCGGCAGCACGCCGGGGTCGCGGGGGCCGAGCAGCACCAGACGGCCCGCGCCGGTCCGGCCAGGGATCACGTTCATCTGGAACAGGCTGCGCGCCACCTCCGGCGCGGGCCGGGTCAGGATGATGAAGCGGGGGCGCAGGCCGAGGTCCAGCATCGGCTCGATCAGGCCCTTGCAGAACAGGTGCGACGTTTCGGCGTAAACCGGCCCGGTGGCGCGCGCCAGCATCGCCGGCAGCTTCTCGTGCGCCAGCCAGGCGGCGGCCATCTCCGGCGCCAGCACCAGCGAGCGCAGCACGAAGTTGACCCGAGGCGGCGGCTCGTGCTCGGCGACGATGCCGAGGCAGTCGCGCAGCAGCGCCGTCAGCAGGGCGGTGCCGCTGCGGCCGGAGGTCACGGTGAACAGCAGCGTCTTGGCGTTCAGCGCCGCGATCAGGACGGGGAGGTCCACGCCGGCTGCCTCCATCCCGGCTACGTCATGAACGCCGCGACGGCCGCTGCCGCCCGGGCCGCATCGATGCTCCATCGCTTGTTGTTGGGTGCGGGATCGTCCGGGTCCTCGCGGCCGATCAGCAGGCCATAGTCCAGGCCGCAGCTCGCGAACAGGTCGGTGTGGTTGCGGAGATGGGTCAGGCTACTTTCAATATCGACGAACCTCGTGTCGGGATCGCAGAACACCACGTTGAACGCCCCGGCGCCGCCCAGCGCCACCACCTGCCGCGCCCCGGCGAACAAGGCAACCTGCTCCTCGGCGGGCAGGTACTCCGGGTCGATGGGACTAAAGCCCAGGGGGCGCAGTTGGTCGATCAGCTCGGCCTCGTTCATCAAGCCGCGATAGGAGCCCAGCTCGGCCGTGCGGCGACGGCGGCTGACATACAGGCGGTCGCCATGCGGCGGCACCAGGCTGCCCAGCACCCGTCGCCGCAGCACTGCATACCCCTCCAGCATGGCGGCGGACACATGCAGGTCGCGCCGCGGCTGGCGGAAGACGTGCACCTCCTCGAAGTGGTGCGCGACGCTGCAATCGTGCAGCAGCACGTCGGCGGCGCGCAAACCTAGAAGCCGCAGCATGGCGCGCATGTTCGGGTGGTCGGCATAGACGAACAGGCGGCTATAGCTGGACCGGTGCGCGATGAAGTGCAGCACCGCCGGCAGCACGTAGGTCAGCCACATGCCCCAGTTGTGCGGCTGGTCGGAGGTGGCGAACATCACGGGGCCGGGCACCGTGATCGCGCGGGCCAGCTTGGCGCGGGATACCACCAGGTCATCGCCCCGGCGCTCGATGCCGGCATAGGCGGACAGGCCCGGATAATCCGCTACCCTGGCCATGGCCTCCCGCACGCCCCAGTCGAAGATCGTCGCGCAGCGCACCCCGGCCCCATCGGCGCCGGCCCCTCCTGCGCCAGCGATGAACAGGTTGGACCAGACCAGGTGGACATCGCGCAGGCAGTCCAGCCGGCGCGGCTGCGACACCTGCGATCCAGCGCCAAGGTCCGGCTCGGGTAGGCCGGCGCCCGACAGGTCCTGCATCATGCGCGGACCGCGCTTGACCCACGGGGTGCCAGGTTGCTCGCGAAGCACCTGTGCAGGGAGGGGAGGCCCCTCGAAGCGGAGGATCAGCGCGTCCAGCAAGATCTGCGTCAGGGAACTGGATTAGCGCCCGTCATTGCGAGGAGCGCTTGCGATGCGGCGATCCAGGGCCGCAAGCACCAACGCCGCTTCTGGCGACCCCTGGATTGCCACGCCGCAAGCGCGGCTCGCAGTGACGGTGCTCCATTAATTCCAGCCCCTCACTCCGCCGCCTCCTGGTCCGCCAGCGGCTGATCGCTGGGCGCAGCGGGCCGGCGCGTGCGGATGCGGCGGATGCGGCGGGCGTCGGAGTCCAGGATGCGGAACTCCAGGCCGGACGGGTGGCTGATCACCTCCCCCCGCGCCGGTACCCGGCCCGCCAGGGTGAACACCAGGCCGCCGATGGTGTCGATGTCGGCCTCGCGCTCCTCTTCGGACAGGGTGGGACCGAGCCGGGCCTCGAAGTCCTCGATGGGCAGGCGGGCGTCCAGGTCCAGGGCGCCGTCGGGGCGCTCGGTGATCATGGGGCCTTCGACCTCGTCGTGCTCGTCGGCGATGTCGCCCACGATCTCCTCGACCAGGTCCTCGATGGTCAGCAGGCCGTCGATGCCGCCGTACTCGTCCACCACCAGCGCCAGGTGCGTGCGGGCCTGGCGCATCTGCAGCAGCAGGTCCAGCACCGGAACCTGCGGCGCCACCAGCAGCGGGTGGCGGAGCAGGGCCTCCAAGTCAAAGGCGTCGGAGCGGCCGACATAGGCGATCAGGTCCTTGATGTGGACCATGCCGACGATGTCGTCCAACTGCTCCCGGTACACCGGCAGGCGGGAGTGGCCCTCCCGGCGTATCTGGTCCAGTGCCTGGTCCAGGGTGACATCGACCGGCATGGCGATGATGTCGGCGCGGGGGATCATCACGTCGTCGGCCGTCATGCCGCGCAGGCGCAGCACGTTGGCGATCAGCGCGCGTTCCTGCCGGTCCAGCTCGGGCACGGTGCCGTTCGCCTGGTGGTCGTCGATGGATTGCTGCACAAGCTCGGCGATGCTCTCCCGCACGTTGTGGTCACGCCGACCGCGGATGCGCTGGCGGACACGGTGCAAGATGCCCCGGCTGGGATGCGAGGCGCTCATGGGTGGCGCCAGGGATTGGGGACGCGCAGGCGGTGCAGCAGGAGCGTCTCGGCCATCTCCATGCGGCGGGCATCGCCGGGCCGGTTGTGGTCGTGGCCCTGCAAGTGAAGCGCACCGTGCACCACCAAGTGCGCCAAGTGGTGCGCCGGGCGGCGGCGCGCCTGCTGCGCCTCCCGCCGGACCACGCCCAGGGCGAGCACGATGTCGCCGCCGTCGAAGGTCAGCACGTTGGTGGGCTTGTTGCGCCCGCGGTGCCGGGCGTTGAGACGCTTGGCCTCGCGGTCGGAGGTCAGCACGACCGCGCCGACCTCCCCCGCCAGATGGGCGGCGCGGGAGGCGACGGCCTCCGCCCGCGGTACCAGACGCCGCCACCGCGCGTCCAGCACGATGATGGGCGGCCCTAATGGGCCGGGATCGGGCGGCTCCGCCGAGACGGGGCCGCCGCTACTGTCAGGTTCCATTGGTGTCCTGGTGGTCCGCGGCCGGGAAGCGGCGCGGCTTGATGCTGTTTTGCCCGGCCTCGGGCAGGCCGGCGTCGCGCTGCGCCTGCGCGCGGTGTTCATAGGCGTCCACGATGGCCGCGACCAGTGGATGCCGCACCACGTCGCGCACGCCGAACCGGGTGATCCCGATGGTTGGAATACCCGCCAGGGTGTCCAGCGCGTCGCGCAGCCCGCTGCGCTGGCCCGGCGGCAGGTCGATCTGGCTCAGGTCCCCGGTGATGACCATGCGGGTGCCCTCGCCCATGCGGGTCAGGAACATCTTCATCTGCACGGGGGTGGTGTTCTGCGCCTCGTCCAGAATCACGAAGGCATGGGCCAGGGTGCGCCCGCGCATGAACGCCAGGGGCGCGACCTCGATCTCCCCGGTTGCCATCCGGCGGATTACTTGGTCGCCGGGCATCATGTCGTTCAGGGCGTCATACAGGGGCCGCAGGTAGGGATCGACCTTCTCCTTCAGGTCCCCCGGCAGGAAGCCCAGCCGCTCGCCGGCCTCGACAGCCGGGCGGGACAGCACGATGCGGTCCACGCGGCCGGCCTGCAGCATGGCGACGGCCTGTGCCACGGCCAGGTAGGTCTTGCCCGTGCCGGCGGGGCCGATGCCGAACACCATCTCGTGCCGGGCCAGCATCTCCATGTAGGTGGTCTGGCCGGGGCTGCGGGGTCCGACGGCGCCGCGGCGAGTGTGGATGGCCGGCAGGTCCGACAGCGGCAGGCGCGGGTCGGGGTCCGAGTCCATCATGCGGATCGCGGCGTCCACGTCGGCGCGCGACACGCCCTTGCCCTGCTCCAGGCGCTTATACAGCCCGGTCAGCGCGATCTCGGCCGCCTGGACACGGGCGGGGTCGCCGCTAATGGCGACGCGGTTGCCGCGGCTGGACAGGCGCACGCCTAATCCCTGCTCCAGGCGGACTAGGTGGCGGTCATGGTCGCCGAACAGCAATGGCAGCAGCGCATTGTCGTTGAATTGCAGGGTGACGCCCTTGGCGGGCGCCGGAGCAGCCTGGGAAGCCGCGAGGGTGTTCAAGCGGGGATAAGCTCCTGGGTAAGGGTTCCGGAAAGCGATGTGGGGCTGCCGTGCAGAATAGTCACCGGGACAACCTGACCGGTCAGGGTTGCGGGTCCGTCAACGTGAACGGGTTGCAGGTAAGGCGTCCGTCCGGACATCTGGCCCGGACGCCGGCCCGGCCCGGTGAACAGCACCGGCATGGTGCAGGCCTCCGTCGCCAGGTTGAATGCCGCCGCCTGCTCGCGCAGCAGTGCTTGCAGGGCTTGCAGGCGGGCGTCCTTCACGGCGGCGGACACCTGGCCGGGTGCCCCCGCGGCCGGGGTGCCGGGACGCGGCGAGTAGGCGAAGCTGTAAGCCTGCGCGAAGCCGACCCGGCGGATCAGGTCCAGCGTCGCCTCAGCGTCGGCGTCGGTCTCGCCGGGATGGCCGACGATGAAGTCGGACGCCATGGCCAGGTCCGGCCGGGCCGCGCGCAGGCGATCCACCAGGCGCAGGTAGTCGTCGCGGGTATGGCGGCGGTTCATGGCGGCCAGCACGCGGTCGGACCCGGACTGCACGGGCAAGTGGAGGAACGGCATCAGCTCCGGCACATTGCGGTGCGCGGTGATCAGGTCGTCCCCCCCGCTGCCGGCGAAGTCGCGCGGGTGCGAGGTGGTGTAGCGCAGGCGCAGCAGGCCCGGGATGTCGGCCAGCGCGCGGATCAGCCGGCCGAAGCTCCAGGTGCCGCCCTCCGGCGCGTCGCCATGCCAGGCATTGACGTTCTGGCCCAGCAGGGTGATCTCCCGCGTGCCCTGGACCACCAGCCGCCGCGCCTCCGCCAGCACTGCCGCGGCGGGCCGGCTGCTCTCGGCGCCGCGGGTGTAGGGGACGACGCAGAACGAGCAGAACTTGTCGCAGCCCTCCTGCACCGTCAGGAAAGCGGTGATGCCCTGGGGCTTGGTGCTATCCGGCAGGTGGTCGAACTTCGACTCCGCGGGGAAATCCGTGTCGATCCGCTGCCCGGCGGCGCGGCTGGCCTGCGCCACCATCTCCGGCAGCCGGTGGTAGGTCTGCGGCCCCAGCACGAGATCGACATACGGCGCACGGGCCAGCAGTTCCGCCCCCTCGGCCTGCGCGACGCAGCCGGCGACGGCCAGAATGGTCCCCTGCCCCGCCGCCGCCCGCGCCTGCTTGATGACGCGCAGCCGCCCCAGCTCGGAGAACACCTTCTCCGCCGCGCGGTCCCGGATATGGCAGGTGTTCAGGATGACCATGTCGGCGTCGTCCGGCCCGGCCGCCGGGATGTAGCCCAACGGCGCCAGCACATCCGCCATGCGCCCGCTGTCATACACGTTCATCTGGCAGCCCCAGGTGATCACGTGCAGCCGCTTCATCGTCACACCCACGCCAACGCCCTCCCGGTCCGGATCCGTCCGAATGCACGAGGGAGAGCAATGGGCATATGCCCGGCAGGGGTCAAGCAGTGCAGCGTGCGAAGGCTCCAAGGTTCCGGCGGATGGAGTGTGGCAGAGATGCCCCTCGCCGTGTCAAGCGAAAGCGGACTGCTCGGCCACGGACGCGATGGGCGCCGAGGCTGCGGGCAGCATGACGGCGACGGGCCGGTTCTGCCGCAGGGCCGCGGCGCCGTCCGCCACGGTCTGCCACACCGCCTGGGACAGCGCCTTGCGGGACGGGTAGGCGGCGGGATCGACCGGGGCGTGCAGCAGCACCGTGGCGCGCAGGCCGCGATGCTGCGCCAGGCGCCAGAAGTGGCTGGCGAGGTCCATGTCGCCATACCAGGCGAACACAGGGCGGCTGGCGCGGCCCATCGGCAGGCCCGCCAACTGGTCGTACACCACCGACACCGGCTGCACGAGCGGGCGGGGCGAGCCGTCCCGCTCCTCGACGATGGAGAAGAACACCGAGCGGAACGGCAGCACGCGCGATCCATCGCTGCTGGTGCCCTCCGGGAACAGGATCAGGTTGTCGCCAGCGTCCAGCCGCCCCCGCATGGCGTCGCGCTCCTGGACCGTATTGCTGGCCCGGCGGCTGACGAACACCGTGCGGCCCAGCCGGGCGACGGTGCTGATGACCGGCCAGCCGCCGACCTCCTGCTTGGCGACGAAGCAGGCCTCCAGGGTGCCGCCAAGCGCCAGGATGTCCAGCCAGGAGGAGTGGTTGGAGGCGAACACCACCGGCCGCCCGTCCAGCCGCAGGGCCGGGGTGCCGATGACACGGACCTGCAGGCCCAGCAGGCGGCACAGGCTGGCCCAGTACAGCCGGGCGAACACCACCTTGCCCCGGCCCGGCAACAGCAGCATCACCCCTTGCGCCAGGGCAGCCGGGCCGGTCCACAGCAGGATGGACACGCCGCGGCTCACCGCGCGCACTGGACGGCGGCCGGAGAAGCGGGGCGTGTCGGCCGACGCCGGGGTCACGATCAGGCCGGGCTGGCGGACTCGGCGGACGGAAAGCTTCATGACGGTGGAATACCCTGCCGCGTGTGCCGGAACAACGACGGCGGCATGACAACCTTCGGACGGGCGCGGCGTGAGAATGCCGCCTGCCTGCTCCCTCTGGGAAAGGGCCGGGGTGAGGGAGGCGGCACGGGCCTAATGTGCCCGTCTCAAGAACGAAATCCGCTCCCGAACATGCCGGACTTGGCGCTTGCGGCCTCCCTCACCCCGGCCCTTTCCCGGAGGGAGAGGGAGCTAAGCCAACGTGGTTCCCGCTTCGCACGCGCTCGGTTTTTAGGACGCGAGCACAATCCCGTTTTGCCCCTTTCTGGCGTCCGTGCGCTATAGCCAGGTTATGCCCTCCACCAAACCCTGGCACGCGGCCCTTGCCGCGGCGGCGTTGCTGGCCGCCCCTTCCGCGCGGGGGGCGGACCCACAGCCGTACACGGTCACCCTGGCCACCACCGGGGAGGCGCCACTGGACCAGGCGCTGCACGACAGCAGCAACCTGATCTCGCTGCAGAAGGACGCGCCGGTCGGCCCCTTCGCGCTGGTCACGCGGGCGCGGGACGACCAGGGGCGGCTGCAGACGGCGCTGAACAGCTACGGCCACTACGCCGCGCGCATCACCACCACGATCGCCGGGCGCGGCCTGGACGACCCGGGCCTGCCCGCGGCACTGGAGGCAGCGGCAGGGCCGGTCGTCGTGGACATGGCCATCGCCCCCGGCCCGGTGTTCCACCTGCGCCGAGTCGAGCTGGACGGCTCCGTGCCGCCGGAGGGCCGGGCGGCGCTGCGGCTCGAACCCGGCGCGCCCGCCATCGCCGCCGACGTGCTGGCCGCAGGAGGCCGCGTGCTGGATGCACTGCGAAAGAGCGGCCACGCCCTGGCGAAGGTGGACCCGCCGGTGGCGATGCTGGACGCCGGGGCGCAGGCGCTGGACGTGTCGTGGCGTGTGGACGCCGGGCCGCAGGTGAACCTCGGCCCCATCGGGATCGACGGCCTGGACCGCGTGGACCCGGCCTTCGTCCGCCGCCGCCTGCTGGTCCACCCCGGCGAGCGGTTCGATCCCGACGAGATCGAGCGTGCGCGGCAGGACCTGGCCGGGCTGGGCGTGTTCGCCACCGTGCGCGCCCGCACGGCCGACAAGCTGGACGCCGCCGGCACACTGCCGCTCGACTTCGACATGACGGAGCGCCCGCGCCATGCCGTGGGCTTCACCGCGGCCTTCTCCACCGACCTGGGCGCCAGCGCGGGCGTCACCTTCCAGCACCGCAACCTGTTCGGCCAGGCGGAGCAGCTCAACCTGGGCGCGGCGATGACGCAGTTGGGCGGCACCGCCAGCCGTGGCCAGGGCTACAACGTTACCGCCAGCCTGCTGAAGCCCGACGTATGGGCGCGCAACCAGAACCTCCTGTTCAGCCTGCAGGCCATCAAGGAGAACCTGGACGCCTACAACCGCACGGCGGAGCTGGCCGGGGTGACGCTCAACCGCACGTTCTCGAAGGTCTGGACGGCCAGCGTCGGCGTGCTGGGGCAACAGTCGCACATCCTGCAGGAGGGCACGGCGCGGGACTACACCCTCGCGCAACTGCCGCTCGGGCTGCATTACGACAGCACGGGGGCGGCAGGGGTGTTCGAGCCGACGCACGGGATCAAGGCCGCCGCGACGGTCACGCCGACGGCGTCGCTGACCGGGATCACCTCGGACTTCGCCATCGTCGAGGTGCAGGGGTCCACCTACCTGGACCTGACCTGGCTCGGGGCCGCGCCAGGGCGGAGCGTGCTGGCGCTGCGAGGGCTGGTGGGCACGGTGCAGGGGGCGACCACGTTCCAGTTGCCACCGGACCAGCGGTTCTATGCCGGCGGCAGCGGCACCGTGCGGGGCTACAAGTACCAGTCCGTGGGTCCGCGGTTCGCCGACAACCGGCCGACCGGCGGCGCGTCCATCACGGCGGCGACGGTGGAGTTCCGGCAGCGGTTCGGCGAGAGCTTCGGCGCGGCGGTGTTCGTGGACGCCGGGCAGGTCAGCAACAGCAGCACCGGGTTCGGCAACCTGCTGGCGGGGGCCGGGGTGGGTGCGCGCTACTATACCGCCATCGGGCCGATCCGGCTGGATGTGGCGGTGCCGCTCAACAAGCGGAACGGCGATGACACGTTCGAACTCTACATCGGCATAGGGCAGGCATTCTGATGCGGCAGGTGGGCTGATGCGGCGGTTGAAGCGGGTGCTGACGTGGGCACTGGGCCTCCTGGTGCTGCTGCCGGTGCTGGCGGTGGCGGGGCTGTTCGTGGCGCTCAACATTGGGCCGGGCCGGGTGGCGGCGGAACTGCTGATCGGCAAGGCGACCGGCGGCATGGTGGTGGCCGAGGGGCTGCACGGCCGCTTCCCCGACCGGCTGCGGCTGGAGCACCTGGAGGTGCATGACGCTACCGGGGCCTGGCTGGTGGCGGACGGGTTGGCGCTGGACTGGTCGCCGACCGCGCTGGTGCACAAGCAGGTGCTGGTCGATCTGCTGACCGCCGACCGGGTGCAGGTGCCGCGGCTGCCGGTGTCCGCCCCGGCGCCGGCCACCCCCACAGCCCCGAGCAAGCCGTTCAGCCTGCCGGTGCAGGTCGTGGCCCGGCGCATCCATGCCGACCGGGTGGAGCTTGGGTCGGCCGTGCTGGGCGCTGCGGCGGTGGCGTCGCTGGACGGCAGCGCCGACCTGCCGAGCCTGGAGGCCGGGCGCGCCGACCTGCGGCTGCAGCGCCTGGACGCTGGCGGGACCTACGCGGCGGCGGGACACCTGGACGCCGGGACCATCGGCCTGACGCTGGACGTTGCGGAGCCGGATGGCGGGCTGATCGCGCACCTGGCCACGCTGCCGGCGCTGGGGCCGATCACCATCAAGGGCAGCCTGGACGGGCCGCGGTCGGCTGCCGTGACGGCGCTGGCGCTGACCGCCGGGCCGCTGCGGGCTGAGGCGAAAGGCACCCTGGACCTGGTCGGCAATGCCGCGGACCTGGACGTGTCGGCCTCGGCCCCCGCCATGACGCCGCGGGAGGACGTGTCCTGGGCCGGCATCAGCCTGCAGGCCAGGGTGCGCGGGCCCTTCACCAAGCCGGAGGCCAATGGGCAGTTGCGGGTGGACGCCTTGCAGGCGGCCGGAGCGGCGTTGCAGCGGCTGACAGCGGACGTGCAGGGCAACGCCGGGCGGGTCGGCCTGCATCTGGCGGCGGAGGGCGTGCGGCTGCCCGGCCCGGCCCCGGACCTGCTGGCCGCCGCCCCCGTGCTGCTGGACGCCGACGCGCAGTTGGACGATCCGTCCCGCCCAGTCAGCTTCACGCTGTCCCACCCGCTGTTGACCGCCAACGGCCAGGCGCAGACTGGGGGCGACCTGTCGGCCACCGTCGACCTGACCGCGCCGGACCTGGCGCCGTTCGCGGCCATCGGCAAGGTGGATCTGCACGGCAAGACCTCGGCGCACGTCGTGGCCGGCGTCGCGGGTGGGGTGACGCGGGTGGACCTGGATGGCGCCGTGTCCATTACCGGCGGGCTGGCCCCGGTGCCGGCGCTGGTCGGGCAGGATGCCAAGCTGGGCGTCTCGGCGCAGGTGGCGGGCACGGACATCACGCTGTCCCGGCTGGAGTTCGCGGGCAAGGCGCTCAGCCTATCGGCGCAGGGCAGCAGCAAGGCGGGCGTGCTGGACGCCGGCTACAAGATCGGGTTGGCAGACCTGGCGGTGCTGGCGCCGACCCTGTCCGGCAACGTGGAGGTGGACGGGCGCGCGGCGGGCAAGCCGGACGCGCTCTCGGTGGACGCCACGGCCCAGGGCGCAGTCGGTGCGCCTGGCGTGCCGCGTGGGCCGGTGACGGTCCGGGTGGCGCTACAGGGATTGCCCGGCGCCCCGGCCGGACATGTGGAGGCGGAGGGGCAGTTGCTCGGTGCCCCGCTGGCCCTGGCCTTGGACGCGCAGCGGGCCGCGGACGGCGCGCTGCACGCCACGATCAGCCGGGCGGACTGGCGCAGCCTGCATGCCGAGGGCGCGCTGACGCTGCCCGCCGGGGCAACGCTGCCGCAGGGCCGGGTGCAACTGCGGATGACCCGATTGGCCGACCTGGATGCACTGGTCGGCCAGCCGCTGACCGGCAGCATCACGGCCGACCTGCAGTCGGATGAGCACGATGCCCGCCTGGACGCGGCGGCGCAGGATGCCGGCCTGCCCAGCGCCCGCGTGCACCACGCCACGCTGACGGCGCGGGTCGCGGACCCCACGACCCGGCCCCTCGTCACGGCGGCGCTGGCGGTGGAGGGGATCGAGGCCGGGGGCGCCACCGGCTCGGCCAAGGTGGACGTATCGGGGCCGCAGGATGCGCTGGCGGTGCGGACCACGGCGGCGCTGCGGGTCCAGGGCACGGATGCGGCGGTGACGGGCGCGGCGGTGCTGGACCTGCCGGGCAAGCGGGTGGCGTTATCCGCATTGCAGGTGGCGGCCAAGGGCGAGACGCTGCGGCTGCTGGCACCGGCGACGGTGCGGTTCGGCGATGGAGTGGCGGTGGACCGGCTGCGGCTGGGGCTGCGCCAGGCGGTGCTGGAGGTCGCGGGGCGGGCGTCGCCCACGCTGGACCTGACCGCCAGCCTGCGCGCCCCGGCCGACATCGCCGCCATCGCTGCGCCGGACCTGGCGGCGGATGGCACGGTGACGCTGGACGCCAAGCTGACCGGAACGCCGGCCCGGCCGGGCGGCACGGTGAAGCTGGGGGCGACGGGGGTGCGACTGCGCTCCGGGCCGGGGCGGGCGTTGCCGGCGGCCAACCTGACTGCGACGGCGGACCTGGCCGGGACTGCGGCGCGGATCGATGCGCGGCTGACGGCGGGCAGCGCCGTGCAGTTGGCGGTGACGGGGCAGGCGCCGCTGGGGGCCGGGGCGTTGAACCTGCGGGCACAGGGCGGGATCGACCTGACGGTGCTGGACCCGGTGCTGACCCCGGCCGGGCGGCGGGCGCGGGGGCGGGTGACGCTGGATGCCGGCGTCACCGGCACCGCCGCCGCACCGCGCTTGGCGGGGACGGCACGACTGGCGGGGGGCGAGATCCAGGACTTCGGCCAGGGCGTGCACATCACCGACCTGGCGGCCAGCCTGCGCGCGGACGGCAACACGGTGCGGATCGTCAGCCTGCAGGGCCGGGCCGGGCCGGGCACGGTGGCGGCGTCGGGCACGGTGGGCGTGCTGGCGCCGGGGCTGCCGGTCGATCTGACCGTCACGCTGCGCAACGCCCGGCCGCTGGAATCCGACCTGCTGACGGCCGACCTGGATACCGACCTGACCCTGCGCGGCCCTGTCGCCGCGTTGCAGGCGGCCGGGAGCATCACCGTGCGGACCGCCGAGATCCGCATCCCCGAGCGCCTGCCGGCCACCGTCGCCGTGCTGGACGTGCGCCGCCCCGGCCAGCGTCCGCCGGCCCCGGCCGCAGCCGGCAACGCGGTCGGCCTGGACTTGACGGTGAAGGTGCCGCAGGCGGTGTTCGTGCGCGGGCGCGGCGTAGATGCGGAGCTGGCGGGCAACCTGCGCATCCACGGCACCAGCCTGGCGCCGCAGGTCGCCGGCGGGCTGGAGATGCGGCGCGGCAGCATCAGCGTCGCCGGCACCACCCTCACGTTCTCACGCGGCAAGGTGGGGTTCGACGGAACGGGGGTCACGGGTAAGATCGACCCCACGCTGGACTTCGCCGCCGACAGCGTGACCAGCACCGTGACCGCGACCCTGGGGATCACGGGGTATGCCAGCGCACCGAAGATCAGCCTGACCAGCACGCCGGAGCTGCCGCAGGACGAGGTGCTGGCCTACCTGCTGTTCAAGCGCAGCGCGAAGGAGCTGGGGCCGTTCCAATTGGCGGAGATCGCGGCGGCGGTGGCGGACCTGACCGGGGTGGGCGGCGGCAGCCTGAGCAACCCGTTGGAGCGGGTGCGGAAGGGGCTAGGGCTGGACCGGCTCTCGGTGGGGAGCAGCAGCGGGCAAGCCAACGCCGCCGGGGGCAGCAGCAGCGCGAACGCGGCGCCGTCGGTGGAAGCCGGGCGGTATGTCGCCAACGGCGTGTATGTCGGCGCCAAGCAGGGCACGACGGGCGCGGGCACCGGGGCGACGGTGCAGATCGACATCACCAAGGGGCTGAAGCTGCAAACCGATGTCGGCACCGGGCAGGGCGGCAATCAGGTCGGGGTAACGTACCAGTTCGAATACTGAACCCGCCGACATTCTGATTTAACGGGTATTAACGCAGTGAAGCCCTGGATAGGCCCTTGGTATCCCTTTCTTGGCCGCCCTGTGCATTGCAATGATGTCACGCCGGCAAACAATTCCTTAACGATTGCGTAACACACCTTGTTGCGACGAGATGGAGCACGAAGGTTAACAAAGGCTAAATTTTGAGGGTCCTTCATGACGAGTCCTAGCCGCCTCTGGATGATTTCCGCCATTGCCCTGCTCGGCCTTGCCAAGCCCGGAGACGCAGAACCGTTCACGCTGGATCCGCAGGCGGTGGGGCTGCATGGGGCGAGCGTCACCGGAGACGTGCTGGTGCTGAGCGACTACGCCCAGATCAACTTTTCCAATAACGGCACGGCTTTCGTCGATACCGGCATCCTGCCGATCATCGGCTTCACGCTGGATGGCGCGCCGGTGACGGCGCCGGGCCATGCGGCGCCCGATGGCACGGGGTGGGGCGCTTACGTGCAGTATGTTGGAACCGGCACTGAAGCCTATACGGCAGCCGGCGTCCCGTCGGCAGCGGCGTTCAGCACGCTCAGCTACAAGATCATCGGCTACAATGGCCTTGCGACGTTCGGGTTCGCACAGGACGGCAGCGCTGTTGTTGGCGGCCAGGTCGCGGACTCCGTTGCGCTGGCGTCGGGCTCCTTGATCTCGGGGCAGCTTGCCTACATCCCCGGCCCAACTGGGCTGACGATCAATGGGACGGCGGCAACCACCATCGACACGGCCGCGCCGGGGTTCTTCCAAGGCATGCCGAGCCAGCTCGACGTCACCTTCATCCACCCGCCGGCCGAATACTTCTTCACCTCGCAAACGACGTTGGAGATCAATGGCGGCAGCAGCTCCACCGCGGTGCTGGCCGGGACCGCCGTGCCTGAACCGGCATCCCTGGCGCTGCTCGGCCTGCCCCTGGCCGGACTGGCCCTGCTGGGACTGGCTGGGTTCACGCGCCGCCGCGGCGGCCTGACGGGCAAGGCTGGTTCCACCAGGGCCTGACGCAGCGGCCCGCCTCAGCGGCCCAGTGTGTGGTATTCGGCGTTGGGCATCATATCCACCGCGTGCGCCACGCGGTTGGTATAGTTGAAGAATGCCGCAACCTCCGCGATGTCGAAAATGTCGGCGTCGCTGAAGCCGTGGCCGCGCAGGGCCTCCCGGTCCGCCTCGGTCACGGTATGGGGCGCCGCGGTCAGTTGCAGGGCGAAGTCCAGCATGGCGCGCTGCCGGGGCGGCAGGTCGGCGACACGGTAGTTGAAGGCCATCATCTCGCCGAGCTGCGGGTCGCCGGACAGCTTGCGGACAGCGGCCCCGTGCGCGACCAGGCAGTAGTAGCAGCGGTTCCACGATGACACCGCGACGGCGATCATCTCGCGCTCCAGCTTGGTGAGGCCGAGAGGCGCCAGCATCAGCTCGTCATACAGGCGGATGAAGTTGCGCAGGCGCTCCGGGCGGATCAGCCAGGCGCGCAGCACGTTGGGGACGAAGCCCAGCTTGTCGCGGCACTTCTGGAAGTAGGGCTGCAGGTCTTCGGGCAGCGTGCTTTCGTCGGCCTCGGCGAGGGCGGTGACGTGGATGGGTTGCGGCATCACTGCGTCTCCAAGGCGCGGGCGGCCTCCAGGGCGCGGGCCTGCTCGCGCAGGACGAACTTCTGCATCTTGCCGGTGCTGGTCTTGGGCAGGGGGCCGAACACCACCGTACGCGGCACCTTGAACCGGGCCAGGCGCTCGCGGCAGAAGGCGATTATCTCTTCCGGGGTTGCCGACGCATCAGGCTTCAGGGTCACGAAGGCGCAGGGGGTCTCGCCCCAGGTCGGATCGGGCCGGGCGACGACGGCGGCCTCCATGACGGCGGGGTGGCGGTAGAGGACGCTCTCCACTTCGATGGTGGAGATGTTCTCGCCGCCGCTGATGATGATGTCCTTGCTGCGGTCGCGGATCTCCAGGTAGCCGTCGGGGTAGCACACGGCGAGGTCCCCGGTGTGGAACCAGCCGCCGGCGAAGGCCTCCTCCGTCGCCTTGGGGTTCTTCAAGTAGCCCTTCATGACGATGTTGCCGCGCATGAACACCTCGCCCATCGTGGCGCCGTCGTGCGGGACCGGCTGCAGCGTGAAGGGGTCGGCGACCATGACGGCCTCCTGCACGGGGTAGGCGACGCCTTGCCGGGCCTTGAGGCGGGCCTGCTCGTCGGCGGGCAGCGCGTCCCAGGCGTCGTGCCAGGCGCAGACGGTGACGGGGCCGTAGGTCTCGGTCAGGCCATAGACGTGGGTGACCTGGTATCCCAGCCGCTCCATGCCCTCCAGTACGGCGGCGGGCGGGGCGGCGCCGGCGGTCATCATGCGGACCGGGTGCGGGCGGGGCTGCACGCCGGGGTGGTTCAGGATCAGGCCCATGATGATGGGGGCGCCGCACAGGTGGGTGACGCCGGCTTGGTCCATGGCGTGCAGGACCGCCGCCGCCTCGACCCGGCGCAGGCAGACGTTGGTCCCGGCCATCGCCGCGACGGTCCAGGGAAAGCACCAGCCGTTGCAGTGGAACATTGGCAGGGTCCAGAGGTAAACCGGATGCTGCGCCATGCCCCACGTCAGGGCGTTGCCGACCGCGTTCAGGTAGGCGCCGCGATGGTGATAGACGACGCCCTTGGGGTTGCCGGTGGTGCCGCTGGTGTAGTTGAGGGCGATGGCGTCCCACTCGTCCGGGGGCATCTGCCAATCGTACTCGGGGTCGCCACTGGCCAGGAAGGCTTCGTAGTCGGTGCTGCCGACGGGGGCGCCGGGCGGGGCGAGGGCGTCGTTGATGTCCACGACGTAGGGGCGGCTTTCCGGGGGCATCATGGCCAGGGCGACGCCGATGGTGGGGGAGAACTCGCGGTCGGTCAGCAGCACGCGGGCCTCGGCGTGGGCGAGGATGAAGGCGATGGTGGCGGCGTCGAGGCGGATGTTGATGGCGCATAGGACGGCGCCGAGCATGGGGATGCCGAAGTGCGCCTCGACCATGGCGGGGGTGTTGGGGGCCATGACGGCGACGACCTGGCCGCGCTGCACGCCGTGCCGGGCCAGGGCGGAGGCGAGGCGGCGGGTGCGGGCGTAGGTCTCGGCCCAGGTGGCGGTGTGGGGGCCGTGGACGATGGCGGGGCGGTCGGGGAACACGGCGGCGGTGCGTCGGATGAAGCTGCTGGGTGAGAGCGGGACGTAATTGGCCGGGCCTTGTGGCATGTCGAACATTGAGTCCTCCCATTCGCGCTTCTTCTTCTCCCGGAAGAGGAGGGAGCAAGCAGCTTACCTACATCAGAACCGGAACATATGGTCCAGCGGGAACCTGTCCGCGTGGCCCATCAGCCTCTGACACCTGAACAGCGAGGCCGTGGCAGTCGGCGAAGGGCTTGGCATTTCGGTCCGAGGCCTCGCCAGGGAAGCAGCGCCCGCGCATTTCGACGGGATGGCGCTTGCTGGTGCGGGCGAAATACGAACCTGCAACGCCGTCACTCGTGACGCGCTATGATGGTGCCCACGGGAGTTGCGACCGCTGATGGATATGCGGGAAAGCGGCTGCTTTCGGTGATGTGGACCGGCTCGCCTCCCGCGGCTGGAACAACGCCCGCGGCTTGAACAATGGAGGACGGAATGGCAAGGGTTTTCATCACCGGGTCGTCGGAGGGGCTTGGCTTGATGGCGGGCCGCCTCCTGGCCGGGCAGGGGCATGTGGTCGTGCTGCATGCCAGGAACGAGGCCCGGGCAGAGGCCACGCGGGCCGCGCTGCCGCAGGCCGAGGCGGTGCTGACCGGCGACCTTTCGACGCTCGCGGCCATGCGCGGCGTCGCGGACCAGGCGAACGGATCGGGGCGGTTCGACGCGGTGATCCACAATGCCGGGATCGGCTACCGCGAGCCGCACCGGGTCGGGACGGCTGATGGCCTGTCGCAGCTCTGGGCCGTCAACGTGCTCGCGCCCTACGTGCTCACCGCACTCATGCATAGGCCCGGCCGGCTGGTTTATCTGAGTTCAGGCATGCACACCGGCGGCGACCCCGGCCTGGACGATCCCCAATGGTCCCAGCGCCGCTGGAACGGCAGCCAGGCTTATGCGGACACCAAGCTGCACGACGTGCTGCTCGCCTTCGGCGTGGCGCGGCGATGGCCCGATGTGTTGTCCAATGCGCTCACCCCGGGGTGGGTGCCGACCCGGATGGGCGGCCCGGGCGCACCGGATGACCTTGACCAAGCGCCCCTGACCCAGGTTTGGCTGGCGGTGGGCGACGAGCCGGCAGCGCGGGAGACTGGCGGCTACTTCTACCACCAGCGGCCTGGCAACTTGAACCCGGCCGCGCAGGACCCCGAACTGCAGGACCGTTTGCTCGATTACTGCCGCGGTCTGTCAGGCGTTGTGCTGGCTTAAAGCGCCAGAAACACCACGCCAAACCCCACCCGGCCGTCCGCCGAGCGCTCACCAGGTGGAATGGAGTCTTCGCAGAGACCCGTCCCAGTTGAACTCGCGGAGCCGGTGCCTTCCAACCTCTGGTTCCCCGGACCGAAGCGTATGGTCCGCAGTCATCCGTTCCCACGGCGTAATACCTGGGGAGAAAGGGAGCAGGCGCCGCCCCTCCGGCCCGCCCGCATCAGAACCCGAACATATGGTCCAGCGAGAACCCGCCCGCGTCGTCCATCAGCCCATGGTATCCGAACAGCCGGCACGTCGTATCCCGGATCAGCACGTAGCCGCGCGGCCCCGCCTGCTCCAGCAGCGCGTCGCCGAACACCAGGTGCGGCCACACCATCGCCGACCCGCGGCATGCCACCTGCAACGGTCGCTCCGCCAGCACCGCCCCGTCCGACCCGTGCAGGATCAACGTCGTGTCCGACATTGGATGCCAGTCGGCCGACGCCGCGTAGATCAGCGCGGCATAGCTGCGGCGCACCCCCTGCCCCAGCTTCAGGAACAGCCGCGTGGACAGCCCCGGCGGCGGCCCGTTGTAGCTCTGCGGCTCGTCCCGGTAGGTCATGGCGGTGTTGTAGATGTGGGCGCCGAAGCTGCTCTCCGCCGCATGGGGCGTGTCCCGGCCCTCGTAGCGCAGCAGGGCGTGCAGCCAGCCATCGGCCTCCCCGCCATCCCGGAAGTCGTATGCCAGGTCGGCGTGCCCCCCCTCCGGACCGAGGCCGGCGCCCAGGTCGGCCAGGTCCAGCGCCAGGTCATGCCGCCGCGGCAGGTTGCCGAGGAAGCGTTCGGCCACCTGCCGGCCCCCGGCGTCGAACACGTCGATGCGGATGGGCAGGCTGGCCTGGCGCTCTGCCATCGGGGTCGGCAGCACCAGGGTGCGGAAGCGCCCGGGAGGCAGTATCGGGAACGGCAGCAGGTAGCCGCGGCCCAGCAGGTTGGACAGCGTGGGGATACCGGGGTCGGGGCGCAGGTCGGCGCGCTCGACGTTCAGGTGAGCGATGCGGCTGCGGCCGGCGCGGGTGACCTCATAGCGGGGGCGGACAACGTGGCGGCCGGCGCGCAGTTCGATCTGCGCCGGCCAGTGCAGGCCGGGCAGCAGGGTCGATACGTCCAGGGCCAGGCTGGCATACGGGGGAACCTCCTGCATCAGCGGGGCCGGGGCGCCGGCGCCCATGCGGTCCAGGGTGACTGCGCCGGCGGGGATCGGGGCGGCGTGGCTGTTCTGCAGCCAGAGCACCACGCGCTCGTCCGGGCCGGGGGCGGGCAGGCCGGCGTAACGGTCGCTGGGCCAGGCATTGGCGTCGTGGGTGCAGGACAGGCTGTGCTGGTCGCCGCTGCCGTAGGTGTCCAGCGCATACTTCACCACGTCGTGCCCGGCGGCGCCGATGGCATGGATGAAAAGCTGGCCCGCGAAGCCCGGCAGGCCGAAGCGGGCGCGGACCTCCCGGCTGTCGATGGCGATGCCGCCGGGGCCGATGGGCTCCTCCCACTCGGCCAGCACCGCGCCGGCGCCGTCGAACAGGCGCAGCCAGAGGCGGACGGCGCCCGCGCCATAGCCGGCCCAGTAGTTGGCCGTGACCAGCCTTGTGTGCAGGCCGTTCCCCTGCGCGTCGTCCTGGTCGCGGAAGAAGGCGTAGTTGGTGGCGAAGTTTACCCGGTCCAGGTAGCGGCGGGGGTTGGTGAGCATCGCCGCCGGCAGCCGTGCCTCGTCCAGGGTCTGCACTGCCATGCCGGGTGGAACCATGTGGGCGATGCGCGCCTGCACCCGCCCGGCGTCGAAGGCAGCGATCAGCAAGGTGGCGCACCGGGACTGCGGCAGATCGACTAGCGGCCGGGCCGGCATCCCGGCGCGGGGCTGGCCGACCTGCTGCACGTCATGGACATAGACCTCGGCGGCCGGGGGCATGGCGGGGTGCAGGGCGAACAGGGCGTTGCACACCGCGTCCGGGTCATACACCGCCAGGGGTCCGGCAGAGCGCAGGCGGTCGGCCAGGCGGGCCACGGCCTCCGCCGCGACGGGGTGGGCCAGGGCCTTGTACAGCACGTTGCCGCCTGCCCGGGCGTCGAAGGTCTGGATGTCGAGCATGAAGGTCTCCTACAGGCCCAACCGGTGCCGTACGGCGTCGGCGGCGGCCTGGGTGTCGTCGATGGGCGTGACGGGCCACCCGTCCAGCCGCCCGGCGAAGGGGCGCACCCGCCCGTCCTCCTGCAGCAGCCGGTTGAACAGGCGGATGCGGCGCGACCGGCCCGGCAGCAGCGCCAGCAGCACGGGCGCGCGGGTGGCGGCAGCCTCGGACACCATGGACACGCTGTCCTCGGTCGCCACGATCACGTCGGCCAGGGCGAGCAGGCCGAAGTACGGGTTGTCACCCTGCATGTCCCACACCCATCCGCCCTCCGGCTCCACGGCGGCACGCAGGGCGGCGCAGGCCTCGGGCGAGGTGCGGCGGGAAGGGGTCAAGGCAAGGCCGACCCGGTCCAGGCGCATCATGCTGACAAGCTGCGCCCCCAGGGCCTGGGCCACCGGCAGGTCCAGCCGGAAGCGGCCGTTGCTGCCGCCGACCAGCACGGCCACCAAGGGGCGCGGCAGGTGGGCCAGGCGCGGCGCCCAGTCCAGCGCGGCCTGCGCCAGCCGGGCCGGGGTGGCCGGGTGCAGCGCGGTGCGGGTGACGATGACGTTGGGGCCGGTCAGGCCGTCATGCCGGTTGACCACCACGACGTCGAAGCGGGCCGGATCGATGCGGGGGTGCTGGATTTGCACGACGGGGCGGCCCGACCGGCGCAGCGCCGCACCGACCACGCCGGCGGTGCCGCCAGCGGTGAACAGGACGCCATCCCTCAGTTCCGGGTCCCCCAACTCCGGCACCCGCACCGCGCGCAGCGGCGCCGGCCACATGCGCGCAGCCACCCAACTCCAGGGCGCCCGGGGGTGCAGTTCCACCACCCGCGGCTGCAACCCCGCCGCCGTGGCCAGGCCAAGCGCCTGGGCCTGCAGGCCGGCCAGCGGTTCGGACAGGATCGCGGAGGCTCGCATGACGGGCTTGTCCGCACTCTGCGGGCGAAGGTCAACCTCGGGGCTGTCCTCCCACTGTCCAGCTTGGGAGGAGGGAGCAGTATCTTGCATCGCCCGCTGGCCCACCACTTGCTACAGTGCAGCATGACATCGCCCCTGCCCTTGCCGGATTGGGTCCCCTGGTGGGTCCACGTTGCCATCCTGGTAGCCGCCGGGCTGTTCGCGCTGCTGTTCCTGGCGATGCCGTTCGCGGTGTTTGGCGTGAAGAGCCGGCTGGAGGCGGTGGAGGCGCGGCTCGACGAAATCCAGGCCGAAATCCGCAGCCTCGCCATCCGCCTGCCCGAACCCGCCACCATGGACGAGGGCTACGTGTCGCCCCCCGGAAATTACGGCGACCGACCGCCCATCCCCCCTGCCCCACGTGACCGCCCGATCCCCGTCATCCGCCCCAACCGGCAGGAACCGCGGCTGTTTTGAATCAGCCGCTTGCCCCCGCCCCACCCGCCGTGCCCTGATGCCGCGCAACGGCCCAGAGGAAACGCCCATGCGCGTCAGCGTCCTGCAGATGAACCCCGGCGCCGACAAGGCCGCCAACATCGCCCAGGCCACCCGCCTGATCGACGATGCGCTCGCCGCCGACCGCCCGGACCTGGTCAGCTTGCCGGAGATGTGGACCTGCCTCGGCGGCGACCGCGCCACCAAGCTACGCGAGGCCGAACCCCTCCCCCCGCCCGGCTCCAACCAACCCGGCGGTCCCGCCTACGAGTGGCTCCGCCGCACCGCCCGCGAGCGCGGCATCCACGTCCACGGCGGCTCCCTCGGCGAGCGCGTCGGCGACCGCCTGTTCAACACCACCGTCGTGTTCGACCCGCAGGGGGCAGAGGCCGCGCGCTACCGCAAGATACACCTGTTCGACATCACCACCCCCGACGGCGCCGGCTACCGCGAGAGCAGCATCTACGGCGCCGGGGACGACGTCGTGACGTTCGACGCCGGCGGGGTCCGCGTCGGCTGCGCCATCTGCTACGACCTGCGGTTCCCCGAGCTGTTCCTGGCGCTGCGCCGGGCCGGGGCGGAGCTGGTGCTGCTGCCCAGCGCCTTCACGGTCCCCACCGGGCGCGACCACTGGGAGGTGCTGATCCGCGCCCGCGCCATCGAGGCGCAGGTCTGGATGGCCGCCCCCGCCACCTGGGGCACCCACCTCGACGCCAAGAACCAGCCGCGCGCCACCTTCGGCCACTCGCTGGTGTGCGACCCCTGGGGCCATGTGGTGGCCAACGCCAGCGACGGCATCGGCTGGGCCACCGCCCGCATCGACCCGGCGCTTACCGCCCGTGTCCGCCGCGACATGCCGGTCCTGGAGCACCGGCGGCTGGCCTAGGGGCGCATCGTGTCCGACCTCTTGCCCGGCCTGGCGCCCGTTGCAGCCGTCGTCGGGCCCTATTTGACCAGCCCCGTCGAGCGCATCACCTTCGCCGCCGCCCCGACGCGGCTGGCGCAGGAATGCCTGGCGCGGCTGGCGGCCCGGTATGGCAACCACGTCGATGACGCCGCCGACGTGGTGGTGGCGCTGGGCGGCGACGGCCTGATGCTGGAGACGCTGCACCGCATGATGGCGCGCGGCGATACCCGCCCGGTGTACGGCATGAACTGCGGCAGCGTCGGCTTCCTGATGAACGGGTTAGGCGAGGACGAGCTGCCGGAGCGCCTGGGCCGCGCACAGGCCGCCATCCTACACCCGCTGCGGATGCACGCGGTCACGCAGACCGGCGCGGTCGAGGAGGCGCTGGCGCTGAACGAGGTGTCGCTGCTGCGGCAGTTGCGCCAGGCGGCCAAGATCAGGATCACCGTGGACGGCCGGGTGCGGCTGCCGGAGCTGATCTGCGACGGGGTGCTGGTGTCCACCCCGGCGGGATCGACGGCCTACAACCTGTCGGCGCACGGCCCCATCGTGCCGCTGTCGGCCAACCTGCTGCCGCTGACGCCGATCAGTGCCTTCCGGCCGCGGCGGTGGCGCGGCGCGCTGCTGCCGAGCACGGTGGACGTGCTGTTCGAGGTGCTAGAGCAGGATAAGCGGCCGGTGGCGGCGGTGGCGGACTTCACCGAGGTGCGGGATGTGGCGTCAGTGGCGCTGAGCGAGGACCGGGAGGTAGTGGTGACGGTGCTGTTTGATCCGGACCAGGGATTGAGCGAGCGGATTATCGCGGAGCAGTTCACGGTTTAAGGAAGTAACGCAGTCTCTTACGCTACCCCCGTCGATCCGAACCCCCGCTCTCCCCGCACCGTTCCATCCAACTCCCCCACCTCCACCACCCCAAGCTGCGGCGCAGGCGCAATCACCCCCTGCGCGATCCGGTCCCCCCGGGCAATGGCAAACGCCTCCATTCCCAGGTTCACCAGGCACACCAGCAACGGCCCGCGATAATCGCTGTCCACCGTGCCCGGGCTGTTCAGCACCGTCACCCCATGCCGGACCGCCAGCCCCGACCGCGGCCGCACTTGCATCTCCCACCCCGGCGGCACTGCCACCGCAAACCCGGTCGGCACCACATGCCGCGCCCCCGCCGGGATCGTCGCCGCCTCCGCCGCCCGCAGGTCGAACCCCGCCGCCCCCGCAGTCGCATAGGCCGGCAACGGCAGGTCCGGGTTGCCCGGCAGACGACGGAACCGAACCACCGGCGCCGTCACCCGAACACGTCCGCCATCCGCCGGGCCAGCCGGGCCGCCACCTCCGCCTTCGGCAGCAACGGCCAATGCTCAACACCCGCCAGCGTCACCAGGTGGACCTCGTTCGCCTCCCCGCCCATCACCCCCGTCTCCGGCCGCACGTCGTTCGCCACGATCCAGTCGCAGCCCTTGCGCGCCAGCTTGGCCTGCGCGTGCGCCAGCATGTCGTGCGTTTCCGCCGCAAACCCCACCACCAGCCGAGGCCGCCCCGGCCCAGCCGCCGCCAGCGCCGCCAGGATGTCCGGGTTCGGCACCAGGCGCAGGGCCGGCGGCGCCCCGCCCGGCTCCTTCTTCAGCTTGCCCGGCGACGCCGCGTCCACCCGCCAGTCCGCGACGGCAGCGGCGCACACCGCGATGTCGGCCGGCAGCGCCGCCATACAGGCGGCCAACATGTCGGCCGCCGTCTCAACGTGCTGCACCAGGACGCCCGCCGGGTCCGGCACCGCCACGGGGCCGCTGACCAGGGTGACCCGCGCCCCCAGCGCATGCAGCGCCGCCGCGACCGCATGGCCCTGCCGCCCACTGCTGCGGTTGGCGATGTAGCGCACGGGGTCGATCGGTTCATGCGTGGGCCCGCTGGTGACCAACGCATGCCGCCCGGCCAGGGGTCCGGCGCCGTCTGTCGCCACCCCTGGCGCAAGCAAGCTGTGGATAGCGGCCAGGATTGAGGGCGGCTCCGCCAAGCGGCCCATGCCGAACTCGTTGCAGGCCATCGCGCCGCTGTCGGGGCCGACGAGGTGCACGCCGCGCGATTGCAGCAGCGCCATGTTGGCAACGGTGGCCGGATGGGTCCACATGCGAACGTTCATCGCCGGCGCGACCAGCACTGGCTTGTCCGTCGCCAGCAGCACGGTGCTGGCCAGGTCGTCCGCCAGGCCCGCCGCCATCTTGGCCAGCAGGTTGGCGCTGGCCGGCGCGGCCACCAGCAGGTCGGCGCTGCGGGAAAGCTGGATGTGCCCCATTTCGCTCTCGTCCGTGAGGGACCAGAGGGCGGAGTAAACCTTCTCCTCCGTCAGCGCCTGCAGGCTGAGCGGGGTGACGAACTGCGCGCCGCCCTGGGTCAGCACCGCCGTCACGCCCAACCCGTCGCGGCGCAGCAGGCGCACCAGTTCCAGCGACTTGTAGGCCGCGATGCCGCCGCTGACGATCAGGAGGACTCGCCGCATCATGCCAACTGCTTAGGGTGCTGTCCGGCGGCAATCACACCGCTGGTGCGGGCCGAGCTGGCGGCGTGGCGATCCAGGGGCGGCCAGGATTGCACGTGCGGCCCCGGAATCGCCGGGTCGCTGCGCTCCTCGCAATGGTGGGGATGGGCCAAGAGCAGGCCACCATCTCCGGCAACCGGCCCCACCCGCCGCATCACAGCCGCCAGCCGGTGTGAATCGCGGCGATCCCACCCGTCAGGTTGCGATATCCCACCCGCGACAGCCCGGCCTCCCTCATCATCGCCGCCAGTGCCTCCTGGTCGGGGAAGGTGCGGATGCTCTCGGCCAGGTATTGGTAGCTGTCGGCATCCCCCGCCACCACACGGCCCATGCGCGGCAGCACCTGGAACGACCAGGCATCATACACCGGCTGCAGCGCGGCAACCTGCACGCGGGAGAACTCCAGGCAGTGGAACTGCCCGCCGGGCCGCAGCACGCGGCGCGCCTCCCGCAGCACGGCCGGCTTGTCGGTGCAGTTGCGCAGGCCGAACGCCATGCTGACCCGGTCGAAGCTGCGGTCGGGCAGCG
>JAABUQ010003035.1_pt1 | contig 31714 bp, 34 predicted proteins | sample 5560001 | NCBI WGS metagenome assembly JAABUQ01 (sample SAMN10711888, study PRJNA513371) | rock metagenome | isolation source: Antarctica rocks | place: Antarctica: Victoria Land, Finger Mt nord | collected 2015-12-18 | reverse complement strand
TGTCAGGCGATATTGCGCCTCAGCTAGCGCGTCGCGCGCGTCCGACCGGCGCGGGAACCCTTGCTCGCGCGCGTCACGCTCGATGCGCGGCCGTCGCTCCCGTAGGTACGCAATGTCCTGTAGCGCGAGTTGCGCGCGGTGCGCGACGGCCACGGCCACGAGCCCATTGCAGAGCGCGTGGAGGGCGTGGGTCGCCTGAGTTCTTTGCACGGTGTGGACCCGCGGGGGGAGCCGACCGGCCCGCTGATGTATCCGTCGGTCGTCGCGCCAGCGCGGCGCGAGACTGGTTAGCCGCTCGTCCAGCCCCTCGGCCACGACACGGCCGTCGTCCGGGTCGACCACTGCCCAGGCCACGCGCCCCTCGCGGTCGATGCTCACCCCCATGTGCGTTGCGACAACCGTCGGCGCGGGCGCCTCGTGCGCGAAGGTAACGCTGAGTGTGAAGCGCGCCGGGCGATGGCCGCGCACGGTCGCGCGCGCCGGCCTGTACGCCAGCGCCGCCGTGCGCACCATCTCTGGACGCGCGAGGGCGAGATCCAGCGTACGCTCGTGCCACTCCCCGCAGGCGAGCGGGAGCACGATGCTCGTCGCCTTGCGCCCCGGCGTGTTCGCGTCGCGTGGAAGGACCGTCCGATCAGGGTGTACAGCGACGGCCGTGCCGCGGCGATCGGCCGGCAAAGCGCGCGGCCGCGCCCGCGCGTCCCCTTTCGGCAACAGGTAGAGTTCCGCGTAATAGCGCCCGTCGGGCGTGCGCAGCAGAGCGAAATTGCGCTGCCGAATCGCGCCGTCCGGTCGAGGGAACGAGAGCGGGCGCAGCGCCGTCTTGAGGGGTTTGCTCAGCGAGGGGTAGCGCACCTCCTCACGCACACGGAGCGTCGCATCGAGCGTCAAGAGATCGCGCAAGCGCTCGTCGCGGGAAACGTCCTCCATCAGTTGTGGCGCGCTAGAGTTGGGGTCGGGGATGTCGCGCACGATGGCCTGCAGGGCTGCCGCGTAGCCTGTATCGTCGGGCCGTGTCCGCGGCAGCGTCGGCCAGGCCGGGGGCCGTCCAAGGCGGGTGAGCTCGTCCCGCGCTTGGGGTGTCAGCGGCCGTACCGGGTCCTCCAGTAGGGGAGCCAGCCGCTCGCGCACACGGGCGCGCCGTTCCTCCCAAGCTCGACAAAGGGCATCGTACGCGACGAGTTGCCCCGCTAGGTCGGCGAAGAGGGCATCGCGGAGCGAACTGTGCAAGGGATACCGTGTGATCCGACGCCGGTAGCGCCGTGACAGCGCCTGCCGGAGCGTTCGGGTGTTGAGCGTGCCGCGATAGCTACCCCATTCTTGGAGGCGCGGCCAATCGGCGCGTGCCGCGTCGAGCACGTCGCGCGCCGCGTTCGTGTAGGCGCGGAGCGTCCGCAACAGCAGCGCCGCTGTCGTGTTCGACGGCGTGTGAAGACCGAAAACTAGGGTACGCATCACCGGCATAGGGCCATGTTCCCTCGTGTGCCACGCTGTGGTCGCGCGAACGGATCGGCGCGGTGTCTCGCACCACGCCGCGGATTTCTAGGGGGGCGTGTGTCCAGATCGTGTGCCGCGATATCTAGATGTGGCGGCGGACGCGGCTGTCCCGCGCCACCAGCTTGACTTTCTAGCGATAGAGGTCTACCTTGTGCATAGTATATCGACTCACATGATCGGTGCGTGACGCGCCTAGGTGGCGCCAGCCTCTCGACCGATCAAGGATTACCGGCCTCGATGGCGAGGTGAAAGGACAGCTGCGATGGTGCGACTGGTTGCCCGCTGGGGCTCCGCTCTTATTGTCATCTCGGCGCTGACGTTTGGCAGTGGCCACAGGACGGGCGCCGCAGGCGCCGCCAGCCTTGGCTACAGGGCGCCAATCAATCTCGCGCACCTGGACTCCTTGCACGACACGGTCCCCTACACGATGTCGATTCCTGGGCATGCCACGACCGATCCGGGGACACCGCTCGACACATGGTGGGTCTACGCCAACTACAATAAAGCGGACGGAAGCTATACACGCACGGGCGGGGGGGAGTACCATCCGATCACCAACACCTACGGGCAGGGCGCGTTTGATACCGACGACGTGACGCGCGCGGCCGTGGCCTACCTGACGCACTACCGCTACTACGGCGACGCGCACAGCCTGCAGTACGCGCGCGGCGCCCTGCGCTTCGTGATGTACATGCAAACCACCAGCGGCCCCAACGCGGGTAACTTTGTGCTGTGGATGCAGCCCGACGGCGCGCTCAACCCGACGCCGACCCCGCCCGACGCGCCCAACCCGGCCGACGCGGGCGCCTCGTACTGGCTGGCGCGCTCTCTCTGGGCCCTCGGCGAAGGCTACGCGACCTTCCGCGCGGCCGACCCCGCCTTCGCCGACGCGCTCGCCGCACGCATGGACCTGGCGATGGGCGCGCTCGACGGGGAGCTGGTCGGGCCCAATGACGGGCAGTACTACACGTTGCACGGCTTCAAGACGCCCAAATGGCTCATCTCCGACGGCGCGGACGCCTCGTCCGAGGCGCTGCTTGGCCTCGCCGCCTACTACGGCGCGACGGGGAACGCCGAGGCCGGCAAGCTGGCCAACGAACTGGGCTCCGGCATCGCGGGGTATCAGGTGGGTAGTCCCCGCGATTGGCCGTGGGGCGCCCTCTTGCCCTGGACCCGCTCCATCAGCGACTGGCATGCCTGGGCCGCGCACATGGCGAACAGCCTCGCCGTGGCCGGTCCCCTGCTCAGGCACACGGACTGGGTCGCCGCGGCCGCGCGCGACGCTACCCTCTTCGAGACGCACCAGCAGGTCGCCTTCGGCCCGGTCCAGGGCCTCCTGCCGGCCCCCGACGACGTGTCTCAGATCGCTTACGGGGCCGAAACGACGGCCGACGGCCTGCTCGCCGTGGGCCACGCCACAGGCAAGCGCGCCTATCGCCAGCTGGCTGGCCTCGCCGCCGCCTGGTTCCTGGGCAATAACCCGGTCGGCGCCACCATATACCAGGCGGATACCGGTGTCGTCTACGACGGCATCAACGGCGATGGCACGATCAACCACAACTCCGGCGCCGAGTCCACAATTGAGGGCTTGCTCGCGCTCATGAACGCGGTCAACGACCCAGTCGCCAGCGCCTACCTCGCCTACACTCATGTGGACAGGCAGGACGCGGCGACGAAGACAGAGGCCGAGGCTGGGACGCTCGGTGGGGGCGCGACGACCGTCACGCCCGCTTCGGCGTGGACAGGCGAAGCCCTCTGGAGCGGCGGGACGTATGTCGACCTCCCCGCCGGCGGGAGTGACACCGTCGCCGTGACCGCCCCGGTGGCCGGCCGCTACCTCGTCTACCTCGTCTTCGATAAACAACCCGCCCCTGCGGGGGTGATCGGGGTCAACGTCGCCGTCGACGGCGTGGCCGCGGGGACAGACGACCAGGGCGGCGCGGGGGCGCAAGGCGACTCGCCGAACCCCGATTACCTGTGGATCGACAGCGTTGTTGTACCAGGGACGCTCGACGCTGGTCCGCACACCGTGACGCTAACCGGCATAGGCGCCACACACGCCAAGGTCGACGCGGTCATGCTGCAGCCGATGATCGAGGACAAGGTGCTCGACGACGGCGCGGGCAACACGCTCGCCGTCTACAAAAGCTTCGCCGGCTTCGGCGACGGGTACACGCGCGCCGCGACGCCGGCCGCGCCCGGCGTGCGCCTGTGGCTCGTGTCGAGTTACAGGAGCGACGGCCGTCCCTTCGCGATCTATCCGGTGGCCAGGGCCTACCCACGCACCGTGCTGGTCCCGCCGTACGGCTACGCGATCGTCACCGGCCGATCACCCTAACATCTTGTCACCGTGCCGCACGGCACATAGAGTGACCTGCAGCACGATGGGCTGCGGTACACAGGGGCGAGGAAAGGGGCGTGTATGGGAGGAAGATAATGGTCGGCCGGTGGTGCGCCGCACGGCGCACCCGTTTTGTACTCGTTGCATAGATTTACGATGATGGAGGACTCTGTCATGGCATTTTCACGACGCTCCGCGCTGCGCCTACTGGCGCTGGGCGGACTCGGCCTTCTACCCAGTGTGGCCGCGCGACCGACCGCACACGCGGCGAGCCCGGTCACTATCCTGTTCTGGGAATCGACGAACGCGCAAGAGAAGGCATTCACCGACCCGGTCGTCGCGGCATGGAACAAGTCCCATCCCGCCATCCAGATCAAAATACAGAACATCCCGGCCGGCAACAGTACGGAAGAGGTGTTCGCGTCCGCGATCGCGGCGCGCAAGACGCCGGACATCACGAATAACCTGCTGCCCGCCGTCGTGCCGCAGTACGCGTCCGAGGGTGGGTTGTACCAAATGGACAAGCAGCCCGACTTCGTGAGCTACATGACCGCGCGCATGCCCGCGGGTTCGCTACAGCAGTTCAAGTCCACCGACGGCCACTATTACCAGATACCGTGGAAAGCCAACCCAGTCATGCTGATCTATCGGACGGACCTGCTTAAGAAAGCGGGCTACGCGTCCTTCCCGCACACCTACAGCACATTTCTGGCGATGCTCAAGGCGGTCAAGAGTAAGACGGGCGTCAATCCCCTCTTCCCGACCATCGACCAGACCTGGTATCAGCGTTTCTTCGACTTCTACCCCTTCTACCTGGCGCAGAGTAACGGCACACCGCTGCTCAACAGCAGCGCCAACAAGTCTGTCTTCCAGGACCACGGCGCCGCGCAGGTCATGAGCCTCTGGCGGCAGATTTTCGCGCAGAACCTAGTGCCCAAGTCGGCGTCGGCGGCGGAGAAGTGGGCGGTCGGCCATCAGGCCATCAATATCGCGGGGCCGTGGGGCCCGAACGGCGAGGTCTACCAGCACAATGCGGGCAATCTGCCCTGGAACGTCGCGTCGATCCCCGTGCCGGACAGCATGAAGAACGCGCCGGCGTACCCCTATACCTTCAGTGACCCGAAGAACATCACGGTCTTCGCCTCGAGCAAGCATCCCCAGCAGGCCTGGGAGTTCATCAAGTACTACATCAACAGCAGCAACGACAAGACCTTCCTCAACAAAACGTGGGAGTTCCCCTACCGCAAGGAGCTGGTCGACAACCCAACGTCGTACAGTCCGCTGTTCAAGCAATATCCGCAACTCGTGCAGTTCGCCAAGCAGCTCCCCTACACGCGGGGGCTCGACAATAGCCCGAAGTTCATCCAGGTGTTCGACGCTATCTCCCAGGCGTGGGGATCGGCCGTGGTGAACGGCAGCAAGAGCCCCGCCGCCGCCGTGCAGAGCGCGGCCAACACGATCAACGGCATCGTCGCCGGCGGCGCCAACGGGGGGCCGTAACAGGCGGGGCGCGCGGCGGCGAGGCGCGTTTCTTGCCGCCGCGCGCCCTCCGGCATACAGCGAGGGAAAGAGAAGCCATCGTGTAGTTCCGGTACGAAAGAGCAAGCTATGGCCACCACAGACACCCAGTCCACCATTTCTCCGCGGCCCACGCCCCTGGCGTCGTCGCGCCGCCGTGTCGGGGGGCACTTCTGGCGTCGCAATGCGACGGGCTGGGCCTTGATGCTGCCGTACGTCATCTATTTCTGCCTGTTCACCGCCTTTCCCATCGGATTCGCCATCTACCTGAGCTTCCACCGCTGGAATAACCTGTTCGCGCCTCCTGTTCCGCACGGTTGGGGCAACTACCAATATATGCTCACCGATGTCGATTTCTGGAACTCCCTGCGGGTCACGGCCATCTTCGCCGTCATCTTTTTCATCGTGACGGTACCGCTAGCCCTTGGGCTGGCCCTCTTGCTCAATCAATCTATCTTCGGGCGCTCCTTCTTCCGCGTCGCTTTCTTCATGCCGTACATCACGCCGGCTGTGGTGGTGACCATCATCTTCCAGTGGATGTTCCAGACGCAGAACGGCATCCTGAACAACCTGTTGGGCTTCGTCGGCATCCCGCCCGTGCCCTGGCTCACCAACGCGACCATGGCCATGCCGTCGATATCCTTGATGATCGTCTGGAAGCAGGTCGGCTACTTCACGGTGATCTTCCTGGCCGGCCTCCAGGGCATCCCGCGCCAACTCTATGAAGCCGCCGCCGTCGACGGCGCCACGGCCTGGACGCAGTTCCGGCGTCTTACCGTCCCGCTCCTAGCCCCGGCTATGCTCCTCGTGATCGTCTTCGCGACGCTCACTGGCTTCGGCATCTTCGCCGAGCCGTACATCCTGACTCAGGGTGGGCCCGACAACGCGACGCTAACGGTGACCCTCTATATCTACAAGTGGGCCTTCGGAGGGGCCAGCACGTTCGGCTACGCGTCCGCGCTCGGCGTTGTCTTCGCTCTGATCGTCTTCGCCATCGTGCTGGTGCAAAAACGTGTGTTCGAGCGAGAGCCGTATTTTTAGGAGGCTGAGATGGCAGTTGCAACGACGACGCCGGCGGCAGAGGAGCGCACGAGGCGTGGACGACTCGTCGCCACGCACACGCTCTCCTATGTGCTGCTAGGCATAGGGGCACTCGTCTTCCTCGGCCCCATGCTGTTTGGGGTGCTCTCCTCGTTTAAGAGCGAAAACCAGCTCTACACAACCGTCTGGCCGTCGCCCTTCACGACCAGTGCCTACACGAGCTCGTTCGCGGCGGCGGGCGGCCTGGCCCACGCCTTCCTGAATAGCGCCATCGATTACGGCATCATCACAGTCGGCGCGCTTGTTTTCAGTTCGATGGCGGGCTATGCGCTGGCGCGCCTGACCTTCGTCGGGCGCTCCTTCCTGTTTAACCTCATCCTGTTTACCATGACCATTCCGTCGATGCTGACGCTGGTCCCGCTGTACATCCTGATCGCCGACTTCTTCGGCTGGGGCGATAGCTACCAGGCGATCATCGCGCCGGCGCTGGTGAGCCCGCTGGGCATCTTCCTGTTCCGGCAGTTCTTCAGCACGCTGCCGGCCGAGCTCTTCGAGGCGGGGCGCCTCGACGGGCTCTCCGACCTGAGCATGCTCTTCCGCATCGCCTGGCCGCTTTCCAGGGGGGTGGTGCTGACGGTCGCGGTCCTGGTGTTCATGACGGGGTGGGACGACTTCCTGTGGCCGCTCGTCGTGGAGCATGACCAGAATTTCCAGACGGCCTCCCAGGCCGTTGGCCTCTTCGTGCGCGGGGGCGCCAGCAACGGCAACGTCACGTGGGATTTGGCCATGGCGACCATACTTGCCCTGCCTGTCATCGGCGCGTACATCCTCACGCAGCGGTACTTCGTGGAGGGCATCGCCACGACAGGCTTGAAGTAGCCCCCTCGGCTGCGGCAACATCTAAAGACGCGCGGGCGGCAGGCCGCGTCGCGCCTCACCACAATGTGCGGCCGGGCTATCCGCGACGGACGGGACGTAGAGTGGCAGCGCCGTGACGTCCCGTTCGTTGACCCCTGTACGGCCACCATACGCGCCGCGCTAGCGGTCACGCACGGCAACCACGACCAGAGATCATCGGCATCTGTGTCAGGTCTCTCAGCCACCCTGTGCATGCGCATCCCTCTCGTCACTTACTCCCCCTCCGTCCCTCCAAGGGAACGGTCGGACGCGTCGTCCGCGGGACCGTCGTTATGTCGTGTTCCACGGTCGTTGTCGCCGTCGTTATGTCGTGTTCCACGGCATGCTCTCGTCACGGGTCGATGCGCCACGCCCCCTCACTGTAAACGAGCCGGCGTTCCTCTCGGCGCGTGTCCAGGCGCGCGAGATGGGCCGGGAGCGCGTCGAGCGCCTGCGTTATGTCGAATACGTCGCGGCCCCTGACGGAGATGAACACGCCATCAGCTTTGAGTTGGAGCGTGGCCGGTGCCGAACGCTCCCCCTGCCCACCCCCGAGGGCGACGGCGAGGGCTGGAGCGACGCCGGGTGGGGCCGTCGCGGGGACGACAAGCCGAGCCAGGGGCAGAGGCGGGCTGGACGTGGCCAGCAGGAGCACGCCCCAGGGGTGCTGCTCCTCGTCGCGCACGGGCAGGAAGGCGTGCCGCTCGACCGCGACGCCGGCGGCGTGCAGGGCGTCGGCGAGCGGGCCGGCGGCGTCGGCCGTGACGTGATCCGTGGTCAGGGTGACGCGCGCGGGCGTAGCAGCGCGTCCCACTGTGTCGTCTCTGTGCGCGTCAGCCATACTTTCCATCTAGCCTCCCAGATCTTCCAGCTTAGCCTTAACGCGGCCCTTCGCCCGTCCCGCGCGCTGATCTCTGATGCTTGGGCAAGGGACAAGCGCCCCATCCCGAACCGGAACGGCTGACCTCATGCTCCAGCTTTCGCTCTGCCCCGCGCCACTCCCGCGCGGTGGCCGTCTACTTTCGTCACGAAAATAGGTGCCCTCGCCGGATCGCTTTCGTGACGAAACTCCTCCCGCTTCGCTACGACCCTGTCAGGCTGGCTAGATCGGCCTCGATCGCACGCAGGAGGTCCCGACGCAGGTCGTCGGCCAAATCGGGGGCAATTGTCCGCAGGAGCGCCGATACGTGCGGGAACTGGTCGAAGGAGAGCGAACGAGCGGCGCGCGTCGATCCGGTCTTCTGTCGTCGCAGTAATACCTTCTCCGCATCCTCCGCATTGGCTGCGGGCGAACTGGACGGCGTGGTCGCCCCCCGCTTGCCCGCCAACCGCGAGCGCGTCTCATGCAACGTCTCACCCTGCGCTTTGATGCGGCCGATTTCCCTGTCCACCTCCGTATCATCCGTGACCCGCGAGAGTACCGTGTAGGCCTGCTCGACGCTGACCTCCCGGTCGCGGACAGCCTTCGTCGCGCGAGCCGATTCGCGCAAGCGCACTCTCTTAGAGACCCAGGACGGATGCTTGCCCAGATGGCGGGCCACCTCGTCTTGCGACTTCAGCATGTTGAGCAGGACGCCGAGCATGTCCATCTCCTCGCCCGGCGCTAAGTTAACGCGCTGGATGTTCTCGATCGTCGCGAGGAGGTAGGCGCGGTCGTCGTCCAATTCTTGGATCATGACCCGCGCTTCGCGCCAGCCCAGAATATCCCTCGCCGCCGCGATGCGACGGTTGCCGTACACGACCTCGTACCGCTCGCTCCCGTCCCGCTTGAGGCGGACGCCCGGCGCTTCGAGTAAGCCGTAGGTGCGGATCGTCTCGGCGAGTTCCGCTAATTCGTCGGGGTCCATGCTCTGACGTGGGTTATGCGGGTTGAGGTCGATCTGGTCGAGAGGCACCGTCCGCAATTGGCCGCCCGTTAGCTCGCGCACGGCGGCGTTCTCGCGGGCAACTCGTGGCACGACCATCGACCGCGTGGCGGCCTTCGCGTAGCGGTTGCTCATGCCGGCACCTCCTCTCCGAGGATCGTGCCTACCATATCGCGCCACTCACGCTCACCGTCGGCCAGTATGTCGGGTGGTATCTGCAAGCCCAAGCTGCGCCCAATCAAGGCCGCGGCGCGGCGATAGGCTTTCCCGATGGGCGAATTGCGCTGTGCGAGTGCCGTGGGCACGCTGTCGATAGTTTCCTTGCCGGCGTGCTCGGAGTAGGGGATGGGCGGGTAGCAGGTGTACCCCGCGTCATGGGCCATGCCGACCAACGTGTTGAGGACCGCAGGCCCCATCCCTGCAGGCTTGAAGGCGATGGGCAGCACCCCTAGCACGGACACGTTGAAATCCCCGTCCTCCTGGATGTCGCTCACCAGGCCGAGTGATCGCACCACCCCTTGGACCGGCTGCGGCTTCGTGATGCATGGCAGCAGGACATGCGATGAGGCGGCGATCGCGCCGGTCACGGAGAGGTCGACATCCGGCTCCGTATCGAGGAGGATGACGTCGAACGACGGGCGCAGCGGCGCTATGACCTTCGCTATGTACTTCTCGCGCCCGGTGACCCTTTTAGTCATCGCTTCGACGCCGTAGCGGAGCTTCTCACCCGAGGGCAACAAGTCGCACCCGGGCATGGTCGGGATCGGCCATGGGGCGACCGGGCCGTTGAGCAACCACGATCCGCCCGTCAACAGTTGATCCTCGGGATAGCCGCACGCCGTCGTCAGATTGTGGGCGGTATCCAGGTCGACTAGCAATACCCGATTGCCCCACTGGCCCCACACTGCGGCTAAATTGTGGCTCGCGGTCGTCTTGCCCGCACCGCCCTTGCGATTCGTCGAGGCCAGGACGGGCGCTCGTCGCCCCGGCTTATTCGCATCCACGTCGTTTGCTGGCGTCATGTACCCCTCCCCTTAGCCAGGACATCCCGTAGTTCGTCCCCTCATGCTTGGTAGTATAGATCGAGACAGCCCTGTAAGTCCAACATTTATTTCGTCAACGAAACATATAGGTGTGGTTGCAGATTGGGGCGCACGACAGTGTGCCGATTATCTGTCAGTCCTACTTTCGTCACGAAAACGGGGTTTATCTAATTGGCGGCCAGGTCGGCCGGCCGCACCCTGCGGGCGTAGCGCGGGCAGCGCGCGCTTGGGCTGGGCGCTAGTGGCTCGACTGGGACGCCGACGGGGAGCTGCGCTACTGTGGGCACCCGGCATGGCACACCTGCACGCACCGCATGGAGGCTGCGCCCAAGGGGAAGGGGCGTCTTGATCAAATCGCTCAGGGCCAAAATTGCCGCGGTGGAGGGCGAGATGGCGGCCTTACGGACGGATGGTGGGGGCTGCACCATGATCGAACCGGGCGCGTAGATGCGATGGGGTCTGGGGCAAGCAACGGCCAAGGAGACGGTCGCCCGGACACGCCGCGCATGGGGTGCGGCCGGCGGAGGCCCACCGAGCGATGTGAGCCGGGCGACATCGCGCGAGAGCGCGAGAGCTAACCGGAGACGCGAAGGGCGGCGACACCGTATCATGAACGCGAACAGGAGGGGCGATGGGGCACGCGCGCGGGGGGAAGAGGAAACGGATGGCGGCGGGGCTTGTGCTGCTCCTCGCCCTCATCGGCGCGGTTGCGATCTGGCTGACAACAGCGGTCGCGCCGACCGCGCCGACGAGCATCATGGTCGGGGCGTGGCCGCGCGCCGTCGCCGTGGACCCAGCGACCGGCCACGCCTTCGTGGCCAATCGCGGTGATGGCACCGTCGCCGTCGTGGACTTGGCGACGACACGGATCCTGGGCAAGGCGGCGATCGGCGTCGAGCCATGGGCGGTGGCGATCGATCGGCGGACGGGGCGCGCCTTCGTCACGGCCCTGGCAGGCCAGAGCGTGAGCACCTTCGATACGGCGAGCGGACAGCTCCTGCGCACAATCACGGTCGGCCAAACGACGGGCCAGTGCCTCGTCGCTATCAATGAGCGCGTCGGGCGCGCCGCCGTCCTCAATTGCCGCGACCCCTCCGTCACCATCCTCGATGCAGCGAGCGGGCGGGCGCTGCGGACGCGCGGGACGCCCGTGGTGGCGGGCGTGCAGGGGCTGCTCGGCGCGGTGGCGGTGGACGACCGCACGGGCCATGTCTTCGTCGGGAGCCGCGATGCCGGCGCGCGCGCCATCAGCACGCTGGATGCCCGCACCGGTGCCACGCTGGCCGTCGCCCGCGTGGGCGCCTACCCGGTGATCGCGGCGGATGGAGGAACCGGGCGCGTCATCGTCGCCGACGAGCGCGACACGCGGGTGCACGTCCTCGATGCGCGCTCGGGGCGGGTGTGGCGCACCCTGACGGTGCCCTACCCGGCGGTGGCCCTGGCGGTCGACGAACGGCGGGCGCGCGTGTTCATCGCGACGTGGAGCCGCCTCGGCCCGGTGGGGAGCAACGTCACGGGGAACGGCCACGTGCTGATGCTGGACGGGCGGACGGGCGCCCTGCTGCGCGTGACGGCAGTAGGCGACACGCCGACGGCGATCGCCGTGGATCAGGGTAGCGACCACGTCTTGGTCACAACATCCATCGCTGACTCCGTCGATCCCATTCATGTCGTCGGCTACGGGAGCGTCCACGTGCTCGATGCCGCGACGGGCGGGGCACTCCGGACGGCGCCAGTCGGGGTCGCCCCAGTCGCCCTCGCCATCGATGAGCGCACGCATCAAGCCGTGGTAACGAACGCGGGCGTGAACACAGATGGGACGCCCGTCACGATACGCACGCCGTCGACACCGGGATGGTTGATGTGGCTACATCGCTGGCTCCCATTCATACCACTATCCCGAGCCACCGCCACCGGGGGGAGCATCACCATTCTCAATTCTGCCCACTGACAGATGTATGGCCGGTCGTATCTGGCTGACCTGTCCAAATGCTTGACAAAGCTATCCCACATATGCCGAGAGTGCGTACTTGACGTTGGTGGACGATCGAGGAGACCTACACAGCCGCACACGGCGGGGCGGACAGGCGTGTATCGACGGGGAGATAGCGCCTGTGGCATCGTGCCGAGGTTTGGTGACGCAGCCTACCAACGTCAAGTACGCACTCTCCATATGCCCGCGCAGCTCGTCCCGACAATCGGCGCAGGTCGTGACGCGCGGGGACATCGCCTCGCCTGCGCGGCCACAGCGATGCGGCGTCTTCGTCAGCGAGCACGCACTCTGCCGGAATAGGTGCAAGGGCGGCCGTCTGCACCTCGCGCGTACAGCGGGGGCAACGCGCGCTTGGGATGCGCCCCGGCATCAGCGCGCGTCCTGGCGCCGCTGACGCCACTGAATAGGGCGCAGGTCAAGGCGCACCAACTCGCCGCGATCGGGGTCCCAGCGCCGCTCGATGTGCGCCAGGCCGAGCCGTTGCAGGTGCTCCATATTCGCCCGGGCGCGTTTGGCCGGGATGCCTGTTTCCGTGGCCATGTGCGCGGCGACGGCGGCGAACTCCTCCCGCGTCCACCAGGGGGCGTCGGGCGGGTCGTAGCGGTCGGGCTCCTCGTCCAGGTGGACGATCTGGCCGCGCAGCATGCTCGTTTCTGGTGTGACGATGCGGACATGGCTGCCGGGGCCGCAGACGGCGATGCGGACCACGGCGATATCGTCGTCGCTGGGAGGGTAGCCGGGGCGTGTGATGCTGATGTGGAAGGCCTCGCCAGCGGGGAGGGCGGGGTCGATGCTCACGACGACGCCCAGGCCGTCCGCAGTGTGGAAGGAGGCGCCGCGGAAGCCGCCGAGGTCGAGCGCCCCCTGGTAGACGAGGCGGCGGTCGTCGATGAGGGTGAGGTCGTGGTTCGGGAGGGTGCGCGCGCTCATGCGATCGGCTCCGGCCTCGTGGCCCCCGTGGCTCCGTGCACCTCCGCCGCTGCGTGCACCTCCGCATACAACCGATCCAGGTCGCGGCGCGCGTCGATGAGGTCATCGAGCACGTCGATCATGTGGTCGAGCGGCGCGGCGAGGTCCTGTGGCTCCCCGCTCTCTTGTACGGCCCGCGCCTCCTGCACCTCCTGCAGGACGCGCTGGACGAGGCGCATCAGCACCTCGTCAATGGCCGCGCCGCGTTCCGCGCGGCTCTGTTCGTCGTCGTCCGTGTCATGGTCGATGAGCGCGCATGCGCCCGTGGCATTGTTCATCGTGGCCCCTCGTCAGTCTCGGTGGTGGTGTGCGCCTGCGTCTGCGCCGCAGCCTCTTGGATTTTGCGCCGGCGATACGCGCGGAAGTAGGCGGCGCGAGACGTGGTGGGCTGGTAGTCCGGGTCCTTGCGCGTGGTCCAGCCCTGCTGGCCGGCGTGCTCGGTGCGATACCGCTCCACCTCGTCCGCGGCGATCAGGTTGCGGCCCAGCTCCTCAATGTGGCGCACGGCGATAGTCCCGTTGGCTACCACCTTGCGCAGCGAGGTGGGCTGCACGCCCAATTCGTGGGCCGCCTCGGTGGTGGTGTAATAGGTGATGCCGTCGATGGTCAGTGGCATGGAACCCTCCCCCTTGGAGGGTATCGCATGTCCCTGTTCATCCGCTGCATCGTCCATGAAAACGCGCGTGTTCGTCGCCTTGTTGCGTTCTCCGCTGGGGGGCCTGGTCTTCGTGGCCTCCCTCGTCCTCGTGCTCCACGATGTTATCATGGACTCGATCCTGTCGGCGGCCCACTCTGCGAGCGGGAGGAACGGCACCGCCCGCCGCAGCACATCGAGCGCGGCCTGTTCCTGCCGCTCGTGCAGGTCAGCGGCCTGGGCCAGGGCGTGGCCATGGATTGTTAGCAGTTCATGTCCCGTGGTGTCCATGGCGTCGTGTTCTCCTCGCTGTCTGTGTCCTCGTTGGTGGCGTCGAGGGCGTCCAAGGCGTGCGCGGCGCGGGCGGCCAGGGACTCGGCGTCCGCTTTCTGCGCGCGGAACAGGCGGGCGATCTGGCGACACGCCGCCGGCGTTGTAGTTATGTCAACGGTGTCCATCGCGTGTCCCTCCTACCAGTCCTCTATGTCGTCGGCGTCCACGTCGCCCCGGTCGGGCATCCCCAGGACCTCGCCCACCGGGCGCAGGCCGGCGAGGTCCTGTAGCTCCTGACTGACCTGGCCCGGCGTGAGCGCCGCCAGGGCCTCGATCAGCCGGGCGAAATTATCGTGGTCGATGGCAGCGAGGGCGCGTAACTGTGCGCCATCGGGAGCCTGTGGCGCCAGCGCGGTCTAGGCGTCCTTGGCTTGCGCGAGCCAGGCGCTACGCGGCTTGGTCACGGCCCAGGGCATGGGTGTCTCCTTCCGTGCACGGGGTGATGTCGTGGGCGGTGCAGGCGTCGCAGGCGAAGGCAAACAGGGCGGGGTCGATGTCCACGAACTCGTCATTTTCGGTACAATGTCCCGCGTGTCAAACGCCCGCTTCACGCTTGTGGAACGTGCGGAATGTTTTCAAACGAGCGGTACTAGGCGGCGCGCGCGGCGTCGAGCGCGGGGGCGATCTCCTGCATGAGGGCGGCGACGCCGGCCCTAATGGCGGTGAGATTGGCGGCGAGGGTGGCGCGCGAGACCTTGTACAGGGCGAGGTAGGTGGGCGTGTTCGGGGTCGGGATCGAGAGCGCGGCGCACACGCCATACGCCACGGCCTCGGCCTGACATTCGGCCTGCTGGGTGGTGAAGGTGCGGCGCTCCTCGGCGCGGTGCATCCTTTCGTGACACATTTCATGGATCAATGTCTTGCAGAGGTTGCCGGCGGGGTTGCCCTCTTTCAGGTCGATGCGGCCGTCGCCGTAGCTGACGCCGTTGGCGTCCCGGATAAGGCGCGGCTTGAAGGCGACGGAGAGGCCGCCGCGCTCGGCGATCTCGATAAGGTGACGGAGCAGGACCGTGTACCGCTCGCCCTCGACGGCGTGGACGGTGAGCGCGGGCAGGTCCGCGCCGTCCGTATCAGCCACATCAAAGACGTACCCCGTCCTGAAACGGAGGGCGATTACGGCGTCGTCGCCGGTCTCGGTCTTGTCTTTGATCGGGGCCGGGCACAGGATAGCGATACCCTTGGCGCCCTTCGTGACCTGTCGGCCCAACGCTTGCCAGGCACGGTAGCCGGCGACGCGGGTGGCGTCGGGGCGCTGGAGGGCGATGAGGGCGCAATTGTGGGCGCTGTACGTATAAAAGCGGCTCAGGGTCGTGAGGTAGCGGGTGAGTTCGGCGCTCTGCGCGGCCTGGTCGGTCTCGTCGGCGAGGCGCTGCATCCAGGCGTCGATCTTGGCAAGGTTGGCGGCGGTGGGGGTGGTGGTCTCGGTGGTCATCGGTCTATGCTCCATCGACTACGGGGGGGAGGGCTGGCGGAGGTGCCAGCCCTCGGGGCGTGCTACCAGGCGTACCAGGGGACGGGGAGGGGGAGCGGGGGCGGCGGGACGGTGGCCGCGTCCTCGCTCATGGCCTGACGGAAGGCGTCGCGGTAGACGGTGAGCCGGGTCAGGGTGGCGTCGAGGAGGGTAAGCAAACCGGTATCGTCCAGGGGGTCGGGGGAGGTAAGCACCTCGGTTGCGCCGATGGGGGAGCAGGGGCGAAACGTGACGGTCACAGACACGTCGTCGTCGTCGAGGGCGCCGGCTGGGCGGGGGGGTATACGGGGGATGCTGGCCGCGAGGTGGGGAGCGGGTATGGCATGCGTGGTCATCTCTGTGTATCCTTTTCCGTGGTCTGTGTCAGTGGGCGGGGGCCTTTACCCCCCGCCCACTTTGTTTATGTGGGGAGTCTAGGCTTCGAAGGCTTCCAGTAGGGCGGTGGCACCGGTGGGGCGGGCGGGCGCGGGACCGTGTGGCATCGGCGCGGTGTGCGTGCGCTTAGGGGTGATGGCCCGGTAGCCCTGCTCGATCATGAGGGCGAGGGCGAGCGCCCAGCAGCGCATCCCTTTCTGGCCGGCCTCGCAGCTGCAATGCAGGCGCAATGCGTCGATGGTATGGGTGTGGCCGGGGCGGGTGCGGCTGTCGATCTCGAAGGTATACGCGCCGGTGCGGCGGATCGTGGCCGCGCGGGCGGTGGCCTTGTTCTGGTGCCGTCGCTGTTGCCGTGTCATGTCGTGAAGCTCCTTTACTGCTTCGCCGTCCGTGGGAGCCCTACACCCCTCACACCTTCTATTGTATCATACTCTATAAAGAGTATCAACATGAAAACGACGCTTTGCTGTCTCTGCTGGCCTGTGATGGTAGCTCGCTCTATGAGTGTGAGCGGCTCGACATAGCGCGGGGCGGGAGGCCTCGCCCTTGATGGCCGAAGCGGGGTCCAGGGCGACGAACTGCGCGCAGTTCCCGGCCCCGCCGCCGGCGCTCCGGGTGTAAGGCGTCAGATTAGGTGAGCGGGTTTCACACGTACAGCGGCAGGAAACGTCACAGTAGGTGAGCCAACCTGTGCAGTGCGTCAGATTAGGTGAGCCGATCCGCGCGCGGCGTGTTCGTACTCCTCGCGTCCGCGGCGTCCCTATGGGGGGTCTTGTGAGTGTGGATACGACGGGTAGGAGGGCCGGGAGGGGGGCTCCGTACGGGTTGGCTCACGTACTGTGACGCAAATGGATCGGCGCACGCACTCTGACGCTCCGGACGGATCGGCGCACGCACTCTGACGTTTTCGGCGCAGACACTCTGACGTTTTCGGCGCAGACACTCTGACGTTTTCGGCGCAGACACTCTGACGTTTTCGGCGCAGACACTCTGACGTTTTCGGCGCAGACACTCTGACGTTTCGGGTCGCTCCAAGCGTAAGTTCGGCGCAGGCACTTTGACGCCTTACACCAGCATCCGGTGGCCCCTTACCGGGCCGAAACCCCGGCATGTAGTGGCCCTCTCGTCGGCGCCGGCGACACGGCTAGCGGCATGCGCGGCCGTACTTCCTGGATCACCTGGACAACGAGGCCACTCTCCGCAATTTTCATGTTGATAAGTTTGTGAGCATATGATACAATAGAAGGTGTGAGGGGCGGAGAGCTCCCACGGACAGCGAAGCAGTTAAGGAGCTTCACGACATGACCCGGTACGAGAAACGGCGACAGAGCAAGGCCACCGCCCACGCGGCCACCATCCGTCGGACCGGCGCCTACACCTTCGAGATCGACAGCCGCACCCGCCCCGGCCACACCCACACGATTGACGCGCTGCGCCTGCGATGCAGCTGCGAGGCCGGCCAGAAAGGGATGCGCTGCTGGGCGCTCGCGCTCGCCCTCATGATCGAGCAGGGCTATCGCGCCATCACCCCTAAGCGCGCGCGCGCCACGACGCCTCCCGCGCCCGCCCGGCCCGCCGCCTTGCTCGACGCCTGCGGGGCCTAGCCTCACATAAAAAGTGGGCGGGGTGTTAAGGCCCCCGCCCACTTTTAACCAGACCACGGAAAGGACACACAGAGATGACGACTCAAGCCATGCCCGCCCCCCACATCGCGGCCAGCATCCCTAGTATACCGCCCTGCACCGCCGTCGCGCTCTACGACGCTGACGTGTCCGTGACCGCCACTTTTCGCCCCCTTGACCCCATTGGCTCCACCGAGGTTATCGCCTCTCTCGACTTCCCCGACGCTACCGCCTTCCTCAATCTCCTCGACGCGACAATCGCGCGTCTGACCGCCTACCGCGACGCCTACCAGCAGGCCATGACCGAGGACGCGGACCCCGCGCCTGTCCGCGCCCCGCTCCCCCTGCCCGTCCCCTGGTACGCCTGGTAGCACGCGCCGAGGGCTGGCACCCACGCCAGCCCTCCCCCCATAGTCGATGGAGCCGACACCCATGATTGTGCTGACCGTGACCCAGCTGGGTCAGATCGTCGCTACCCCCGCCGCCCTTGACGCCCTCGCCGCCGCCGCTACGTCCCCCTCCACCCTCCTGCGCCGCCATCTCGCCCACGATTGGGGCGACCTCGACGCCCCTGACCGCGCCGCCAACGCCCAGGGCCTCCGCGACGGCGCCCGCCTCCTGAGCGCCTACCCCATCGCGGAGGGCGTCACGGTCTGGATTATCACCGAAGCCGCCGACGAGGACGGCCACCGCGCCGCCACCACCCTACTCCTCCCCGAGGAGTATTAGGCCTTGTGTGAGGGCCGGCTACCGCCCACGGTAGCCGGCCCCTGAAAGGACAACATGCGATGACCGGTGTTGACATAATCCAGACACCCGAGGCGTGCCGCCAGATCGCTCGGCTGTTCAAGGCGCGACAAGCGGACGCGGCGGCGCTGGCGGCGCGGGCCGCGCGGGCCCTCGACGCCCTCGACGCCCTCGACGCCCTCGACGACGACGCCCTGGCGCCGTGGGGCCGCAGCCTCTTGGCCGCCGCCTTCGAGGCGTTGTACGAGGACGCACGCACGCGCGTCCTCCACATGGACGAGGGCTTGGGGGCGTTAGGTCCCGACACCGACGACGGGGAGGGCTCCGCCAATGGACCCTAACACCCACGACGGGGCGCGCCGCGCGGCGCTCCACCGGCTCCGGCGCGCAACTCGCCGAGGCCCGCCGCATCCGCCAGGCCGTCGCCGTCGCCTACACCTTGACACCGGCACACCTGTGCGCCCTCGGCCGCGCCCACCGCTCGCCGAGGCCTGCCAGGTGGCGATATACCTGATGCGGACGCGCCTCCTCTGGCCCACACCCACCCGCAACGCGGCTTTCCCCAGCGAGCGGATCGGCCGGCTGCGCGGCCATCGGGACCATTCAACGGTCCTGCACGGCGTTGCCGTAATCGCGACACGTCTGGTCACTGGCCGCCCCGAGGACGCTTGTCTGCGTCAGGACGCTTGTCTGCGTCAGATAGTCAACGCCCTCGGCGCGTCCCTCAATGCCATCGACGAGAGCCGGACGCGCGCATCGCTGGGCCACGTAACCGGGGATGAGCATGAGGGGGTTAGTCGCGGAGGCCAGCCCCCCCCACCGACAAACGGAGCGACGTGCCGGTTACGCGAGGTAGGGCGACCAGAATCCCCCCGCCTCGCACCTGTCGAACACCATGAGCAAAGGAGAGACAGAACGAGGTGACACACGCGTCTGTTTTCATGGACGATGTAGCAGATGAACAGGAGCATGCGTTACCCTCCAAGGGGGAGGGTTCCATGCCACTGACGATCGACGGCATCACCTATTACACCACCAATGAGGCGGCCCGCGAGTTAGGCGTGCAGCCCAATTCGCTGCGCACTGTGGTAGCGAACGGGACCATCGCCGTGCGCTACATGGAGGAACTGGGTCGCAATCTGATCGCCGCGGACGAGTTGGAGCGGTATCGCGCTGAAAGGGCTGGACAGAAGGGCTGGACCACACGCAAGGACCCCAGCTACCAGCCCACCAATTCCCGCGCCGCCTACTTCCGCGCGTACCGCCGGCGCAAGCGCCAGGAGGCTGCGGAGCAGGAGCAAGTGCGCGAGCAGACACAGGCGCAGACCACCACCGAAACCGAGAAGCCGGCCGACGAAAATGGCGGGAGATGATGATGACCGTGGAGGACGCTAACCGCCGCCTGCGCCGCCTGCTCGGGCTGACACAAGAGCAGGCCGCGTATATCGGCCGCCTCGATCCGCGCCGCCTACGCGATGATCCGCGCTACCCCGACAGCGAGAAGTCCATACTAATGGGTAGCGTTGATGTACATAAAGCCGCGTACGCGAAAGGGAAATACTCGTGAGCCATATCATCGCTGTGGTCAATCAGAAGGGTGGTGTCGGCAAAACCACAACCACCTTTGCCCTCGGAACGGCCTTAGCCAGCCGCGGGCTCACCGTGCTACTCGTCGACTTCGACCCACAGGCGAGCTTGACAGCAGCTACAGGCTTCGAGCCCGACGATATCGACCGCACCGTCTACACACTCATGGACGACTACCTGCAGACGCTCACTCCCCCGGACCTGACGACAACGCGCCTGGAGGTCATCCCAGGCGTGGATTTGCTGCCGGCGAACATCGACCTGGCCGCGGCCGAGTTCGAGCTCGTCACGGCCTCGCGCCGCGAATATGTGTTGCAGCAAATACTCGCAGCCGCCGCCTACGATGTCGTCCTGATCGACTGCCCTCCCTCCCTGGGCATCCTCACGATCAACGCCCTGACGGCGGCAGAATCGGTCTTGGTGCCCGTTGTCCCCGCGTACCTCTCGGTGCGCGGCCTCAACGCGTTGATGCGTTCCATCGAGCGCACGCGCCGCGCTGGTCTTAATCTCAGCCTGGGCATCAGCGGCGTCCTGCTCACTATTGTCAAGGGGCGCGAGGCGCATGCGCGGCGGGCGATAGAGACCGTGCATGCCCACCTCGGCCCGGATGTCCCCATTCTTGGGACCATCAAGCGATCGGCGCGGGTGGACGACGCAGCAGAGCGTGGTGTCCCGCTTACCCGCTACGCGGCCACCCGCGAGATTGCGGAGGCCTATCAGTTCGTGGCCGACGAACTACTGACCCGCTGGGAACTGTCACAGCCTGTGACAGCGACGCGCATACAACAGCCGACGCCGGCCGGCGTGGGGGTGTCCCATGAGTAACGCACGCCGACAACCGGGCGAGGGGTTGTCCGCGATCTTCCGTCGTCAAGAACCCGAGGGCGTGACCGAGTTGACCACGGCGCGCTCCATGGCGGTGACTTTGATCGACCCCAACCCCTTTCAGCCCCGTACCGAGTTCGATGAGGAGGCCCTGGACGAACTCGCCGCCTCGTTGCGCGCGCACGGCGTTCTGCAGGCCGTGTTAGTGCGGCCGTCGCCGGCGTCACCGGGACGGTACGAGCTGGTGCTGGGTGAGCGGCGCTGGCAGGCGGCGCAACGGGCCGGGCTGCACGAGATCCCGGCCATTATCCGCCCGACAACCGACACCGAGATGGCCGACCTGGCGCTACAAGAGAACGTGCAGCGCCGCGATCTCAACGCTGTCGAGGAGGGCTGGGCCTACAAGCGATTGATGGACCGCGAGGGCCTGTCGTTACGTGAGGCGGCCGAATGGGTTCACCGCAGCCACGAGCACGTCGCCCGCCGCCTGCGCATTGTTGCTGACCCGCAACTAGAGGACGCTGTGCGCACCGGTGACTTGGGCGCCACTGTCGCTGCCGAGTTGGGCCGTGAGGAGAACGCGGCGCTGCGTGCGCTCGTGTTGCAACGGGTCGCCCGCGGAGAGCATGTCACGATGCCTGATGTCGTGGCGCTGTCACAGGCTGTGACACCTCGGCGCGCCGCCGAACCTACCGCGTCGTCCCCAACACTAGTCCAGCCTGTAACACCTCAAGCCGATCGGACAACAGCTCTTAGTCACGAGTGGGAAGCTGCCCCACGTTCCGTATCGCCGCCATCACAGCCTGTGACAGCGGTCAAAGCCCCACCGGCATCCAAGGAGATAGAGCCATGGTCGGCAAGGCTGGATGAGCCGCCACCACCTACATTGTCACAGGCTGTGACAGCGACACCCCTTGACCCGAACGTGGTGCAGCTGCGCGACTTGCGTATCATCCAACTTCACACCGGCCGCGACGGCGAGCCTCGCCAACTCGATGCCGCCGATCGCGCCACCGTGCTGCGCATCCTGGAAGCAGATCTCGCCTGGCTCAAAGACAGCGACCGCCGCGCGCCGTGAGAGTGATGGACACGGACACGATGAGCACGCGAGGGGACGATGGGGCAGACGGCGCGTTGCCAGTATCCATCACCCTGACGACGGATCACGTCACGGCCGACGCCGCCGGCGTCGCCGTCGAGCGCCGCGCCTTCTTGCCCGTGCGCGGCGAGGAGTTGCACCCCTCGGGCGTGCTCCTGCTGGCCACGGACGGCCCGCCCCTGCCCCTGGTCCGGCTTGTCGTCCCCGCATCGACCCCGGCCGGCGTCGCCGGAGCCCTCGCCGCCGCCCTCGGGGTTGGGGAGCGTTCGGCGCCGGCCACGCTCCAACTCAAAGCTGATGGCGTGTTCGTCTCTATCAGAGGCCGCGATCTACGCGACATAACGCAGGCGCTCGATGCGCTCCCGGCCCAGCTTACCCGCTTGGACACGCGCCGCCAGGAACGCCGCCTCGTCTATGCCGAGGGGGCTTGGCGCATCGACTTATAAAGAGAGCACGTCGTGGAACACGATAGACCGGCGACGGCAGACCGGCGAACACAACAGGCGTGGACCGGGACGGACCTAGCCCGCACGTACTTGCACGTACTCGATGGCGACGGGGCGCAGGCTGCAGCGGGCGATGGTCGAGGGCAGCCCGCGCTTCCACAAACACAAGGCCGAGCACGTCGCCCTACTAGTCGGTAGTTCATCGAGGGCCTACTTTCTTTAGCTGGAGGGATCGCTTGCAATTACGAGAGCGTCAATGCAAATACCTGGGGGAGGACAGCCTACGTTCCGTCGGGGTACCAGCGTTATGTGAAATATGTGGCCCGGCCCTTTATCCTTTGGACTACCAGTGATAAGTGCTTTGAGAGGAGGGAAGAGCCGGCCTAGCCTAATGAGCAACACCTTAGTCCTTGAAGGAGAGGGAGGAGCCGAAAGGTGCCAGGAAACCCATAGGCGTGGGGTAAAGGTGGCAAGATGAGGAACAGGTCCCAAACGTCGCCCTGGTGGCACAATGAGGGCACGGAAGGTGGCTCCGTCGGGGACTGGGTAGCGTATCCCGCCGTTCACAGTTGGAAGAAGCAAGCCTGATCCATTCGGAGATATGACGGCTATCACCGATTGTCCACGCACCAAAATCGTGCGGCCCACCCATGATTGAGGGTGGCGTTCCAAGCCCATTTGCACGTCGGACACTGTATAGACAGGATTAGATGTGTCTAGCCGTTTGGTGAAGGTAGCAACGATTGCTGCGAGAAGGACAATGCCCGATAGCAGTAAGGCAATGCGTTTCATGCACGCTCCGGTTCAGCACTGACAGTAATTTGCCCGGCTATGTCTACACCGTCAGTATGGCACAGGTGGCTTACATGACCTAAATCCATCACCCTTTAATTATTCCTTCCAGGCTAGTGAAAAGTTCGACTGTCATAATTGGCGTAACCCATGGACAGAGAGCAGTGGGTGAAGTTATTTGAGCCTCGGACACAAGATGGGACCGCTACGGGGGGAACCCCGTAGCAGTCCCAGAAGACACGACGCCCTGAAATATCAACAGGGAGTGTTGATTTTCATTGTTTTTGTGTCGTTGTAAGTGTCACCGATTATGCCCTGTACGAATCCTTCACCATAGACCTGATTGCCGCATGTAACGGGTTGGTACCCCGTTGACGTACTGCAATCCCCAAAGTTTGACCCCTGGGACTGGATAAGGGTACCGTTGGTGTACCAGGATTCGGACTCCAACGTAAACTTCCCTCCACTGGCACTACATTTGCCTGGATCCCAATAGGTGTCTACGCTGAGAGCGTGCGGCATGTTGCCGACCTGACACCCATAGTGTATTGCGACAGTAATCTCCCCATCATCAGCATATTGGGTTACGGCGCTACAAGCCGATGCTGTGGGTATACGACCGCCCAAGGGACTAAGGGTTAGTGTCAGGGATCCTGTGACAAGCGCGACTACCACGGCCACGCGGGTCGCGAAACGACGAAGCTTTCTCATGGTTTCTGCATTCCCTTCCAGATATCTGTTGTTCGTACCGGCGAATCTTGACAAGCGATTCAGTAAGCTGAGTTGTATGCTTTGTGCTCCGCCTATCGCCACAGCCGTCAGTTGTAGGCGAGCATTCTCGCCACTACGCCCGCTTCTGTGCCTGACCCACAATCGTCGGCCGCCGATCTCGGGCTGACACTCCCGGCAACGAGACCTCCCCGCCGCCTATCTCCCACACTACAGCACGTTGGCCCGCCTGTCAGTGATGTGAGATCATATTATTGTGATCTCACATCACATTGTTGTGACCTCACATCACATGCTGTGTCTCGGGAGGGCCACGAGCCGCGCGCTATCCACCACATGAATGCCGCGCCGATGCCCCCCGTACGCGATCAGGCCGCGCTCCCGCAGGTCGGGCAGCACGGAGCGGGTGATCGCCTCGCGGCCGACGCCCACCAGGGACGCCAGTTCCTCGTGTGTCAGCCACACCATCCGCTCGCCGTTAGCCGTCGCTAGGTGCGCGAGGACATAGGCCACGCGGGCGCGCGCATCGGGCAACACGAGCAGGTCGTAGGCGTCCCGGACACGGTGGCCGGTTGTGTCGAGCGCGCGCAGGGCGACGTCCGGGTTCGCCCGCAGGAAGGCGGCAAAGTCGCGGCGCGGGATGCGGTAGACGACGGTCTCCTCGGTCAGTGCTTGGGCGACGGTTGTCGGCAGAAAGGCGGCGTCGAGGTCCGTCAGGCCGCAGACCTGCCCACGGTCGAGCAGGGCGACCGTGATTTCCTGGCCGTTATCCGCGTTACGATACAGACGCACACTACCTGTCACGAGGACGAAGACGGCCTCGATCACGTCGTCGGGCTGCCAGAGGATGTCACCGTGCCCGAGGACTTGGCGGGCGCTGACCGCTGCGAGTGGGGCGAGGCTATCTTCTGGGGCTTCGCGGAAGAAGGGGACGCGGCGCAACGCCGCGACCGTGACCCTCCGCCTATCGACCCCTTGCTTTCCTGATGAACTCATCGTCGTGGGCTGCATCTGTCCCGTCTTTCTCGCAGCGTCCGGGGCGACGCCTTCCGCGTCGAGGGCTCCGCTGCGTTCCCCTTCTCGCCCGAGCCAGGCCAGCGCAGGCCATGAGCGGTGAGGCCCTCCGCGCCGCGTGGAAGCGATCGCCGTTCACTCCGTTATGATCCAGTGTGTGCGGGCTAGCATAGCTCTATCGTCGGACACAGGGTCCATAAAGTCTATTCCCCGCAGCGGGTGATATTTTGTACCCCCTACCCCCCGCTACGGGGGCCAGATCTCCCCTATCCCCCGTTGTCTCTCATCTTTGACGGAGCCTGCTCACCCTGTCCCTCGATCTCTCGCCCGCGGTACACGCGGCCGAACGCACGCCGCGAGGGCACCCCGAATTTGTGCAGGATGGCCTGCACATGCTTATGCGCCGTGTCCTCGCCGATATAGAGCCGCTGGCCAATCTCGGCGTTGGTGTATCCGTCGGCCAGCAGTTCGGCCACCTCCCATTGGCGCGGTGTCAGCGAGGGGGGCGATCCAGCGACTGATCGCGTCCACGCCGCGCGCTGCTCGGGCGTGAGCACTAGCCCGTCGACCCGCGCGTCACGTCTGCGTTCGAGCGCCCCACGGAGCGTCGCTAGCACGATGGGGCTGGCCACCAACGCGTCGTCCTCGACGATCAGGACCAACGCCCGCCGCACGGTCTCGGGGCGTAGTTCCTCCCACACCAAATAGCCCCTGATCCCCTGATCATGGAGCGTGATGAGCGCGGCGCCGTCGAGCGTCGCGGTGGCGCCAAGCACGATAACCTTCCCGGCGGGGCGCAAGGCGCGCAGGTCGCGGACGAGCGTGACGGTCGGCCGGTCGGGTAGGTCGGCGTCCACGAGCATGACCGTGGGGTGGCGTCCCGCCAGGGCGCCGAGCGGCTGAGTCGGGCCGACGTCGCCGACAATCTGTACGTCGGATTGGGCGGCGAGGGCGACACGGAGCGCGTCCCATGGGGGGTGCGCGGAGTGGACAAGTGCGATCGTCGTGGTGGACTGCATGGTGCCCAGCTTTCCTAGCATCTCTGGCAGCGGCCGGGGCGACGTCCTGCGCGTCGAGGGCTCCGCTGCATTTCCCCTCTATCTATGAGGGACGGAAAAAGGCTGTTTGGGGACATTTTGCTCGGGCTGCGCCGAAATCTCAGGCGGGCTATAGTGGACATAGGCGGGTGATCGTCCAGATCCCGCACGAGAGCAGGCGTCATGGCCGTGAGCGATGAGGACGACACGCCGCCGGATTACCAACTCGTCGCCGACGCCCAGGCGGGCCATCCGGCCGCGTTTCAAGCGTTGGTGCAGCGCTATCGCGCGCGGCTCGAAAGCTTCCTGCGGCGCGAAACGGGTGACGCGACCCTTGCCACCGACCTTGCCCAAGACGCCTTCGATGAGGCGTACGAAGATCTTGCCACTCTGCGCAACCCTGGTTCCTTCTATCCGTGGCTGCATCGCATCGCCTACAACCTGATGCTCGCGGACTGGCGCTATCGGTGGCCTCTAATCCCGCTCGACCGACTGCGCGCTCTCCTGCGCCCCGCGCCCGTCCTGCCCGCGCTCACACGCTTGGCCGTACGCGAGGCGGCCGGCGAACTGAGCCCGGCGTTGTACCAAGTGTTGGCTCTGCACGACGAGGGGGGCTCCACCGTCCCCGAGATCACGGCCATGCTTAACATCAGCGTCGAGGCCACCAAGGCGCGCCTGAAGCGCGCCCGCGCGGGGGTCCGGGCGCGCTATCCTGAAGGAGGGAGGGAGGTATGACCACGATAGCCACCGCGCATGACTTCACGCTGGACGAGTTGCAGGCGTACGACGAGGGGACGCTGGCCCCGGAGCGGGCCGCGATCGTGGCGGCCCACCTCGCCGCCGGCTGCGCGGCGTGCCGCGCCTGGATCGCTACCTCCCACGAGGTCGGGCGCCTGCTCCACGCCGATGCCGACGCCGGCGCGGGCACGCGCCTGGACGACCCCGACGCATTCCTGTGGGATACGCCGCGCGCGCGCGCCCGGCGCTGGCTGCGCCGGCGCCTGCGCCCCCGCCGCTTCGTGGTGCTGCTCGTCGTCCTGCCGCTCAAGGCCCGCCTGGTGCGCCACCTGTTCCGCACGCCGCAGGGCTGGGAGGCCCGCCTGAGCGCGACGATCTCCCTGGTTGCCCTCACCGTAGCCGTGTTCCGCTTCGTGTTCGCGCGTCCCTCCTGGACGACCATGCCGCGGCCGACGCGGCCGACAGGGAAGGGCGGATGATGATGCAGTTCACCGCGCGCGACGACAATGGGCTGGAGCGGCCCAATGTGGCCCGGATTTACGACGCCGCCCTCGGCGGCCACGCCAACTTCGTGGCCGACCGCGCGGCGCTGGACGCCCTCCTCGATGCCTACCCCGATACCCGGCGCGCCGCGCAGGCCAACCGCGCCTTCCTGCGCCGTGCCGTCGCCTTCCTGACCGGCCAGGGCATCGACCAATTCCTCGACATCGGCTCCGGGCTACCCACCGTCGGTAACGTCCATGAGGTCGCGCGGCGGGTTAATCCGCGTGCGCGCATCGTCTACGTGGACAACGACCCCGTGGCCGTGCGCTATAGTCGGGAGTTGCTGGCCGAGGAGGGAGAGGGCGCGCGCGGCGTCGCCGTGATCGAGGCCGATCTGCGCGCCCCAGCGGCGATCCTGGACCACCCTGACACGCGCCGCTTGCTTGACCTTCGCCGGCCGCTGGGACTCCTGCTCGTGGCGGTGCTGCATGTCGTCCTCGACGACGACGAGGCGCGCCGTGCGGTCCGCGCACTCCGGGATGCCCTCGCGCCAGGGAGCTATGTCGTCATCTCCCACGCGACGCTCGACGGGTTGCCCGCCGACACGATCGCGCGCTTCGAGGCGATCTACCGCCGCTCCACGAACCCGACGATCGCGCGGCCGCGCGCAGGGATCGCGGCGCTGTTCGAGGGCCTGGATGTGGTGGAGCCGGGCATCGTCCTGACGCCCCTGTGGCGCCCGGACGCCGCGCGCGACCCGCTCGCGGACGAGCCCGTCCGCGCAGCCGTCCTCGCCGGCGTCGGGCGCACGCCATGACCCGGAAGGGTGCCGTGCCTGATGATAGGGACAGGAGACAGGCCGCAGGAGGCGACGCATGACCGACACCCAGGCCCGCGCCCGCGTCTGGACCCTCTGCCTCGCCGCCCTCGCGCTCGCGGCTCTCACCGGCCCCCTCGTCGCCCTCCTTGCCCCGCTGGCCCATGACCCCGCGCCTGCCCGTCACGTCGTGGCCGCCGTCCTCGCCGCCGCCCTCATCGACGGCTATGTGGCCCTCGCCGTCCTGCTTATCGTCGCCGTCCTGCGCGTCGTGCGGCCCCGCTCGCCCGACCAGCGGTCGCCCAGCGGGGGAGCGATTAGGACGGCCCCCCTCGTGGCGCGACACGGCGCGCTGTCATGGTCCCACAGGCCGCGACGCCTGGGACCATGGGGCACATTTTCGTGGTCCCACCCTGGGACCACACCCCCGTTTTGTGGGACCACACAGGCCGTTTTGTGGGACCACACAGGCCGTTTTTGTGGGACCAACCGTGGTACTAGGACCAAAGTCGTGGTCCCCGCGTGGTCCCTCGTTTCACACAGGAAATCGGGCCTGTGGGACCACCGTGGTCCCAGCCCTTTATCCTGGGGTGGGGACCATAGTTGGTCCTAGCACCACGCCGCCGTGGGACCACCCGTGGTCCCACGCAAGGGACCAGGCCCCGATGCGCGGGGCTGGCCCCGCGCGCAGCGACGGGGCGGAGGGGAGGAGCCACCCCATCGCGCACACGGCCGATCGGGGATAGTGAGGGTGACGAGGCCATCCGTCGTCGCCGCCCCGCTTACCGGGTCCTGGGAGGGGACCGTCGCCGGCACCGCCCGCAGGACGCGCGCCGTCCTGCGCAACCGCCGCGCCCCCCCCTCATCTCCCCTATCTGCGCGCATCATTAGCTGACGGCCGATTGCGCGTTGGGGCAGACGCACAGCCCCGCGGGCGTGTACTCGTAGTGCGGGTCGTCCCCGGCCGCGGCGCCAGCGAGATCGGCCACACGGGCGACCTCCTGGCCGCAGGCGCAGCAGCGCACGGTCGCGGACCCACGCGCCAGTTCGATGCCGCGATGCCCCTCCGCGGTCGTCCCGTTCACGACCGTTTCCAGACGGAACACCTGCCGCAACTCCAGAACGTGTTGCTTCACGCCGCCGTCCATGGCCGCCCGCGTCACGGTGCCCGACGCGGGCGCGGGTGGGCACGCGGGCGCGGGTGGGCACGCAGGCGCGGACGGCTCGTCACGCGGGGACGCTCCCGCTGCACCCGACAGCGCACCCTGCCCGCCGCTGGGCGTGGACGCGGGCACGGCGCGCGCCAGGGGTAGGCACACGAGACAGAGATAGTGCCTGCCCGCGTCCGGGTCCGTCGGGTCCGCGCGTAGAACGGCGAGGCAGGACCGCCACCAGGAGCGCGGGGCGCGCCCTCGATGGAGCCACAGGAAGGGGAAACGCGGCGTGAGGCACAGGTGGACCGGGGAGAGCGTCCCCCGGTCGGGCGTCGTGCCGCAGCAGCAACACCGTGGGATGATGGGGTCGGCCGGATGGAGGTCGGCGGCGCCAAAATCAAGATACGGCATCGTAACCTTACCCTACCCCACGACCCGCAACACGCCGGCTCGCACACCCTCGCCGCGGGCTGGCGCCCCGTCGCCGCGCGGGGGCAGTGCCCACAGTTCCCCAGGGCGGAGCGGCGGGAGGGCGAGCGTCCCGTCCGCCACAGCGCGGTCGAAGGCGGCAACAACGCGCGGGTCGTACTGTGCCCCCGCCCCCTCCCGCACACGTCGGATTGCCTCCGCAGCGAGCAGTGCTACCCGGTAGGTGCGCGAGCTGGTCATGGCATCGAGCGAGTCGGCCACGGCCAGGATCGCCGCGTCCGGGGGGATCGCGTCACCGGCGAGCCCGTCGGGATAGCCGCGGCCGTCCCACCGCTCGTGGTGGTGCCGCACCGCCGGCAGGATCTCCGCCAGGAAGGGCAGCCCGCGCAAGATACGCTCTCCGATCTCGGGGTGCTGCTTGATGACGGCGAACTCCTCATCACTGAGTTGGCCCGGCTTGAGTAGGATGGCGTCGGGGACGCCGATCTTGCCCACGTCGTGCAGCACGCCCGCCTGACGGATACGCGCCACATCGGCCGCGGGCAGGCCGAGCGCGCCAGCAATGGCCGCGGCGTAGGCCGCCACGCGTCCCGAGTGCCCACGCGTGTAGGCATCCTTGGCGTCCACGGTCGAGGCGAGCGCCTCCACCGTGGCCAGGTTGGCGTCGTCCAGCCGGGCGGCGAGGGCCAGGGGGTCGTGGGGGAGCGCCCCCGCCTCGGCCCGGCGCACGCGGTCCTTGCCGGCGCGCTTGGCCGCGTAGCTGGCGTTGTCGGCCGCGCCGATCAGGTCCTCGCGCGTGGTGGCGTGGTCGGGCATGACCGCGACGCCGATGGACGCGGTGATGCGAATGGCCTGCGCCCCATGGGCCACCGTCAAACGCGCCAACGCGTCCCGGATGCGTTCGGCCGTGTCGAGCGCCTCGTCCAACGCGGTCTCAGGCAGGATTAGGGTGAACTCGTCACCGCCGTAGCGCGCCGCCACGTCGGCGTGGCGCGTCTGGTCGCGCAGGCAGCGCGCCACGGCGAGGAGCGTCACGTCGCCGGCCTGGTGGCCGTGCGCGTTGTTCACGCCGCCGAAGCCGTCGAGGTCGATCATCACCACGGCGAGGGAGTGGCCGCCGCGCCGCGCCCGCGCCACCTCCTCCTCCAGCCGCGTCTGAAAGGCGCGATGGTTCAGCAGCGTGGTCAGGCTATCTTCCGAGGCGGCCGCCAGCGCCCGTGTATGCAGATGCGCATTCTCCAAACTGATGGCCGCCTGCGTTGCCAGCACGGCCAGCACGTCGCGGTCATCGGCGTCCAACGCGCGCGGGACACCCATCACCCGCAGCAGGCCGACAACCGTCGCCCCCTCGGTGATCAAGGGCAGCAGCACCGTCCATGCATCCCCCTCTACCTCTTCATGAATAGTGGTAGGCAGGGTATGACTGTCCAAATGCGTCGGGCCTACTATCATGGCGTCCTGCGGATACAGCGCCAGGCGCTCCAGGACACCTGGTTGTTCGCTATCGGGGGCATACGCGGCGACGGCCCGCGCCGAGAGGACAGCCTGTGCCCCGGACGCTACATGCAGCAGCAAGTCCCCCGGTGGATAGCGCAACCGTACATGCTCACCCGCGGCGAGCACCGCCTCTATCTGCGTGCCACGTCGCCGCAGCGCCTCGGCACGCTCTTCGGCCTCGCCGATCGCGCGCAACGCGCCCCGGATACCAAGGATCGGGATGAGGAGAAGGAGTGGCAGGGGCGGCCAGTACAGCCACAGGGCGGCGACGACGATACCCGTGGCTCCCGTCGCTAACTCAGGCAGGGCGGCGCGCCGATAGCGGCACCACCACACCCGCCAGGGGGCTTGCTGGTTAAGCAGGCTAAAAAGGACGACGACCATGCCGGTTTCCAGGGTATACCACACCCCGACGATGACCAAGAGCAACGGCCACGTACCACTGAGCCGTGCGGGGGACATGATCGTAACGGGAGCCGTCGTCGCCGTGAGCAACGCGCTCGTGAGGCCGGCGGCGAGCGTGATGTGCGCGACATTGAAGGCCCGCTTGAAGATGGGGTGATCGCGTATCAGGGCCTGCGCGCTGATGGTGGCCACAAGGGTGACAGTGACGACGGCGGGCGTCGGCAAAAGCAACAGGGCGGCCACGTAGGCCGTCGAGGACAGCCCTTGCCACAGGCTTTGACTGATACGCAGTTCCACTCGCTCGCCCCAAAACGCG
>JAABUQ010003033.1_pt1 | contig 31735 bp, 31 predicted proteins | sample 5560001 | NCBI WGS metagenome assembly JAABUQ01 (sample SAMN10711888, study PRJNA513371) | rock metagenome | isolation source: Antarctica rocks | place: Antarctica: Victoria Land, Finger Mt nord | collected 2015-12-18 | reverse complement strand
TTCGGTCTGCTCCCCCCCGCCCCCCCCCCCCCCCCCCCGCCCGCCCGCCCCCCCGGGGGCGGCCGGGGGGGGGGGGCGGAGTCTGGGTCGAGGAAGTGGGTCTTGGAATCATGCACGCCAGAGCATAGACGTGTGGGCTGTAGTCTAGTTTACATGTCTTGATGATTTAAATCTAGATAAAACTTAGTGCCTTCTATTGGTGATAAATTTATAGCAGGATAAGATCTATGTAATGAATCCACGCCATATCAACAAAGAGTCGGTAATTAGTAGCTCTGTGTCCAGTCATGTCCATAAAACGAGCTCGTCTTTTGAGACTCGATGGAGTGTTTGTGTGTGTGAACGTATTTTCCTGCGCGGAGGAGAGGCTTGATCTTCCAATAGTAGCCCCTTCACTCGACCAATATTGGACATGTCCGCTTAAAGACACAAGTGTTTTCGTCTGTAGCAGAGTGTACGATGATTGTGCCCAATTTGCTTGGTTTCTGTGTACCCCAAACACCGCCTATACAAGAGCATCAATAAGGTATGCTCTTGTAAGGAACTTGATGGGAGTCAGTAGATCGAACATGTTTGATAGTGTCTGAAATCTACGGAGGCGAGATCTAGTGATACACGGGGTAACGGGAAATAATTAATGGTATCTTCAAGCACGCTTCTTCGCCTTTTGGGGCCTTGACGGCTACTTCGAGATTGTCTACCTGCACACTGACTATCTGACATGCATGCTCATGTGATCCATCACCCCACCACAGCCTGATCACTTACACCGGTATCAGAATAGCACGGTAGTAAACCTCCCCCCGGTCCAACCTATCCATCGCCTGCTTGATGCCCTCCTCGGTCATGGGGAACTTCTCCACAATCGGCCTGATCTGGTGCAGCGCCGCAAACTCCAGCATCTGACGGTGCAGGTTTCTCGGCGCGACGAGCGATCCTTGCACCGATATGCCCTGCAGAATCAGCGCCATGTACGGGATCTCCAGGTTCCCAAACGAGACTGAGAGCGGGTAGATGGCCGATCGGGGCGCCATGATCGGCAAGATCAGATCCCAGCTCGGCGGCACCGCAGCGGTGACGAGCAAGCGGTTCAGTGGCGAAGAGACCGTGAGCTCCTTGGCACCCTTGGTGGCGATGAATTCGTGTGCACCTAGCTTGATGGCTTCGGCCTTCTTCTTGTCGGAGCCCGAAAGGACGACCACGCGGCAGCCCATCTTCGCGGCAAACTGGATGGCCAGATGTCCCAGACCGCCCACGCCCAAGATGCCGACCGTGTCGCTCGGCTTGATACCTTGTAGGGCGGTGAAGGTGGTGGCGCCTCCGCATTGGAGGGGCGCGGCGTCGATATCGCTGAGGCCTTGGGGAATGATGTAGAGGAACGACTCCCGCCAGATGGCGTGGGAAGCAAAGCTGCCTTGGTCGAGGTTCTTGACGCCGTACAAGGCCCGCTCGGGGCAGAAGGTTTCGGCCCCCTGGAGGCATTCGGTGCAGTGGCCGCAGCTGTCGACCTCGTAGCCCCAGCCGACGTGATCGCCTTTCTTCAGGGAGTGGCACGCTGGGCCGACGGCCTCGACGATGCCGACGCCCTCGTGGCCGAGGACCATGTCGGCGCCTTTCTACTCTCTTGTCAGTTCTGACGATCAATGGGCCCATGTCGAAGAACAAGAGTCACTCACATAGTGTAGATCTGAAAGGATCTGTTAGCAGCTGTCTGTTACGTGTAGGATAGGAGTGTTGAAGACACATACCGGTTCCACAAACACCGGAGGCTGTAACCTTGACAAAGACGCTGTCGCCGGTGAGCTGGTCGGGCTTGGTTGTGGTGCTCTTCTTCGGGACGCCATTCTCTTGGCCCTTGAAGACGGTGAAGGAAGGCATGTTGAGTGTGGCGATTCCAAGGATTCAAGTGCAAAGACTATGTCTTGAATTGATTGACGGGTGAGGAAGTTTGATAGGAGAGCATAGAATGGGCACGAAGCCGTGTTTACAAGGAACTCATTCTACCCTTGGTCGCCCCCCTTGGTCGCTTTGAAATCCAATTGTGACATCTTGAGTATGTGTCTGATTACCGATGTGGTACTCGACACTCGGAGCTGCCGGAGAATTTTCTGAACGTTGAAGGCATCGACTCCGGTCGAGCCAGCTGGGCAATCACGAGGGCAACCGCCTTGCATCAAAACTCACAAGTGCAGCCCTATCGTCGACTGCGTTGCCGAGTTGAACGAGGCGACGATGTATTGATCAAGTCATTTGTGGTGGTGAGGGCGACGCATCTGACAGCAGGACAACAGTCATTTTTCGCATTTAATTTCAGACGCGCGCGGCCGCTGCTCGGCCCGGCCTTCCATTGGCTTGGAAACCAAATCAGAGGCTCCGCATCCGACGGGAACTCCGGTTTCTCCTTTGAGAGAATGCAGGTGCAGCATCCACCAATCGAGACGTTACTCCCGAGTTGACGGCGACTCCACGCGGATGGGGGCCTTCCTTCTCTCGTTGTTCGTTGTTGGTCATACGACATGCAATCTCCAGTCATTGGTGGAGACCAACGCCGGTGGTCGGAGCGCTTCAAGATATGGTACTCGTGAAGGCTCCCTACACGGCCCAGCTCTCTGCACAGCAACGTAGCTGTGTTCTCCTTCGCACACTCGTCAAGCAAATCGAGCAATCCTTCCATCAATTTACATCCATGTTCATCTAGTCCTTCGATATCAAAAGTCTCTGATCATGATCCAAATCAATTTTCGGATGATATCTGATCGTCAGAGGCGAACTTTTCAAACCTCTGTACTCTACATATGTAGTAGTATCACCAGCAGAGATTAGCACTAGGTCCTGGCAGACCCACCGGCCTGCCATAGGTTTAAGAATCCATTGTCGTCATCATCCCTCTCAATCTTGCCTCTAGCTTCCGAAATTTACGGAGCCTTTTCAGACCGGAGTGGACAGCACGATACCATCCAAGGATTAAGACCCGTGCAACCGCCTCAAATCAGGGTATGTTTGCATGCTGGCTTGACGGGACTGCTCTGGCCCGGTTACTCCCGCTCTGGAACTCATCTTTTGTCATTTCAGAGTCGCATCACTTGCTCTGCGTGCTTCATGACAGCTTCCCCCCTTCCTAATGGATCTAAAAGCCCCTATAATATGAAGGCCCTTTAAGCTTTTCCGGGTGCGTAACGGAAAGCAGTCTCGCTAGCAAGCTCTTTTCTCCGACATCTCACATATGGGGGCTCTACTTCTTCGATTTCTGCGGACGCCCGTTCATTGTAGAAAAACAAAGACAGAGCCCCTATCAACGTCAACCTTCCGGTATTTAATGTTGCGTGAATACCTGCGGATCTGGGAAGCTGCTATCTATGCTCGACAGGTCGAAGTCGTTGTACATGTCCGTAGCGAAGATGTCTATTGACTGAGCTAATACGCCTGTAAGTTCGACAGCAGTCACGTCGAAGAAGCTCAGGGGTCCGCCCACGGTCAGCGCTGCCCTGAAGTCACCATTCAGGAAACTTTCCTCGCCTACTTCTTGGTGACCTGTGACCAGCTGCATCTTATCTAGCGCAACGCCCTCCTTCCCCTGACTTTGCTCGATGAGCAAGTCAACCTTGGCACAGAGTTCGCTCATGATGTTGGCCGCGCCCGCCGCGACCGCGAAGCTATTCCCGAAAATCTCAAAAACAGCAACAGAAAGGTCGATGGTGCTTCTAGCCGCTCGAGTCGAAGCACTATGCGGATGCGCCAGTACGAAGCCAACGAGCGTCATGGCTGCATTCCACTGCCACTGGAAGGCTTCGTGCCAGCCTGCTAGAATGGATGTTGATGTAAGCACTTGATGCATCATGTGTGTCAGCGCCATGGCGTGGGCGGCACATTTCATGGCCATCCTATCCGCAAGAGGAATCTGCGCTGTTGCTGGGGCGAAGGAGATGGAGGGACGATAGAGGTTTGTGCACAGGTTGTGGTACATCAGCTCTAAAAGCAAACGTTGGCGCTGCAGCCAGAGCGGTGCAAATTGTTCGATTTTAAGGGCTGATCGGTCTGTGGAAAAGGGAACGCCATCATTCTGACGTTGCGTTTTAAGGGCTCCGGGTACGCCTTTCAGCCATTCTTCTAGCCGCTCCGTGGTGGGCTGGCCGTTGTATGCATTGAAGGTGTCTGGAGCTTTATCGTAGAAGATCGTGTAGGCTGTTCGGGCTGCCAATATGAGCTCGGTGTTGTGCAGGTTCCACGTCAGCCAGGTAACATTTTCTCCGAGAGGGGCAAAGCTGGAGCCTGAGAGCATGGCAATCTCACGATCATCGGCCGGTAGACTGCATGTAGTACTAGAATCATGTAGTAGGAACGGCCGGCCGAGTTTCATGCTCATCTTGGTCTCCAAGACGTACAGGGTCCACCACAAGCGCTTTCGGATCTCCTTTTCCCGCCGCGGCATGGACTGAGGGGGCTCAAGGTGGAGGCCGAGCATATAGGCTGTCCGCACCGCAAGACCGCAGGCACTATCCGCCATGTTCTGGAAAGATCCACAGCATAAATATATGGAGCAAAGGATGTGGCATTGCAGCGTTGATATGGTAGGGCTTTCTAGCTCAGTTGACAGTAGCGTCTGACAGCGCCGATAATGCCATCGACCGGCAATGGTGGCATCGGTGTTGCTCACGTTGGCCCTTGAGGCAGCGCTGAGCCCGCGCCCGACGCCTGGCAGCCGCGCCATGCCATACTGCATGCAAACTGCAATGACAATGTCCACGAGGGCGGATGACTTTCGTTTCTCGTCTGATGTTGGCCACAAAGACCGGTAGTGCTCCTTAAACTCGAGTTCATCGAGGATCGGACACGATGTGTAATAAGATTGCCAAAAGAGGCCGAGAAAATACTCTTCTTGCGTTGGGGTTAGATACTCACCGGCGCTGATGGGGTCGTCTGTTGGGGCCGCAATCTGACCGGCCTGGTCCTCAGCAGAGACGGTAGTCGGCCCATCGAGCAGATTTCTCGCCGAGTTAGGGAGCATTCGATCCGCCGAATGAGTTTGTTGAAAGGCACACGTCAAGAAGGTGTTGATGCGCCCGATGAAGTAGAATAGTGACGATGATCCGTACCATGACTTCTGTGGAGAGCGGGCAGTGCTGATGTGGATGCCCTCCCAGAACCTCTTCGGTCGAGTTCTCTCAGGGTCAAGCTCACCTTTCCCAGGATCTTGGTCATCGGACATGTATGGGGATAAGCTGGCTGGAGTATGAAGCTGATGGACCGGCTTTTCGACCTCCCGCTCCTTCTCGAGCTCTAGCTCCTGGACTCGCTGCCTTAAACGCTCGATCTCGCGATAAGCACGGGGAAGGGTGGCGGATTTCATGACGCTACTGTTGCTGCACTGCCCACCCCTACCCTTACAATTCAAGCACGGGTGGTCACTATCGCACTTGATGCGATGGATACGGCACCAGTCGCAGGCTCGGGCGACCTGGCCTCGTTTCTTCTGCCGGGACCGAGGGGGCGGCAGAGAGCTGGACTGGGGTTGCGGAGAGTCCGGAGACGCGGAGGCACTGGAAGGAGGCATGCTGACGAAAGTGGTAAACATGGTCTTGAGAGCGAAGATAAGGAGATGAGACGATAAAGTAAGAGGAGGGCGAAGGGGCGCAGGGGGCTCAGATTGTGGGATGAGAAGGGCAGCCGGCGGTTCTCAGCGGTCGGGATGATGGCAGGTCGACCAACGGAAGACCAGGGGCTTTTAAGAACCTTACTTTCAGGTGATGAGTGCCAATGGAACGTAGCAGCTTATAACAAGGCGATAAGTGCCAACGTGCTGTAGGAGCTGTAGGAGCTGTAGGAGCGTGGAGGTTACAAAGCTGGAATTCCAACATGCAGTCAGAGTCGGTGATAGACAGTGACAATGGCAGTACTTTAGAGATGAATCACCTGACCGGAGGCATGACGTCTGCCATGACCTGAGGTGGGGAGCTATTGCATATCGGGTTAGCGCCTTGAAGCACACTTGCCCTTCTTGCCGTCGAGAAACTGACATGAAATTGACTCGACGCACCGAAATCGGTTCTTTCGAGATTTTGCAGCCACGTGTGATGATTAAAGACTGTCTCGCGTAATGCCTCGTAATTTTTGGCATTAGATAATTGATTCACCTATACAAGCGACAGCAATCTTCTATTATGTCTCTTTCTCGATTTAGTCGAAGCTTCAAAGCTTTTCTCACTTGTAATCACCACTAAGCTTCAAGTCTCCGAGCAAGAATTTGGAATTAAGTAAGATTCACAAGTAACTTCTTTACCATCATGCATATCCGACCTCTAAGGCATGTCCTGATTCCTGATGGCGCCTGGATGGCCTAGTGTCTCTCTCGGCCACTCTTGGGGATTCATATAGCAAGATAGGTGTCCACGTGATAAACCATGCCATATAATCAACAGTCCATTACCTAGACACCAGATTACCATACATACACAGCCCCACCCCCTCCCTCTTCCATCCCCAGCCACCCCCTCACCGCGCCGTCGCCAAACTCAACAACCGCTCAAAAGCCGGCACCCCCAGCCCCGTGACCGGATCCCAGCCCACAGTCGCATTCCAGCTCGCATACGGGATGATACTTCCGCCCGGGACCGGCTTCCCTGTCTGCCCGTTGATTCCCGTGCACCCCACTGAGCCGCCTAGAGTGATGTCGGTGAGCCCTCGGACGCCGTGGCTGTAGAGCCAGGGGTTCAGGAAGCCGAGGGGCTTGAGGCCTTTGGCGAGGCGGGCGTCGTTGAGGAGGGCGATGATGGAGGAGAAGACGGGGCAGGCGGCGGAGGTGCCGCCGGAGAGGTGCGTGGCGTTGTTCACGTAGACGGAGTAGCTGGGTTCATGTTAGTGTGTCTGGTCTGCTTTGTTGGGTATATTAGGTAGGGGGGTGGTGGATGTACATACTCGGGAGTGAGGCTGTGGGCAGAGACATCTGGGAAGGCACGGCCGCTGCTGTTGAAGAAGGGGGTATAGTAAGCGAGCGTTGCAGGGCTGATCTCGTTCTTAAGGTAGTTCGAGACAGCGGATTTTTGGTAGTGAGGTTGGCTAAAGTAGTTGCTGAAGCCACCACTGCCGGCAACCCATGCTACTTCGGGGCTGATAGACTGCGTGCCACCCACTGCGGTGATGTATGGGCATGTACCAGGGAATTGGGGCGTGAATTGCGGAGTCTTCTTGCCGTCGTTGGATTGACATGGAGCGCCGACGCCTGTTCGGTGGTATTAATCAGAAGAGTACGATGGGCTCAGGATGTTGCTAAGTACAAACCTGTGTCCCCAGATGACTCCAGTACCGAGATGCCTCGAAGTCCTAACTGGCCAATCATGTTGCATACTCGCTTCGCGTATGCTTGGGGCACAGTCTTAAAGTAAGATTAGCTACTATGTTGAATTTCAGGTTCATGTCTCCTACCTGCTCGTCGTCGCCATATGAATTTGATATAACCTGAGGTAAATTTTTGTTGGGCTGTGCGAGTAGATATTTATAGTATTCGAGATATGGCTCGTTCTGATTATCTGCTGGCGTGGGCTCGTCTAGATTTGGGATGAAAGGGCTGCGTTCGGATTAGCAAGATACTTCAGAAGTCAAGAGTAAGGCGCTCACGGAGACCCGCCAGTGATGTAACTAATAATGGGTAGTGGATGGCTAATACCAACAATGTACTGAACGTCGAGATTCGCTTCTCCATGGTTGCCGTCGATGCTCTGGTCGTTCACACCACCATTGATCAGCTGAACCGAGAAGCTCTGCGCTCCAATATTATACTTCTTTTCGAAAAGCTGGAGATCCTCAGTACGGGCCGACTGATTGAGAAAACTACCAAATCCGATGGTGCTACTGGTGTTGCCAGTTGGCGTATACTTGATGTCGTAGATCTGCTTCAAGCAGTCTGGAGTGATGAGTGTAGCACACGACTGGTTAGCCTGGCGGGGAGATAGTTGGTTCGAAACTCGTGGCCTGGTGGGAGCCTGAGCTGTAGTCTTTCCAAAGTAGGTAGTTGGCGAGATCAGGTTGATGTGCTTAGCAAGGTCATCTGGAACCGAGTAGTGCATGGTTCTCAATTTTGTCACGCCGTCGCTCTCATAGTACGCGAAGTCGGTGCTGAGTAGCTTGTTTGCGGTCCCTACGCTAGTGGCAAAAGTGACCCAGGACCCTTCGCAATGAACCGCCGTTACACCAGCCTGGTTGAGCCATGTTAGAACCTCACTTTCGGTCTCGCTTGCTGGCTTAAGTAAAGCTGCAACATCTTCTTTCTCCATGTGGTTGCCGTAGGACGGATTTCCAGGTGTAGATACCGCATATATGAGCGACTCAAGCTGGTCGAGGTTTTGCTCTTGTAGACCGATTCGTAGTGCTATCGTGCTTTCGCTTGAAGGAGCCCCAACACGAGTCCAGCCATTGGGGACTGCAGCTAATCTTTCAAGAACTGCAGCAAGAGATGGGACAGCCAGCAAGCCGTAGAGTGCTGCTACTACTAAGTGCATTCTCGATAGCATTGCTAGGAGAGGGACGGTGGAACGGAGAGCTGGAAATACGCGCAAGCGACGACTTAAGAATGCAATGGAGAAGGAAGAGCTTGTTGGCGGACATCTTCAGCTTATAACAGAATATGCCTACTGTCAATCTCAACTCGCACGTAAGGGAGGCTACATAAGGGGAAGCTGCGAACATGGGAAACTGATCTCCGGCCGGCTCTGGTGGTCATAAGCTGATAGGACACAAGAGATCGGGCAACGCTTTCAGGTGGCTACCGCGGACGTGGAACACAGATCCTTCGGGAAAACAGCCCACATGGTATTGTTGAAGACAGACATCCCGTATAACCGGCAAGCTACCTGCTCCATCATGCTCGAACCCGAACATCCTAGGCACAAGGGCGCGCGGTCCGGGCCTAACCAGGCGGGCAATCTCCTCTGTATGGTGTTGAGTGCCCTCCCAGGTCTCGCCTTGCAGAGCAGATGCGGGATACGATCATCGTGCTTCTGCCAATGTCCCTCTTGGAAAGGAAGGAAGTCATGCGCGATGATGATTGAAGAACCAGAACCGAGGCATGATAAGCCCTTTCACGCTATTCCTGTTGAGGAAGGTGAGCCAAGACGGCCCTCGTTGCCGGTCACTTCACTCTTAGGGTTGCATTCAAGGGCTGATCAAGCTTACCCTTCGATCGTTGAAATGCTTTAACGGATTACCGCCTTCGCGCCGAGATTCCACTGTGCGAAAGGACCAACCTCCAATACGTGAATGGTTGTTCCAACCTGTGCAAAGCATGACTGCGCCATTCTAATGGTCTTATTCAATGTAAATGGCGAAGCCAGAGAGCCGATAGCATAAAGAGACAGTCTCTCTCGCCGTCAAGGTTTATCCGAATATAAAGTAGCTATATCATACGATGAGGGTGGTGTACACATACATTAGGGTGGCGTACGGCTAGTGGTTACCTACTCATGAAGAACGTAGACTTTCCCGGAAAGAGTCCTCAACTATCACTCTTAGCACTGCCGACACAATCTGACTATCTCAAGCTGACTAGCAGTCTCTCAGACATGTCTGTTCGACGATTTAGGCAAATTTCTATAAAACAAATTAGTAACGCAAACCCATATCGTCAACCTCGTGACGCGAGTCTATCGAGATCTCTGAACAAGCACAGTCCCACGAAATAAGTGGATGGACCGGAGTAAGGCCCATGACATGTTCCCTATGGGCGAGAAGAATGTCAGTCGATAGATTTCACTGGAGGGTGTGCTTAAGACTTCCATATACGTAGACTTGTACATGTGAAGAAAAATCTCATTCGGCTGAGTATGTCCTCAAGGATCGAGAAACAGAATTATAACCTAGTAGGCGCTCCCGAACCAGATGCCCTAACTTCCCACTCAGCCTGAGCTCCAAACGAATGCATAAAACTTTCCGAATCCCATTCATAGGTATTCAAATCGAGAAAAGGAAACAACTCCCTAAAAGGAACACGAAAGAACCCAAAAGGCCCCTCCCACCCCTCCTTCTCCCAGCCCTCGATTTTGCTGGCGCACTGGTACTCGCCGAGGGCCCGTTCCAACCTCCCGTCGCAGTAGCCGTTCCGCTGGATGACGAACGGTCCATTCCCGCGCTCGGGACCACGAAGCCTGTAGAAGTGAAGAGCGCACCTGCGGGCCGAACGGCGGTGACGCTACCACGCAGGGGGGGGTATGGCAGGGTACGGTTGTACGAGAACGCCAGGGCGCCGGAGGTTTGGGCGGTGGCGAGGGCCGTTGTGGTAGAGGGTCCTGTGAGGAAGGAATTGTTGTTGCCCCAAGGGAGGGGTTGCATGATAGTCGCGACGCCTGGGATGCCTGACACTCCGGGTTTGATTTCCTCGATTTTTGGTTCGGCTGTGGACGTCAGATCCGCTTCGGCCATCGCGATCTGCTTGTTGTCGAGGTCGTAGACGATGTATGCGGACCGTAGGAAGGCGTCTCCAAGGACGACGGTATAGCTTGCGCTGGGCCTGACGAGGAGGGCGCATGCTGGTGTATGAGCGGTGTCGGAGTAGATGGTACCGTCTGTTAGGGGCATGGCAGGCTGGATGAGGTCGGCAATGGGGACGTTGATCTTTGGGCCGTTGGGCCCGCCACCGAAGTAGAAGGAGAAGACCGCGTCGGCGGTTGAGAGGTTGCACGGTACCATGGCAGTGCCTCCATTTAGAGGAATCAAGGTTGCTCCGAGGTACGCATAGATGGCGGAGACGAAGGGTTCGGGGAGATCGATGGTTGCGGCGCCGCTGTCGAGTACCGCGTACATGGGCTGAGTCTGGTTATCAGACGTGAAGGAATCGATACCCCAGTGCGATTGAGCGGTGATCGACGTTAACTGCACGGCATAGTACGGTATGGTTGAGGATTGAGGGTTCGGAATGAGAGGTAGAGATATCAAAGGTGTTTTGTATTTGGACGAGTCTACGCCACCGAAGATTATTGTTCCAGAGGGAGCATCTACGACAGGTAAGCTTTCGGCGGAGACGAGGACGATACGAGCGATCGAAGGGTAGAGGCAAACCTACCGGCTGAGTTCAAGAAGAGACTAAAAGCCTCAGCAGCAATGAGACCTTGTGCCTTCAGACTCGATAGGGCGTTAGGATAAGGCCTCTCGTTGCGATAAGCTGGGCCCGCTTCAAGTAGCTCAGAACCGAGACCCATCATACCATAGGTACCCATTAAATCAAAGAGATACGCTGAATGCATAGGGTCATATTGGTAGGCCCAACCAAATTGCATGTCCTTGATCTCGATGTCACCCATCTGAAAGACATCTTTGACGTATACACCCAAAACATCCAATGACAGACCATCGCCGTAGGTAATATTGAAAAACGAGTTAAGACCAGAACCTGTGTTTGAATCCTTGAAAGAGTCTGTACGATGTAAGTCAAAGGGGCGCTCGCAATCTCATAGAAAGGAGGGTCCAGCTTGTGAGCAATACCTACAGCCACCGGGAGCGCTACCAGAATGCGGAACCCAGAAGTCTGCACTTCCAGTATCGATTTGCGCTCGAATCTGTTGAGGCGGTGTCCCAACTGTGACATCAACCAAATATGCCATACGAGCGTTGTCAATAGTCACCGAATGGCTGTTGTCGCGATGGACGATCCGCGGTGCCTCCCGTCGATGCTTGACTTTGGACAGATCAAGGCTGATCGCCTTTGGGGCGCTGGCAAAGGACGTCCATGGTAATAGGAGAAATGCTGTCAGAAGCGTTGAGAGAGTCATAGGAAAGGTGAAGGGACTGATCCTTAGAGGAAGCAAGAAGACAAGATCGAAAGAGAGAAAAGGTGGCAAAAGCTGGAATCGCTGCAGAACTCAACCTGGTGAATAGAGGAAAAACGAAGGTCTGGACACGGAGAGCAACGGGATGCTTGACATCGATTATGGCGAGAACAGTCTTATGGACAACTTTAATTTGCCTGTAGGATCAATTGTGGGATGACACACAATCCTGCTCTGAGCTCTTGCGAGGCGCAGATCGGCCGCAGTGATACCTACAATTTCTGAAGAATCCTACGAAGTCAACAACGCCAGAAACACCTAAAGCCGCATGGATTCAACGAGAAGCAGTGATGACGTATTGAAAAGATAACGTCCTTGACCGCAGTAGGAAACGTGATCGAGTACAAGTCGGCAGCCGTCGCGGCCACACGTAGAAATAAAATCGTACGTCGAGATTGCAGATATATATCTTTTGCTTTTGTGACCTGACTCCACAAAGGGCGACTGTCAATACCATCGAAGACGGTTATAAAATAGTGTATGTATTGAGCTCGATCACATTTGAAAATCCGACTGGCCATTGCCTTGGAGCCCCCTCAGCCCAAGGAACCTGAAACGCTGCCGTCAGGATTGAAGTACCACCAGTACAGTGCTCGCCAAGACAGCAGGAGCGGTCTTCCTGCTTGGGTGCGCATCTTCGACGGGAAGAGGATCGATCATTCGGAAAGTTTGAAGTCAGGTAGAGCAACTCCATTGCTCGCTCTTGCGGTTGTTGGCGGGAAGCGTCAGCTGACGAATCCGTTTGCGCAGTTGCCCCGCCAGACTGCGCTTCCAGGCCTTTTAGCAAAGAAGGAGAAACGTGCTTGCGTTTGCACCATTGAGTCTTTCGCTGTCCGCCCATTGGTTGTCTTGCTACTATAATCTTGTATGTAGATCGATTTTCTTTTGCAATACTCTAGTACAACTACTGTATATTAAGACAACGATTGCGGCAACTTGATTGTTAGATAAATACTGCTTTAGAAAAGCAATTGTTGCACAACAATTTCTGGGCACCATTCTACAGTGGCCAAGACCCGCTAAGGTTCTAAAATTTGCAACACGTGACTACTCCTGTAAGGTCTTCCGGAGCTGTTGTAGCTCCCCGTAAACACACTATTGTTATCGTTCCCTGAATGCCGGATTCATTCTGCTTTTATGCGCGCCATCCAGGAGCTGGAGGGGCACCACCACTGTGTGGCGGTTGCTGACCGTAACCGCCATAAGGGCTGTGTTGTTGCCCGTAGCCTTGCTGGCCATAACCTTGATCTGGAGCTGCGCCATAACTCGGCTGTCCTGGGTAGCCGCCGGATGGATTTTGCCCGGGATAATGTTCAGGCATCGAACCTTGCTGGTTTGGGTGGGAGGCCATTGGTGGATTTGGGGCATAAGGAATATACCCACCCGGCTGCGCACTAGGATAAGCTGGTATATCGTGTGGCTGTGATGGGTATTGTCCCTGCTGATCATGTGATGGATACTGGTCGTATCCTGACATCTGTTGCTGAGGCGGATACGAAGGATTTTGCTGTCCGTAAGAAGGAGTATGAGAAGCTGAGGTATCGTATGGAGCACTTGGCGGGCCAGAGAACGATGGTTGGTGGGGTTGCAGCCCTGCCATGTGCGGCTGTTGGCCAAAGCTCTCGTAAGAAGTAGGGTTCGCTTGTCCGTATGGTGCACCTTGAGAAGTATTGCCGTAAGAAGAACCTTGAGAAGGCTGTCCGTATGTAGAGGACTCAGAATGACTCTGCGCGCTGCTGACGCCAGGCTGCTGGCTGGGAAGGGTAGATTGACCGTGTCCTCCCCCTGATCCGTACTGACTTGGAGAGGGTTGTCCGGATGGTTGATAGGCTACTGGGGGAGCTTCACCAGAATAGCTGCTACTACTTTGGCCTGTGGAGGAGTAGCCATAGTTGTTGCTGGAGCCCTAGGAGGCTGTCAGTGGTGGACTTCAATGACAGAACAGGTCTTACGCCGGAGCCGTGATGACCTCCTAGAAAACCGGATGCCATGCCCATCAATCCCCCTTGGCCGTGGCCACCAGATTGACCTTGACCGGATTGCTGGTTGTGTGGTTTCCCGCCTAGCAGGCCGCCCACGAGCTGCCCAGCCAGCCCGCCACTACCGCCTTGTCCGTTACCACCATGCGAGCCTTGACCACCGAGCAGCGAGCTGGCGAATCCACCCAAGCCCGACTGATTCTGGGGTTTGTTGTGGTTGCCGCCCATAGCATTCGCCGCCAGGTCCTGCTAGATCTGTTAGCATCTCTTTTGTAAAGTCTGGAGTGGTTGGCATACACTCAAGAAGCCTCTGTCAGCGCCCTCATATTGCTCCCCTGCACCATCAAAGCCTCTTGCCCCTCCGCTGTTCTCGGTTCCCGACATTGAGTTCCCTGGCATCGGTGGCCTCTGGAAAGGGTCGGTGACAGGTTGCGGCGTGGGATCTGGGGTCGGCACGGAGAGTGCAGGTTGTGTTGGGATGTCCCACTGCGAGTGCCCCGTAGCTCGTTGAACGTAATAGTATTTACGAGATTGGCCTTCCCACTGCGCAAGCCTGTAGTCAAAGTGAGTCCACAGACTGATTAGCAGATTAGGCATGTACGAACCAGCCTTCTGGAAGACGAGGCGGCGCGTCTGTCGGACCTTCTTGTCTTGACGGAGTTGAAGGACGAGTCATGAGTAAAGAAGGAGGCAAGGTCAGGCTGCCGAATCTCAGGTCAGATCTGAATTAGGTAGTCGTGATAGTGATCTTCAAGTTGCAAGAGCGATGCAAGACCAAGAGGGTCCGCAGCGCGTGGCTGAGCATCAAGCGAAATCACGTGCTTCATCCGCAAACAATCTGACATGAATACCGCACTGCTGCGTCTCATCCTGGTCATTGAGAATTGAGAAGTCGATGTGAAACCGTTTGTTTCTGTCTAAAGGAGCATGCAATTGCGGGAAAAGTTTGAGTCTTGACGTCTCGTGCTAGCGATTACCTCAAGGTAAGTAGGTAGGGGACACTACTGCTAAAGTTCAACCTACGAATTCTGGTCATGATTGCATGATACTTTGATCGGGACGGCACTCGAAAAACACAACATGAGCTATCAGTGCCAATATCAGATCCACAAGGAATTTCCAGTCGTTGCCAATTGGGAGCTTCTGCTACTATCGCTACAATACACGGCTTCGCGACTACTATACATTCGCAAACGCATGCTTCTTCCTTTAGAGGGGGCGGTGGGCCCGGTCTTCTTTGTCATTGTAAGCTGGGTTTCTACTAGTTGAGCTCTCGCAGCAGCATGCTGGTAAGGGCCAACTTCTTTGTCTATTCCTAAGACTACTCCCTTCATTCGCCGATACCCACGTTTAACTTCCTTTTGCACGTCTTTCCGCATATAGCAGGCCATTCTGTTGAAGCGTTACATCGTATTGTACCGATTCCGTTTCTGGCGAGACGTTGGGTTCTGAGACCATTTCTTTGTTGGGCAGGACAATTCCTACTGCCCGCAGCCACAATGTGAGTCTGGGATTCATATTTACACTTTGACTCTTCTTGCATTCACACCCCGTTCCTGCCAAAAACAACGATGGCATCTCAACCAGCAGCCCCTGCGGGCGGCATCCTTCGATGTCAACATATGACACCAGGTGGAGCTCAATGCCTGAATACCAACACTAATCAGAACCTTCCACCACCGGCCAACTTCGTCCGTGCCAGGTTCATGAGACCTTGCGAAACTGGGCATAGTAGGGTTCATCCGGCCGGTCTCATGATCTGTGACGCTCATAGAACAGTTTTGGTATGTGGAAGTGTCCCAAAGACCCCAGAATTGGAAACAGCACTTCTCGTTCTCCTTGACCAAACTCAGAGCTGACATTGACATCAGGGTGCTGGGGCAGGGGCAATGGTTAGGCAAAATCTAGCAATACTCTGCAAAGCTTGCAGCCGGCGACAAGCGAAACTACATCCCAACGGCTACTTCAACGGCTGCACCTGCGAACAAACTATAGCCGGCCATTGGAAATGCCACGACTGCAGTGATGACCAAGCCGGGCGCCTGAATATAATACATGTACGGAGCTTGTTGCGTCTGTCGCATATCCATCGACGCAAAAAGCCAAAAGGCCCTGGTGTCATATTCATACAAGGCGCAAGGCGAGCCCGTCCAGCGTGCCCCACACCAGGCTGTCACAAGCGGCCATGGTTGAGGCACTGGTCTAAGTGGCTCGAGATCCCTTTGCCTACACATAAGGTCGACCAATGGAGCCATTTCGATGCGTGGTATCAATGCCTATCGTGTCAGCAGTTCAGATACGATTAGTCTCAACCAACATGAGGTTTGCAAAAAGATTACGGTCATGGGCCAGCGTGACAACATGGACCGTTTCGTTGTTCTCGATGTTTGGGCAGCAGGCTATTTTTCTAGGTTGTCGGATTGGTGAGAAGCAGATGGCCTTGACGTAACGCTTGGGCTGTCTTCGGGATTTGATAATGCAGACATCCCAGCGCCTCCCATCAGCCGGCATCAGTGGGTCCCACTATAGTCGACAATCTTTGCGGAATCGTCATGTTTTGCTCCATTGATTATCCAAAATGTGACTAATATTCTTAAACGTTTCTCCGCTTTAGCTAGGTAGTTTCATTGGTGACTCAGTCCATCGTCAATCCGTGATTACGTTTTTTAACCCTGAACAGCAGGCAGTTGCTTGTCTAATCAAAGTCTGTATTCAACGCGCAGCCGACGCATGGTATCTTTCAATTCGCTTATGATCCCTAATAAGGTGCACTAAGTCTGATGACACACAGTCGATCGCGATGACATCAACCTTTCGATATCGGTGGTGCAAGACTCGTGATGCTGATACTCGCTGCAGGGCAGGACGATGCACGAGCAAGCTTATGTTTCGCTTGACATAGAGACTCGCTCTGACACCATCCACATTCTGTTTGGCCGATACAAGGCCTGCCTTCGGATCCATGGAGCGACATAGCCTGAACGTCCGAGGGCTCTTCCCCATACCTACTGTGGTAGAATTGGGCCAACATCGGAACGTGCAGTAGTCGGAGGATATGCAGGGACTCTCTGATCTTCTATTGAATCAGTGGCCCAGAGGATAACCCCAATACTCTGTGCGAAGCCTACAACTCGCTCATTAGCCATCAAAGCTCAAGGGCGCCAGGACACGAGTCGCAACATACCAACATTCTTCCACCCAGTTTTCTTCGTCAAGCTGGTCGACGATTGAACGCACCGCCCCAGGATCTCAAAAGCAGCAGTCGCCAGGTCTCCCAGCTTTCCAGTGTCGCGAGCATACCAGCGCTGTATCGGTCTTCCAGGCATGTCGATATCGGCAGTCATCATAACGATCGCTAAGGTGCAAGAGCCTACAGAACAGAAAAGCTGTCAGGAATATTCGCAGCAGCGTGGGAAAACCAGCCACTCACCGTAAACATATTTTCGCGGGAGTCTCAGAGCATTAGGTGGAGCAATGGAATGCGATTCAGCCGCAACGAAGTTGTACATGCGCTCGAATTGCGGGAGGATAGCGGAGTAAACCCGGTTGACCAGAATCCAACAGTCAGACTCGACGATACCTCCGCCCATCCAATCCTGGTTCCCAACGCACTTTGGTGAATTCCATGTCACCGTATCGTTGGTGGACAGACCTGTCGGACTCGGAATCGAAGAGTTCACGGACACACTAGTAAGGCTTGATGATTCTCCCGGTAGCATGAGCGACGTACAAGGTTGAAAGTTGATTGCAAAAATGCTAAGCAGAACGACACACTTTGTAAAGAAAGTCAGCATCGAGTATCGAATTGCGAGGTTGCAGCAAACAGCAAACAGAGAATTCGAGAGGTGCGGGCCACATATTGTATGTTGTCGCATGTCGATGATGGCGCACACAGGGCGGCTATGATAAACGCGCCCTATGCGTGGAGATCGCAAATCAATCCTTATCCTCGTTTCCTTGTACGCGCCTCGAAGCATGATACAAGACGTGGCTTGGCGTTAGACAGAAAGGTATTCTGGTGAGCAGACGATCACTGGAAGCTGAGGTAGGCTATGCGCGTATCTTGAAAGCCGCGAATACTCACAAAAATCGTTGATAGACCGGCTTTAATTCCAAGCTTCGAGCATCTGGAGAACCAGAAAGTAGAGCTTCTGCATTGTCCGCATGTTTTAGACTAGAGGTTGTGATATTGACCTATAGTACGCTTGGCTGCCACTGCTGATCGCAATGAGGCTAGGATATTATCCGTCACCTCCCGCAAACTTAGAAAACCTGAGTTACGGAGATATTCACAGGTGATGCTGTGGTATTCATTTGATCATCTCTGCAAGTAGGAAAGTAGAGAGAAGGAGGGCGGAAATATACCGGGCATGTTTACTCCAATTTATAATATCAATCAGCTTTTCCGCTCCTTGAGAATGCAACATACACGGCAGGGTACAACAGAGCTGCCAGGATGGTACATAAGCTCTCCCTCATTTTGTCTGGAGGCCGTGAAAGGAGGAAAGCTGAGATAATTCTTGCCATCAAAGGTTACTTTATGTGCAAGCGGGCTTCTTATCTTGATATCTCTGTTCTTTCTTTTCAAGTATACCGACTTCGCTAATGGTGGAAGTTGTTTTGTTACTCATATCTCAGCACAATTCTCGCCTCCATTGGCAAAGCCGTCGTCGGTGTGTTACAGCACCCAGAGGTAACCAAGAATAGGGCCGTCTATGTACGGGACACGGCGACAACACTCGAGAAGTTTTCGACCACAAACAAAAAAGCTCTTGGGGGAGAGTCAGGCGATCGAAAGGAGGATTTCGTGGCGATCAATGAGCTGTATCGGCCAGCTATGGTTGAATCGAAGAAATACCAGCTGAACGCGGACATCTATATCATGGATTTCATAGAAACCTCGGTCTTAGGCGATGGGTATGGGTATCGACAGATGAAAATTGGCTAGATATCAAGGAAATGGGTGGTTCCGAGGTGCAGAAGCTTGTCTGAGGTGTAGCCTAGTGGAGTAGGCAAACGCAAGCTAGAAGCGTTTTCCTCACATGTCACTGCAAATCTTTTTCGCATTGAGACTTACCAGTGTTCAGAGGTAAATCAGCTCAAGTCAGATCTTGTCCTCAGGCCGCAAACAATCGGAGGAATATGATTGGTCGCGGCTAGCGCTTAAGCCTATTTCCAGCCTTCTCTTGGCTGAGCCAAAACTTCCTTATTTGGACGAGAAGCCTCCACAAGAAGGCAAATTATCGGCCATTAACAGTCCCTCACCAATCCACAGGTCAGCGATGTGCTTTCTGATCATGTACACCTTATGATAATGCCGCTAACATACCATCCGTTCTGGCAGATATGCAGAGGCTTGAAGCTTCTGCCGCCGAATCTCGATGCGGTGTCTGAGCATAGCCCTCACGTCCAGCCCGTGAAACCGCGTCCAAACCCGCTGTCTGCCTGGCCGTATCTGTATGTAAGGCTGCCAGCATGCAAAATGCATTTCAACTGCAGAGTCCCGTTGCCCAGCGCGGAATTCAATCCTTCGGAATGGCGCCTACGGCCTCCATGATCAATGCCAGCTTGACGCAGCACAACCTGACTTTTCCCCGGGCATCTCAAGGCTTTGAAGCTAACACGATGTCACTGGAACATGCTCTACCTACTCAAGAACAACAGTCTTTGCAAGATGCGTCACCAGGCAGGAGCCTGCCCACGAGGAATGTCACCGATGAGACTCTGGATCATGCATACATCCAGTTCGCCTTCTACTGTAACCCTGCAATATCCTCCAATGCGGACACCTCTGAATTGAATAGAGGCTTTCGCTCTCCTCCAAGGAGTGATGGCAAATCCTTCGATACCTTTGTCTTGTACAACCTAATCTCGAGACTCGAGCACAAGGATATCAAGACCTGGTCGCAGCTCGTTATAGAGCTTGGCGTTGAGATACCCGATCCATCTAAAAATCAAAGCACGCAGAAATTGCAGCAGTACGCTGTCCGATTAAAGGTATGACACCGCTTTTATTGCTGCACTCGGGTCATATCACCAGCAAGGCTGACCGGCCTACAGCGCTGGCTGCACGCCTACCACATAGATGCTTTCTTCAAGTACCTACTCGGAGTATCCAACTCCTACTACACCGAGATCCCTAGCGGCGATAAAATGCCGACTGATGTTCAAAACCTGCGCGATGGCGTACCCCCAGAAGAAGACCTTGTAGTTCGCGCTCTCCTACCGGAGTGGCGCCCCAAGCGTGGCCGTCGTAAAGCCGATGAATTTGAAACGGAATCCGATATTTCGAACAAAAGGCCACTGCATCAACGGTCAAGCAGCGCCGAGTTCATTCGCGCTTTCGACGAACAATTTCCGGCTTCTCAAAGCACAGCACCTTGGAGCGCGCAGCCGCAAGAGCATGACCCCTGGGCTGCGGCTCAGGTAGCCATCGCGCCAAAAACGCCCAGCACAGGAATAACGCCGTCATCGGGCCAGCTAAGCGCTGATATAGAGGGCCAGCAATTCAAGTTCCGGGTGAACTTGGTTGACCGGCCGACAGCAACCCCAACGTCGCCATATCCGCTATCAGCCTTGCAACGCCAGCAAAGCTTTCCGATGACTCCTTCAATTGAGGATCCAAAATCCGCGGGGCCTTTGAGTATTAGTAAATCGCCCTCGCGTTCCAGGAAGAGGCATGGACCTGCCGTGTCGAGTGCATGGCAGGGCAGCAATAGCGGCCCAAATAGTAAACTTCGAGGAAGACCACCAAGTAATCGCTCAGTGCAAGAAGGACCTTATTCGACTTTCCCCGCAAATCCGAGCAATATGGAAGCACCAACCATCAGCGTCGGAACCCCGACAGCTGCAATGAGTCCAAGCCTTGGCAGAAACGAGAATGAATCAATGACTGGCTCTGCTTCCGCATTCCGGCAGTTGAGTCATGCGGCTAATGGACAAGTAGCTGCACCGGACCAGGCAACAGTACGAAAACCAAGCAAATTACAGCTCCAAGTGCCCGAACACGCAGGAGGACCTGTACGGCTCGCTACCCCACCCACGGTGCTCATCAATGGCGAAGGTCGCCAAGCGCATGAGCGGCGATCATCAGCCGATTTCTTTGGCTCCCTTGACGATGGTTCTGATGATGGGCCGGACGAAGAACCGGAAGATGCTGGTAGCGTCGACTGGAAACGAAGGGCGCTGCTGCTGAAGCGCAAACTACAAGAAAAGGAGGACGAGCTGAAGACGCTGAAACGGAGAGTGCTGGACGCTGTGATGTAACATTGCCAATCCATGTCCTCGGATGGTTCCATTCTCGGGTATGGTGACGAAAAGTCACTACACTGGCCCTGAATTTGCGACTAGCTTTTGAGGATGCTTGGTCATTTAGTCCTCGAAATGTTCGCCAATGCTACAGCACCAATTCGTCAACGGATGGTCTGGATTTTCGAGAAGACGCTAAAACGTCGAAGGCTGCAAGCAAAAGGTTCTTGCCATGACCGTCACCACTCGCGGAAGCCGTTACGAAGAACGGTTCCTGGCATGTCAGGATCTTGGGCTAGGCTTAGACCAGAAGCCAGAGCTCCATGCTTCCAAGCCGTACATGGTAACACTTGACGCCTGCCTACTGTCTATCTATAAGGTTTACATCTGGGAATTCCCTCCATCAGGTCTATGAAAACCTGCCGAGAAAATTACGCCACGAACGTTGTCCTCTATGCCACACTTGAGGGGATCACGATGCCAATTTTCAGCGAAGCAGCCACTTTTGAACGCCAAGATCATAATCCTTTTTGCATATGCGACACAATCCTTCGAGCGAGGCGCAGCAACCAACACCGATTGATGCAGCCAGGCCTTCTGTGGATATATGCTCGGAGCTCCCCCGCTGTCCATCAAGAATATACTCCCCGTCCTTGAATATCTGAAACTTATTAGGGTCAATTCACATTAGACTTTTTGCCGCAAGCTGTCCCGCTCTTTATCTGTATCTAGGCCTTGTACCATGCAAAACTGCTCGCGTTGACATATATTTTCTACAGTCTCCGTCCTGCTATATTTCTACAATCTGCGTCCTGCTATATTTCTACAATCTGCTTCCTGCAATTTCATGAGCTTCTTACTTGGTCTTCGTTCTTGCTTCATCATGGACTCTACATTGACGAAAAATAAGCCAAGCCTGGATAACGTACCGGTAGAGCTTGTGGAGCGTATTGCCAAGGATCTCGATCTAGCATCTATCCGCAGTTTACGCCTCACTACTAAATCACTCGGTGATCTTTGCTGCGGTCCTTGCTTCAAGCGTTACCTTTCACATCAGAGGATCGATTTGACACCGGACAGCATTCAAACGCTATGCCAGATTGCAACACATCCAATGCTAGGGTCAGCAGTACAACACCTGACTATTTTAGCCGTAATTTACGACAAGTCCGAGCTTGATAGCATGCTCTCAACGAAACGAGGACGCTTTATCTCAAGAAACCCTATGGGCGGGTCCGCATACGAACCCTGCCCAACGGATGAGCAACTAAATGAATTCCAACATAGCCGCGAGAAGCTTGTCGAGCGAATGCGTGGGCAACAGCAGCTAAAGAGCGATGAGTCAGAAGTACAATTGCTGACTGATGCCTTGCGCAAGTTTGGCACGCTAGCTGTTCTCGCGGTGAAAGCTGCAGTCGACCAAGGATATGACGAATACGTTTCAACGTCGTTAGTCCGTGAGTGGCAGCCTGTATGGGTCCGCGCAGCAAAAGTATATCAAACCACAATGCTGGCCATCGCACGCAGCAACGTCGCTGTCGACTCTCTTCAGGTTTTCAAGGTCACCCAACGTTGCAGCATACCCACATGGGACGTCAACGCGCCCCTGCCAGCGTTTGAGGCGGCGAATTTCGCTCGAGCAGCTAAGTACATCAAAGCCTTCTCTATTAGCATCTCTACCAAAGTCAAGAATGACGCCCATGAGATCGACAGTCCCGATGCTTGCTTCTCTGAGGACGACCGCGAAACTGTGGCGGACGGCAATTATCCCGGTGTTGCACGCCTGCTCGCGCAAATGCCGAATCTTAAGTCGCTAGATCTGCACCAATACGTCACGCTCAGAGACCGACCAAACAGCCATGTCAAAGTATTCACTCCGATCGCGGACGACGTCAAGTTCCCATCCCTGCGCCACTGCGCGTTGCGCGGTATTCGTTGCAATGAGTCATCACTTCTTACATTCCTTCGCAGGCACAACGACCTCTTGACCCTCGAGCTGCACGAGATCCATCTCCATTCCGGCTCCTGGGCGGCCGTATTTGCACACATGGCCGGGATGCCCCAGCTTCAGCGAGTCGAGCTCTCCAATCTCTGGAAACCAGGGGATGGTACGGTCCACCTAGCGCCGCTCAGCCGCAAATGGAAAAGTGAATGGGGTCCCTCCGGCAATGAGACCGACCAGCGGGATTGCTCGTTCCCTTGCGCGGGCGCCAACGGCGGATTGCATGTGTATGCGCGTAATTTCACAGCGGAAGAGATACGCAATGAAAGGTTCGAATTTGCGGAAGGGCCGAGAGGGCGAGCCATGGGCTCACCGCGGATTATGTGGTGGAGCGAAACAAGGAGGGCGGAGTATGGGCCCCCGTAACGAAATTGGAACGCGGGGTTCTGTGAAATTGTGAGATGACAGTTGGTGCGAATCATTTTCAAGGTCGGCAGTGTTTGTGCAGCTTTCGATGGCGCAGCCGATGCTTACAACACCACATGGATATAAGCAAGCCAAGAATCAACTAGGTATATTATGGATGATGTTGAGTAGGAGATCTGACAATATACTGCTCTAATTTCAAGCTGAGCACCATGACAAGGCTACGGGACGGACAGATCGTCACTGCTGACAATTCGAGCTTCCCGTAAGGCTTGCGGATCGCATTTTGTGTCCCTTCCGAAGATTGTTTTGCTGATACTAGGACGAGAGCATGTGAAACCAGTAAATGGAGCTGTGAACGCAACAGCTCTTATTTGACAACGAGGCTAAGATGCGCAATGTCGACTGAGTAGGAGATTTACTCTAAAATGAATATTACGGCCAGCGTAGGCTTATTGGAAGTTCATAGACAAGCCGTTGTCCGACCTTTTTGACTTTACGACAAAAGACTTCTATAACCAATCCGCCGTTACAATGGACCACAATAACCAACGAGTCGACGAAATCACGTATTGCTCTTGGTCGCGCAACTATGCGATGTAACTCGTACATCAATTGCGCTACCAAGTTTACTGTATTTCCCACAACTTGTCGCTCTTTCAAAGATAAAATGTTCCGTACTCTGGGCGACAACAAAGTCTCCATAACGTTGATCACGTATATCTCTTATTAGAATTATTTGATAATGTAGTGCTTGCTTGCATAGCTCTTTCCATCTCTTGATCGACAACAGATAAAAAACGTCGTTTGCACGATTGATTTCGAGCTCGAGTTGAAGTTTTGAAAGATACGTTCAAGTTTACCAACGTTGTAGAGATGCGAAAAAGATAGTACATTAGATTTGGTGGTATACTGGTAATGCTGTGTGTACCTCTTCTCGTTATAATCTCGTCCTAAACACAAAGTCGCCCTAGCGATGCACCAGGCTGCGAGATAGTACCTCAAGTTTGGTGGCGCTCACGTTTTTAAAGCCATGCGTCTCTGTTAGAATTGGTAAGAATGGAAGGGCGATACGTGATTCCGTCGACTCGTTGATTATTGCGGTCCATTCTAGCGACGGGTTGGTTATGGAAGTCTTTTATCGTAGACTTTATCCAAGCCACAAAGTCCAGGAGCTGGAACTGCTCAGCTGTGCGTTCAAGCAGGAAAGGGATTGATCGTCCATAACGTATATACTATCTTCTATCTCCGGGCGAACACAATGACTACACGACGCCAGCAATGCGTCCCGCTCCAAACGCCCCGTTGATGCGCTTCTCCTCAACCCCCAACCATGAAGCCTCAGCAACACCCCCCGCCAACCGCCTTCGCACTCGCACTCACATCATTCATCCCCAACCTCACCGTCCCACCACCACCACCTCCCGCTCCCCTCCCCCCACCTCCCGCCCCGGGGCCCTTGACTCCACTTCTCCGATCATTCAGATCATACCTCCCCTTCTCCACATTCTCATATATCCTCTGCGCCACCTCCAAAAACGCCGCTTCCACACCCTCCCCACTCTTCGCGCTCGTTTCCACGTATCGCAGGACGTTATTCTCCCTGCACCAGGCTTCTGCTTCAGTGGCAGTCACGGCGCGTTTACTTTCCTTAGCCAACCCCGAATGCTGTGCCGAAGGGGAGCCATTCTGCAGTCCCTCCTCGCACAAATCAGTTTTGTTTCCTACTAATACAACGACGATCCCCTCCTCCGCAATCTGCCGTAGGTCGTTCAGCCAGCTCGTTACTGAGAGGAAGGTCGATCGCCGCGTGATGTCGAAGACTAGCAATGCGCCGCTGGCGCCGCGGAAGTAGGAGCGCGTTATTGATTTGTAGGTTTCTTGGCCGGCGGTGTCCCAGAGGGAGAGCTTCATGCGTTTTCGCCGTGAAGGGGAGGAGGGAGGGGGCCCGACGTCGACGATCCGGGAGCCGAATTCGACGCCGATTGTTACGTCGTGGTGGGGGATGAAGCGGCCTTCGCAGAGGCGGATGGTTAGCTAGAGGGGGGAGGATTAGCGGTGGGGATGAGTGGATGGGAGAGGGGGATGGGGAATGGGTGAGGTACGCTGGATTTTCCGGTGCCGCTGTCGCCAATGCAGACGAGTTTAGCGATGTAGTCCCATGGTTGGGCCATGGTTTGTAGGTGGGGGAGGTGGATCTCGGAAGGGGGCGGTCGATGTTGATAGCTGGAGGCGCGGATCCGAGGAAGGGTGGGTTGAGAGGATTAGAGTGAGTGAGTGGTAGTCAAGACTCCTCGTGTGAATCATGTTCTTTGCCGTTAGAGCAAGATAATGAAAATACGGTATAATTTGGGTGCAATGACATCTCGATAAGTAAGCTTGGACCATGTTCTAGTGGCGTCTAAGAATAAGGCTGCAACGAGCTAGATTAGCGGTCCGTCAATGATCCGAAGTCGCTCTTGGCAGGCTGTGACTCGGCGACGTCAAAGGCATTACTCACGCGCTGCTTCTTCGACTTCATCACCTGCTGTATCTCTTCTTACATCTCCCAGTTGTTGAGCAGTCGGAGATCTGTAGAGAAATACGGTGCCCTCTATCTGAGCAAAGGCTCTTTCCGCCACTTCCAGCTGCTGAAGCCCAGCCTCAATACCTAATCGTACTACAAGTGGTCAGAATCGCTTACCTACAGATTTGGACTGATCGAGTAGGCCCCAGAGCGGGCTGCTTGATGAAACATGTTCTCTGAATGTACCATACCCTTCTGAGCCCTTCCATTGCTTCATTCTAGCGAGCCGGATAAGGGACATAGGCAAAAGCTAACAAAGCGGTACAGATGCTAGCCGTTTCCTTGCGCAGTCGCAGTCCCGAGTCGGCTTCGGACAGCCAGAAGAGCCAAACAGGAATCCCTTAAGCAGACAAAGAGGCAACAACCAAGGTTCATCACGGTTCCCCTCCTCTCGATCATATCTCCAACGCCCAGCTGCTGGGAATCCTTATCGGCCAAGCGCCTCGCAATTCTCGCAATTTCCCTTCGCTTCAAGGCATACGCAGAATGCACCTCTATTCTATAGCGCTACTGATGAGTTCCGGGAAGAAGACGACGAGGCGGAGCGGGAAAGGGAGGTATCTGATTTCTATGCCCTGCAGCGGTCAAGGCGGCAATTTGGCGGTAGCCGGCTGGAGGAATCTTCGGAAGGGGAGGATGACAAAAGCAGAGCCTCTGGGCTTTCGCAGGACCGTGATGGCCGAGACGTCGATGAACGAGGTCGTGGTAGAACTGGAGGCATCAAGAGCTCATGGAGAGGTGGTCATTCTCGTGTCAAAGAGGCCAAACGAACGACAGACGACGTGCCCGAGGATCTGTTATTAAGAACCGATAGCGATGACAGTAGCAAAGGCAAGGGCAGGATGGTAGACGTTGGCCTGGAGAGCACCACGCATGGCAGTACCGATGGCGATGACCCGCCAGATGACCTTGCCCTCGAAATACCGCCTGATGAGGATCCTCCGTCGATCCAGCAGTTCCGAAAACCTCCCACAGCGCCATTTGAACCCACATCGCCTTTCATGCCACATCCTACGAGCCCAGATGCTGTACGCGGGCAACCTCACCCGCCTGATTCAGACTCTTCTTCTGCCCCTCCAACCGTGGGTGTAGCTGTCGAAGAGACGCCGAGGCATGATCAATTCTGGGGCTCAATATACCTCCTCTGCTTGGCTGCACTCTTTGCTAGCTTCTTCCTTGTCTACCTCCACACATACACACCTTCAAGCAAGCGACCTCTGGGCGACACAGTCTATACGACGGTCCATGCCTCCTTCCACCTCCTTGCCATCGATACACTGGTGGCAGTCATCGTATCGTTATTCTGGCTAGCAGCCCTCAGATCTTACGTACGACCTCTAGTCTACGCAATGCTTGTGGCTGTTCCGATCATCCTCTTCTCCTTCTCCCTTTATCCCTTCATCTCCAGCTTCCGAGGTCAGTGGCACGGCGCCAGCGTCCAGGACAAGGCAATGCGCTGGTTCTCCTTTATGCCTGCCGTCCTCTCCGGCATCTGGACAATCAGCGTCTACCGCGGCCGCTATTCTTTCACCAAGGCCATCTCCATCCTCGAATTTGCCTGCAAAATCCTCGCCGCGAACCCCGGCCTTCTCCTCATCGGTTTCGGTACACTCCTCTCCGTCATCACGTGGACATGGCTATGGATGGCCATGTTCACGCGCGTCTTCCTTGGCGGGCACCTGTCCAATGCTCGCAATTTCTTCGTCATCGACACCAGCACCTGGTTCCTCGGACTGTTCTTCATCCTCGTCTACCTCTGGACCCTTTCCGTTGGCGCCGGCATCCAACGCGCCACCACCGCGGCCACAGTGTCGCAATGGTACTTCCACCGGCTCTCCGTCCCTGCCCCCTCCTCCCGCGCGGTCATCCTCGCCGCCCTTTCCCACAGTCTTACCACCTCCTTCGGCACCATCTGCCTTTCCACCCTCCTCTCCCTCCTCATCCGCCTCCCCTTCCTCATCCTCCCGCGCCGCTTCCTCGCCTTTTTCACACTATGCGCCTACCCCTTGATCCCTATCTCCGTCCAAACCCTCACTAACCCCCTTACCCTCACCTACGCCGCCATTCACTCTCAACCGCTCACCCCGGCTTCCTACGCCTTTTCCCGCCTCTCCTCTCTCTCACCTGCCTCAACCACCCACCAATTCGCCTCCTCTCAACGCAACACCAATCCACACGCCCACCTTCAGCCATACAACCTCTCCCTCCTCCTGCTACGCGCCACCCGTCTCATCACCTCCCTAGCAATGGGCTTCGGCGCCTGGGTCAACACGGCGCGGCTGCTGACCCTCGAAACTGCAACGGGCAATACAGTCCGCGGCTCGCTTTACGCGTATATCGTTGGTCTAATCGCGGCGGCGATCGGATGGGGTGTGCTGGGCAGCGTAGACGGGGTAGTGACGGGAGTGGTGGACGCGGCGGTGGTATGTTGGGGAAGTGAGGTACAAGGGTCGGGAGCTGGAGGAGGGATAGGGCGGGCGAGGTATTGCAGGGAAGCGGGTGAGGTATTTGGTAGAGGAGATGATGGGGATGGCGAGGAGGGGAGGGAATTCTTGGGAGGGAGAAGATAAAGGGAATGGAAGTGTTGGGATCAATGGTTCCATGCTAAGCGTTTGGGAGCGAGCGCTTGGTTGAGCTTGCTTAAAGGAAGTTTTGGGTAGACTCAGGTAGGTTTGTCAATCATCGACGGCGCTTGCAAGAGACGTGTTTGGATACCGACATTGCTAGATCAGTAAAGGCAGATTCCTTCGATATCTATCTGTTTCCTGGAGTCTCTTTGACTAGGTCTTTCCCGTCTCCACACTTTCTCTACACCACTACAATTATCGCTCCGAGGTCTGCTCCAACCCTTCCAGGACTACCACAATGAGAGGCTCCTCGCCCGCACCGTTAAAGTAAACCCACTGAGCGTACTTGCCGGGCCTACTTCCACCATTGAACGCTCGCTGACCGCGTAAAGCATCGTTATTGCGTTGATACGTTGTTCCGGAGTTCTTTGAGGGGACCAGCTACGCTGTTTCGGGCGAGATACTGTTTGGAATTGATAGTCTATTCGATTACTCGAAAACAGCAACATTCAGTACTGTCGTGGGTGTGTGACCACGATGTAGTCGTCATCAGGAGTGGCTGCTGCTTGTGGCGCAGGTGCCAAGAAAGCGCCACAGTGATCGTTCCCCACTTCCGCTTCGCGTGATACACAAATCCTCTGCCTATTTAAACCCTCATGGCAATCCTCAACCCTCTCTCTCTCCCCTAAAATACCACAACCATCGAACATAGCATCTACAACTCACAAGCAACATCGTCCACCATGGCCGACTTCATGCCTCCTTCCGGTCCTCCACCTCCCAAGGTGCCCGAAGGCTGGAAAGCCCTCTGGAACGACGCCTACAAAGAATGGTAACCCTCACCCTCACCCTTTCCCTCTCCCTATCCTTCTCCTCATTCTCCCCATCATATCCCTCCCACCACCTTCCCTATCATCAAAAGCACCTTCTAACCACAAACCCACAACCCAGGTACTACGTAAACACCCACACCAAAGCCTCCCAATGGGACGCCCCCACCTCCCCCGTCTACCGCCCCTCCTCCCCCTCCGCCCCCTCCGGCCCTCCCCCCTCCTACGCCGGCGCTGGCACGATGCACTCCGAGAAATCCCCCTCCGGACCCGGTTTCGGCACCAACAACCCCTACGGCTCCGCCAACCAGTCCCACACCGAATCCGACGCCGCCTACGCCTCTCGCCTGCAGGCTGAGGAGAACGCGCGCGCACAGGGTCGCCCGAGCAGTCGTGGGGCGAGCGATGAGTACTATGGCGGCGGAGCGGGTGGGTACGGTCAGCAGCAGGGTGGGGTCCCGTACGATCAGCAGCAGTTGCCGCCGAGGGAGCAGAAGAGTAAAGGCCTTGGGGGCTTGTTGGGGAAGTTCACTGGGAAATCCTCCGGTGGCGGGCAGCAGCAGGGGTATGGCCAGCAGTATCCGCAGCAGGGAGGCTATGGCCAGCAGTACCCGCAGCAGGGCGGGTATGGTGGGTATCCGCAGCAGCAGGGCGGCTACGGTGGGTATCCCCCACAGCAGGGAGGAGGCTATGGTGGCTACCCGCCGCAGCAGGGGTATGGAGGCGGTGGTTACGGTGGCGGATATGGCCAGCAGCCGCCGAAGAGATCCGGTGGGTTGGGCGCTGGTGGGGGAGCGGCGTTGGGGTTGGGTGGAGGTCTACTAGGTGGCATGATGATTGGTGAGGCGATGGGCGGGGGCGGTGGAGATGATGGGGGTTATGGAGGTGGGGATGATGGTGGAGGAGGTGGGGATGATGGCGGAGGAGGTGGGGACTAAAGGTCTTCGCTGACGAGGTCCGCTCGGGGGAAGTTGCAGGGACGGGTCGAAGCCAGATTGACGAAGTTGATGAGATCGAGCATCCCTTAGATTGATGGGTGGTAGTATGCAGAAAAGCTTTTCGAACAAATCCCGTCCTGTGTCCACTATTACGACAACTCACGCCCCTAGTTTGCAAGAGAGGTCTTGCCTCAAGCCGTTTGTCTGAAGACCTCAGTAACCTACTTAACTCCTTGACGGGTCTTCTTCTCCTTCGTTGTCTTGTCCCATCCACATAGTTCTATTCACCTTCGACATTCCACTCCACCATTCACCGACCCCTAATCAAAAAAGAAAATCGATAGATCGGGGGGGCCATACATCAGTCAAATATCATTTCCGAAACACTTCCTCAAGTTTGAGAGGGCGTGGGAGGTACCAAAACATTCAGTACTACCCTACAACCACCCACCTCTCACATATCAATTCCTCTTCTTCTCCACTCCTCAACAACAAAACAAAAATATCCCCCTTCCCCCACTCCATACACTCCACTGATAAATAGATGATCGAGAGAAATCGCTAACAAGTCGCTCGAGAGCTGTATATAACATAGAGAGAAAACGCGCTTTAGGAGGTTGGAGTTAGGAGCGGGGGGGGTTGGTTTTGTGGTGTTTTATTGGTACAAAGAGTTGTCTTTTGGGATTATGCTGGAAATGCAGCGATGAGGAAGGGGGGGGGGGGATTATGTCGCTAAGAGGACACACTGGTTGAGAGATGGATGGGCGGATGGATGGGTTGAGGGAACTAGACGCTAATAAAGCCGCTCAAACTTGTACATAGCAGGCAGGGAAGACGCGCTTCAGGAATTTGGAGTTTACCTTAGCAGGCGAGAGATACATTTAACATAATCTGTTATTAGGAGTAGGGTTGCTGTTTGCGATTATGCTGAATATGTTGCGAAGAGAAAGAGGTGAGGGGGTTATGTCGCTAAGACGACTACACTTATGAGGGATGGATGGATGGGTTGAGAGAAGATGCTTGTGGAAGAGCTTAAAAGGTGTATATAATGGGGAGGGAGGCTCGCTTCATTAGTTTGAGGCTAGTTAGTCTGCAGCCTGCATGTGGGCGTATTTTAGTGAGTTGTTGATGAGTGAGGGAGTAGGAGTTGAGATCAGGCGGAAATGTTGGTGTCAGGGCGTTTCTATTATTACAGAGTAGTACTATTGTTCGCGACTGTGCTATGAACATGTTTGCTGCAAGAAACGGAAGAAGAAGAAGGTGTTACGAGACTAAAAGAACATATACTTGAGAGACGGATAAGTGGATAAATAGATAAATTGAGAGAAGATATTAGTAAAAGTGCTTGAAGATGTATGTTATAAGAAGAGAAGATGTAGTTTGGAAGGTTGAAATTATTTAGTTTGCAATCTGCACTAGGGCGTATTTT
>JAABUQ010003032.1_pt1 | contig 31757 bp, 30 predicted proteins | sample 5560001 | NCBI WGS metagenome assembly JAABUQ01 (sample SAMN10711888, study PRJNA513371) | rock metagenome | isolation source: Antarctica rocks | place: Antarctica: Victoria Land, Finger Mt nord | collected 2015-12-18 | reverse complement strand
GTATCTCGCGACGCAGCAGCAAAATGATCTGAGCAAGTTCGCGACGCTGCGAGCGTGGCTCGACAGCCAGAAGCACTACAAGTCAAGGGAATAGGGATCGGATGCGAGACACCACGAGGGCAGCAACGCTGCTCTTTTTTGTTGCCCTTTTACCCGGCGCGGCGCTTGCGCAAAGTGCTCCTTGCGCGCCGTCGGCGGGCAAGGGTGGCATCCTGACCGGGCTTGCCAATCAGTTCAGCACAACAACCGGCCCGTGGACAGCGACGGCGCTTGGGTACGCGCAGGGTCTGTTCTTCGCGCTCGTCGCGATCGAGATCGCGTGGTCTGCGATCACCTACGTGCTGCAAAAGGACAGCCTGCCGGATTTCGTCGCCGCCTTGCTGCTGAAAATTCTCAGCGTTGGCTTTTTCTTCACGCTACTGCAGCCGCAATACGGCCCGGTGTGGATATCCGACATCGTCGCGAGTTTCAGTCAAGCCGGCAGTGCCATCGGCGGGCAATCACAGTTTGGGCCCAGCGACCCCAGTTCAGTGTTCAACTGCGGAACCGATATCGCCAACGCGATGCTGCAAAGCATCTCGCAGAACAACGTCGGTATTACGCTCGGGAACATCCTGCCGGCGGTGGAGGCGTCTTTCGCGGCGCTGATTTGCGCACTTGGCGTTGTGCTAGCGTTTGCAATCATCGCGGGTCAGTTGCTTATTACGCTGATCGAGTCATACATCGTGATTGGGGCCGGCGTCTTCATGCTCGGCTTTACGGGCAGTCGTTGGACGCTCGTCTTTGGTGAGAAATACGTCGGTTACGCATTCAGCGTTGGGATCAAGCTGTTCATGCTCGAGCTTATCGTCGGACTTGGATACGGACTCGGGCAGCAGTGGGCTTCTCTGTTCAGCAACGGCATTGCGCCGCCGGAGACCTACATCGAGGTCGTGGGCGCCGCGCTAATCTTCGGTTTTGTCGCCTGGCAGATTCCTGGCCTCGCCGGGTCACTCATGAATGGCGCGCCGCGCATGACGCTTGGGAGCTTTCTGAACACCGCTGGCGCTGTAGCCGTCGGTGGGGTCGTCGTCGGAAGCGGTATCGGCGGCATGATCTCCGGCGGGCGGACGCTTTCGAGCAGTAACTCCGATACGCTTCGCGCCGCGGGCGATGTCGGGCAACCGAACGACCCTCTCGCGATCACTGGCAGTCCGGCATCGTATCGACGAGATGGAGGACAATCGTCTGGAAATTTTGCGGACCACGCTTCGCACGAGCCGTATGCGCGTGATTCGGATGCATTCGAGACGCAGACGCCGATGTCGACCGAGTTCGACACCGAGGAATCTCCGGCCGGGCAGTCCTGGGGATCGGCCGCGACAACGGAAGCCGATGGTTCCGAAACGGATTTAGCCCAGAAAGCCTCCGCTCAGTCACACTCTTCAGACTACGACGACAAACGCGGCGATTCAACCATTGACGACTTCGATGTAACCGAGGATGAAATGACGGCGGAGGACGCAGCTCAGAGGCGTGTTAGTGATGCGGCTATTGCGGAAGAGAACGACCGTATGGCATGGCAAGCAGAGCAGCGCGACGTGCAAGGAGGCGACACTCCTGCGTCGTCGCGCATCAATCCGGCGCAATCCTTACGCCAGCCGCAGATCCCCGACGATTCGGCTGAGGATAGCATCCATATTCGCTTCAAACATCCCGAATAATGGTACATTCATGAATACATTAGAAGCCGCATCCGGCGCGAGCGGATCCGGAAACGATAGCCCGTACCTCTCGGCGCGACGTGAATGGAATGAGCGCTACGGCGATTACATTGCGCACGCACGCAACTGGCGAGCGGCCGCATTCGCGGCCCTTGCGATTTCCGTTGTTCTTGCGGTCGGCGTCGTATGGCAAGCGACACAGAGTAGGGTGGTCCCATACGTCGTTGCGATCAATAAGCTCGGCGACGCGGTCGCTGTCGGACGCGCGGATCGCGCTGCTCCGGCGGACGCGCGCGTCATCAAGGCGCAATTCGCGGCGTGGATCGTTGACGTACGCTCGCTAAGCTCGGATCCGACTGCCGCAAAGACCGCGTTGACGCGCGCCTATGCTCTAACCGCCGCGACGGCGACAACATTCCTCAATGAGTACTATCGCCAACACTCGCCGTTCGGCCAAACACGGACGGTTGCGGTAAGCGTCGATTCCGTCTTGCCCGTTAGTGATCGTACATATCAAATTCAGTGGACGGAAAACGCGCGGGACGTACAGGGCCGCGACATCGGCACGAGCCACTGGGTCGCGAGTCTGACGATCGCTTTTGACCCGCCCAGCGATGAGCGCGGCATCCTGAGCAATCCGCTCGGGCTCTACGTGACCGGCATCAGCTGGACCCAACGCTTGTAACACTCAGTCTCAAGAAAGGAACGACCATGCTGCGACAGATTAGCCTCTTGCTCGCTTTGTTTGCATTTGCGGTAGCGCCGACGGTTGCCGCACCGATCAGCGGACCAGACGGCGTGCTTCGCTACCCGTTCGGCGCGCGAACGCCGCCGACGCTCCGATGTATGCCGCTGTTCGTGTGCGATCTCGTGCTCGAACCGGGTGAATCGATCGTCAACGTCGCGGTCGGTGACTCAGTGCGCTGGCTGATCGCGCCGGCGTCGAGTGGACAGGCGGACACCACTACGCCGCACGTGCTGATAAAGCCGACCGAACCCGGCCTACGTACGAATCTCATCGTCACAACCAACCGTCGCGCCTATTATCTTACCCTTGTGTCGCGCAACGCCGATCCGATGCTGCGCATCGGTTTCTTGTACGCGCAAGACCTGCAGCACGCGTTTGCCACAACTGCGCGATTGGGCCGCGGGGTTCTCCCGGGATCGCCACTGCCGCAAACAGCCATCGACAAACTCGATTTTAACTATCGCTTAAGCGGAGATCGCGCGCTGCAACCGGTGCGCGTTTTCAACGACGGCGCACATACCTATCTGCAAATGCCTTCGGGAATGGGCTCCCTGCCGGTTCTCTTTTCGGTCGGAAGCGACGGCGGGGATACACTCGTGAATTACCGCTTTACCGGTCAGTATTACGTTGTCGACGGCGTGCCGTCGACTATGGCACTCGTTGATGGCAGCCGTAAGCGGCAGCGCCGCGCGCTGATTTCACGTGGGAGCTGACGGCGATGGACAACAAGGTGATTCACTCGCCAGTCGAGGTCGATGAAGGCGGTTGGCGCGGCCGAGTCGTCGGTGTCACGCGCATCGGTGCTAAGGCTGGACTGACTGTGACGCTTGCACTTGCCGTACTATTCGGCTTCATCATTTATGGAATATCAACGGCAGGGCATCGGCGTACAAATTCGAGCGGCGAAGCAAAGCTCACGAAGGCCTCTGAGCAACAAAGACCGTGGTGGAACGCGGTCCCAAACGCACAACCGTCTCCGCCGCTCTTACCATCGCCGCTACCCCTTCCCTCACGCGTTCCGGCGCTTTCGAAAAAGGATTCTCCCGTGCGGCAATACGTTCCGCAAGCCGTTCAAGGCTCTGCGCCCTCTCCGCAAGTGCACCCGCATGTTCAAGCGGAGGGAGAACGGGAAGCTCGGCAGCGAGCGCTACTCGATGCGGCGCAGATTGCTCCCGTGTCGGTGCGCTTAAACGATGGTGGCGCTTCCGGGGCGGGTATGCGGCAATCCGCATCAAGCTCGTTGCCGACCTTGGGAGCAGGTGCGGTGCCCCAGCTTACCTCGAACGCGACCGGGGGGCAAGATGGCCCGAACCCCGACCCGCGCCTTTCATTCCTTGCGAGTGTTACCACCGGACTTCCGCGTGATCGACTGCTCTCAACGCTTCAGTACGATCCGTCCCCATATGAACTGCACGCGGGAAGCGTGATACCGGCAACACTGCTTACCGGAATCAATGCGGATCTTCCCGGGATGATCGTTGCGCAGGTTCGCGACAACGTCTTCGACAGCGTTACCGGACGGTATCTCCTCATCCCGCGCGGCACCAAGCTCGTCGGCGCATACGACAGTCGAATTGTGCAAGGCCAACGGCGGGTGCTTGTGGCCTGGACACGTTTGCTCTATCCAGATGGGTCAAGTCTGGACTTGCCCGGCATGGCCGGAACGGACCCCTCCGGTTACGCGGGGTTTAGCGCGAACGTCGATGAGCACCGCAACAAGACGTTTAATTCCGCGTTGCTGCTTAGCATTATTAGCGCCGGTGCGCAGCTGAGCCAGCCGCAGCGATCGGCGAACGTCAACGCGGTCCCCGATATTGGTCAGACGATCGCCGGTGCCGTCGGGCAGCAAATCGGGAACACCAGCATTCAGCTCGCGCAGCGTCAACTGCAAATCCCACCAACGCTTGAAGTACCGCCCGGCTACGCGTTCGATGTCCTCGTTGACCGCGACATCGTATTAGGGAGAACCTACGCAGATGCCGGTGCGCCATGATGCTGCATACAGGTGCGCTTATGGCGGCAATCGCGCATTGCGCGCCGCGCGTTGCACCGTCGACGATGGCTGCGATAGTACACGTTGAAAGCGGTGGTAATCCGCTGGCGATCGGCGACAACACGACGATGCGTTCCTATTACCCTCACGATCGGCCGATGGCGGAGGTGCTCGCACAACAACTGATCGGCGCTGGGCATTCTGTCGATCTGGGAATCGCACAGATTAACAATGCGAACTTCCCGCGCCTCGGGCTGAACGTGCATACGATCTTCGATCCATGTACGAACCTTAATGCTGGCGCACAGATACTCGCCCAGGACTACGCGTACGCGATGCGACGTTACGGCCCGGGTCAAGTAGCGTTGCGCCACGCAATCGGCATGTACAATACCGGCCGTCTTGACGCTGGAGCCCGCTATGTTCAGCGTGTGCTAACAGCCGCCGCAATTACCGACGTCGACGGCAGAAATCATCCCTTGGTTGCGGCACGTCAAGCGACGCGTTCTGCGCTCAATGTGCGCGTTTTAACCCTTGCCCTGGACCCGCGGCGGCCGCATCGTGAAACTGTTTCGCCGGCGCGTGCGCCAATTTTGATTGGCGTCGCACGATCATTGCGCGTTAGGATTTTCTGAGGCCGCACTTCATGTATCAGCCCGTGCTCGTGCTGTCTTTCGCTGCCGCCGTTGCTGTCGCCGCAACGGTTGCAATTGCGAGCATCGCCTTTGCTCGAAAGGGACCAACTCGATGGCTGCTGTTTATGGCACTCTTCGCTGCAATCACAGGAGTCGGAGTCGCCGCGACCTTGAGCGGTCTTCGTTTCAATTTCACACCGAGCATGCCGCTAGGTATTTATCGGCTCAACCCGCTACCGCAAGATGCAATTCAACGCCAAATGCTCCTTGCGGTGTGTGCGCCGTCGAGCATGGTCAAACTGGGTCGTCGTCGCGGCTATCTTTCGGGCGGACCGTGCCCCGGAGACACGGAGCCACTTCTGAAGACCGTCGTCGCCGTCGCGGACGATCGCGTCGACGTCTCGTGCAGAGGCGTAACCGTCAACGGACGGCTGTTGCACAACAGCAAGCCCCTCGCCATCGACCGTGCCGGACGCAAGCTTTCCTCTTCGCTACCGGTGCACCGTCGGGTTCTTCAGGGCACGATTTGGGTGTACGCCGATCATCCGCGCAGCTGGGACTCGCGCTATTGGGGTCCGGTGGCGGTACGAAACGTCTTGGCAAGGGTAGTCCCCGTGCTGGTTAAGACGCGTCGTTGATTCGGTTCTCAGAGCGGGTAGCCGGGTTGCTGCGCGGCCCGCTGGGCTGGCGCCGCATCTTGCCCCACCTCCGCTTTGATGACGATAACGAGTTTGCAAATTTAGACCGGATATGGTATAAAAGTATGGGAATGAGCGCTGACCCGGCAACGGGGAAATCAGATCGGCCCTTGGAGTTCATCGGATCTTCGCGAGATGATCTTTCCGAATTTCCTCCAGAGGTCAAGTTCGTTACGGGCCACGCACTTCGGCAAATTCAGCGTGGCAAGAATCATCCGGATGCGAAGGCGATGAAAGGCAACCTGCGCGACCTTATCGAGATTGCGGTTGACGACGATTCCGGCGATCGGACGTACCGCACAACTTGCACGACGAAGATAGGAGAAATCGTCTATGTCTTGCACGCATTTCAAAAGAAATCGACTTTGGGCATCAGCACACCGAAGCGAGAACTGGATTTGATTGAACGACGCCTTAAGACCGCCCGAAGGCATTATGAGGAAAACTATGGCAAGAAAAAGCGATGAAACCGTGACGCCCGGTAGCGGTAATGTCTTTGCGGATATTGCTCTTGCCCAGCCGGAAGAAGTTCTCGCAAAGGCGCGGATCGTTGAAACCATTGCGGACTTGCTCGCACATCAGAAGATGAGCCAGCAGGAAGCCGCGAACTTGGTTCGACTAACCCAACCTCAGATCTCTCGCTTAATGCGGGGGGATACCCGTGAGTTTTCGTACGAACGCCTCATGCGCGTCCTTACGGCACTGGGTCAGGACGTTGAAATAACAATCCGAAAGACTCGAGATCGGAAAAAGTTCGGTCGGGTGCTCGTTCGCGGATGAACGAAATAGGGTGAAAAAGTCTTGTGCGTATAGCGAACCTGAACCTCATTGAAACTCGGAAGTGTTGGAATTCCCTCGTGCGTGTCGCATCGGGAGTCGCGACAAACTTTCAATGCACGTGTCTCCGCCGAGCACCGCGATGGGCTGCAATCGGGGCGAGAACGTAACGGCCTCGGGGTAGAGCAGAAAAAAACTAACAAACCCTTATAAGATGGCGGTCTGCATGTGGTGAAGATTAGGACTCGAAATCATGACGCCTTAGATGCGAAGCAAGAAAGGCAAGAAAGACGGCCCGCGCAAGAAGCCGAAGAAGTAGGCGCTTTCCCTAGTCAAATCTGGGTGTTTCGGGCGCCTGAAGCGTTCGCGAGCGTTCGCGTTTTCCGCCGGTTTCCGCCCAAACTGTCGTACAAGTGTCGTACGGTGGTGCGGTTCTCGGTATGATTGCCGGCGGCCGGACTTACGGCAGATCCGCGAAGCCACGTTTGCGCCATTCCACCGCATGTTGCTCGTCATCGCACTGCAAGACCAACAGGTCCGCGGCTCTTGTGAACGCCACGTAGCATATGTTCGATTCCTCCTTGTTCGCATTGGCCAACCAAGTATCGTGCTGATCCGCGGGAGCGACGACGAGCACTGCGCGAATCGTCTCGCCTTTGACCTGGTGAATCACGCTCGAGCGGATGGACAGCGGCGCGAACGAGAATTTCTTTTTCGCATTGCCCTTTGCCGGAAGCTTCGCGGCAGAGACTCGGATCCCAAAGTTCTTGTGCCTCGGTAGTCCCGTGTCCGTGATGAACCGCTCGAGCCCGCTCTTGAGTCGCTCTCCCCATTGCTGGGGCGTTTCCTTGTCCGTTGGCTCGGGACAGTACGTCCTTAAGCATTTCCAGGCGAGCCGTCCACTAACGCCCTCATCTTCCAAACCTTCCCAAGCCTCATCTACTACCGCTCGCAGAAGCCGTAAGGCGGCTTCCAATGCGTGCTCGAAGCTTCCACTACGCTCGTTACGCCAGGCGCTTAAGGCGTGACGCGGCGCCATGCTCCAACCGTCTGTTGTGACCCGCCGAAGAACATTCCCAAGCTGGCTGCGATTGCGAACGAGCACGGCAGCGCTCGTCGGCTGGATTCCGCACCTCGCCAACATTGCGCGGAAGCGCGATTCGCAGTCTTCCCATCCGCCCACTGCGATGTATGCGCCGCACCCTTCGGCAGTCTCGCGTTCGTTAACCATTGCCGTGGAGAAATGCGAGTTTACTACGCGAACGATCTGTTCGACACTCCGGAAATTACGCGTCAGGTTGAGTGCCTTGTGACCCGTGGAGATGAGCTCATCGAGGTATTTCGGATTCGCGCCGCTAAAGAGATAGATTCCCTGCTTCACATCTCCGATGTACGAGATAGCCGTACCATGTTTGGCGAGGATGGCAAGCATTGACTGCTGCAGCGCGGAAGTGTCCTGCGCTTCGTCCACCAATATTTCCCGGAAGCGTGCGGCGGTGATCTCCGCGACGCGCAAACTCTCCGATTTAAGTAGCCTACATGAAAAACTTAGAATGTCATTGAAGGTGGCACACCCGCGCATTAGGTACTTTTCCTTCGCCTGAACGATCTCATCGTTACGCGCAGCGTCGATCCGTTTTGATTGGTCAGCGTCGTCTTTGTACCAATAAGAATTTCCGGTTTCGTCCAGCACGAGATGCGCCTCCCATGCCTTCAACGGTCTACCAAATTGCTTTCCTGACGTTGGCGCGCGTATGCCGCTGATATCGAATGCTGAGTCGGCCGATACCTCGGGCGGGAACGGCGCGCGCTCGGGTATAATCTGGACCTGCGTCGGAGCGTTTCTCAACATGGCGCCGATGAACGAATCGAACACCTCCGTTCTGAAGAACCCGTCGATCGTTGCGATGAGGTTAGGGTAGCCGGAAACATCGGCGGCGCTCAGCTGCTGCGCGCGCTTCAACGCTTCGTCAACTGCGACGTTCGTATAGGAAAGATACGCCGTTCCGCGCCGCGGGTTTGCCTTACATCGATCGACGAACCTTTGGATCGCTGAATCGGTTTTGCCACTTCCAGGACAGGCGAGCAAGACGATTTCCGTTGATGCGTCACGGATGAAGTCGCTCTGTTCCCTAGTCCGCTGAAACTCCTCAGGCATTAGGCGGGAAGGGGCATTCGGCGGTATTGAGTCGCCCACAACGTGTTTGAACGCGTCGAGCAGGTATTGCGGAATACCTAAAGGGATCGCCGGGTTGTCTTTGAGCGACAAGGCGACCTCCATCGCAAACTCCGCCTTGGATGTCGTACCACTGCCGAAGAACTCGGTATAGAACTTCTCGGCGAACTCGTCTCCGCTCAAATGCCCGAATGTCTTACGGAATTGTGCCGCCTTCTTCGGGCGGATGCGTTCCATTGCTTCCATCAACGGCTCCGCGTTTTCGGCTTCGCGCGCGAGGTCGTATTCAAATGTCTTTCTTGACGGGAAAACCTCAATGCAGGGATCGGCTTCGACGAGGCTCACCAACTTCTTTACGTAGGCCGAAGGCTCCAGCTCTTCTCCTTCGATTTGACGAACGGGCGGATCGCCGTCAGTCACGATTGCTACTGGCACGTTCAGCACTTTCCCGCGAATAAACGGAAGAAACACCGCGAAGTTCAAACCCGCCGCCGATACGATTGTGACGGCAAGGGCCTCAGGAAACTGACCATAATGTCGTTTCAGGAGCATCGGAACAAGAATGCGCTCAGCGTCGCCTTCGACGAGTATCAGTCTGCGCGCGAAGAACAGTTCGCTCCGAGTGGCGTCGAGATACTGCGCCACGCGAGCGGCGCTGTACGCGGTCCCCTCAATCTCGATGGGCGATGCCTTCGTGAGAATGTGTTCGGGCTTCGTTTCATCAGCTTCCCCTTCGGGCTCCGAAACCGGGCCGCGCTCGTCTATGAGAGGCAGCAACCCGGTCATCGCGGCTTGGCTGCCGAGAATTGGCGAATGCGTGGTCACGAAAATCTGAATCGGCCGCCCAAGCTTTCCCGAACGCTCCTGCAGAAAGCGCAGCAGAAGGATCTGATGCTGCGGATGAAGATGCGCTTCCGGCTCTTCGATCAGGAGCGCCCGATATCGCTTCGGGTTCTGTCCGTCTTCCTCGAAATCGCCGAGAACGGCCGCGATATAGTAGATGTTTCCGTAACCCAACCCGTCCACTCCGACCGGCATGCCGTCGGCGCGACCCTCGAGCTGCGCGACCAAACGATTGAACTCAGGGTCCAGGAAACTCAGATCCGCGTCCTCCGCGTAAACCGGGCCGCTCAGGAGATCGAGATTCGCTTTTACGATTTTCTTTGCGCGATCGATTGCAGGCGTTGCTTTCAAATCAACATTCGCGCGCGATGCTATCTCAATCATCTTCTCGCGGTCTTCGTCATTGCTGATGCGGCGCAATAACTCGGCTTGACGCGATTGCCGCCCTGGGCGAAGACCGGCGGAGCTATTCGGGTCGCGCAACGCGGGCAAAAAGTGAACCCGCCGGGCATTGAGTACGTCATGAAAGACACCGGTGTTGGGGCCGCGGCCGGCTTCGAAAATGCGGAAAATCTCGTCGCCGCGAAGAGAGGCAGAAACGGCGAGGCGAGCGCGATACTTTCCCGGCGCATCGCCAGGAATCAGCGCCTTATTGAATGCGGCTTCGTCGTCGACGGACAGGCCGTCGAATTTCGCTTCGACCAGAAGGCTATCCGACGTCTTCCCCGTTGTCTTGTCAAAACGTAAATCCTCAACATCGAGTCGTCGCTCGTCTAGCACGGCGCGTAACGCATCGATGATCGCGGTCTTTCCGCTATTATTCTCGCCGACAATTACGTTTAAGCCAGGCTGAAACGTCAGTTGAGCCTCATGGAGGCGCCGGAAGTTCTCTATTCGCAGAGACGAAAGATACATGTTAAGGCGTGAACATTACGCGGAGGCTGGAATGTCTGATAGAAGACGGGAAATCTGTCACGGCAGCTTCGAACCGACGCAAAGAAAACAATCGCTTGGCGTGGCTGAGGCTTTTCACGATTCTAATAGTGTCAGCACGGCAGCCGCAAAATCGGGAGCGGATTTTGCAACGCGCTTGAGCATGTCGAGCTCGGTCATGGGCGGCCGCCGCTTCTGAGCGGTCATGTCGCGAATTGCTTCGAGGACTAGTCGCTCGTCAAACCTGAGTACATCCTGAAGAAAATCGTCCGGCGTCGAAATCTTGATCCCATAAGGCTCTGCGGCAGCTAGTGGGAAGTCGACGGTGTTGCTTGTGACAATCATGTCGGCGTGCGTCCGAGCGGCAGCTGCGAGGACGTGGCGGTCTTTCTCGTGGTTGGTCATCGCCGAAATGAGCGCTTCATAACCGTGGATCGCGGCATCGGGAAACGCGAGCTCCATTTCAGAGCGGCGGTAGGCTGCGGACTTTGCAGCGTCGTCTACACCCTGTCCTTGAGCGGTGGCAAGACGAGTGACGGTTCGCTCCATTTCATCTAGAATCTCATGAGACCATAAGGGGACGTAGAGACGGCGATCAGCAAGCGTCAAGAGCGTGTCGCACAGCGTGATCGGAACCAAGATGCAGGCGTCGAGGAGAACGCGAAAAGAGGTGACCATCATTGGATGGTCACCTCGGGCGCCACAGCTCAGCGCGTCGGTGTGAGACCGAATTCCTCCAAGTCGTACAACCCAAATTCCTCGGTCCGTCGGATCAAGTTACGAAGACGCTCGCGGCGCTCGGCATCTCGCCTGTTGCGATAGCTGTTGACGTCGCCGAAACGCACCCGACGGTTGCGGCCGGTCCTCGTGTATGGGATCTCGCCACTATCGAGCAACTTAATGAGATATGGACGGGAAACGCCGAGAAGATCGGCCGCTTCCTGACTTGACAGGTTCTTGGTCACTGGCGCAAGTGTGATACGCTCACCACGCATCAACATCTCAGCAGCGTATCGTAGAATCTGAAAAAGCGGCTCGGGAAGCGGGACACTTTTGCCCTCGGGTCCGATGAGGGCGGGCGCGGCGGCGTGGGCGAGGGCCGCATGGCTCAGCGCCTGCTGGACGTCGTGGAGGAGCCCACGTTCCTCCGTAGTGGCCTCAACGCCGTTGCGTGGCGCTTCTTGTAGCTCGATCATAGGATGCCTCTCTTTGTGCGCATCATAACCTAGAAACGCATTTATCGCAATGAACATTTCGAATATTTCGACAATTTCATTTTTGCTAGCTTACCTATATCCACAGGCCAACTAGGCGCCCTGCGAGGGGGGGCGGCATCCGAATCATCGGCTCGGGTGCGGAGGCAGCTTGCCCGGTTCGACGCCGCGGAAATTGGCCGAACAATGCGGCCGCCGCCTGAAAGCGAATGGCGCAATGCGTGCTCCGGAGACGATTGTCATCGATTGGTCTCGACTGCAGCCAGGAAGCATGCTTCTCGGCGTAGATACGCATGTGCCCGTCGAGGTCATAGCCTCCGCCCAGATCGCGGGCACAAAGTCGTCAACATTGTGTATCGCCGCAGCGATGGTACCACTGGCATATTCGTCGCTGACGAAAAGACGCAGAAAGTCTCGATTCTTGAACAGTCGAGCCGTTGGAAATTTGACGGCGATCCCGCGCTTTTCAGGCTGGTAGCTGAAGCTCAACGCATCCGATACGCATACGTATTCGATCCGCTACTGGCCGTGCACACGTCGCTAGAGCCGCTACCCCATCAGATCACGGCTGTTTACCACGAGTTGTGACGCGGCAGCCCCTTCGATTCTTGTTAGCCGATGATCCAGGCGTGGGCAAGACGATCATTACGGGCCTCTTCATTAGGGAATGATAGCTCGGGGCGATTTGCAGCGTTGCCTGATAGTCGCCCCTGGCGCTCTAGTGGAGCAATGGCAAGACGAACTGGAAGGCAAGTTTCACCTGCCGTTCGCAATCTTCCAATTGTCGTACGATTGTCGTAAATGCGGCCGATCGCTTCGGAAAACCGCGCAGAGAAAAACGCTCGAAATCTTTACAGGACGGGCGTTTTGGCTTTATGGAGATAGAGGACTCGAACCTCCGACGCCTTACATCCAAAGAACGGCCGGCACTCGCGGCGCGGCGCTAATCGAGCGGGCGATGGCATAGCTGAGTTGACGTGATCAACGGATAGCGAGATAATAGTGGTGTAATCCTGCACACGAGTTTCGCCCGCATTATAATGCGGGTTCAAAGACCAATGCGGCCACGTAACATACGGGGCCGTTTCTGTTGGCCGCCTGTCTCGAGCTTAAGATGGCGAGTTGAAATCATGTTAACATATCACGAGAGTTCCGCAACTGTACGTTTTGCAGAGTTACCTGACGTTCTGACTCCGCAAGACATCATAGAATTTCTACCCATCGGACGTAACGCGGTGTATGACGCGCTCAAGACTCGGAAAATTAAGAGCGTCCGCATTGGCCAAAAATTCCTGGTTACGAAGTCCGCACTGCGAGAGTTCCTCGGCGGAACCGTCGAATAAACGGCGTGCCGGGACCCAAGAGGAAATCCATGGCAAAGCCAAGACGACTTGGGGACAAGAAATACATGATCGTATATGATGTGCCTCCGTCCTACGGTAAGGCCCGTCGACAAAAGCGCGAGATTCTCAGCGGCGTGACAAAGCAACAAGCTGAAGCTATTCTCGCCAAAAACATCGAGACCATTAAGAAAGGCGAGTACCCTGTCGATTCAGCCATGACGCTGTCTGAGCTATTCGACAGGTTCATGGCCGCAAAACGAAAGCGACTCGAAGCAACCACCATCGATCGATACGAGAGTCTCATAGCAACATATTTGCAACCGGAACTCGGCGCTATCCAACTTGCGTCGCTGCGTAAGGTGCATCTCATCGAAGCGTATGACCATTGGCAGAACCGTCGTCGCCGGCCGGGTGGCCGCACGATCCGGCATGCTCACGACGTGTTGCGTGCGACGCTCAACTGGGCGGTGAGCCTTGACTATGTTGGCAACAACGTTGCAAGCAAGATTACCGCGCAGGATCTTCCAAAAGCACCAAAACCAGAGAATACAGTACTTAACGAGGGCGAGCTACGCCAGCTTCTCGCGGAAGCCAAGCACCCGTCAAGCCGGGCATCGAGGCGCGGGACTCTTTCATCGCAGCCCTGGTTCCATGCGGCCGTCGCCTTTGCGGCGTACACGGGCGCACGACGCGGCGAGGTCTTGGCAGTCAAGTGGTCCGACCTCGACATGGACAATGGAACCGCCACGATCCGCGAATCACTGTCCTCGCCGAAATCGGGCCTCGCGTTCAAGAAACCGAAAAACGGAAAGGCGCGGACTATTGTGATCGCAGCAGATCTGCTTGCGATTCTTCGTTCGCATAAAGCCAAGCAGGCTGAAGAGCGGCTCTGTCTTGGCGCAGCGTACCAGGATCTCAATCTTGTTCTCGCACGGCCGGACGGTTCGCCCGTCACGCCGTGGAACTTTGGCGCTGCGTTCAGGGATCTCGTTAGGCGTGCAAGAGTTACGGCGATCAGCTTGCACGATTTGCGCGATACGCACGCTTCGTTGCTCGCGAAGGCCGGCGTGCCGCTCGATGTGATCAGTCACCGGCTGGGCCACAGCTGCATTGGCATCACAGTCGACCGGTACGTGACCGTCTACCAGGATCGAGACGCGGCTGCAGCGGCTGCCTTCGAGCGGATCATGGCATAGATAAAAAAGCCGATGTGACAAAAATGTGACAAATCGGCTCTTCAACCCCGGTTTTGCACCGGAAATCGTTGTGAAATAAGGCTTTTATTGGTAGCCCCAACGGGATTCGAACCCGTGTTACCGCCGTGAGAGGGCGGCGTCCTAGGCCTCTAGACGATAGGGCCGTGGCTCCCGGTCATGGATTCGAACCACGAGTGCCTGATTCAGAGTCAGGAGTGTTACCATTACACCAACCGGGATCGCGTAGCTTCTTAAATGCATTTCTCCCGCCGAATGTTGCGGTTTGACTGTGACAGTTTGGGCACAACATCCTGAGGTTTTCAATTCGAAAGTCGCCCTTGACTCCGTTGATGTGGTCGATTTGAATTGAGAGCCGCATGCCCCTCCATTCGCTCAAACCGCACAGGCTGCACTGGTTTTTCAGAATGCCAGCCTCCAGCAGGCGCCGTTTAATATGTGACCTGTAGATGCTGGTCCTCAACACATCCGCCAGTGGCCTTAGTCGAGCCCTTGCTGTGAGAACCCCACGGCGAACTGCTTTTGTCCAAGAGTCAGCCGCGAATCCGAATTTTCGTCGGCAATCACGATAAGAGTTGCCTTCATCGTAATAGACCTGGACCGCATCCCAATCGTATTTCGGGTTTCCCCGGCTCGTGCGCATAATAAATTCAACCATATAAGGATGCCATATGTTTGGCGTGGTGCGTCGCAACGCGACCCTTCGACGGGCTCAGGGTGACATACGCCGCTCAGGTGACAAGGCGAGCTCAGGGTGACATACAGTTCACCGTAGAAATAGCAGGGCGGCGTGAAGCGGATTTGCGCTTTTTCTATCTGCGGAGGTGACGTGCAGGCGATCGTTCTGGTGGGTGGCGAGGGAACGCGTTTACGGCCACTGACTTACGGCACCCCCAAACCGATGGTGCCCATCATGAACGTGCCGTTCTTGGAGCGCACCCTCCGGCGCCTCACAGAGGCTGGAATTCGGGATGTGATCTTGCCGGCCGGGCATTTGCCCGAAGCGATCATCGAATATTTTGGAGACGGGTCGGGCCTGGGCATGAAGATCACCTACGTCATCGAGGAAGTTCCCCTCGGCACCGCAGGCGCGCTAAAAAATGTCGCAGAGCACATCATGGGCTCGTTTTTCGTGCTGAACGGTGACGTGCTCACCAGCCTCGATTTAGCAGCCATGATGGCGGTGCACGCGCAAAAAGGGGGGCTCGGAGTGCTTCACCTCATTAAGGTCAGTGATCCGTCGGCGTTCGGCTGCGTCGTCCACGATTCCGACGGACGCATTACCGCCTTCATCGAGAAGCCGCCCAAGGGCCAGGAACCGACGGACGAGATCAACGCCGGCACCTATTTGCTCGAGCGCGAGGTGCTGGACTTCATACCGCCAGGCCGCAACGTTTCCATCGAGCGCGAAACGTTTCCCCGCCTTCTTTCGGAAGGGAAGCGGCTCTTTGCGTTCACCACGGCAGACTATTGGATCGATCTGGGGCGTCCCGAGCACTATCTCACCGCGCACCGGGACATCCTAGACGGGACCATGCCCCTGCAGCTGGATTTCGGTCCAAGTGGAACCGATTGGCTCGACGGGGAGGCGAAGCACGTCGCCAACCTGGTGTATCTAGATGAAGAAGTAGAAATAGAAGAGGGCGCGCGGGTTGGGCCCTACGCGGTTCTGGGCAGAGCATGCCGAATCGGCCGAGGAGCCCAAGTTGCCAATTCTGTGCTATGGGACGGTGTTACGGTTGGTGAAAACGCCACGGTCGAAGGCTGTATTGTTGCGAGCCGGGCGCAGATTGGAGCCGGCGCTAAGGTGGGGACTGGCAGCGTTATCGGCCACGATGTTATCATTGAGCACAATGGAGAGCTCCCGCCGGGAAGCCGCATCGGCGTGCAACCCGCCGCCCGCTAGGTCTGTCTTGGTTAGTCCGCGAGTGTTCATGGAGATTCCAGTTGATAGCTAGAACGGCCGATGCGCCGAATCCGGTCCCGCTGCCGCGCACGCTTTTCCTGGGCTCGTTTCCGCCGCGTGAGTGCGGTATAGCGACGTTTACGAAGGACGTTGTGGACTCGTTCGACGAGGCGTTCGGAACCAAGAGCGAGATTATCGCCATTGACGAGCCCGGCGCCGACATCCGTGAGTACGGACCTGAAGTCGTCGCGCGTTTGGCGCAGGACGAGCGCCCATCTTACGAAGATATCGCCGCCATTGTCAACGCCCATCCCGCGGAGCTACTGAACATTCAGCACGAGTACGGTCTGTTCGGAGGAGTGCTCGGCGATTGGTTACTCGACATGCTTTCGCTCTTGAAAAAGCCGGTTGTTTTAACCCTTCACACGGTGCTTCCCGAACCTGACGACGACATGCGCCGCGTCACCCGCGAATTATGCGCGCGTTCAACGATTGTCGTGGCATTGTCTGCAACGGGCAAACGGATTCTTTCCGAAGTGTACGGCGTGGATGCGGAGAAAGTGCGGGTTATTCATCACGGCGTTCCCGACGTTCCATTTCGGTCTACCGATGGTGCAAAAGCGTCGTTCGGCGTGGGTCAGCGTATGGTCATTTCAACGTTCGGATTGATCAGCCGTGGCAAGGGGCTGGAATACGCCATCGACGCAATGCGCCGTGTTGTACGATACCATCCCGAAGCGTTGTATCTCATCTTGGGCGAGACTCATCCCGGCGTTCGTCGGCAGGAAGGCGAATCGTATCGCGAATCGCTGCATGCCAAAGTACTGCAGTATGGGCTCGGAAATAACATAACACTTATCGATAAGTATCTCGAATTTGACGAACTCGTCGCCTATCTTGCGGCGACCGACATCTATTTAACGCCGTACCTCAATCCTTATCAAATTGTCAGCGGTACGTTGGCTTATGCCATGGGCTGCGGCAAAGCGATCGTGTCGGCTCCGTACCTCTACGCTCAAGAACTATTGGCTCATCAACGTGGTTTTTTGGCACGGTTTCGCGACGCTGATTCAATCGCCGAAAACTTGCTGGCACTTCTGGATGATCCGGTTCTGCGGCGCAGTACCGAGCGGCGTGCGTACCGCTACGGGCGTCAGATGACCTGGCCTCACGTAGCCGACGAGTACGGCCGCTTGTTCATGGAACTGGTTCCGCGCAAACCGCGGCTCGAACTGGTCAACTCCGTCTAACTCCGGGCCATGCCACATCCCGAGCCTGTCCTGGATCATTTGGTCGCAATGAGCGACGACACCGCAATCATCCAGCACGCGATATACGATGTGCCCAACAGGTCCACCGGATACTGCACCGACGACGTATCGCGTGCGTTTATGGTGGCGCTTGCAAAGCTTCGATTGGAGCCGCTAAATCAGACCGCCGCTCGTCTAGCCTCAACATACTTGGCCTTTCTCTGCGATGCTCAGATGCCCGACGGCCGCTTTCACAATTTCATGAGTTTTCAGCGAACTTGGCTTGACGAAGTAGGCACTCAGGATTCTTTCGGCCGTGCGATCTGGTCGCTGGGATACGGGATGCATTATGCGCCGCGCGAGTCGTGGAAACAGGTCTGTGCCGCAATGCTGCGGCGTTCGTTACCGGCCGCCGAGCATCTCGGGTACCTCCGGTCGCAAGCTTATACGCTCATTGGCCTGAGCTTGGCCGCGCAATCTAACGTCGGCCATCGTCGCGAATGCGAGAGGGTAGTCCGGCTGTTGGCCGACGTTTTGAAAAACGCCTATTTTCAACATCGCCACGCGGACTGGCAGTGGTTCGAAGACAGTATGACGTACGATAATGCGCGCCTGCCGCAGGCGCTTGTGCAAGCCGGCCTGCTCTTGCGCGATGCCGAAATAACGGCCATCGGGCTGCGCACCTTGTCCTTTTACGAATCGGTTGTCATCGAAAACGGTATGTTCGTGCCGATCGGCAACGCCGGCTGGTACAAGCGCGGCGGCCCACGTGCTCGTTTTGGGCAGCAACCACTTGAAGCGGCCGCTCTTGTGGATGCCGCTCTGGCAGCCTACGACGCAAGCTCGGAGCGTGCGTTCTTGGCACTGGCCGACGTAGGACTTACGTGGTTCTACGGTCACAACAGCAGCGGCGCGCCCATGGTCAACGCGGGCGGCTGCAAAGACGGCATCGACGAATTTGCAGTGAATTGCAATATGGGCGCGGAGTCGAGCATCGCGTATCTTGCGGCTGCTTTGGGGCTTGAAGTGAGGTCGCGGAAGTCCTTGAAAATCGTCCGCTAAGCAGCTTCCTACTTATTTCGAGGCGCAACGCGCCTGCTTGTCGAAATGTTAGATAATGATTGCCGAATCGGATGCATTAAATGACGTTCAAAATGCTGCTGTGCGCCACGCGAACGGGCCATGCCTGATTTTCGCGGGGGCTGGAAGCGGGAAAACCCGCGTCCTAACACACCGCATCGCCTACCTCTTGAACGAACTGAAAGTCTTTCCAGACCGCATTCTATCCGTAACTTTCACCAATAAAGCCGCCGGCGAGATGAAGTCACGTCTCGAGCGCATGGTTGGTGAGGCCGCTCGCGACCTTTGGGTGGGCACTTTTCATTCGATCTGCGTGCGCATTTTACGGCGCGACGGCCGCAAGATAGGCATATCGAACAACTTTGCTATCATGGATGAAACCGATCAGCGTACGATCGTGCGTGACATCTTGCAAGACCTTGATTACGACGAGCGGCAGCTCTCCCCGGGCGCCTGCCTTTCGGAGATCAGCAAAGCGAAGAACGCGCTTTTGTCGCCCGATCAGTATCTTTCGCGGAACACCTCTTTTAACGGTGAGCGTTACGGCAACGTTTTTCGCGAGTACGAGCGACGGCTTTCGGAATGCAACAGCCTCGATTTCGACGATCTGATCGCGCGGACCATTCACTTGCTTGAAACCGACCTTGAAACTCGGACTCGGTACCAAAACAAGTTCCGCTACGTTTTGGTAGATGAGTATCAAGACGTAAACTATGCGCAATACCGGCTGTGTTCACTCTTTGCCGGAGAACATAAGAACCTGACGGTCGTCGGTGATGACGATCAGTCAATCTATTCTTGGCGCGGAAGCGATTATCAAATGATCCTGCGGTTCGAACAGGATTTTCCGGGCGCCATCATCTTCAAACTGGAAGAGAACTATCGCAGCACTTCGACCATATTGGAAGCTGCCAATCAATTGGTAGCCAACAACCTAACCCGTCATCCTAAAAAGCTCTTTACGAACCGCGGTGCGGGCGAACCGATAACCGCTTTTGCCTCAGAAACAGAACGCGCCGAAGCGCGATACGTGGTAGAGAAGATCAAAGAACTCGTGCGCGACGGGATGGGTTACCGCGATTTTCTCATTGGCTACCGCACCAACGCGCAGTCGCGCGTGTTTGAAGAAGCTTTTATTTCCGAAGGGATCCCCTATCGCGTCATCGGGGGCGTTGGCTTTTATGCCCGCAGCGAAATCAAAGACATCATTTCATATCTGCGCTATATTCTTAATCCGGCTGACGCAGTGGCCTTCCGGCGGATCGTCAACGTTCCTCGCCGCAGTATCGGCCAACAGACCCTTTCCAGTCTGATAGAGGCGGCGAACGCCGCCAAGGTGTCCCCCGGCGAAGCCGTCTTCGACAAGGAACTGCTCCGCCGCGCCGTACCAAAGAAACAGCGCGAGTTGGAGCGCTTTGCCGAGCTGGTGGGCGCGTGGCGCGAACGGCTGGATTCGTTGTCGATTGCCGATTTGATTGTGGCAGTCACGGAGGAATCCGGTTATGTTCGGGAACTGCAGAACGAGGATACAAACGAGGCGCGCACGCGCTTAGAGAACCTGCAAGAACTCGTCGGCGTGGCACGCGAATTTGAATCGCAGCAAGGTGCAGGAAGCTTGGCCGATTTTCTGGCCAACATCGCCTTAATCAGCGATCTCGATGCGCTCGAGCCGCAAGCCTCATATGTGACGCTCATGACGTTGCACGCGGCCAAGGGCCTCGAGTACCCGGTGGTCTTTATGACTGGTTTGGAGGAGGGTGTCTTCCCGCACAACCGGGCCCTGGTGGATGCGACGGAATTAGAAGAAGAGCGGCGTCTGGCATACGTGGGGATGACGCGCGCGATGGAGCGCTTGTATCTTTCGTACGCGCAGCGTCGCACGTTGTTTGGCAATACCTTCGCGCATCCCAAGTCGCGTTTTCTCGATGAAATGCCCACCGTGGAGCAAATTGGCGGCGGCGCCGCCATGCAGCGTCCCGCCGGAGGGCGCTGGCGCGAAGTCGCGATTCATGAAAACGCCGGTGCCGGCGTGAAACTGGCACTCAAAGCTGGCGATCGGGTCCGTCATCCCAAATGGGGCGAAGGCACCGTAGTGGACGCGGTTGGCGGCGGGGGAGACGGACTGCTTTCGATCAATTTTCCCAACGTTGGTCAAAAGATGGTCATGTTGAAGTACGCCCCACTCGAAAAAGTCGGCTAATAGCAAAAATTAGGGTCGGCGTCGCAGGAGCGCTGGGCCGCATGGGGCGTTTCGCGTGCCAGCTGGTGCGCGACGCGGACGATCTGACGTTTGCCGGAGGTTACGCTCGCACCGCCAACGCGGCAGAGCTGATCCACAACGATCTAGAGACGTTTTTGCGGGAATCGAAGCCCGACGTCCTACTCGATTTTACCACCTATCCCACAACAGTAGACGTTACATCAGCCGCGATCGAGCACGACGTTGCGGCAGTTGTGGGCGCCACTGGGTGGACCGACAAAGACCGCGAGCGGTTGCGACATTTAGCTGGTCAGCGCGGCGGCTCCATACTGTTGGTTCCAAACTTCGCGCTCGGTGCTGTGTTGATGATGCGCTTGGCGCGTGAAACCGCCCCCTTTTTTCAGGCCGTTGAAATCGTGGAGCTGCACCACGACGGGAAGCGCGACCAACCCAGTGGCACTGCTCTGTTGACCGCGCAATCAATTCGCGAACGCGCGCCTTTGAAAAACGTCCCCATTCATAGCGTGCGACTACCGGGATTGCTGGCTCATCAAGAAGTGATTTTTGGCAGAGCCGGCGAGACCCTGACGATCCGGCACGACTCACTTTCCCGAGATTCGTTCGTTGCGGGAATGTTGATGGCTATTCGAAAGGTGCGTGACCTGCGGGGGCTAACCGTCGGTCTCGACGCGCTCTTGGGGAGCGTGCCGGCGTGAATTTAGCCGTGGTCGGAGCAACAGGTATCGTGGGCGAAACGTTGTTGCGCGTTTTGGAAGAACGAAACGTTAACATCGGCCGGCTTGGAGCCTTTGCCTCGAGGCGGTACGACGGCGGCGTTCGTTACCGCGGTCAGGCCGTGGATGTGCAAGCTACCAGCGGCGCGGCACTGGCAAACTGGGATGCGCTATTTTTTGCAAGCACACAAGACGCAAGCGCGAAATATGCGCCGGCTCTTGCGCGCAGTGGTTCTTTCATCATCGACAACAGCCCGGCGTTTCGTTCGGATCCCGATGTACCGTTGCTGGTTCCCGAGGTGAACGCCGGAGCGTTTGACGCTCGACAACGAATCTTTCCGGTCGCCAACTGCACCGCAATCATCTTATGCGTCGCTCTGGGACCGCTGCAGCGTGCCGCCGGTCTGCAAAGCGTACGTGTGGCGACGTATCAAGCGGTAAGCGGCGCGGGTCGCGCGGGTCTGCAAGAGCTTGAAGCCGCACAGCGCGCATCGCTGCAAGGGGAGCCCGAACCTCAAAGCAAGGTGTTTGCGCGGCCAATCGCTCAGAACGTAGTTCCGCAGATCGGTGAAATTCAAGCTGACGGATCCTGTGCGGAAGAAATCAAAGTCTGCGCTGAGACGCGCAAGATTCTGGATCTTGCGGGCTTGCACATCGCCGTCACAGCGGTGCGGGTGCCGGTCCGGTTCGTGCATTCGGCGGTGGTATTCTTTGAAACGCAGCAGGATACTACCGTGGATCAGTTGGCCGCAGCGTTACAAAATGCCGCCGGCGTTACGTACTACCCGCAGGGTATTGTGACTCCTCGTGAAGTTGAGGGGACCGATCAGGTGCATATCGCACGCCTGCGCGCGCAAAATGGTTCACGAAAGCATTTCCAAATGTGGATCGCCGGAGATCAGCTGCGTAAAGGCGCCGCCACCAATGCCGTGCAGATACTGGAGCTGTTGTTGCAGCGCGGGTTGTTGCGGTGATTTCCAGTTACAAAATGGCGGTTTTGAAATTCGGCGGCACCTCGCTTTCTGGTAAAGAGGAGCGTGAGCTCGCAGCCGCGCGCGTTGCAGATGCGCGCCGTGAAGGCTTTCGCCCGGTGGTCGTGTGCTCAGCCCTTGGACGCAAGCCGGATCCGTATGCTACCGATACGCTGAACGATTTGGTTTCCATCAGCGACGCGCGCAACCGCGATGCCTTGCTTGCCTGCGGCGAGGTGATAGCGGCGGCAGTGTTCAGCGAAGTCTTGATTGCTAGCGGCATCGCGGCAATAGCCCTCAACGGTGGTCAAGCCGGTATAGTGACCGATGACAACTTTGGTGACGCACGGATCTTGCGGGTGGAGACGCGACCGTTACAAGAGCTTTTGGAACGCGACATCGTACCTGTGATCGCCGGATTTCAAGGAGCTACGCAGAACGGCGAGGTCACCACGCTGGGACGCGGCGGGAGCGATTTTTCGGCGCTTGCTCTCGCTCATGCCCTGCACGTGGACGCCGTGGACATTTTCACCGACGTCAGCGGGGTGTTCAGCGCGGATCCTAAGCGCGTACCAGCCGCTCATCCTCTCGGCCGAGCGCATCTTCAGGAGATGAGCGAACTGGCCCGCAGCGGCGCAGGAGTCATACACGCGAAAGCCGCCGAATACGCGCGCGCGACTGCAACGGCTTACACCGTCAAGGGATTGCGCACCGGTGTGGGCACGCTCATCGACGATCGCGTCGACCATGACAGGCCGGTAACCGGCGTTACCTCGACCAGCGGTTTAACGTTCTTGCGCATTATTCGCGGTGATATCGAGGATCGAAAAGCGCGCATGCAGGTGGAACTTGCGATGTTCGAGCGTTTGGCGCAGCACGAGATTTCGATCGATCTCAGTAACATCAACGCCGCGGGCGTTTTTTTTGTCGTTGACAGCAGGCAGACCGACACCATCCGACGACTCCTCGCGGATCTCAACCTTGCGGTGCGGGTTCGTTCGCACTGCGCGAAGGTCAGTATCGTCGGCGCAGGAATGCGCGGCGCCCCGGGCGTTATATATCGAGTCGTGCGAGCACTCTCCGAGGCCAACGTGGAAATCATTCACTCCACCGACAGTCATATCACGATCTCGATGCTTGTTCCGGAGAATGAAGTATCACGTGCCGAGCAGGCGATTCACACCTTCTTTCGGTTAGACGCGGCTACGCCGGCATGAGTTTTGCCCGAATCCTTACCGCTATGATTACACCCTTTGATGCGCGGGGCGAAGTTGGACTTGACGAAGCACGGCGCCTTGCCTCGTGGCTGGTGGAGCGTGGCAATGACGGGCTGGTGGTGTGCGGAACCACCGGGGAGGGCCCAACGTTAAGCACCGATGAAAAAGTTGCGATGTTCCGTACGGTGAAGCAAGCCATAGGCAACGGTGCGCGCATCGTCGCCAACACCGGTACCAACGATACTCGCTCTTCGGTGGAACTTACCACAAAAGCCGAGGCATGCGGCGTCGATGGGATACTGGCCGTGGTACCTTACTATAACAAGCCGACGCAGGACGGCATGCTAACGCATTTTGGCGCGATTGCGCAAGCGACCACGCTACCCGTGTTCATCTATAACATCCCCGGCCGCTCCAGTGCCAACATGCAGGTCGAAACACTCTTGGAATTGGCCAAACGCCATTCAAACATCGCCGGCGTCAAGGAATCCAGTGGCGACTTCCATCAATTTTCCACCATTCTGGCTAAGCGCAGCGCCAATTTCGCTTTTTGGTGCGGGGACGATCACCTATTTCTTCCAACGCTGGCGCTCGGGGGTGACGGCGTAGTAGGCGTGGCAACGCATCTATGCTCGCGCGAGTTCATCGAAATGCGCCATGCGCTGATCGCCGGCAACGTCGCGCATGCTGCAAAGATTCACTCCTCGCTGACGCCGCTGTTTGCCGCGCTGTTTGCAACCACCAGTCCCATCGCCATCAAATGGGCGATGAACCGCCTAGGATTTCACGCAGGCGTCACGCGCTCGCCCCTGGGGACGATGCCGCCGGAGCTTATGGCCCGGTTAGAACCCCTCTTGCAACCCTACCGGGAGAAAGCTTCTGCACGATAGCGCCGTTATTCTCGGCTGCCGCTTGGATGCAGTCAATGTGCGAGAAGCGACCCTCGAGATACTGCGACTTGCGCGATCGCCTCAGAACTCGCAAGTCGTGACCCTCGGCACCGAAATGGTCGTGCGCGCTCAGCGTGATGGCTGGTTTCGCGACATCATCAATGCCTCGCAACTGTCGCTATGCGATACGGTCGGTGTGCTCGTCGCGGCGAGGCTGCACGGACTGCGCGTGACACAGCGTGTTACCGGTGTGGATTTAATAGAGAATGTGTGCGCGAGATCAACTGGCGAGATCTCCGTATTTTTGCTTGGCGGAGCCGACGGCATCGCGCAAAAGGCAAGTGTTACATTGCAGCAACGTTACCCCGGCGCGCGCATCGCCGGCACCCGAAACGGTTTCTTCCGGGACTCGGAAACACCGCAGATCTGCGCCGGCATCGCCGCCTCAAAGGCAACAATCTTGTTCGCCGGCCTAGGATTTCCGCGGCAAGAACTGTGGCTGCACCAGCACCTGCGGCAAACGGGTTGCTCGGTAGGGATCGGTGTCGGAGGATCGTTCGACGTCATCAGCGGCAATCTCAAGCGCGCACCGGTGATCTGGCGAAGATTGGGATTGGAATGGCTGTACCGGTTGGTAACCGAGCCGTGGCGCTGGCGCCGACAACTGGCGCTTCCGCATTTCGTTCTTCTTATGGTGGCTCATGCCTTAGCTTCGTTGACTCGACAGAAGCGCAACGCTTGAAAGCCATGATTCTGGCCGGAGGACTCAGCACACGGCTGTACCCGCTAACGCGTCAGGTACCAAAGCCGCTCGTTCCGGTTGCTGGCGAGGCGAACGCCATTCATCTCATCAGGTATCTGCGAGCGCATGGCATTCGCGAGATTGCGCTCAACGTTCACTATCTCGCAGATCACATCGTGCAGCGGCTCGGGGACGGATCGACGTTTGACGTAAAGCTGGAGTATTTGCACGAGCAAGAGCTGTTGGGAAGCGCCGGTGCGCTCAAACAGATGCAATGGTATTTTCAAGATGAAAACTTCATCGTGGTGGGATGCGATGATTTAACGGATTTGCCACTGGGAGCCTTGGCCGAATTTCATGTGGCGAAAAGCGCCGTTGCTTCTATCGGTCTGGTTGAGCGCAAAGAGGTTGCTCAGTACGGCGTCGTGGTTCTGGATACGGAAAGCCGCGTGAGCGGATTTCAAGAAAAACCAGTACCTGGCACCGAGCGATCCAAGCTCGTGAATACCGGAATCTATGCGTTCTCCCCGGCGATCTTCGAATGGATTCCGCCCAACGTTTTCTATGATTTCGGAAAAGACGTGTTCCCAAGTCTACAGCAACACGCGGCGGCGTTCTTCGGTTACGAGGCGCGCGGAGCATACTGGTGCGATATCGGAACTCCCCAGGAATACCGCCGCGCCACCCTCGACGTCTTAATGGGGCGCTTCCATATTCCGCAGACGCGCGCCAACGGCGCCGATCCTTCCGCAAGCGTCGATCCGGGAGCGAGGATTGAAGGGGCGGTGTGGATCGGCAAAGGCGCCGTGGTGAGCGCCGGCGTTAGGGTGGTCGGTCCCAGCGTCATCGGGGACTCGGTGCATCTCGCTCCCGAGGCAACGGTGGAGCGTTCGATTCTCTGGGAGGGAACCACCGTGGGCAAAGGCGCCCGCGTCATCGATTCTATAGCGGGAATCAACTATCGAGTAGGTCCGGGGTGCACACTGCGCGACGCGATCGTTGCGAACAGCGAGGTAGCCGAAGAAGCTACTAGCTAAAAACTTTTCCAGGGGTAACGGCGGTCGTGCTTGACGCGGCATTGACCTTCTTATTTCCGCCGCAATGCGGTGGATGTGATTCTCCCGGAAGCGGACTGTGCAAGAATTGCGAGCCGGCCGCCCCAGAGGTGCGGTTTGAAACACAAACGTTGCAAGGATGCGCCGTGGCCCCGTACGCGGGAAACTTTCGCAGAGCCATCCTCGCCTTCAAGGATGGACGGCGCGACGTCGGTATTGCACTGGGGCGCTTATTATGCCGGCGATTGAGGATGCCGGCAGTTGTGGTGCCGGTCCCGACGACGAGGCGCAGAGCGGCCGAGCGCGGTTTCGATGGGAGCGCCTTGCTCGCCGCGCTGACGGGTAGTTTGGTGTGGAACGTGTTGACCCAAGTAGCAGGCGATTCGCAGCGCGGCCGCTCGCGCCACGAACGTTTGGCTGCACTCCGGCGCTTTGCGTGCGCTCCGCTGCCGGCACAGCGAGCCCGAGTAGTGCTGTTGGATGACGTTGCAACGACCGGAACCACGTTAGAAGACTGCGCTGCAACCTTACGTGCTCGCGGGGCAATCGTGGAACATGCTATCGTGCTCGCACGAGCAATTCCGCAAAGGGAGACATCTTGAAAGCAACTTGGAACGGCGCTGTAATCGCGGAAAGCGATCAAACGCGCCTTGTTGAGAACAACTACTACTTTCCACCGCAGTCAGTAAAACGTGAATTACTAAAGCAAAGCGATACACACACTGTTTGCCCTTGGAAAGGGACCGCGAGCTATTACACGATCGCGGTCAACGGAGAAGAAAACCGCGACGCGGCCTGGTACTATCCGGAACCGAAGGACGCAGCGGCGGATATCACCGGCCACGTTGCGTTTTGGAAAGGCGTCGAAATCGGTTAACGCGGGCGATCCCGAGTTGCTTAATAGAATTCACGCTCTCTACCTCGAGCGCGCCTGCGAACTCGCGGAACGAGCAATCGGCGGCACGTCGCCGAACCCGCCGGTCGGCGCCCTGTTGGTAAAAAGCGGTTGCATAATCGGCGAAGGCTTTCATCGTGGTTCTGGGACTGCCCATGCCGAAGTTGAGGCGCTGCGAGTGGCACGCGACCCTCAAGGCGCGACCTTGTACACTTCTCTGGAGCCCTGCAACCATACCGGTCGCACGCCGCCGTGCACTCGCGCGATCCTCGACGCAAAAGTTCGTCGAGTAGTCATAGGGGCGCTCGATCCTAACCCTCGCAACGATGGTTCGGGCGTCAACGCATTGCAACAAGCGGGAGTACCGGCTGAGGTTCTTCCCAGCGTGCGAGCTCAATCGATTATCGAACCCTTCAGTGTTGCGATTCGGAGCGACCGGCCGTACGTCGCTCTAAAAATGGCGACTTCGATGGATGGCTACGTCGCGCCGGAACCCGGTTCATTTTGGCTCACCGGTGCGCGAGCCCGCGGCTTCGTGCGCGATTTGCGGATCATGCACGACGCGGTTATGGTCGGTGCGGGGACCGTAAGAATTGACAACCCCGAACTCACCGTTCGGCCGGCGCACCACCGCTGCGCGAACTATCGGCGCATCGTCGTGTGTGAAAGCACAGCGGTGAGCCGCCAAAGTCGCATCTTTCTTCCCGTGCCGGCGTATGAGCGGACCATGGTCGTGGCTCCCGCAGCATCGATGCAGCAGTTTTCCGTCCTGCGCGACGTCGCCGATGTCGTGCCGGTGGCCGGCGGAGTTGCGCAGCACCTGGATCTGGCTGCGGCGCTGCGGGAGCTCAAAACGTGGGGTATCTCGTCGGTGTTGTGCGAGGGAGGCCCTACTCTCGCCGGCCGGCTCATACAGGCGGGGTTGGTGGACCGCCTCTATTGGGTGGTGGCGCCGATCTTTCTCGCCAATCCTCGGGCGCTTGCGGCACTGGGCAATAATAATGTCTTGCATGCAGGACGAAGTCTCTCTTTTGACCGCGTCGAACAGCTGGGCAACGATGTATTACTTAGCGGCCGCTTAGCGCATGTTTAGCGGACTTATTCGCCACAGCGCAACGGTCGTAGCGCTCGCGGAACTTGCGCGCGGCGAGAGCACCCTGCGAATCGCCGGCGAAGCACGCCTGGCCGCAGAACTCAAACCGGGAGATTCCGTTTGCTTGAACGGGGTCTGTTTGACCGCCACGCATGTTGACGGCGCCGAGATTACGTTCGACGTGGTACCTGAAACGCTCGCCCGTTCGTCACTGCGCGATCTTGCGCCAGGGGATACTGTTAATATAGAGCTCGCCTTGCGGGTTGGCGATCGCATCGGTGGACATTTCGTTTACGGTCACGTCGACCGCACCGTTAAGGTTGTATCAGCGTTGCGCGAGGGCGCGGGAATGCGGTTAGCGTTCGAAGTTGCCGACGACCTGCGCCAATGCATCGTAGCCAAGGGTTTCGTTGCCATCGATGGCGTCAGTTTAACGGTCGCCTCCGTCTCCGATCATGCATTCGAAGTCGCGGTAATTCCCGAAACTCTGCGCAGGACGACGCTGGGCCATGTTCGGTCCGGATCGCGCGTCAACATCGAAATCGATCCGCTCGCGCGCTATGCTGCCGCGGCCCTTCGCACCTACGATCAGAACGCCGTTACCAGCGAGGAACTAGCATGGGCGTATGAAATCTAGTGGGCCGGGCAATGTCCGGTTTTTTGAAGTCCGCGATCGCGTGCGCTGGAGCGATGTCGACATCGCCGGAATCATTTACTTTGGCGCGTACGTCCGGCTGATCGAACTAGCGGAAACCGAACTCTTGCGCGAGCTGGGTTTCCCGTATGCAGAAGTGTTCGATAAATTCAACATCTGGTTGCCGCGCGTCCACCTCGATTTTGACTTCTTTAAGCCGGCTTTTATGGACGATGAATTGCTGATGAGAACGCAGGTTGTGCGCGTTGGGACATCTTCGATAACCCTCAAGACAGAAGTACACAACATCCGAGGTGCCGAGATCGACGCCGTGGCTTCACTGGTCATGGCTTGTGTCGACCGGCGGACTTTAAAGAGCCGCCCACTGCCGGCCGCATTCGCAGACCCGCTCCGCGCTTGCGCGGCGCTTTAATGCGAGCTGCTTTCCTATTGGCTCCCCGTCAGGTTGAAATGCGTGAGGTGGAACGGCCGCCTGCCCCGTGTGGAGGTTTGCTCGTCCGGGTGCGAGCTGCGCTGACGGATGGGACCGACCTGAAAGCCTATCGGCGCGGGCATCCCGAAATGCCCATGCCGACCCAGTTTGGACACGAATTTTCCGGCGACGTGGTTGCAGTCGGTGAAGGAGTGACTGAATTTGCCTTGGGTGACGCAGTTATGAGTGTCCATTCAGCGGCCTGTGGCCAATGTTTTTGGTGCGACTGCGGGCAAGAAGAGCTGTGCAGTTCGGTGATGAGCACGAAAATACTCGGCGCATACGCAGATTACGTAGCGATTCCCCAGCATATTGTGCGGCGGCACGTTTTCAAAAAGCCCGAATCGCTTTCGTATGTATCGGCTGCATTTCTCGAGCCCCTCGCGTGCGTGGTTCACTCTTTGTCGCTGTTGGCACCGCGGGCCAAGAGTTGCATTGCAATCCTCGGCGATGGGGGTTTCGGTTTGTTGCACGCGTTGCTCGCTCGCTCGCGGGGACATGCGCCGCTCATCGTTGGACGCCGCGACCTGCGCCTGGGTTTGGCTCGCCGCCTTGGATTCGAGCACGTGATACATGCCGATGAAGACGTGCGCTTGAGAATTGACACGCTTACGCACGAGCGCGGCGCCGATGCCGTAATCGAGTGCACCGGCAGCGCGCAAGTGTGGGAGCGCGCTCCCGACTACGCCCTCCGCGGCGGAACGGTATCGTTTTTTGGCGGTTTACCACAGGCGGTGCGGGTGGCGTTTTCCGCAGCGCGGATGCACTACGATGAATTGCGCTTGATCAGCCCGTTTCATTACAGCACGGCGGCGGTGCGCGTTGCACGTGATCTGTTGGTCTCTCGGTTCTTCGATGTGGAACGGCTGGTTTCACAACGCTTTTCACTTGATGACATAAGTAACGCTTTTGTTGAGCTGGACCGGGGTAACGGCATAAAATACGCGATCGAACCGTGAACGACATGTTGCCGGCGAGCATGCGCGCAGCGGTGTTCCACGACGTCAACGACATCCGCATTGAAGAGCGGCCGCTGCCGGAATTGAGAAGCGGTGACATTCTGGTGCAGACGCTTGCGAGCGGCATTTGCTCGGGCGACATCATGGGATGGTATATCCGCCGCAAAGCGCCCTTAGTTCTGGGGCATGAGCCCGCCGGCGTGGTTGCCGCACTGGGCCCCGGTGACCCGCCGCTCGATGATACGGGGCGAGCCTTCCGCATCGGCGACCGCGTGTTCAGTCATCACCACGTGCCGTGTTTCAAATGTGCGTTTTGCGCGCGGGGCGATCACGTGCAATGCTCGCGCTGGCGCTCGACGCATCTCGATCCAGGCGGTCTTGCGGAATTTTTCCGCGTGCCGAACGCGAACATCGCAGACACGCTGCGGCTCCCAAATACCGTCTCATTTCAAGACGGTGCTTTGATCGAGCCGCTTGCATGCGTGGTCAAATCGTTGCGGCGTGCCGAGATTCGCTCGAGCGACAATGTGTACGTGATCGGACTCGGCGCGATGGGATTGATGCATGTTCTCCTCGCGCTTTCGCGGGGCGCGCGCGTTTTTGCAAGCGACTTTCAAGAGCAGCGACGAGAGCTCGGGCGTACCATGGGAGCGGAAGTGGTCGACCTTACGACGGCCCAAAACCAATTGCGCGATGCGACTCACGGCCGGGGGCCAGATCTGATCATCTGCGGCCCGGGAACCCCTGCGGCGCTACACGCCGCGCTGGCCGGCGTATGCTCGGGGGGACGTGTGGTGATGTTTACGCCGCTCGATCCTGCGGAGCGGTTCGCTTTCGACATGAACGATTTCTATTTCCGGGACATCCGGCTGACCACCAGCTATTCGTGCGGTCCAAACGATACGCGTGAAGCGCTCGATATATTGCGCGCCGGAATCGTCAGTGCAGAAAAGCTTGGTACCACGGAATTCAGTCTGGCTGAAGTTTCAACCGCCTATGAGGCGCTGCTCGAAGGCAGAGTCATTAAACCGCTGATCACGTTTGCCCAACCCGAACTCGGCCTCTGGTGAAAAGGATGCACGAACAGAAGATCAACCGGCCGATAGCACGAATTGCGAGTAGAAAAGCACTGATTGCTCAGTTGTCCCGGAACACATCGAAGGAGGCCCAGCCCTAGAAACGCCGCAGCAAAGCACGCGAATATTACCGAATTCTTTCGGCAGGCTCCGGCTATTTGTGTACGCTCAAGCGGCGTGGGCTCATGGGCCGTGATTCTGTAACCAACGTTTCTTTGGCCCGCCTGAACCCCGCAACGGTTCCCGAGGTGCAACCACTGCTTTCGCCGGTCGCCTGTAGTGTCT
>JAABUQ010003031.1_pt1 | contig 31758 bp, 37 predicted proteins | sample 5560001 | NCBI WGS metagenome assembly JAABUQ01 (sample SAMN10711888, study PRJNA513371) | rock metagenome | isolation source: Antarctica rocks | place: Antarctica: Victoria Land, Finger Mt nord | collected 2015-12-18 | reverse complement strand
CGGCCCTCTCCCCAAGGGGAGAGGGAGAAAGAAGGACGATGGCCTCTCTTAAAGCCCTCAAGATCCGCATCGGCTCGGTAAAGTCGACGCAGAAGATTACCAAGGCGATGAAGATGGTCGCCGCCGCCAAGCTGCGCCGCGCGCAGGAGGCGGCGGAGGCCGGGCGTCCCTATGCGAAGCGGCTGGAAGCGGTGGTCGCCAGCCTCGCTTCCAAGGTGACGATCGGTGAGGGGACGCCCCGACTGCTGAGCGGCACCGGACGCGACCAGGTGCATCTGTTCGTGGTCGCCACCAGCGACCGTGGCCTGGCGGGCGCGTTCAACACCAACATCGCGCGGCTGGCGCGGCGGCGCGCGGACGAGCAGCGCGCGGCTGGCAAGACCGTCCATTTCTACACGATCGGTCGCAAGGGGCGCGCGGTGCTCGCGCGGCTGTATCGCGACGACATCAAGCATTCGATCGAGCCGGGCGATCTGGAGAAGCTCGCCTTCGCCGACGCGCGCGGGTACGCGGACGACCTGCTCGCGCGGTTCGAGGCGGGCGAGTTCGACGTGGCTCACCTGTTCTACTCGCATTTCAAATCGGTGCTGACGCAGGAGCCGACCGAGCACCAGATCATCCCCGTCGCGCTTCCCCCCGCCAACGAGAACGCCGCGCCCGACGCGGCGGCGGTCGAGTACGAGCCCGACGAGGAGGCGATCCTCGCCGACCTGCTACCGCGCAACGTCGCGATCCAGTTGTTCCGCGCGATGCGCGAGAATGCGGCGAGCGAGCAGGGCAGCAAGATGACCGCGATGGACAATGCGACCCGCAACGCGGGCGATCTCATCAACCGGCTGACGATCCAGTACAACCGCACCCGCCAAGCCGCGATTACGACGGAGCTGGTGGAGATTATTTCCGGGGCGGAGGCTCTCTAAGGTGACTCCTCAAGACATAGTTTCTTGGCTTCAGGCGAAGGGCTACAAAGGTAAGCTCGACGAGGGAGTGGGCCGTAGCTCAATAGAAAGCGCGGATTCAGGTGTCCCCTTTCATATCTTTTTCGGTCGTTACGAGATCGAGAGTGACGATCTTGATGCCTTTGATGATCTTACTTTCTTAGCTGGAGGTGAGATTGAGGGAAATCCTAACCTCGCTGCGCTCAATCAGCGAAACGCTACCGATAAGTACATTCGGACTTACTTTGAAGACGATACAATCTGGTTCGAAATGGACGTGCCGTTCAACTCGAGCGAATTGACGCCGAGCATGTTCGAGCGTCTGTTTGATACATGGATTGACTGGTTTCCTGACGCAATTAAGAACTCTGCCGAGTAATGGAGTAAGCTAATGGCCACCGTTTTAGACCGCCCGACCCAGATCGCGGCTACCACCAACAATACCGGCCGCATCAGCCAGATCATCGGCGCGGTGGTCGATGTGCATTTCGACCAGAACCTGCCCGCCATCCTGTCGGCGCTGGAGACCAACAACAACGGCAACCGGCTGGTACTCGAGGTCGCGCAGCATCTGGGCGAGAACACGGTTCGCACGATCGCGATGGATGCTACCGAAGGCCTTACGCGCGGGCAGACCGTTACCGACACCGGCGCGCAGATCCGCGTGCCGGTCGGTCCCAAGACGCTTGGCCGCATCCTCAACGTCATCGGCGAGCCGATCGACGAGCGCGGGCCGGTCGGCCACGAGCTGACCGCGCCGATCCACGCCAGCGCGCCGCTGTTCGTCGACCAGTCGACCGAGAGCGCGATCCTGGTGACGGGCATCAAGGTCATCGATCTGCTCGCCCCCTATGCGCGGGGCGGCAAGATCGGCCTGTTCGGCGGCGCGGGCGTCGGCAAGACGGTGCTGATCCAGGAGCTGATCAACAACATCGCCAAGGGACACGGCGGTGTTTCGGTATTCGCGGGCGTCGGCGAGCGGACGCGCGAGGGCAACGACCTGTACCACGAGTTCCTCGACGCGGGCGTGATCGCCAAGGACGCCGACGGCAACGCGACCAGCGAGGGCTCCAAGGTCGCGCTCGTCTATGGCCAGATGAACGAGCCGCCGGGCGCACGCGCTCGCGTGGCCCTCTCCGGCTTGACGATCGCGGAATATTTCCGCGACACCGAAGGGCAGGACGTGTTGTTCTTCGTCGACAATATCTTCCGCTTCACCCAGGCGGGATCCGAAGTGTCGGCGCTACTCGGGCGTATTCCGTCGGCGGTGGGCTATCAGCCGACGCTGTCGACCGACATGGGCGCGCTGCAGGAGCGGATCACGTCGACCAACAAGGGGTCGATCACCTCGGTGCAGGCGATCTACGTTCCCGCCGACGATCTGACCGACCCGGCCCCGGCGACCTCGTTCGCGCATCTGGACGCGACGACGACGCTCAACCGCGCGATCTCGGAGCTCGGCATCTATCCGGCGGTCGACCCGCTCGACTCCACCTCGCGCGTGCTCGAACCGCGCGTGGTCGGGCAGGAGCATTACGACACCGCCCGCGCGGTCCAGTCGATCCTGCAGAAGTACAAGTCGCTTCAGGACATCATCGCCATCCTCGGCATGGATGAGCTGAGCGAAGAAGATAAGCTGACCGTCAGCCGCGCACGCAAGATCCAGAAATTCCTGTCGCAACCGTTTCATGTCGCGGAGGTGTTCACGGGTATCTCGGGCAAGTTCGTGGCGGTCGAGGACACGGTGCGCTCGTTCAAGGCGGTGGTGAACGGCGAATACGACCACCTGCCCGAGAGCGCGTTCTACATGGTCGGCGGCATCGATGAAGCGGTCGCCAAGGCCGAGAAGCTGGCGCAGGAGGCATGATCGACTTGGAAGTAAAGTTGCGTTAAGTCGTGGGCGTGAACATCGACACGCTCTCGATCGCACGTGACCTCCGCGCGACCGAGCTTCCGCCCGAACAGGCGGAAGCGATCGCGGCGGCGATCGGTCGGGCTGTGTCGGAGTCGAGCGCGACCAAAGCTGACCTCGATCTCGTCAGAGCCAGTCTTGAGGCCAAGATCGATCGGGGACGAGCCGAAGCGAAAGCGGACACCGAACACGTTCGGGGCAGCTTGGAAACGAAGATCGAGCAGGTCAGGACGGAGATCGAGCGGTCTCGTCACCAACTCATCTTGTGGGTAGTGAGCGCCCAAGTGGCCCTCGCCGGGATCATCATCGCTGTAATCAAGCTGTAGGACGACATGCCCCTCCACTTCGAACTCGTTACCCCCGAAAAGCTCCTCCGCTCGGAGGAGGTGCACATGGTGGTCGTCCCCGGCACGGAGGGCGACTTCGGCGTACTGGACGGCCATGCGCCGATCATGTCGACGATCCGCGACGGCGAGCTACAGGTCTATCCCACCCCCGGCGCAGCGCCCGAGATTGTCGCGATCGAGGGCGGCTTTGCGGAGGTGAGCGCGACCGGGCTGACGGTGCTCGCCGAACGCGCGGGCTGACGTCAAAGAAAGCTGTACGGGTCCACGTCCACCGCCACGCGGACCTTGCTCGGCCATGCGAGCTGCCCCAGCCAGTCGCGGATCACGTCCTGGACGTCGAGCCCGCGGCGGGCGTGGACCAGCAGGCGAAAGCGGTGCCGCCCGCGCAGCATTGCCAGCGGGGCGGGGGCAGGGCCATAGACGTGCATGCCCTCGATCGCAGGCGCGCTTCGCCCGACCAGCGTCGCGATCTCGTTGGCACAGCGCTGGTCCTCCGACGACACGACGATGGCGGCATAGCGGCCGAACGGCGGCGCGTCCGCTTCGCGCCGTGCCTCGGTCTCGGCGGCGTAGAAGCTGTCCGCCTCACCCGTAACCAGCGCCTGCATCACCCGCGCCTGGGGTGAATGCGTCTGGATGAACACATACCCCGGCTTGTCGCCGCGCCCGGCGCGGCCCGACACCTGGCGGATTTGCTGGAACGTCCGCTCCGCCGCGCGCAGATCGCCGCCTTCCAGCCCCAGATCGGCATCGACCACGCCCACCAGCGTGAGATTTGGGAAGTGGTAGCCCTTGGTGACGAGCTGCGTGCCGACGACAATGTCGATGTCGCCCGCGTCCATCCGCCCGACGAACTCCGCCGCCTTGGCGGGGGACCAGATCGTGTCGGAGGTGACGATCGCGGTGCGGGCCGCCGGGAACAGCGCCGCGACCTCATCCGCGATCCGCTCGACTCCGGGGCCGCAGGGCACCAGCGTATCTTCGCCCGCGCATTCGGGGCAGACGCGCGGGGTCGGCTGGACGTGCCCGCAATGATGGCAGGCGAGCCGGCGGACGAGGCGATGCTCGACCATCCACGCGGTGCAGTTGGGGCACTGAAACCGGTGCCCGCAGGTCCGGCACAGCGTCAGCGGCGCATAGCCGCGGCGGTTAAGGAACAGCAGCGCCTGTTCGCGCTTCTCCAGCGTTTCCGCGAGCGACTTGACCAGCCGCGGGCTGAGCCAGCGGCCACGCTCGGGTGGCTCGCGGATAAGGTCGATCGCCTCGATCGAGGGCAGCTCGGCGGCGCCGAACCGGTCGGGCAGCCGCAGCTCGGCATAGCGGCCCAGCGCGACCTGCTGGCGCGTCTCGATCGCCGGAGTCGCGGAGGCGAGGATTACCGGGCAAGCCTCGAACCGGGCGCGCATCACGGCCACGTCGCGGGCGTGATAGTGGACGCCTTCCTCCTGCTTGAAGCTGGTCTCGTGCGCCTCGTCGACCACCAGCAGCCCGAGGTCGCGATAGGGCAGGAACAGCGCCGATCGCGCGCCCACCGTCACCAGCGCCTCGCCGCTGGCGATCGCGCGCCACGCGCGACGGCGCTGGGTCGAGCGCAGCCCCGAATGCCACGCCACCGGCTCGCAGCCGAACCGCGCGCCGAACCGCTGCAGGAACGGCTCGGTGAGTGCGATTTCGGGCAGCAGCACCAGCGTTTGCCGCCCCGCCCTGATCGCGGCGGCGACCGCCTCGAAGTAGACCTCCGTCTTGCCCGACCCGGTGACCCCGTCGAGCAGCGTGGGCGCGAACGCGCGCGCGTTCACGTCGGCGGCGAGCGCGTCGGCGGCGGCCCGCTGATCGACGGACAGCGTCGGCGGCGCGTGCGACGGGTCGGGAACCGGGTAGGGGCGGTCGGTGTCGACCACCACCGCGCCCAATGCGCCCGCCTTGACCAGCCCGCGCACGACGGCTTCGGAGACGTTGGCGATCGTCGCCAGTTCGCGGATCAGGCCTTGCCGGTCGCCGATCCGCTCCAGCGCCTGCGTGCGTTGCGCGGTGAGGCGCGGGGGCGTTTGGCCGGTCGCGCGATATTCAACGATCGTCGGCGCGCCCTCCAGCGCGGAGCCCGACGCGAGCGCCATCCGCAGCACGGCGGCGGGTGGGGCCAGATAGTAATCGGCGGTCCACTCGATCAGCCGGCGCAGCGGTGCGCCCAGCGGCGGCGCGTCCGCGACGGCGAGCAAGGGGCGGAGACGATTGTCGCCGACCTCCGCGTCCGACGGCATCCGCTCCGCTTCCCACACCACGCCAGGCAGCTGGCGGGGGCCAAGCGGGGCGGTGACGATCGAGCCCGCCTCGACCCGCATCCCGTGTGGAACGCGATAATCCAGCGGACCGAGCGCGGCATTGAGCAGAAGAACGCGGGCACGAGACACAAGGGGAACATAGGCGATCGCGAGTCGCTGGCCAATGCCGAGCGGTCCCGCGCGCGGGGCTATCCCGCCAGTCGCCGACCGAGACGCGCGCGTTTGGCGGCATAAAGGTCGGTGTCGGCGCGACGGACCAATTCGCGCGCGCCGTGCAGGTCGCTTGCCGCCGCGATGCCGACGGTGCCCGTCGCCATGACGGTAACGCCGCCAGTCGATAGCGGCAGCCGCAGCGTTTCTTCCAGCCGCGCGCGGAGCCGGTCCGGCGCGGCGCACAAGTCCGGGTCGACGACGATGACCGCGAACTCGTCGCCCCCCAAACCCGCGCGGGCACGCTGCCGAGCAACCAGGGCGCGCTCAGCCCCGTCGCGCAAAGCCGGAGCACGTCGTCGCCGGCGGGATGGCCAAAGGTGTCGTTGATCAGCTTGAAGCCGTCCAGGTCGACCAGCGCGAGTACCAACGGCGTGTCGGCGTCGCGGTGTCGGGCGAGCGCCTCGTCGAGCAGCCGATCGAACGCCGCGCGGTTGGCGATGCCGGTCAATACGTCGGTGTCGGCGGCGCGACGCAGCTGAGTTTCCAGCGCGTAGCGGTCGGTCACGTCCTGCAGCACGCCGATGATCGCGACGGGGCGGCCGTCCACGCATTCCAGCTCGGCGGTCGCATGAACGCGGCGGCGCTCGCCCCTCGCGGTGTCGATGTCTTCCTCGACATCCATTGCCGCGCCGGTCTCGATCGTGCGCGCCAGCGCGGCGCTGACCCGCGCGCGGGCTTCGGGCGCGTAATGGTCGAGCGCCTGCGTCACGTTGAGCGGTCGCCGGTCGAGCGCATGGATGCGGTAAGCACCGTCCGACCACTCCAGCCGATCCGTCACGAGGTCGAAGCGCCAGGCACCGATCTGCGCGATCCGCTCCGCCTGGCGCAACGTCCGGTCGCGCTCGGACAAGGCGGCGACGTGCCGCTCGCGTTCGCGCGCGATCTCCATGGCGCGACGGGTTTCCGCGCGCGCGGCGATCAAGGCTTCGGCGATCCGCGCCAGCCGTTCCAGCGTGTCAAGTTCCGCGCCGCCAAGCCGTCGCGGCCGATGATCGACCACGCACACCGAGCCGATTGCGCGCCGCGCGCCGTCCTCATCCGCGACGTGCAGCGGAACGCCGGCGTAGAAGCGCATGCCACCGGGCGCGACGACATGCGGGTTGGCGGCGAAGCGCGGGTCCGCCGCCAAATCCTCGATGATCAGCGGAGCCGTGCCCCGAATGGTGAGATCGCACATCGCATCACCGCGGCGGACCTCCGCCGGACCGGCTCCCTCGCGCGCCTTGACCCACAACCGGTCGCGGTCGACCAGCGTCAACATGCCCGTGGGACAATCGAGCAGCCGCGCCGCGAGCGCGACCAGCATGTCGAACTCCGCCTCCGGTGCAGTGTCGAGCAGGTCGAGCGCATGCAGCGTCGCGAGCCGACGCGCCTCGTCATCAGGGCTTATCGCAAGATCCATCGCCCGCGAATGTTAGCGCGGCGGCGTTAACAACAGCTTTGCCCGCGCGCCGGGACGCGGCACAAGGTAGCACGAATTGGGGCCGCATGAACGGGGCGCGCATGATCGATGGCGAGGCGAGCGGGTGGGCGACGGCGTGGAGCGAGCACCTCGCGCGCGACCGCCGCCGTTCGGCGCATACGGTGCGCGCCTATGCCGCGACGGCGGTGCGGTTGTTGTCGTTCCTGCAGGCGCATTGGGGCGAGGCAGTCGGGCGAGAGCGGCTGCACGCTGTGAGCGCGGGGGACCTGCGCGCGTTTCTCGCGCATCGCCGGGGGGAGGGGTTGGGTAACGCGTCCGCCGCGCGCGAGCTGTCGGCGGTGCGCGGCTTTCTCGCCTGGGCGGGGGCGGACGCGCCGCGCCTGCGGGGGCCGCGCGTCAAGGCCGGGGTGCCGCGCCCGGTGTCGCCCGATGAGGCGGTCGCGCTCGCCGCCGAGGTGGCGGAGGACGCCGCCGAACCGTGGATCGGTGCGCGTGACTGGGCGGTGTTGATGCTGTTGTACTGCGCGGGCTTGCGGATCGGCGAGGCGCTGGCGTTGACCGGCGCGGTGCTGCCGCTGGGCGCGACGCTGATCGTGACGGGCAAGCGCGACAAGCAGCGCGTGGTGCCGCTGCTCCCGCAAGTGCGCGCAGCGGTGGAGGCCTATGCGGCGCAGCTACCGTGGCCGGTTCCGCGCGACGCGGCGCTGTTCCGCGGCGCGAAGGGCGGTCCGTTATCGCCCGCCGTGATCAGGCGGTCGGTACGCGGCGCGCGGGGGCGGCTTGGCCTCGGCGCGCGGACCACGCCGCACGCGCTCCGCCACAGCTTCGCGACGCATCTGCTGGGGCGCGGCGCGGACCTGCGCCAGCTGCAGGAGTTGCTGGGCCATGCGAGCCTCAGCTCGACGCAGGTGTACACGGCCGTGGACGCGGCGCATCTGCTGGACGTGTACCGAAACGCGCACCCGCGGGCTTGACTAAAGTACGGTATTGCCATACCAAACACGAGTGATAAGCGGGCCGACGCACACCATCGTGGAAACGGTGACGTACAGCGCGCAACTCGATCGGTTGGGCGTATCCACAGCCGAGCGAGCAGCGATCAACGATCAGTACGCGACGTGGCCCGATCATGGCGCGGTGATCAGGGGAACCGGCGGCTTACGCAAAGGCCGGATTGCGAAAGAGGCGACGGGAAAGAGCGGCGGTTACAGAGTATTCAGCTTCTACGCCGACCGTTGCCATCCGGTGTTCCTGTTGTGGATCATCGAAAAGACCAGAGAGAGTACGCTTACTGACGCGCAGAAACAAACATTCAAGAAGCTCACGTCCTTACTGAAAGCGGAGTGCAGATGATGGATGACAAGGACTTCACCGGCATTGTCGCCGGGCTGAACGATGCGATCGCCTTTGCGGCTGGGGACGCCGCGCGTGGTCGCGTGGTCGCGCCCCCGGATGTGAAGGCGATCCGTCATCGCGCCAGATTGACGCAAGGACAGTTCGCGGCGACCTACAAACTGCCATTGGGTACAGTTCGCGACTGGGAGCAGGGTCGGCGTCAGCCCGAGACGGGGTCGCGCCTGTACCTGCGGATGATCGAAGCCGACCCGGAAGGCGTCCAGGACATCATCGCCAAGGTCGCTTCCTGACCCGCCCTACGTCGACGGATCACCCCCGCGCCGCCACCTTCGCCTCGATCGCGTCCCAGATCAGCCCCGCGACGTCCGTCCCGTCGAACCGCTCGATCGCGACGATGCCGGTCGGGCTGGTGACGTTGATCTCGGTCAGCCACTTGCCGCCGATCACGTCGATGCCGACGAACAACAGCCCGCGCCGCTTCAGCTCCGGGCCGAGCGCGGCGCAAATCTCGCGTTCGGTCTGCGTCAGCTCGGTCTTTTCCGCCGAGCCGCCGACCGCGAGATTGCTCCTGATCTCGCCCTCGCCGGGTAGCCGATTGATCGCGCCCGCGACCGCGCCGTCGACCAGCACGATGCGCTTGTCACCCTTGGCGACGTCGGGGAGGAACGCCTGGATCATGTGCGGCTCGCGCCAGGTCTGGTTGAACACCTCGATCAGCGCGGACAAATTGGCCCCGTCCGCGCCGACCTTGAAGATCGCCTTGCCGCCGTTGCCGTGCAGCGGCTTGACGACGATCTCGTCATGTTTCGCCAGGAACGCGCGCGCCTCGTCGAGGCTGCGCGTCACCAGCGTCGGTGGCATGAAACGCGCATAGTCGAGCACAAACATTTTCTCGGGCGCGTTGCGGACGCTGGCGGGGTCGTTCACCACCAACGTCCGGTGCGCGATGCGCTCGAGCAGGTGCGTCGCGGTGATATAGCCGAGGTCGAACGGCGGGTCCTGCCGCATCAACACCACATCCGCCTGCTGACCGAGGTCGAGGCTGACCGGCTCGCCGAAGGTGAAATGGTCGCCCTCGACCCGGCGCACGGTGACGGGGTGCGCCGCTGCCCACAGCCGGTCGCCCGACCAGTTGAGGGCGTCGGCGGTGTAGTGGAACAGCCGGTGCCCACGCGCCTGCGCGGACAGCATCAGCGCGAAGGTGGAGTCGCCCGCGATGTTGAGGCCGGCGAGCGGGTCCATCTGGACGGCGACGATCAGGGACATGACAGGTCCTGCTGTAGGAGGGTAAGTTGAGGAAGTTGAGGCTCGATCACTAAACTTTCGCGATCGCGGGAGGTCGCGCCATCGGACGGGTAGAGAAGCTGTGCTGCAGTTTGCTGTGGCATCGGCGTTCGTATGCCAGACCGCGCGCGTGTAGGACAGAGAGTGCTAGCCCAAGCGTTGTTGTTCAGCCGATCCAGGCGTTCTCGATCTGCCTCGGCAGGCAACCCGGTGCGAGCAGGATCACGTCGACGCGGATGTCGTCGCCGGCTTGCGCGAACCGGTCCATCAGCAGCTCGGCGGCGGCGGCGACGCGCGCGAGGCGGTGTTCGTCGATCGCGTGGTCGAGTTCGGCTGCGGTGGCGCGCACCTTGACCTCCACGAATGCGACCAGGCGATCGCGCCGCGCCACTAGGTCGACCTCGCCCGCCGCCGTCCGGACCCGGCGCGCGAGGATCGTCCACCCGCGCCGTTCCAACCACGCGGCTGCATAGTCCTCCCCGCGCCGCCCGACAGCGTCGGCCGCTTGGCGCTGGACGGCGCTGCGCGTCATCCCTTGATCGCCAACGCCCGCGCGTACAGCGCCCGGCGGTCCAGCCCCAGCCGCTTCGCTACCTCGCCCGCCGCCTTGGAAGCGGGCAGGCGGGTCAGCGCCTCTGCCAGCGCCGCGTCGGCATCGTCGAGCGATGCGGGTGCGGGTTCGCCGGGCGGGGCGACGACGATCACGATCTCGCCTTTCGGTGGCGCGTCCTCGTAGCGCGCGGCGAGCGTGGACAGCGTGCCGGGCACCGCCTCCTCGAACCGCTTGGTGATCTCGCGCGCCACCGCCGCCTCGCGGTCGCCCAGCCCGGCGGCGAGCGCGGACAGGCACGCCGACAGACGCGGCCCCGACTCGTACAGCACCAGCGTCGCGCGGACCGATGCGATCTCCGCGATCGCGATCTCGCGCGCATGCGCTTTTGACGGAAGGAAGCCGAGGAACAGGAACCGATCGGTCGGTAATCCCGCCAACGTCAGCGCCGCCACCGCGGCGCACGGGCCGGGGATCGTCACGACCGTGTGTCCAGCTTCCCGCGCCGCGCGGACCAGCTTGAAGCCGGGGTCTGAGATCAGCGGCGTCCCCGCGTCCGACACCAGCGCGATCGCTTCGGTGCCCAGCCGCGCGACCAGCCCCGGGCGGACCGCGTCGGCGTTATGGTCGTGATACGGCGTCATCGCGCGCTTCACGCCGAGGTGCCGGAGCAGCCCGGCGGTGACCCGGCTGTCCTCCACCGCGAGCAGGTTCGCGCGCGCGAGCACGTCGGCGGCGCGCGGCGACAGATCGCCGAGATTGCCGATCGGGGTGGCGACGATGTAGAGGCCAGGCGAGAGAGGATCCACGATGGACGACATGGCAGAAGCGGCGATGCCCGCGCAACGGCGACGCGCGCGTGGCTGGGCGGCGGTGATGGCGGCGCTGCTCGCGACGGCATGCAACACGGTGGTGCCGCGCGTGCCGATCGAAGCGCCGCCGCCACGCCCGGAGGCTGCACCGCCGCCCGTCCGCCCGACGACGGGGGTGGACGAGGCGCTGCTCCAGGACAGCGCCCGCGACCGGGTGGCGCTGCTCGTGCCGCTGACCGGCCCCAACGCGGGTGTGGGACAAAGCATCGCCAACGCCACCCAGCTCGCACTGCTCGACACCAGCAGCGAAAAGGTGCGGATCACCACCTACGATACCGGGCAGGGCGCGGCGGCGGCCGCCAGCCGCGCGCTGGCGGACGGCGCGCAGTTGATCCTGGGGCCGTTGCTCGCCGATGATGTGCGCCGGGTGGTGCCGGTCGCGCGCGCGGGCGGGGTGCCGGTGGTGAGCTTCTCCAACGACGCAAGCGTGGCAGGGCCGGGGTCATACCTGCTCGGCTATTCGCCCGTGCAGTCCGTCGCGCGCGTAGTCGGCTATGCCCATGCGCATGGCGCGAGCGCGTTCGGGGGGCTGATGCCGATCGGCCGTTATGGTCAGCCGGTCTCGACCGCGTTCCTCCACGCGGTCGAAGAGGCGGGCGGCAAGGTGGTCGCGCTGGAGACGTTCGACCGCGCCAACGGCGGCGTCGCGGCGGCGGCGACCAAGCTCAACCGCGCGGCCCCGTTTGACGCGGTACTGGTCGCCGACAGCGGCGCGACAGCGGCGGCGGCGGCGGTGCCCGTCAAGCGGGCGAGCCCGTCCGTGCACCTGCTCGGGACCGAGCTGTGGAACTCGGAACCCGGCGTCGTCGCCCGGCCCGCGCTGCAGGGCGCGTGGTTCGCCAGCGTGTCCAACGCGCTCTATCGCCAATACGCGGCCAAGTACCGCGCGCGTTTCGCGAGTTCGCCGTACCGGTTGTCGAGCCTGGGCTATGATGCGGTGCTGTTGACGGTGCGGATCGCGCGCGACTGGCCGGTAGGGTCACGCTTTCCAGAGGCGCGGCTGCGCGACCGGGGCGGCTTTTCCGGTATCGACGGCGCGTTCCGTTTCGGCCGCGACGGCATTGCCGAGCGCGCGCTGGAAGTGCAGGAGGTCAGGGGCGGCACCGGCGTGCTGGTCAGCCCCGCGCCGGCGGGGTTCGACGGACGCTAAGCCCAGGCCGCGACCGGCTGCGTCAGGACCAGGTCGGCGAGGATCGCGTCCAGCAACAATGCGCCCGCCTCCGTCACGCGCAGTCGATCGCCCGGCTGCTCCACCAGTCCATGCGCCGCCAGCCGGTCTACCGCGCGCGCGTCGATCATCGTCGCGCCTCCGGCCAGCGCCGTTATCCGCGTCGGGTCGACGCCCTCGGTCAGGCGCAGCCCCATCAGCAACGCCTCAGTCGCCTGCGTGACCGGGTCGAGCGGTTCTTCGCGCTCCACTCCGTGCCCGTTGCGATCGACCGCTGTGAGCCAGTTTTCCGGCTTGCGGCGACGCTGGGTGGCGAGGCCGCCCCGCCGCCCGTGCGCGCCGGGGCCGATACCCGCATAGGTCCCGTACCGCCAATAGGTCAGGTTGTGCCGGCTTTCCGCCCCCGGTCGGGCGTGATTGCTCGTCTCATAAGCGGGCAGGCCGGCGGCGGCGGTGATCGCGCGCGTCGCCTCGAACAGGTCGGCGGCGGCGTCGCTGTCGGGCAGCGTCAGCCGCCCCGCCGCCGCCTCGGTGGCGAAGCGCGTGCCCGGCTCGACGGTGAGTTGGTATAACGACAGGTGCTCGGTCCCGAACGCCAGCGCGCGCGCGAGTTCCGCTTCCCATGCGGGGAGCGACTGGTCCGGGCGGGCGGTGATCAGGTCGAACGACACGCGCGCGAACGCGGCTTGCGCGGTGTCCAGTGCCGCCAGCCCCTCCGCCACGTCATGCGCGCGGCCCAGAAAGCGCAAAGCCGCGTCGTCGAGCGCCTGCAATCCCAGCGACACCCGGTTCACCCCCGCCGCCGCAAGATCGGCGAACCGCGCCGCCTCCACCGACGACGGGTTGGCCTCCAGCGTGATCTCCAGCTCGGGCGCGACCCGCCAGTGCCCCACCGCCGCATCGAGCAGCGCCGCCACCGTCGCGGGCGGCATCAGCGACGGCGTGCCTCCGCCGAAGAACACCGAAGTGAGGCGGTGATCCGGCAACAGCGTCGCTTCATGCGCGAGGTCGGCGAGTAACGCCTCGCGCCACCGCGCCTGATCGACGCCCGCGCGGACATGGCTGTTGAAGTCGCAATACGGGCATTTCGACACGCAGAACGGCCAGTGAATGTAGAGCGCGAGAGTGGCTTGGCCGTCCGTCAACATTGTATTACACTGTATTAGAACTGAACGGAGTTGTCGATGTCGGGGTCACGGGAAGGGCTGGCGAGCGTAAGCCTGGGCCGCACGAAAGAGATCGGATTGAGGTTCGTCGCCGAGGGCCGCTTCGAGAATTTGTCCGAAGCGTGCCGCGCGGGGTTGCGCCGGCTGGAGGAGGACGCCCGCGTTGTCGATCGCTTGGTCGCACTGGGTGAAGAAGGCATGGCGAGTAGCATAGATGAGACGTTCGACATCGATGCGTTCGTGGAGGAAATGCGGGCGGCGGCGTGAGGCTGGCTTGGTTTGTCCTCGCCGTAGCGGAGATGCGGGAACTTCGTCGTTACTCGATCGAGCAATGGGGTAGAGCGGTGGCGACCCGCTATATGTCGGATGTGCGCGCGGCGGCGAAACTGGTCGCGGCGCGACCGGGTCGGGCGAGACCGGTGCGAGGGATCCTCCGACTCGTCCGCGTGCGGTCGCACTACCTTATCGTTCACGTCGACGAACAAGCCGATCAACTGACGATAGCTCGCGTGTTGCACACCGCGATGGACCTCGAGCGGCACTTGCCTCCGACTTGACGCGGTTTGAAACCGCCTCGAAAATTATCGATTGCGGCGCTGCGGGTTGAGAAACAAAAACGCGAAGCCGCCGGTGAGGCCAGCAGGTAACGTCCAGCCGACGTATCGGATCACCGCCTGCGCGAACTCCATGCGTTCCGGATCACCCTCGGATGCTGTGGGCGTCATCAACACGGCACCGACCACCGTCGCAAAGAAGGCCGTCAGAACAGCTACGCCGACATATAGAACGCCCTTGAACATCAACGATAACCCGTCTCGCTGATCAGCAAGATACATCGCAAAAGTACACGGGAAATAGGCGACCGGGGCTATGGCGACAAAAGCTACTGCCCACATCACGCAATAAAGCGAAAATGCTTGCAACGAGAACGCTGGACAAAATGGTAGAGTAAGCGCGAGTGCTGCGAACGCGCACGATAACAGATATGCTCTACCCCCGGTCATAGCACCGCCGCCACCAGCTTGGCGAACGCGTCCGCGCGGTGGCTCCGCGCGTGCTTTTCCGCCGGGTCCAGTTCGGCGAACGTGCGGGTCTCACCGAGCGGCACGAACACCGGATCATAGCCCAACCCCACCGTGCCGCGCGGCGGCCAGGTGAGCGTGCCCTCGGCGCGGCCTTCGAAACTCTCGACATGGCCGTCGGGCCAAGCCAGTGACAGCACGCACACGAAATGCGCGGCGCGGCTCGCGTCGGCGCCCTTCGCCGCAAGCGCATCCTCGACCTTGCGCATCGCCAGCGGCCAGTCGCGGCCGGCCGGGGTCTCCGCCCAGTTCGCGGTATAGATCCCGGGGTCACCGCCCAGCGCCTCGACGCAGAGGCCGCTGTCATCGGCGAGCGCGGGCAGGCCGGACAGGTCGGCGGCGAGCCGCGCCTTTATTTCGGCGTTGGCGACGAAGGTTGTGCCCGTCTCCTCCGGCTCGGGCAGGTCCAGATCCTTGGCTGACACCGGGTCGATGCCGAGCGGGCCGAGCAGCGCGGCGATCTCGCGCACCTTGCCCGCGTTGTGGCTGGCGATGACGAGCTTGCCGGGGCGGAGTTTGCGGATCGCCTGGGGCGCGACTTCCGTCATCGGACCGCGCGTTCCTGCGCGGCGAAGATGTCCGCGCAACCGATGCGGGCGAGGCGGAGCAGCCGCAACAGCGCCTCCTCGTCATAAGGCGCGCCCTCCGCGGTCGCCTGCGCCTCGGCGATATGGCCGTTTTCGAGCAACACGAAATTGGCGTCCGCGTCGGCGGCGGAGTCTTCGGGATAGTCCAGGTCGAGCACCGGCGTGCCCCGATAGATGCCGCACGACACCGCCGCGACCTTCTGCGCGAGCGGATCGGCGGACAGCTTGCCCGCTGCCATCAGCGTATTGACCGCCAGCCGCAGCGCCACCCAGGCGCCGCTGATCGACGCGGTGCGCGTGCCGCCATCCGCCTGGATGACGTCGCAATCGAGCGTGATCTGCCGCTCGCCCAATGCCTTCATGTCGGTGATCGAGCGCAAGGAACGTCCGATTAGCCGTTGTATCTCTTGCGTTCTCCCCGACTGTTTGCCCTTCGCGGCCTCGCGCGACCCGCGTGTGTGTGTGGCGCGGGGGAGCATGCCGTATTCCGCCGTAACCCAGCCTTCGCCCTTGCCGCGCAGGAAGGGCGGCACCCGCTCCTCGACGCTGGCGGTAACGAGCACTTTCGTATCGCCGAACGCGACCAATACCGACCCTTCGGCATGGCGGGTGAAATGCGGCTCGATGCTGATCGGGCGCATCTGATCGGGGGCGCGGCCGGAAGGGCGCATAGAATCTCCTTGAGTGGCGCTGCGCGGGTAGCTCAGCGCGCGGCTGCTCGCAAAGGTTTGCGACAATTTCGCCCGGAACGACCGCCGCGAGCGCACGTTATTTATCGCGTCCCGAAAAGGACCTGTGCGTAAACGGACACCAACATGAAAAAAATCATCACACTCGCGCTCGCCACTGGTGTGGCACTTACCGCCGTCACGCCCGCGATGGCCCGAGAAGGGTGCGGCCCCGGTGGACACCGCGGACCCTATGGCCATTGTCGTCCCAATCGCGGGCCGGTCATCGTCGAACGGGGTGGACCCGCATTGGTCGTCGGCAATTTCTATAACGGTCGCGGCTATTGGGACGGCCGCCGCTATTACCAGCATCGCGAGCGGTTCCACAACGGCTGGCGTTATCGCTGAAGCGCCGCTTTCGTCGACATGGCGGGACCGGTAGGGTCTCGCCATGACCTCCGCTCCGCCGATCAGCGACCTGTCCGACCGCGCGCGCGACATTTTTCGGCGTGTGGTCGATGGTTATCTAGCCAATGGACAGCCGGTCGGGTCGCGGACGCTGGCGCAAGCGGGCCTGGATCTTTCGCCCGCGTCGATACGCTCCGTTATGGGCGAGTTGGAAGCACTTGGCCTGCTCGCCGCGCCGCACACCAGTGCTGGGCGGATGCCGACGGAGCGGGGCTTGCGATTGTTCGTCGACGGCATGATGCAGGCGCTCGAGCCGAGCGCGGAGGAACAGGCGGCGATCGCCCCGCGCGCCGGTCGCGGCGGGCCGGTGGAGGACGCGATCGCGGCGACCACGGCGGCGCTGTCAGGCTTGTCCGCCTGCGCGGGGCTGGTGATGGTGCCCAAGCGTGAACTGCGCCTGCGCTCGATCGCGTTCGTGCCGCTGTCGGGTGGGCAGGCGTTGGCGGTATTGGTCAGCGAGGACGGCGCGGTCGAGAACCGGGTAGTGGAACTTCCCGTGGGGCTATCCCCGTCGACGCTGGTCGAGGCGGGTAACTACATGACCGCGACGCTGGGCGGGCTGACGCTCGCCGAAGCGCGCGCGCGAACGGCGCAGGAGATCGCCGACGGCCGTGTCGCCATCGATGGGGCGGCGCGCGCGCTGGTCGAAGCGGGGCTGGCGGTGTGGAGCGAGGACGGCGAACGTCGCCCGGTGCTGATCGTGCGTGGGCAGGGGCGGTTGCTCGATACCGCCGCGCTTGCCGACCTTGAGCGGGTGCGCGACCTGCTCGACGATCTTGAGGGCAAGCAGGACGTCGCGCGGCTGCTCGACTCGGCCCGCGCGGGCGACGCCACGCGTATCTTCATCGGTTCGGAGAACAAATTGTTCGCGCTGTCGGGTTCGTCGGTGATCGCCAAGCCGTTCCGGGGTGCGGACGGGCAGGTGGTGGGGGTGGTGGCGGTGATCGGCCCGACGCGGTTGAACTATGCGCGCGTCGTGCCAATGGTGGATTTCACCGCCGCAACGCTCGCCCGCCTCATGGGTTGAACGCGCGAACCACCAAGGGGAACCCCATGATCGACCAAGAGGCCGACGACCTGCGCACCGAAACCGCCCACGCCTCGCCCGAGCTGGCGGAGCACGACCGCGCCGCCGAGCTGGAAGCGCAACTTGCCGAGGCCAAGGCAGCGACGATGTACGCGCAGGCGGAAATCCAGAACGTCCGCCGCCGCGCCGAAAAGGAGGCAGCCGACGGGCGCGCCTATGCCGTTACCGGTTTCGCGCGCGACCTTCTGTCCGTGAGCGACAATCTGGAGCGCGCGCTCGCCTCCATTCCCGCCGAATTGCGCGACGAGGAGCGGTTCAAGGGGCTGGTCGTGGGACTGGAGGCGACCGGTCGCGAACTCGCGGGCGTGTTCGCGCGCCAGGGCATCTCCCGGATCGACAGCATGGGCCAGCCGCTCGACCCCAACAAGCACCAGGCAATGATGGAGCTGCCCAGCGACAACGCCCCGGGCACCATCGTCCAGGAAATGCAGGCTGGCTACATGATCAAGAACCGGCTGCTTCGCCCCGCGATGGTTGGGGTGGCAAAGCAAGGGGACTGAGCCGGTGCGTGCATCTAACATCCACAATGCTCGCGAAAGGTTCGAAAAACAATGGTCGCGCGCGCTTCGCAACCGCACCCGTCGCGGTTCTGGAGACGGGCCAACGCTAGAAGAAGGCGGCGTTGCCGTCGAACCCGATCGACCGAACGGATTGACAGGTGGTGCCGCCGCGGCGCTGGAGTTTAACGGGTAGGTCCGGCAAGGTGGGGGCATGACTCCCAACCTCACCACCGACCGCCCGACCTTCGTCACCCATCTCGAGTGTTCGCTGACCGGCGAAATCTACGCGGCGGACGAATTGCATGGCTTGTCGCGTGCGGGAAGGCCGCTGCTGGTGCGCTATGACTTGGCGGCTGCGGGGCGGGCGCTGCCTCGCGAGACACTGGAGCGGCGCGCGACCGACTTGTGGCGATGGCGCGAACTGTTGCCGGTGCGGCGGACCGACAACATCGTCAGCCTGGGCGAAATCGAGACGCCGCTGATCCCACTCCACGCGTCCACCGGCGGCGGCAACGTCCTGGTCAAGGACGAGGGGCGGCTGCCGACCGGATCGTTCAAGGCGCGCGGGCTGGTGATGGCGGTGGCGATGGCCAAGGAGCTGGGCGTCACGCGCATCGCGATGCCCACCAACGGCAATGCGGGCGCGGCGCTGGCGGCGTATTGCAGCCGGGTCGGCATCGAGACGATCGTGTTTTGCCCCGCCGACACGCCCGAGATCAACGTCCGCGAGATCGCGATGCAGGGCGCGCGGGTGTGGCGGGTCAACGGGTTGATCGACGAATGCGGCGCGATCGTCGGCCGAGGCGCGGCGGAGGGTCGCTGGTTCGACTTCTCGACGCTCAAGGAGCCGTACCGGATCGAGGGCAAGAAGACGATGGGGCTGGAGCTTGCCGCCCAGCTCGGGTGGAAATTGCCGGACGCGATCTTCTATCCGACCGGCGGCGGCACCGGGCTGATCGGGATGTGGAAGGCGTTCGACGAACTGGAGGCGCTCGGCTGGATAGGCCCGGAGCGCCCGCGCATGTACGCGGTGCAGGCGGCGGGCTGCGCGCCGATCGTCCGCGCGTGGGAGGCCGGCGTCGAGCACGCCGAGCGCTGGGAGGACGCGCACACGATCGCGGCGGGCATCCGCGTCCCCAAGGCGGTGGGCGACTTCCTGATCCTGCGCGCGGTGCGGGCGAGTGGGGGCAAGGCGCTGGCGGTCGGCGACCCCGCGATCATGCGCGCGGTCGACGAGTGCGCGCGCGGGGACGGCCTGCTGCTCTGCCCCGAAGGCGGCGCGACGCTGGCGGCGTATCGCGAGGCGCTGCGCACCGGCGAGGTGGACGGGGAGGAGCTGGTGGTGCTGTTCAATTGCGCAACCGGACTGAAATACCCGATGCCGCCGGCGGAACGGCGGTTGGACAAGGATGGGGTGATCGATTTATCCGCGTTTTGAGTGGTGTCGATGGCGGTCCCTTTTATGACTTGCTGATGGCTTACCGCTATGTGCTTGACCTCTTGGCTTGGAGTGCGGCAAAAAAGGAATAACTGCACGATAGTCGTCTGGGGAGCCTTCTCCGTTGGTCAGCCTTGCTTGTCTGGATAGGCGAAATAATCCTCGACTATGGCAGCTTGCTGTTCGATGTTGAACGTCGAAAAGCTAGGTTGTTCTTTCAGTGAACCATAATGGTAATTGCGAGAGAATGGCGCTAGCGCCTTCACCCAGACACCGTGTTGGTACTGCCATACATGCGTCAGCTCGTGAATAATCCAGCCTGCGTCCGCAGTCGTCTGCGAAAAGTCCTTTTTGTAAACCTCGGTTGGAAAGAAGATTTCACCATTAGGCGTCATGGCGGTGTCGCTTGGTTGGAAGAAGATATAACGAGCCCCGTGTACGCGTACCTTGTCGTACTGAATTGTTCCGCCGAAGATTTGTGTTGCAAGCAAGACCTCACCTTGCGTTAGATTTCGTGTCGGGCCACCGGTCCCTAACATTATTTCGCTCCGGTCTTGTAACGCGATGCCCATGCAAGATTCAGCGCGGCATGGATGAAAAGTGCGACGGCGACGATACCGACCGGAGCGGCGTAGGTCTGCCAAAGGGTGAGAGGCGGCAAGTCAGAGCGGCGATCGCCGGCAATCGCGCCGTAGAAGCAGAAAAACACCAGCATCCAGAAGCCCAAGCTAAGAATCGCTCTTCCGAGCGCGAGAGCCAGCCGTCCAATACCAGTTTGCGTCATGTCTAACCCTACCACCTTATAACGAATGAGCCTGCGCGTCCTGTTCCGAGCGAAACGCATTACAAGTTTAGACTCACCCCGGCACCGGCGCTCCCGCGTCCAGCACATTTGCGTCCTGCAGTATCCGCTCGCCGTCGCCGAAGGTGAAGGTGAGCGTCAGCTTTGTGCCCGGCTTCACCGTCGGGCTGAGGTCGTACAGCATGACATGCCGCCCGCCGGGCCTGAACGCGACCGTGTTCGTTGCCGGGATGGGCACGGCGGCGACCGGCTTCATCGCCGTCGCCATGCTCTCGTGCAGCTCGCTGCGGATCGCGACGTCGCTGCTGACCGCGATCAGCGTCGCGTCCGTCTTGCCGCCGTGGACGGTGAAATACGCCGCCGCCGGCTGACTGCGGACGGCGGGCAATCTGATCCACGCACCATCGACGGAGCGCTCCTTCGGCTTCGAACAGCCCGCCAGCGCCAATATCGCGCCGAACAGCACCACGGCCAATCGCATGTTCACCCTCCGCGTGTCCCGTACATTCCTATGCGCGCCATAATCTTGCGGCAAGCCGAGGCCCGCCTATATCGCGACGGTAACCTGAGTTTCGTTGCCGTAACGGGATGAAGCTCGTTCCTGTTCAATTCGTGAGGGGCCTTTTAGACTCATGGCTAAAGTAATCGGCATCGACCTTGGCACCACCAACAGCTGCGTGGCGGTGATGGAGGGTGGCAAGCCCAAGGTGATCGAGAACGTGGAAGGCGCGCGCACTACGCCGTCGATCGTCGCCTTTGCGAAAGATGGCGAGCGGCTGGTCGGCCAGCCCGCCAAGCGTCAGGCCGTCACCAACGGCGACAACACCATCTTCGCGGTCAAGCGGCTGATCGGTCGCCGCTTCGACGACCCCGTGACCAAGAAGGATACCGAGCTGGTCCCCTACGCAATCGCGCGCGGGCCGAACGGCGACGCATGGGTCAAGGCGGGCGGCAAGGAATATTCGCCCTCGCAGATCAGCGCCTTCACCTTGCAGAAGATGAAGGAGACCGCCGAGTCCTATCTGGGCGAGACGGTTACGCAGGCGGTGATCACCGTGCCCGCCTATTTCAACGACGCCCAGCGGCAGGCAACCAAGGACGCCGGCCAGATCGCTGGCCTGGAAGTGCTGCGCATCATCAACGAGCCGACCGCGGCCGCGCTCGCTTATGGGCTGGAGAAGCAAGACGGCAAGACGATCGCGGTCTATGACTTGGGCGGCGGCACCTTCGACATCTCCGTGCTCGAGATCGGCGACGGCGTGTTCGAGGTAAAGGCGACCAACGGCGACACGTTCCTGGGCGGCGAGGATTTCGACTCCAAGATCGTCCAATATCTCGCCGACGGGTTCAAGAAGGATGAGGGCATCGACCTCACCAAGGACAAGCTCGCGCTGCAGCGGCTGAAGGAAGCCGCCGAAAAGGCGAAGATCGAGCTGTCGTCGGCGGCGTCCACCGAAGTCAATCTGCCCTTCATCACCGCCGACCAGAACGGGCCCAAGCATCTGGTGCGCCAGATCACGCGCTCGGACCTGGAGAAACTGGTTGAGGAGCTTATCAATCGCACGCTGGAGCCGTGCCGCAAGGCGCTGGCCGATGCCGGGATCAAGGCGGGCGACGTTGCCGAGGTGGTGCTGGTGGGTGGTATGACCCGCATGCCGCGCGTGCGGGAGGTGGTGAAGAGTTTCTTCGGCAAGGAGCCGCACACCGGCGTCAACCCGGACGAGGTCGTGGCGATGGGCGCGGCAATCCAGGCGGGCGTGTTGCAGGGCGACGTAAAGGATGTGCTGCTGCTCGACGTGACGCCGCTGTCGCTCGGCATCGAGACGCTGGGCGGCGTGTTCACGCGGATGATCGACCGCAATACGACCATTCCGACCAAGAAGGCGCAGACCTATTCGACCGCCGATGACAACCAGGGTGCGGTGACAATCCGCGTGTTCCAGGGCGAGCGCGAGATGGCGGCGGACAACAAGCTGCTCGGCCAGTTCGATCTGGTCGGCATCCCCCCTGCGCCACGCGGCGTGCCGCAGATCGAGGTGACGTTCGACATCGACGCCAACGGTCTCGTCAACGTGTCCGCCAAGGACAAGGGCACGGGCAAGGAGCAGCAGATCCGCATCCAGGCCTCGGGTGGTCTCAGCGACAACGACATCGAGCAGATGGTCCGCGACGCGGCGACGTTCGCCGACGAGGACAAGAAGCGGCGCACCGGCGCGGAGGCGAAGAACAACGCCGAGTCGCTGATCCACAGCACCGAGCGCCAGCTCGCGGACAATAGCGACAAGGTCGACGTAGCCCTCAAGTCCGAGATCGAGATGGCGGTCGCGGAAGCCAAGTCGGCGGTGGACAGCGGCGATCCGGACCGCATGACCGAAAAGTCACAGGCGCTCGCGCAAGTGGCGATGAAGCTGGGTCAGGCAATCTATGAGAAGCAGGCGCAGGCCGAAGCGTCGCCGACCGGCGGTGCCGCGCAGGGCGGCGAGGCCGGTCATGGCGAGGACGTGGTCGACGCCGAGTTCTCCGAAGTCGACGAGAAGTAAGTGTATGCCCTCTCCCTTAGGGGAGAGGGAGGGAGCCGACGAAGTCGGCGGAAGGGAGAGGGGAGTTCGGAGATGATTGCATTCCGCATGTCCCCTCTCCCCGGCCCTCTCTCGTGAACGGGAGAGGGAGAGGACGCCATGAGCACCCAGATCGACTATTACGAGTTGCTCGAATGCGAGCGCACCGCCGACGATGCGATGCTAAAGACGTCGTATCGTCGGCTGGCGATGAAGTTTCATCCGGACCGTAACGCCGGGGCGAAGGACGCCGAAGCTCAGTTCAAGGCCGTCAGCGAGGCCTATGAGGTCCTGAAGGATCCGCAAAAGCGCGCCGCCTACGATCGCTATGGCCATGCCGCGTTTCAAGGCAATGGCGGCGCGGGCGCGCAGGACTTTGGCGGCTTTTCGGATATTTTCGAGTCGGTGTTCGGCGAGTTCATGGGCGGGCAACGCGGCGGCGGCGGTGCCGGTGGCCGTCAGCAGCGCCGCGGCGCCGACCTGCGCTACGATCTCGAGATCACGCTGGAGAACGCCTATCACGGCAGCTCCACCGAAATAACGGTGGACGTGTCCGCCGCATGCGACACTTGTCATGGCTCCGGTGCCCGGCCCGGCACGGCGGCGAAGACCTGCAAGACCTGCGCCGGGCATGGCAAGGTGCGCGCGCAACAAGGTTTTTTCGTCGTCGAACGTGCCTGTCCGGTCTGCCACGGCTCGGGCGAGGTGATCGCCGATCCATGCCCCGATTGTCGCGGGGACGGGCGGGTCGAGAAGACCAAGACGCTGAGCGTCAACGTGCCGCCCGGTGTCGATGAGGGCACGCGCATCCGCCTGGCGGGCGAGGGCGAAGCGGGCGCGCGCGCCGCACCGCCGGGCGACCTTTACATCTTTCTCCACGTCAAACGCCACGCGCTGTTCGAGCGCGAGGGAACGACGCTGTTCGCGCGCGCGCCGGTCAGCTTCACCACCGCCGCGCTCGGTGGGTCACTCGCGATCCCCGGGCTCGACGGGCGCACGCACGACATCCGGCTGCCCGCCGGTATCCAGTCGGGCAAACAACTACGTCAGCGCGGCGCGGGTATGCCCGTGCTGCAAGGGCGCGGCACCGGTGATCTGGTAATCCAAGTGGAAGTCGAAACGCCGACCAAGCTGTCGACCCGGCAACGCGAGCTGCTGGAAATGTTCCGCGAAACGGAGACGGGCGACGAAAGCCCGCAGAGCCACGGCTTTTTTGCCAAGCTGAAGGGCGTATTCGCGGGGGAGTAGCCGCCCTGACCCGCCCCCTCGCGAGAGAGGGCGGATGCGCTGGGCTTAAAAGGCGATGATCGCCTCGACCGCCAGCAAGATCGTCGCGACGGCGAACAAGCCGCCCGTCAGCGTTTCGAAGTTGCGCATTTCGGTCTCCGTGCCGGCCTATGCCGACACACACAAGATGGGCTTTGTTGCACCGGCGCGCAACATTGTTGCTTGCGTTCGCAGTTGCAGCATTCGCAGCTGTGTGGCCGGATTGCGACACGCCGTCGCGGTTGCGCCACAGGCGGTACGATTGCGTTTACCATGAAAGGCGGCCGCGAAACTCCCGGCGGACAGGGTCCGGCTTAACCGAATACTCGCTCGAATACCGTGTCGACATGCTTGAAATGGTAGCCCAAATCGAACTCGGCCTCGATCTGCTCCGCCGTCAGCGCGGCCGCGACGTCCGGGTCCGCCTTGAGCAGCTCAGTCAGGCTCAGCGCGCCGTCGCTTTCCCACACGCGCATCGCGTTGCGCTGGACCAGCCGGTAGGCGTCCTCGCGGTTCACCCCCGCTTGCGTCAACGCGAGCAACACCCGCTGCGAATGGACCAGCCCACCCATCCGATCGAGGTTGCGCTGCATCCGCTCGGAATAGACGAGCAGTTTGTCGATCACCCCCGTTAGCCGCGCGAGCGCGAAGTCGAGCGTGATGGTCGCGTCGGGGGCGATGTACCGCTCCACCGACGAATGGCTGATGTCGCGCTCATGCCATAGCGCGACATTCTCCAGCGCGGGGGTGACATAGCCGCGCACCATCCGCGCGAGCCCGGTCAGGTTCTCGGTCAGCACCGGATTGCGCTTGTGCGGCATCGCCGAGCTGCCCTTCTGCCCCGGGCTGAAATACTCTTCCGCTTCCAGCACCTCCGTGCGTTGCAGGTGGCGGACCTCGGTCGCCAGCCGTTCGACCGACCCGGCGATCACGCCCAGCGTCGCGAAGAACATCGCGTGTCGGTCGCGCGGAATCACCTGGGTGGAGATCGGCTCCGGCGTCAGCTCCAGCTTGGCGGCGACGTGTGCCTCCACGCGCGGGTCGATGTTGGCGAACGTCCCCACCGCACCCGAGATCGCGCAGGTCGCGATGTCGGCGCGCGCCGCGACCAGCCGCGTCTTCGCGCGCGCGAACTCGGCATAAGCATAGGCGAGCTTGAGCCCGAACGTCACCGGTTCGGCGTGGATGCCGTGACTGCGGCCGATGGTGGGCGTCAGCTTGTGCTCGCGCGCGCGGCGTTCGAGCACCGCGAGCAGCGCGTCGAGGTCGGCGAGGAGCAGATCCGACGCCCGCGCGAGCTGCACCGCGAGACAGGTGTCGAGCACGTCGGACGAGGTCATCCCCTGATGCATGAACCGCCCCCAATCCTGGCTGGTGTGCTCGCCGACCTGTTCCGCGACCCAGGTCAGGAAGGCGATCACGTCATGCTTGGTGACCGCCTCGATCGCGTCGATCGCGGCGCCGTCGATGGCAGGGTTCGTGGCCCACCATCGCCACAATGCCTCCGCCGCCTCGCGCGGCACCACGCCGAGATCCGCGAGCGCGTCGGTCGCATGCGCCTCGATCTCGAACCAGATACGATAACGGGTTTCGGCCGACCAGATCGCGGTCATGGCGGAGCGGGAGTAACGCGGTATCATGGCCGCGCCGGTTAGCAGGCGCTCCGGCGAGTGACCAGACAGGCCAGCCCGTGCTCACGCCTAGATTAGCCCCTTCGCGCGCAGGCTCACATGCCCTTGCGCGCCGACGATGATGTGATCGTGGACCGCGATGCCCAGCGGCTTGCCCGCGGCGGCGATCGCGCGGGTCAGGTCGATGTCGGCGCGGCTGGGCGACGGGTCGCCCGAGGGGTGGTTGTGGACCAGGATCAACGCCGCCGAGCCAAGCTCCAGCGCGCGCGCGATTACTTGGCGCACCTGCACCGGCGCTTCGTCGATCGTCCCCTCGCCGACCACCTCGTCGCGCACCAGCATATTCTTCGTATTGAGATGAAGCACCCGCACCCGTTCGATCGCGTGGTGGGCCATGTCGGCGCGCAGATAGTCGATCAGCGCCTGCCAGTTGCTCAGCACCGGGCGGGCGCTGGCCTCCGCCTGCAGCATCCGCAGCGCGACTGCGGCGACGATGCGGATCGCGGCGGCGCTGGTCTCGCCCATCCCGTCGACGCGGGTCAGCGCTTCCGCATCGGCCGCGAACACGCCGCCGATGCCGCCGAACTCGCGCAGCAACGCCTTGGCGAGCGGCTTGGTATCGCGGCGCGGGATCGCGGTCATCAACAGATATTCGACCAGCTCGTGATCGAGCAACGCCTCGCCGCCGCGCTTCGCCAGCAAGCGACCGCGCAGCCGCGCGCGGTGACCAGCCAGATCGGAAACGGCGTCGACGTCGGTCATGCGTCAGCCTAGATCGGGCCGGGGTCGATTGCCAGCGGCGCGCGGGGGCGCTTATGTCCGCGCGGATGACGACGCAACGGCGAGCGGGGCGACGGGCCGCATGGATCGGCGGTGGCGTGGTGTTCGCGGCGCTGGCCGGCCTGTGGGCGGAGCGTCGCCCGATCGCCGCCGCGCAGATCGGGCGGGTGCTGGCCGGCCACGGCGTCCGCGCGCGCTACCGCGTCGCGGACATCGGCTTTGGGCGGCAGCGGCTGGTCGACGTGGTGATCGGCGACCCGCGCGCGCCGGATCTGGTCGCGGACTGGGTGGAGGCAGAGACGCATCTCGGCCTGGACGGCGCGCGCGTGACCGGCGTGCGCGCGGGTCGGGTGCGTCTCCGCGCACGGGTCGTGGGCGGGCGTTTGTCGCTGGGCAGCCTCGACCGGCTGCTCCCCGCGCCGACCGGCAAGGCGTTCGCGTTGCCCGCGCTCGACCTCGACGTCGCGGACGCGCGGGCGCGGGTCGAGACCTCCGTCGGGCGGATCGACGCGCGGTTGAGCGGGCGCGGGCGCGTCGACAACGGGTTCCGGGGAACACTGGCGGCGGTCGCGCCGCGCCTCGCGAGCGGGGGGTGCGAGGGGAAGGGCGTCACCGCCGCGCTTCGCGTCAGCGTGACCGGGGGTCGGCCGTCGCTCGGGGGCCCTGTTCGCGCGGCATCGGCGGCGCGCGGCGGCGCTCGGGCGGAAGCGGTGGCGAGCACGATCGCGCTCACTCTTGAGCCGGCGCTCGACGGCATTACCGGGCGCGCCACCGTAGCAGCCGCGACGTTCCGCCACCCAGCCTTCCGCGCGGACACGCCGCGTGGCGAGGTGACGGTCGCGAGCACGCGAATGAACGACGGCTCGACCGGGTTCAGGGGCGATGTCCGGCTATCGACGGGCGCGATCGCCACCGCCGCCCTGACCGCGCGCGCCGCCGGCCTGAGCGGCAAATGGGGCGATTCGCGAATGTGGAACCGGCGCGAGCGCATGGTGATTGGCTATGGCGACGGGCATGGAATGCGGCTCACGCTGACCGGCGCGCGGCTGGTAAAGGGTGAGGCGATGGCGCGCGTGATCCCGACGGCGGCTGGAACGCCGCTCGCTCCAATCGCCGCGAGGATTAGGCAAGCAGCAGGCGCGGTCGCGCGATCGTTCGATCTGGTCGCGGGGGTGCAGCCCGAATGGAGCACCGTCGAGCAAGGTTTGGGCCTCCATTATCTGACAGCCACGTCCTCCTCGGGCGCGCGGCTGCGTTTTCGGTCGGGCGAGTCCACGTCGGGCTATTCCCAGACCGCTCGTCTCGGCCATTACTGGAAAGCCGGTAAGGGGTGGACCGCCATCGGCAGCCTCGGGTCGGGAACCACGCTGACCGGACAATTGACGCTCGACGGCGGCGGCTTTCCCGATCTGCGCGCGCGCTTCACACAACTCGCCACCAACATGCCCGTCACGGCGGTCGTCGATGTGCAGCCCTATGCCGCTCTGGACGCCCGGCTCGCGGCGACCGGCACGACCGTGCGCTGGACGCCCGGCACCAACGACGTGACGCTCGCCACGCGCGCCATGCTGTCCGGGCCGGCCGGAGGTGGTCGCGTCGATGACCTCTCGGCGTCGCTCGACGCGCGCTGGAACCGCGGCCTGCTTACGCTCAACCCCGGCTGCACGCCCGTGAGCTGGCGTGCGCTGTCGCAATCCGGCGTGACGCTTTCCCCGGCGAGCATCACCTTGTGCCCGGTGGACGGCCCCTTGCTCAGCGCCGCGCATGGGCACGTCACAGGCGGTGCGCGCGTCCGCGATGTGAGCCTGGCGGGAAAGCTCGGCTCGAACCCGCTGACGTTTGCCGCGCGGGATGCGGTCGTCAGCCTCGCCAACGCGCGGTTCTCCATCCAAGGCGCGGCAATTCGCGTTGGCGCGGCGAACCGGGCAACGCGGCTCGACCTTACGACGCTATCCGGCGCGCTCGCCCCCGGCGGCGCGACGGGAGCGTTCGCGGGCGCGGCGGGCCAGATCGGCACGGTGCCGTTGCGCCTCTCGGACGCGGCGGGCAAATGGCGGGTCGCGGGCGGCGCACTGGCGTTGACCGGCGCGCTCACGGTCAGCGACACGGAGGCGGCGGCGCGCTTCAGGCCGCTCCCGGCGCGCGAGGTGCGCCTGCGGCTCGCGGGCGGCCGCGTCGAGGCGAGCGCGCATCTCGACGCGCCTGGCATCGACCGCCGCGTCGTCGACGTGACCCTTGCCCACGACCTCGCGCGCGGCACTGGCGAGGCGCGGCTGAGCGTCCCCGGGCTGGTGTTCGACAAGGCGCTGCAGCCCGACGCGCTCACCCCCGTCACGTTCGGCGTCATCGCCGATGTCGCCGGCACGATCACCGGCGAGGGACGGGTCGCGTGGAGCGACGCGGGCGTGACCAGCACGGGCCGGTTTCGCACCGCGGGCACCGATCTCGCCGCCGCGTTCGGGCCGGTGCAGGGCATCGCGGGCGAGATCCGCTTCGACGACCTGCTCGCCTTGCACAGCGCCCCCGATCAGCATCTGACCGTCGCCTCGATCAACTCGGGCATTCCGATCACCGACGGTCTTGTCCATTTTCAGACGCTGGGCGGCACCCGGGTGAGCGCGCGCGGCGAGTGGCCGTTCGCGGGCGGAAGTCTGACGCTCCGCCCCGCGCTGCTCGACTTCGGCGCGGCCGGGCAGCGCGCGCTGACGTTCGAGCTGACGGGGGTGGACGCGCGCCAGTTCCTCGCGCAATTCGACTTCAGGAACATGGACGCGACCGGGACCTTCGACGGCGTGCTGCCGATCCTGTTCGACCAGACGGGCGGGCGCATCGAAGGCGGGCGGCTGCGGGTGCGCGAGGGCGGGGGGACGATCGCCTATGTCGGCGACCTCACGCGCAAGGACCTTGGCTTCTGGAGCAACCTTGCGTTCCAGGCGCTGAAGTCGCTGCGCTACCGCCGCCTTGGCGTCAGCATGGACGGGCCGCTCGCGGGCGAGATGATCACCCAGGTCCGCTTCGAGGGGATCAGCCAGGGGCAGGGGGCGAAAAGCAATTTCCTGATTCGCCGGCTGCAACGGCTGCCGTTCGTGTTCAACGTCCACATCAAGGCCCCGTTTCGTGGCCTGATCAATTCGGCGGAGGCGTTCTACGACCCGTCGCGGCTCGACCGGCGCACCTTGTCGGCGCTGATCGAGGCGGAGCGCGCAGCCACGCCCGTTCAGCCTCCCGCAAGCGAGAAAACGCCATGACCAAACGCATGAGACCAGTCTTGCTCGGGTTGGCGCTGGGCGGATGTATCAACGTCACCGCGCCCAACAAGCCGATCGAGATCAACCTCAACATCGCGGTGACGCAGCAGGTGGTGTACAAGCTCGACGGTCAGGCCAAATCGTTGATCCAGTCCAACCCGGGGATATTCTGATGCGCAGGTTCATTGCAGCGGCGGCGGTGCTGGCGACGATGGCGGGACCGGCGCTGGCGCAGCGCGACCCGGCCTATGCCGCCGCGCGCGAGGCGGGGCAGGTGGGCGAACAACCCGACGGCTATCTCGGCATCGTCGGCGCAGGCACGCCCGCGCTGCGGTCGCTGGTCAACAGCATCAACATCCAGCGCAAGGCAAAATACACCCAGGCCGCCGAGAACGGCGCGACGGTGGAGCAGTTCGCGTTCACCAGCGGTTGTCGGTTGGTCTTGCAGACGCAGGCGGGCGAGAAGTATCGCGCCCCCGAAGGCGTGTGGAAGACCCGCACCGCCGCCGCGCCGGAGCGCGACGCGCGCTGCGGGTGAGGTCGGACTCGCCGGGCGAAGGTTGACTTGGCTTAGGCCGCTACCTAAACGGCCCGGCAAGCGCCGGGCCGTCGGTCCGCGTTGGTCGCTGGCGTTTCTCGCGTGGTGGCCTTCGTTTATCCTGACCCAAGTGGACGATGTTGGCCGATCCCCGCCAAAGCGATGACCTTGACAGCCGCATCGCCCGCGCGCGTGCGGCGGAGGATGCGCGCGGCGGTGCCGGGCCGCGTCCGCCCGCCAAGGGTTATGCGCAGGGGTCGCGCGTGCTGGCCGAGCTGATCGGCGCGCCGATCGGCGGCGGGTTGATCGGCTGGCTGATCGACCGCTGGTTTGGCACCTCGCCGTGGTTGATGCTGACGCTGCTGGTGCTCGCCATCGTCGCGGCGTTCCGCAATATCTATCGTATCTCGCAGGAGCGCGCCGAATGAGCGCCGCCCGCCAGCCGCAGGGAGCCGCCGATGGCCGCCGGTAGAATCGACCCGATGGAGCAGTTCCACGTCGCGCCGCTGATGGGGCGGCCGATGCATCTGCTCGGTTATGACGTGTCGTTCACCAATTCCGCGTTCTTCATGCTGGTGGTGTTCGCACTGCTCGCGCTGTTCGTGTCCGGCGGGCTCAAGCGCCAGCTGATCCCGGGTCGCTGGCAAGTCGCGGTCGAGAGTTCGGTCGCGTTCATCGACGACATGATGCGCGTGAACATCGGCCCGGAAGGCAAGAAGTTCGCGCCTTATATCTTCTCGCTGTTCTTCTTCATCCTGTTCGCCAATCTGGTCGGTGTGTTGCCGCTGGCGATCCTGCCTGGGCTGCACACCTTCGCGGTGACCAGCCACATCACCGTCACCGCGGTGCTGGCGTTCGTGTCGTTCCTGATCGTGCTGGTGGTCGGCTTCGCGCGGCATGGTTTGCGCTTTTTCTCGCTGTTCGTGCCGCATGGCGCGCCCGGCTGGCTCATGCCCGTCATCATCCCGGTCGAGTTCGTGTCGTTCATGGTGCGCCCGTTCAGCCTCGGCCTGCGACTGTTCGTCGCGATGACGGCGGGGCACATCCTGCTCGAGGTGTTCGGCAGCTTCGTGGTGCAGGGCTTCGGCAGCCACGGGCCGCTCGGCTTCCTCGTCGGCGTGCTCAGCTTCGTGATGATCGTCGGCATCAGCGCGCTCGAACTGCTGGTGTGCGCGATCCAGGCCTATGTATTCGCGCTGCTCACGTCCTTGTACCTGCACGACGCGGTTCATCTTCACTAGAGTTTTCAAAGGGAGTTCTACATGACTGATCTTGGGGCGGAATACATCGGCGCGGGCTTGGCCGCGATCGGCATCGGCTTGGCCGCGCTGGGCGTGGGCAACGTGTTCGGCTCGTTCCTGGAAGGCGCGCTGCGCAATCCGGGCGCGGCGGACGGGCAGCAGGGCCGGTTGTTCATCGGCTTCGCGGCGTCGGAGCTGCTGGGCCTGATCGCGTTCGTGGTCGCGATCCTGATCCTGTTCGTCGTCAAGCGCTAGAAACGGCGGAGCCCGATGCCGCAACTGGACCAGATCGGACAGATCTACGCATCGCAGTTCTTCTGGCTGGCGATCGTATTCGCGTTGATCTATTTCGG